>FTIZ01751848.1_pt1 | contig 60705 bp, 54 predicted proteins | sample 1658381 | NCBI WGS metagenome assembly FTIZ01 (sample SAMEA3914822, study PRJEB12502) | metagenome | biome: forest; material: soil | place: USA | collected 2012-03-12 | depth 0.1 m
GCCGCGGCCGGCCTCGCCGGCATCGCCGTGGAAGCCGGCGCCACCCTCATCATCGACCGCCGCGAACTCGCCCGCAAGGCCGACCAGCTGGGCATTTTCGTCATCGGCTTTTCGATTCTCGAGTAATATGAAAATCGCCCTCATCGCAGGCGAGACCTCCGGCGACCAGCTCGGCGGCTGGCTCATTGAAGCACTGAAGAAAAAAGACCCCACACTCAACATGGTTGGCCTGGGCGGCCCGCGCATGCAGGCGCAAGGGTTGAAAAGCCTGTTCCCGATGGAAGACATCGCGCTGATGGGCATCACCGAAGTGCTGCCGCATTACCGCGCCGTCAAGCGCCGCATCCGCCAGATGGTGGCCTATATCGAGGCTGAAAAGCCCGACATCCTCGTCACCATCGATTCGCGCGGCTTCACCTACCGCGTGGTGGCGCTGCTGAAAAAACGCGGCATCCACCGCCCGTGTTTCTACCATTATGTCGCCCCCAGCGTCTGGGTTTACCGCCCCAAACGCATCTACACCGCCGCTGCCCTGTTCGACGGCCTGTTCTGCCTGCTGCCCTTCGAGCCGAAATATTTCGAGCCGGTGGGCCTGCCCGCCCATTTCATCGGCCATGAAATCGCCTGGTATTGGCGCGACAAAGGCAATGGCATCACCTTCCGCGCCCGCCACGGCATCAAGCCTGAAACGCCACTGCTCGCCCTTTTCCCTGGCAGCCGCCGGGCCGAACTGAAGCGCATGCTGCCGTTGTTCCGCGACACCATTCAGAAACTCAGCATCGAAGTGCCCAACCTCGAACTGCTGGTGATGATTCCCGATTACCTGCGCGGCCGCCTGAGCGACGAGCTGGCCGGCTGGCCCCTCAAAGCCCACCTGGTCAGCAACAGCGAGGATAAGAAAGATTTCTTCGCCGCCGCTACCGCCGGCCTCGCCAAATCCGGCACCATCGCGTTGGAATGCGCCCTGGCCGGCCTTCCCAGCGTCACCACCTATAAGGCCAACCCGCTGTCGGTCGCCATCTTCCGCCGCATCGTGAAGATCAAATGGTTCAACCTCGCCAACATTCTCGCTAACCGCATGATCATCCCCGAGCTGATGCAGGATGACGCCACGCCGGAAACACTCAGCGCCGCGCTTCTGCCGCTGCTGACTGATGAAACCGCCCGCACCGCCCAGCGCACCGAGCTGGAAAACATCGCCGCCCTGCTGGGCGCCAACGACGCCCAGTCGCCCAGCGACAAGGCCGCCGGTATTATCCTAGATCGTCGTTAGCTGCGCCATGGCGCTGTCATACTCGAACAGGGCCAGCAGCAGACGCAGGGCGCGGCCGCGCTCGCGCAGCAAATCGGGGTCGGCATTCAGCACCAGCTTCGCATCGTCATGCGCCAGGCGGATGAGTGGCAGGTGCACCGATAAATCCGCCAGCACATAATCCGGCAGGCCGGTCTGGCGGGTGCCGAGCATGTCGCCCTCGCCGCGCAGACGTAAATCCTCCTCGGCGATGAGGAAGCCATCATTGGTCTGGCGCAGGATGTTCAGCCGGTCTTTTCCCTGCTGCGAAGGCTGCCCGTAATAAAGCAGAATACAGCGCGAGGCCCTGCTGCCACGGCCTACGCGCCCGCGCAGCTGGTGCATCTGCGCCAGGCCGAAACGTTCAGCATGCTCGATCACCATCACCGTGGCGGCGGGCACATCCACCCCCACCTCCACCACCGTGGTGGCCACCAGCAGCTGCACATCACCGAAGGCGAATGCCTGCATCGCCTTCTCGCGCTCGGCCAGCTTCATTCTGCCATGCACAAGCCCGACTTTTCCCGGGAAATGCTTCTCCAGCAGGCGAAAGCGCGCATCGGCCGCGGCGAGGTCGATCTCCTCATGTTCCTCGATCAGCGGGCAGACCCAATAGGCCTTTTCGCCCGCCGCCAGCACACGCGCCAGGCCGGCGATCACTTCATCCATGCGCGATTCGGGGATGGCGCGGGTGTCGATCTCCTGCCGCCCCGGCGGGCGTTCGGTGAGCGAGCTGACATCCATATCGCCATAGAGCGTCATCGACAGGCTGCGCGGAATGGGCGTGGCGGTCATTTGCAGCAGGTGCGGCGCCTCGCCCTTGGCGGTAAGACGCATGCGTTGGCCGACGCCGAAGCGGTGCTGCTCATCCACCACCACCAGCGCCAGCTGGTCGAACGCCACCGCCTCCTGGAACAGCGCATGCGTGCCCACTACCAGCGCGATATCGCCGGCGGCGATGCCGTTCTGCACTTCCACCTGCTCGGATTTTTTCATTTTGCCCGAGAGCAGCGCCATGGGCATATGCAGTGCATCGGCATAGGGTTTCAGCGAGGCGTAATGCTGGCGCGCCAGCAGGTCTGTCGGCGCCATCAGGCAGGCTTGCTTTCCGGCCGCCGCCACCTGCGCCATCAGCGCGAAGGCGAGAATGGTTTTGCCGCTGCCCACATCGCCCTGCAGCAGCCGCACCATGCGCTGGCCGCTTTCCATATCCTGCATCAGCGCGTTGAACAGCGCGGTCTGGCCGGCGGTGAAGGTGAAAGGCAGCGCCCGCATCAGCGCTTCATGCGTGGCCACATCGAACGGCAGCGGCGCGGTTTTCTGCCGCTGCTGCAGGCGACGTGACAGCGCGAGTGCAATCTGGTTGGCCAGCAATTCGTCATAAGCCAACCGCGTGCGCGCCGGCGCGGTGGGCAGCACTGCTTCCGGGCTGGAGGGCTGGTGCAACTCACCCAACGCCATGTGCAAGCTCGGCCAATTCCGCTGCTTCAGCAAGGCCGCATCCAGCCATTCGGGCAGGCGACTCACAGCGCCCAGCGCCTGCACCGTCAGCTTGCCCAGCTGCTTCTGCGACACGCTTGCCGTCAGCGGGTAGGACGGCGCCAGACGCAGCACCTCGCCCGCCTGCTCGGGCTTCGCAATGACATCCGGATGGGCGATAGTGATCAGCTGATCATACCGGTCCACCACCCCGCAGATGATGCGCTTCTCGCCCACCGGCAGCTGGCGAATCAGGTAATCGCCCTTCACGTGGAAAAACGTCAGCGCCAGTACGCCGCTGGCATCCTGCGCGATGACCTTATAGGGCAGCCGGCGCTTGATGCGCGGCGGCGCCACATGTTCGGTAATGGTCACTTCCACTGTGGCATACTGCCCCTTCTGCAACTCCGAAACCGGCGACACCCGCGTACGGTCGATCACCCCCACCGGCAGATGAAACAGCACATCGCGCAGCACCGGCAGACTGGCGGCATCGTCCTCAAGCGGGCGCACGGTGGTGAGCAGTTTCGCCAGCGCCTCGGCCACTGCCGGCCCCACGCCCTTCAGGCGCGTCACGGGCGTGAACCACGGGTAAAGCAGCGCCGGGCGCAGGCCCGGATGGCTGCTAATGCCCGCGTTCGATGAGGGTATTGCGGGCATCTTCTTCCAGCGCATCCACGGCTTGTTCGGCGGTGCCGAGCAGCTGCTCGGCATTCTCCGGCGTCAGCATGTCGAAGGCGATGCAGACAGTGTTCGAGAAATCGGCCTTGCCGCCGAATTCCAGCGTATGGGTGCGGATGTTCCAGCGCAGCCGGTTCAGCACCAGCCGCACCGATTCGCGGCTGATATCCACCAGCAGCAGCCCCAGCTTGTTCGGCCCCAGCACGCAGATCACATCCTCGGCGCGGAAGGTGGCACGGCAGCAATTGGCCACATGCTGCAGGAGCTGGTTGACGGCGGCAGCGCCGTAGCGTGCCTTACTTTTCTCGAAACGGTCGAGCCGCAGCACGGCGAATGCCGCCTCGAACTGCCCCTCGGCCATATAGCGGCTGACGGAACGCAGGTAAGCCTCCGCTGTCGCCCGGCTGGGCAGGCCGGTCACGGCATCCAGCTCCATCTGCCCCTCTAGGCTGGTGGTCAGCAGGCCGCGCCATTGCTCTTTCACCAACCCTTCACGCACGTTGGGGATGATAAGCTGGAAGCGGGGGTTGCGGTCTTCCGCCATCACGCGGTTGATGGTGGTGGGCACAATCACTTCCTCGCCCGAGCGGGTGCGCAGGCGCAGTTCGCGCTGGCGGGCCAGCACATCGGCCATGTCGGGCGCGTCGTCGTCATATTCCAGGTCTTCGTCGATGATGGTGGCGGTGCGGCTGCCCAGCACCACCTCCAGCTTGCGGCCTTGCAGCGCCTCGGGCTCGTAATCCAGCTGGGCGGCGGCGGCATCGTTCACGCTGTCGATGGTCAGCTGGCGCGCCGAATTATCCTGCACCACGATGAGATACCCATCGCCCCTGCGGCCTTCCAACACTTGCTGTTCGCCTGTTTCTGCCACTTGCATCATCCTTCGGAGCTACTATGTTGCCTCCCGCAACGGAGAGTCAAGCATGTCGGTCGCCCCGATCACTACCAACCCGCCATTACCCCGCGAATTGTGGCTGAAACGCCTGCAATACCGCAGCTGGCATCGTGGCTGCAAGGAAACCGACCTAGTGCTCGGTCATTACTGCAACACGCAGCTGGAAGGCCTCAGCGAGGCCAGCCTCAAGCTTTTCGAGGATTTTCTCGATGAGGACGACGCCGATATCTGGAACTGGCTGACCGACAAAACCCCTTGCCCCAAGCCCGAATACACCCCGCTGCTTGACGTGCTGAAGCAACAACAGCTTGGCTATTAATCCCCCATTCCGCCATGCTGGCGCGGCGAAACTATGACCATCCTCACCCAACAGCTCCAGCATCTCAAGCCAGAAACCCTGCTGGCGCAGGTGGCCTTTCCTGCCCAGGCGCAGGTGCTGGTGGCGCTGGCGCGCGGGGCGAAACAGCCGGTGGTACATCTGCTGCCGCAGGATAAGGATGCAGCGACGCTCGCCGAACTCTGCCGTTTCCTCGACCCCGAGCTGGAAGTGCTGGTACTACCTGCCTGGGACACGCTGCCCTATGATCGCATCTCTCCCGCCGCACCCCTGCAATCCGCGCGCCTTGCGGTGCTGAGCCGCCTCACCCGCCGCAACGACGACAAACCCTACATCCTTCTCACTACTATCAATGCCGCCAGCCAGAAGCTGATGCCGAAGGAAACGCTACTGCGCGCCGCCTTCTCCATCCGCCCCGGCGTGAAGCTGGACCATGACGCCCTGACCCGTTTCCTCAGCGATTACGGCTACCGCCGCGCCACGCGGGTGATGGAAGCCGGTGAATTCGCCATCCGCGGTTCACTGATCGACATCTTCCCCGCCGGCGGCGAAGAAGGCGTACGCATCGACTTGTTCGGCGACGAGGTGGAATCCCTCCGCTATTTCGACCCCCTCACCCAACTCAGCGGCGACAAGGCCTCGGCACTCGACCTGCTGCCCGTCAGCGAAGTAGTACTGAACGAAGAAACCATCGCCCGCTTCCGCCAGAACTACCTCAGCATGTTCGGCGCCGTGACGAAGGACGACCCCCTCTACGAATCCATCTCCGCCGGCCGCGCCAGCCCGGGCATGGAGCATTGGCTGCCATTGTTCTATGAGTCGCTCGACACGCTGGCCGACTACACCCGCGGCAGCATCTTCAGCATGGATTACCGCGTGGCCGCCTTGCATGCCGAGCGCTTCGAGGCCGTCACCGATTACTACCAGGCCCGCAAAACCTATCAGCAGAAAGACGCCGCGCCCTACCACGCCATCGCGCCCGAGCAGCTGTTCCTCAACCCGCCGCAACTGATGGAGCGTTTCGCCGGCCGCGTTCACTGCACCATCACTCCCTTCGCGGCGGAGGCGAGCAACACCCATGTCATCAACCTCAACCTTAAGGCCAGTCCGCAGCTCTACACCCGCCGCCATGCCGAACAGGCCAGCCCCGCCGATACGGCGATGGAATTCCTCGCCCATCGCACTACCCCTATCATCATCGCGGCCAACTCGCCGGGCAGTGCGCACCGTATTCAGAAGCTGCTGCATCTGCCTGCCAGCGAACCGCTCGATGCCATGCCGAAGGCGCCTGAAGGCGTGCAGCTCACCGTGCTGCCGCTCGACCAGGGCTACGAAACCGCCGAATACCTGCTGCTCACCGAGCAGGACATCTTCGGCGAACGCATCATCCGCACCACCAGGAAAAAGAAAAAATCGGAAGCCTTCCTGGCTGAAGCCGCCAGCTTCACCGAGGGCGAAGCCATCGTCCACCGCGAACATGGTATCGGGCGTTATGAAGGCCTCGTCACCGTCGAAGTAGGTGACAAAAAACATGATTGCCTGAAGCTGATTTATGATGGCGGCGACAAACTGTTCCTGCCCGTTGAAAACATCGACCTCGTCAGCCGCTTCGGCAGTTCCGATACCCCGCCCCCGCTCGATAAACTCGGCGGCGTCGCCTGGCAAAAACGCAAATCCGCACTGAAAAAGCGCCTGCGCATGGCCGCCGAAGCGCTGCTGAAAGTCGCCGCCGAGCGCGCCGCCACCATCGCCCCTATCTTCAACCCCGAGCCGGGCGTTTACGACGAATTCGCCGCCCGCTTCCCCTACACCGAAACCGACGATCAGTTGCAGGCCATCGACGACGTACGCGCCGACCTCGCCTCCGGCCACGCGATGGACCGCCTGATCTGCGGTGATGTCGGCTTCGGCAAAACCGAAGTCGCGATGCGCGCCGCCTTCATCGCCGCCGCTTCCGGTGCACAAGTGGCTGTCGTCACCCCCACCACGCTGCTGGCGCGCCAGCATTACCATAACTTCAGCGAGCGGTTTAACGGCCTGCCCATGCGCATCCGCATGCTGTCGCGCCTCACCCCCGCCAGGGATGCCGCACGCATCAAGGAAGAACTGCCCGAGGGCAAGGTCGATATCGTTATCGGCACCCACGCACTGCTTTCCAACAGCATCCAATTCGCCAAGCTGGGCCTGCTGATTGTCGATGAAGAACAGCATTTCGGCGTCGCCCAGAAAGAAAAGCTAAAAGCATTGAAGGGCGACATCCATGTGCTCACCCTTTCCGCCACCCCCATCCCGCGCACCTTACAGATGGCGCTTTCCGGCGTGCGCGAGCTGTCGCTCATCACCACCCCGCCCATCGACCGCCTGGCCGTGCGCACCTACGTGATGCCCACCGACCCCGTCGTCATCCGCGAAGCGCTGCTGCGCGAATATCACCGCGGCGGCAAAAGTTTCTACGTCACCCCGCGCGTGAAATACATGGCCGAGCTGGAGGTGAAAATTCGCGAACTTGTGCCCGAAATCAAGATCGCCACCGCCCACGGCCAGATGGCCCCCGGCGCGCTGGATAAGGTGATGAACGCCTTTTACGACGGCAAATACGACCTGCTGCTTTCCACCACCATTATCGAATCCGGCATCGACATCCCCACCGCCAACACCATGATCATCGACCGCGCGCAGCTGTTCGGCCTGTCGCAGCTTTACCAGCTGCGGGGCCGGGTAGGCCGCGCCAAAACCCGCGCCTACGCCTATTTCACCCTGCCGCACCAGAAGATGCTCTCGCGCGATGCCGAGCGGCGGCTGGAGGTGATGCAGCAGCTTGATTCCCTCGGCGCCGGCTTCCAGCTGGCCAGCCACGACATGGACATTCGCGGCTTCGGCAACCTACTGGGCGAGGAGCAGAGCGGCCATATCAAGGAAGTGGGCATCGAACTCTACCAATCCATGCTGGAGGAAGCCATCGCCGACCTCAAGCGCCGCAAACCGGGCGCCGACCAAACAGAAATCCCAGTTGAAGACTGGTCGCCCCAGATCAATCTCGGCGGCTCCGTCTTCATCCCCGAATCCTATATCGAAGACCTGTCGCTACGCCTCAGCATCTACCGCCGTGCCGCCGGGTTGCAGCAGGAGGCCGATCTCGAGTCCTTCGCCGCCGAGCTGGACGACCGCTTCGGCGAGGTGCCGCCGGAAGTCGAAGCCTTCCTCAACGTCATCCGTATTAAAATCCTCTGCAAACGCGCCGGCATCGCGCGGCTGGATGCCGGGCCCAAAGGCATCGTGCTCGCCTTCCGCGACAATAAATTCGCCGCCCCTGAGAAGCTGATCGCTTACATCGCCAAATCGCCCGCCCGCGTCAAACTGCGCGGCGACCAGACACTGTTCGTTGGCGGCGACTATCCCAGCGAATCCGCCCGCATGAAGGGTGCTGCCGCCATTGCGCGCGAAATTGTCGCCCTCCTGCCTCAGCCTCTGGAAAAACCGGCAGAAACCCTTGCCTAGCGCCATTTTCCAGCTATAACTGCCGCTATGTCCGATCTTTTTACGAAAAACGCCGCCAAGGCGAAACCGCAGGCCACCGAATATAACGCCGACAGCATCGAGGTGCTGGAGGGGCTGGAGCCCGTGCGCCGCCGCCCCGGCATGTATATCGGCGGGTCGGACGAAAACGCCATGCACCACCTCATCAATGAGGTATTCGACAACTCGATGGATGAGGCCGTGGCCGGCCACGCCAGCTTCATCGAAATCGAAATGGCCCCCAACAACGTCGTGGTGGTACGCGATAACGGCCGCGGCATCCCCATCGACCCGCACCCCAAATTCCCCAAGAAATCCGCGCTGGAGGTGATTCTCACCACCCTGCATGCCGGTGGCAAGTTCAACGACAAGGTCTACCACACCGCCGGCGGTTTGCATGGCGTCGGCATCTCGGTAGTGAATGCGCTTTCCGAACAGCTGGACATCGAAGTCGCGCGCGACCAGGAACTTTACCGCCAGCATTACTCACGCGGCACGCCACTCGATAAGCTGAAAAAAGTCGGCCCGGTAAAAAACCGCCGTGGCACCACTGTCGGCTTCCGTCCCGACCCGGAAATTTTCGGCGCCAAAGCCAAGTTTCGTCCAGAAAAAGTCTACAAACTCATCCGTTCGAAAGCTTACCTGTTTCGCGGCGTCGAAATCCGCTGGAAATGCGATGCCTTGCTGCTGAACGAAGGCAGCATTGTCCCCACCGAGGAAACCATCCATTTTCCCAACGGCCTTGCCGACTTCCTGACACAGGAAATCGGCGACCGCCCCCTCGTTATCCAGCCCTTCAGCGGCCTGGCCGACCTCGGCGACAATAAAGGCCGCGTCGAATGGGCCATCGCCTTCCCGCGCGATGAGTTCGACGGCCAGGCCAACCTGTTCTGCAACACCATCCCCACCCCCGAAGGCGGCACCCACGAGCAAGGCTTGCGCGCCGCGCTCACCAAGGGCCTGCGCGCTCTGGGCGAGATGACCAAGAACAAGCGCGCCGCCACCATCACCGCCGACGATGTGATGTCGGGCGCAGTGGTCATCCTCTCGCTCTTCATCAAAGACCCGCATTTCCAGGGGCAGACGAAAGACAAGCTCGTCAGCGGCGAAGCCGCCCGCCTGGTAGAAAATGCCATGCGCGACCCGTTCGACCACCTGCTCTCCGGCGACATGGCGCAGGGCAATGCGCTGCTCAACCACATCATCGACAAGGCCGAGGAACGCCTGCGCCGCAAGCAGGAAAAGAACATCAAGCGTCAGAACGTCACCAGCCGCCTGCGCCTGCCCGGCAAGCTGGCCGATTGCACGCGCTCCATCCCCCAGGGCACCGAGATTTTCCTGGTGGAAGGCGATTCGGCAGGCGGCTCAGCCAAACAGGCCCGCGCGCGCGAGACGCAGGCCGTGCTGCCGCTGCGGGGCAAGATCCTCAACGTGGCTTCCGCCACCATCGACAAAATCCGCGCCAACCAGGAGATTCAGGATCTCATGCAGGCCCTCGGCACCAGCACCGGCAGCCAGTTCGACATCGCCCAGCTGCGTTACGAAAAAGTCGTGATCATGACCGATGCAGATGTGGACGGCGCACATATCGCTTCGCTGCTGATGACCTTCTTCTACCAGGAAATGCCGGAACTCATCCGCCGCGGTCACCTCTACCTCGCCCAGCCGCCGCTCTACCGCGTTACCGCCGGCGGCGTGACGTATTATCCGGCCGATGATGTGGCGAAGAATAAGCTGGTCGAACAGCTGAGCGGCAAACATAAAAGCCGCATCGAAATCGGCCGCTTCAAGGGCCTGGGCGAGATGACCGCGCCGCAGCTCAAAGAAACCACGATGGACCCCAAGAAGCGCATCCTCCTGCAAGTGCACATCGCCGAGGAAGACAACGAATCCACCGCCGACCGCGTCAACCAGCTGATGGGCAAAAAGCCCGAGTTGCGCTTCAAATTCATCCGCGAACAGACCGAGCTTTATGGTGAGAAATTCCGCGAAGCGCTGGATGTTTAAAGCGCTGCGGCCTTAGCCTTCACCGCATCATGCAACTTCGCCGGCAGCGGCAATAGCCCCTTCAGCACCAGGTAGCCTTCCGGCCCCGTCGCGGCATCGGAAGCAATCAGCTGCACGAATTCGGCAAGACCGGGCACCTGGCCGAGATGCTCGCCCTTCACATAGATATAAAGGTCACGCGCCAGCCCATATTTGCCATCGCTGATCGCAGCCGGGCTGGGCACCACCCCATCCACCGGCGCGGCCTTGATGCGGGTGCCGTTCTGCTCGAGGTAGTTATAGCCGAAAATAGCCAGCGCATGCTCATCCGCCAGAATTTTCTGGATCATCACATTGCCGCCCAGCACTTCGATAAACGGCCCATCCTCGCGCATGGTAGTGCAGGCGCGCTTGCGTTTATCGGCATCGCTATAGGTCGCGGCATATTCCGGAAAGGCCGCGCAGCCCTTCTCCATCAGCAATTCGGACAGCGCATCGCGCGTGCCCTCGGCCGGCGGCGGGCCGTAAACTTCAATCGGCACATCTGGCAGCGCCGGGTCGATCTGCTTCCAGCGCGTATAGAAGTTCGGCACCAGCTTGCCATTCTTCGGCACATCATGCGCGAGCGCCAGGAACAGTTGCTTCTTGCTGAAGGCAAAATCCGGCGCGGTGCGTGAACTGGTCACCACAATCCCGTCATACCCGATGACCAGTTCACGGATATCCTTCACCCCGTGCGCCGCGCAGGCCTCGGTTTCCGCCGGTTTGATGGCGCGCGAGGCATCCGAAATATCGGGATAGCCCGAACCCACACCCTCGCAGAACATTTTGAACCCGCCACCCGTGCCCGTCGATTCGACGATGGGCGTGCGGAACTTGCCCTCGCGCCCGAACTGCTCGGCCGCGGCGGTAGTGAACGGGTAAACAGTAGAGGAGCCCACCACGCGAATCTGGTCGCGCGCGAAGCCGGTAGCGGGCAACAGCAGCAGGCTGATCATGGCAAGAAAAAGGCGCATGCCGAAACCATAGCGGCCAGCCCGCCGATGTAAACTACCCATTCAAAAGGCGCTGTACTTCTTCCTCGCTCAGCGTATCGCTCTCGACCGCCGGAGGCGCAGCTTCAGCCGCAGGCTCCGGCTCTGCCGGAAGCGGCGCAGCAGTCTCGGCCAATGGCGGCTCGACTATCGGCTCGACAGGCTCCGGCGGAATCACTTTTGCCATTGGCGGCGCAGCCTTGGGCGGCGCCGCCGGCGCGGCGGCAACAGGGTCGACCATATTGGCAGTCAGAATGCGCGTCCATGGCGTTTTCTTCCGTTCGAAATCCTTCACCTGCATCGGCACGAATTCAGGCGATTTCTGGCTACCGGGCTTGGGCATTTCGGTTTTGAAAGCCTCATCCGGTTTGGTTTTGAAGGTGGCATTCAGCATCACCCGTGGCTCATCGTCCAGCTGGTGCAGGCGTTGCGCCTCGATGGAAATGCCCTCTGTCGGCAAATCGCGAACGATACGGTAGGGTTTATCGATGCCCGAGACACGCATGGCCAGCAGCGCACTTTCCGCGATCACCGCCACGAAATCATCGGCCGAGCGATAGACGCGGTAGCGAACCTTGTCGCTATCCACCACCGCCGCGCGCTTGACGGCAATCGCTTCGATCCCCTGGCCCTCCAGCGACTTTTTCATAGCGCCCGTCAGTATGATTTCCACTTCATGCCGCCGAGGATGAAGGCCGGCTTTTCGCCCTGCGGGCCGGCCAACGGCAACAGGCATGAGCGGTATTTGATGGTGTGCCCGCGCGAGTTCGTGAACTCGCTCTCATCCGTGCGCGGCTTGCCGCTTTGCGTTACCTCGCGGAAACTTTCAAACAGCGAGCGCGGATGCGGGAACAGCAGTGTTTCAGTGATTTCGCGGCCGGAGATATCGTCGCCATACGCATCAACCAGCGCCTGACCGAGATAGCTATAGGCAAAACTGCCGTTCGCCCGCGCCGAAACGAGGAAACACGCATCCCAGATATCCTTCAGCGCCTGCGGGTCTATCTCCGCCTCACGCGGGAAGGCGCGGCCGTTCAGCAGCGATTGCCAATAGCGCTCAAGCTGCTCATGGATGCGGGGCGGATGGGTGATGGTTTCGCTCATCCGTGCATTATAGCGCAATGGCGCTGGTTAGCCATGGTTTTTCAATATCTCGCCCGCCAGATAGAGCGATCCGGCCACCAGCAGTGTCGCATTCCCCACATCTGCCAGCTGGGCCAGCGCCTCCTGCGCCGATGCTGCCACGCCGGCCTGCGGCACCAGCGCCTGCAACGCCTCGGGCGCATAAGCATCCGGCGTCCCGGGGATGGGGATGAAGACGATGCGCGTCGCCACCGCCACCAGGGGCGCCAGGAATTCAGGCGCCTCCTTGCGCTGCATCAGGCCGATAACCATCGCCACCGGCTGCGGCTGGGCGCGCACCCAGTCGGCCAGCGCCGCGGCGGCATGGGCGTTGTGCCCGCCATCCAACATTACCGCGCCGCGCGGGCCCCAGCCATCCACCAGCGGCCCGTACACCAGCCGCTGCAGCCGTGCCGGCCAGCGCGCCGCGTCGATGCCCGCCGCCAGTTGCGCCTTATTCACTGAGAAACGCTCTGCTAACAGCGTCACCACTTCTGCCGCCAACGCGGCATTACGCCGCTGGTGCGCGCCGATGAGCGCAGGGGACGGGCCATCCCAATCTGCCGGTGTTTCGTAGAGCCGCGCACCCACTTCATCGGCCTTTTCCAACAGCACTTCCATCACCTCCGGCAGCTGCGGCGCGCTGATGCATGGGACCCCGGGACGCAGGATGCCGGCTTTCTCCGCTGCAATTTTATCCACCGTATCACCAAGAAAATCTTTGTGATCAATGCCAATAGGTGTAATCACGCTGGCCACTATATTTTCAGCGCAATTTGTGGCATCAAGCCGGCCCCCAAGCCCCACTTCAAGCAGCAAAATGTCGGCTGGCCGTTCAGCAAATACCAACATGGCGGCGGCAGTCGTAGCCTCAAAATAAGTCACCGCACATTCCCTCACTGCGGTATCGGCAACGCGTTGCAAGTAATGCGCCAGCGCCGCATCGTCGATCTCCTCACCGGCCAGCACGATCCGCTCGTTGAACCGCACCAGATGCGGCGAGGTGTAGACATGCACTTTATAACCCGCCGCTTCGTAAATCGCACGCAGGTAGGCGATGGTGGAACCCTTGCCGTTAGTACCCGCCACATGGATGGTCGGCGGCAGGCGTTTCTGCGGGTTGCCGAGCGCCGCCAGCAGCCGCTCCATCCGGGCCAGCGAGAGGTCGATATGCGGCAAAGCCGGGTTGTTCAACCCCGTCAGCAACGCGTCGATCCGTTCATTTACCGAGATGGTCATGATGCATCCTGATAGCGTGAACCCGCAGATATTGCACCCCCGCATCGGCCAGCTGGCGCGAGACCGCCAGTGTCGCCGTATCGCGCTCGTCCAGCGTCCCGCCGAGGAAGGATTTACGCGAGTGGCCATAGAGCCATTCGCCGCCGCTGGCTACCAGCTCGCCCGCCCGGGAGATGAGCACCCGTGATTGCGCCGCCGTTTTGCCGAAGCCGATACCCGGATCAAAAATCAGCCGCTCGGGCGCAATGCCGGCGGCTTTAGCCAGCACTATCACTTCCACCTTCCAGTGCAGAATTTCGACGATGGGGTCGGTATTTTCTGGCCAAACCACCGCCGAATCCGCCGGCAATGTCAGCGCATGCATCACGATGATGCGGCAATCGCTGGCCGCCAGCACCGCCCGCATCGCCGCATTGCGCAGCCCGCCCTGGTCGTTGATGATCGCCAAACCCGCCGCCAGCCCCTTGTGTGCGGTTTCCGCATGGCGCGTATCGAGGCTGAGGCAGGCGCCCTGCGGCAATTCCGCCAGCACCGGCGCCAGCCGCGCCCATTCTTCTTCCACACTGACTGCCGCTGCGTCCGGCCGGGTGGATTCAGCGCCGATATCGATGATATCGGCCCCCTCATCCAGCATCTCCGCCATCCGCGCCCGCGCCGCCTCGGGCGCCATAAACTGCCCACCATCCGAAAATGAATCTGGTGTGATATTGAGAATACCCATCAGTTTCGGCCGCAGCGTCGCCAGCATCTGCGCCGCCGTACGGCCGGTAACAGGATGTTCCCACGCCGGCGCAATCTCGCCCAGCGGCTTCAGCACGAACCGACGCGATGCGATGCCGGGATGCGGTAATTGCAAGGCCTCCGTCACCATCACCACCTTGCCATGCGCCAGCAGATCGATATCGATCTCGCGCGGGCCCCAGCGCCCCCGGTCCTGCCGCCCCAGCTGTTGCTCCACGCGCTTCAGCACGCCAAGCAGCGCCTCCGGCTGCAAGCGGGTTTCTACCTGCATCACTTGGTTGAGAAACGCGATATTCCAATCGACGGGTGCATTTTCCGGCAGCAATGCAGGCGTCTCCACCGTGGATGAAACAGTAACAGGCACGACACCTTCCGCTTTCAGCATTTCCGCCGCGCGGGCAAGGTTACCGGCCCGGTCGCCCAGGTTGCTACCAAGGCCGAGCAGAATCATAACACCGGCGTGAAGGCCGTGGTGGCATCGACCGGCAGGTCGCTATGAATGAAGCTGGCACCGCCCATCAGTTTGGGCAGCGGCGTCGTTACCTTGCGCAATTGCAGCCAGAGACGGATGTCCGGGTGGCCGCGCCCATCGAGATAATCGCGCACGAAGCGGAAGGCCGCCGCGCCCATATATTCCACCAGCCGGAATTCGCCGGCCTCGGCCCAGGCTGCCAGGGCGTCGCTCAGCGTGCCGTAATCGAGGAATTTGGCGTGGTCGTCGGCCGTGCAGGGCGGCGCTTCGGGGAAATAGAGGCGCAGCGAAATCTCCACCCGCTGCCGTTTAGCGCGCTCGTTATCATAAAAACCCAGATGCACGTCGAACGCCAGCCGGTCGATGGTCAGGATATGCGCGTAATGGGCCATGTTGCTCCTCTTGCGAATAGGGGATATATGCCAAACCCATGTCCGAGCCAACCACAATCACCTGCATCAACGGCCGCTTCGCGATGGCGCACCGCGCCGCTGTGCCAGCCGCCGACCGAGGCTTTCGCTTCGGCGACGGCCTGTTCGAGACTATCTGCCTCGAGGCCGGCGTGCCTTACCAATGGGAACTGCACATGGCCCGGCTGGCGCAGGGCATGGCCGCCATCGCCCTCACCCCGCCCGCCATCGACTGGCAGGAAATGGCCCGCCGCACCATCCACAAAAACAAGGCGCGTGAGGGGTTTCTGCGCATCACCGTCAGCCGCGGCGTCGGCAGCCGGGGCTATCTGCCCTATCCGCCCGAGATGCCGCCTACATGGCTGATCGAATATCTGACTCCCCTGCCCGCGCCCGCCGCGCCCTATCAGCTGTGGCTCTCGCGCTGGGCGAAAATCCCCGGCCAATGCCTGCCTGCCGGCCAGAAGCTGGCGCAGGGCATGAATAGCATTCTGGCCCTGCAGGAAGCGCGCGACCACCAATGCGACGACGCCCTGCAACTCACCACCGACGGCCTGCTCAGCGAGGCCGCCAGCGCCAACCTCTTCTGGCTGGCTGGCGGCACGCTCTACACCCCCAGCCTGGAGACCGACTGCCTAGCCGGCACCACGCGCGACGCCGTGCTGCGCCTGTCGCACCTGCCCGTGCGCACCGCCACCCTCGGCCTGGGCGCGCTGGAGAAGGCCGATGCCGTCGCCATCGCCAACACCCGCCTGGGGCTGCATGCCGTGCGCCGCATCCAGCCGATGGGCTGGGAATTTCCGGCCGGCCATCCGGAAATGGAAAAACTGGCGGCCGCCTTGAAAACCGACCGCCAGCGCCATGCCCGCCAGCATGCCGCCGCATGGGCCGCCTGATGCTGCCCGTCGCCACCCATCCCTGGCAACCGCCGCTGGATTTCGCCGCGCCCTATGCCGGCGAAAACATCGCCCTCCTCCACTCCGCCCGCCCCGAGCGCTTCAGCGGCCGCCACAGCTTCCTCTTCCGCCTGCCGCAGCAGGTGTGGGAAGGGCGCGAGTGGGGCGAACTGCCCGAGCTCCCCGCCAATGATGACGGCCTACCCTACGCCATCGGCCACCTCGCCTATGAGCTGGGCGACGATGTGCCGGAAAGCGGCCCCGCCCCCTGCTTTCGCCTCACCCGCTACGCCCATTGCTTCCGCTTCGACCATGAAGCAAAAACGATCGAGGAATTTGTCATCCCGGGTCTGTCCCGGGCTCCGGCCCCGCTAAGCCCGCAGCCCGGCGGAATCCCGGGACAAGTCCGGGATGACATTTCCATTCAGGAAATCACCTCCAACTTCACCCGCGCCCACTACGAGCAGGCCGTGCGCGATACGCTGGAGCAAATTGGCGCCGGGAATTTCTATCAGGCCAACCTCACCCGCAAATTCTTCGGTCAATTCGCCGCCGCGCCGGATTATTTCGCCCTGTTCCGCCGGCTATGCGCAAGCAGCCCCGCCGCCTTCAGCGCCTATATCCGCCATGGGGCGCAGGCCGTTCTCTCCTCCAGCCCGGAGTCGTTTTTGTCGGTGGAGAACGGCAGCATCACCAGCCGTCCCATCAAAGGCTCCGCCCCGCGCGGAGCCGATGCAGCCAGCGACGAATCCATCCGTATCGCCCTGCAAGCGAGCGAAAAAAACCAGGCCGAGAATCTGATGATCGTCGATCTCATGCGCCACGACCTGGCGCAGGTGAGCCAGCCCGGCAGCGTGCAGGTGGCCGAGCAATCGGGTCTTTACAGCTACCCCACCATCCACCATCTCGTCTCCACGGTGACGGCGCGGAAATTGCCGGATAAAACCGTCTACGACGTCGTGCGCGCATGCTTCCCACCCGGCTCGATGACGGGCGCCCCCAAGCGCGCCGCCATCCGCTGGTGCGCGGCGCAGGAGAGCCTGCCGCGCGGCATCTATAGCGGCGCACTGGGCTGGTTCGGCGGCGGCGGGCGCTGCGACCTCTCCGTCGTTATCCGCACGTTGGTCTGCGAGGGCGACCGCTTCGAGTTCCAGGTCGGCGGCGGTATCGTCGCCGATTCCAGCCCCGAGGATGAATGGCGCGAAACCCTCATCAAAGCCCGCGGCATCGCCCGCGCCCTTGGCATCGAGGAGGAAAGGCTGGCTGCGTTGTGATTCCCGATCTCAGCTACCAGTTCACCACGAAAGTCTGGGCCTATTTCAACGGCAAAAGCACCTATTATCTGGCCAGCATTCCGGCGAAAACCGGCTCGGCTATCCGCGCCATGCAGGAAGGCAAGCCACGTCGCGGCTGGGGTTCGGTGCCGGTAGTCATCACCATCGGCGGCAGCCGCTGGAAGAGTTCCATCTTCCCCGAATCCGGCACGAAATCCTATCTCTTCCTGCTGAACGCCAAGGCGCGCAAAGCCGAATCTATTGTCGAGAACAGTCGTATTTCGGTGTGCATCACGCTGCGTGATTAAGCCGCTTCGGCCATCAGCCCTTGAATATTCTGCAGCTGCATCAGTGCCGGCGTGGCCACATCATAGCAGCCTTTCAGCTTCAGTTTGATGCGGCCGCCAGGCACATCGATAATCATCTCAACCCGCGCCCCTGCATTGCGTGGTTCGCCCAGCATGGCCTTCAGGCGCGGCAGCGAGGTGATGTCTTCCACCGTCACCGTCAGCGCGGCGGCGCGCAGTTGACCGGCCACCGCATCCAGCGGCTGGATTTTACTGACGATCAGCCGCGTGCCGCGATCGGAAATGCGCACATCGATGGTGAGGTAAAGCGCCTTACCGTTCTGCAAATCACCGCGATGGTGGTCGAGCAGCGTCTCGTCGAATACCGCCACCTCATATTGCCCCTCATGGTCGGACAGCGTGAGGAACGCCGAGCGCCCGCGCGGCCCGGTGCGGATTTTGCTGGCCAGCAGCACGCCCGCCAGCTTGATCACCGAACGGTCGGTCAGCGTGCCGCTGAGCTTGCCGGAACCCACGACACCCAGCTTCTTGAACATCGGCGCATAAGGCTCAAGCGGATGCGCCGAGAGGTAGAAACCAATCGCCCCGCATTCATGGTTCAGCTTTTCGATCAACGGCCATTCCTCCACCGCCTTCAGCTCGCAGCGGTTGAACTGCTGCTGCGAGGTGGCATCGCCGAACAGGCTGACCTGCGAGCTGGTGCGCTCCTGCGTCGCCATCTGCGCCACGCCGAGGATGCGGTCCATCGATTCATATAGCTGGCGGCGGTTGGGCAGCAGCGAATCGAAGCATCCGGCCATCACCAGAAATTCCAGCTGCCGCCGGTTCATCACCGTGCCATCGACGCGAGCGGCGAAATCGTTGATATCCTTGAACGGCCCATTGGTACGGCGCTCCTCCACAATCGCCGCCATCGCCGCCGGACCGACGTTTTTGATCGCCGACAGCGCATAGCGAATGGCCAGCCTGCCATCGGCCAGCTTCTCCACCGCGAACTGCACTTCGGAGGCATTGATATCCGGCGGCAGCACCTCGATGTTGAATTTGCCGGCCTCCTGCACGAACTGGCTGAGCTTATCGGTCGAGCCCAGTTCGTAGGTCATCGAGGCGGCCATGAACTGCACCGGATAATTGGCCTTGAGATAGGCGGTCTGGTAGGCCACCACCGCATAGGCGGCCGCGTGCGATTTGTTGAAACCATAGCCAGCGAACTTCGCCACCAGGTCGAAGATATGCGAGGCACGGTCGGGGTCCACCCCGCCTTGCTTGGCGCCCTCGGCGAACTGGGCGCGCTGCGCATCCATCTCGGCCTTGATCTTCTTACCCATCGCCCGGCGCAGCAGATCTGCCCCGCCCAGCGTGTAACCCGCCAGCACCTGCGCGATTTTCTGCACCTGCTCCTGGTAAATAATAACGCCGTAGGTTTCCTTCAGCACCGGCTCCAGCAGCGGATGCAGGTAATCCGGCCGCTGGCGCCCGTGCTTCACGTCGATGTAGGTGGGAATGTTGTCCATCGGGCCGGGGCGATAAAGCGCGCCCAGCGCGATCAGATCCTCGATGCTATCCGGCCGCAAGCTTTTCAGCGAGGCGATCATCCCCGCGGATTCGAACTGAAACACGCCCAGCGTATCGCCCTTGGTCAGCAGCTCATAGGTTTTCTTGTCGCCCTCCGGCAGCGTATCGAGGTCGATGCTGATGCCCTGCGACGCCAGAATCTGCACCGCTTTCTGCAGAATCGTCAGCGTGCGCAGGCCGAGGAAGTCGAACTTCACCAGCCCTGCATTCTCCGCCCATTTCATCGAATACTGCACCACCAGCATGTCGGATTTGGGGTCGCAATACATCGGTACCAGCTCATCCAGCGGCCGGTCGCCGATCACCACGCCGGCGGCATGGGTGGAAGCATGGCGATACAGTCCCTCCAGCTTCAGCGATAGCGCCACCAGCTTGGCCACCGTCTCATCCTCGTCGATGGCCGCTTTCAGCATCGGCTCCAGTTCGATGGCCTCGGCCAGCGTCACCGGCTGGGCGGGGTTGTTGGGCACCAGCTTGCAGATGCGGTCGACCTGGCTGTAGGGCATTTGCAGCACGCGCCCCACATCGCGCAGCACCGCCCGCGCCTGCAATTTCCCGAAGGTGATGATCTGCGCCACGCGGTCGTCGCCATATTTGCCGCGCACATACTGAATCACCTCGTCGCGCCGGTCCTGGCAGAAATCGATATCGAAGTCGGGCATCGAGACGCGTTCCGGGTTCAGGAAGCGCTCGAAAATCAGCCCGTAGCGCAGCGGGTCGAGATCGGTGATCAGCAGCACCCAGGCCACCACCGAGCCGGCCCCCGAGCCACGCCCCGGCCCCACCGGAATCCCCTGGCTTTTCGCCCAGGTGATGAAGTCCGATACGATGAGGAAATAGCCGGGGAACTTCATGGTGATGATCACATCCAGCTCGAACTCCAGCCGGTCATAATAGGGCTTGGCTGCCGCGACGCGCGCTTCTTCACCCATTTCGGGCGTGAATACGTGTCGCTCCAGCCGCGCCGCCAGCCCCTCGCGCGCCTTCACCCGCAGCGCTTCGGATTCGCTGAGCACCTCGCCCTTCTCATCGAGCATATGAAAGCCCGGCAGAATCGGCGAGCGCGATTGCGACCAGACATGGCAGCGCTGCGCGAAGAAGAACGTATTTTCGATGGCCTCGGGAATATCGCCAAACAATGTGCGCATTTCCTGCGCGCTTTTGAAGCGATGCTCGGGATTGAGGCGCGGGCGGTCCACCTCCGTCACGTAGCGGCCTTCGCTGATGCACATCAGCGCGTCATGCGCCTCATACATGCCGGCATCGGCGAAATAGATGTTGTTGGTGGCGACCAGCGGGATGTTCTGCGCCAGCGCCGCATCGATCTGCGCGCGCTCGATCTGCCGTTCCTCGGGCAGCTGGTGGCGCGTCAGCTCCATATAGAGCCGGTCGCCGAACATGGCTTTCAGTTCCAGCAGCAGCTTCTCGGCATCGGCGCTGCGGTTGCCCAGCAGCAGCCTGCCATAGCCGCCATGGATGCCGCCGGTGAGGGCCATCAGCCCATCGGCATAGCGGCCCAGGGTCGCATAATCCACCAGCGGCGCCTGGCCGAGGGCCGGGTGCACATGCTGGCCGGAAGCCAGCTTCAGCAAATTGGCGTAGCCCTGCTCGTTCCTGGCATAGACCAGCAGCTGGTCGGGCGCCTGGCGCAGCGAGCCGCCGCTGGTATCCAGCCCATAAGGCACCAGCGACAAGGTGAGGCCGATGATGGGCTGAATGCCTTCCTTCACCGCATATTCGGAGAATTCCAGCGAGCCGAACAGGTTGTCATGGTCGGTCAGCGCCAGCGCCGGCATGTTTTCGGCCTTGGCCAGCCCTACCAGCTTCGGAATCTTGATCGCGCCCTTCAGCAACGAATAGGCACTGTGCGAGCGCAGATGAACGAAGCTGCTCACAGTGCGATGCCCTCCACCTTGCCGCCCTTCAGCGTCACCGCCCGGTGCAGGCGTTTGGCCAGGGCCAGGTTGTGGGTGGCGATAATGGCGGCGATTTTCTCTTCATGCGCCACTTCCAGCAGCAGGTCGCGCACGGTGTCGGCGGTCGCCTCGTCCAGGTTGCCCGTCGGCTCGTCGGCCAGAATCAATTGCGGATGGTTGGCCAGCGCCCGCGCAATGGCCACGCGCTGCTGCTCACCGCCGCTCAACTGCGACGGCAGATGGGTGAGGCGTTCACTGAGGCCCAGCCGGCCGAGCAGCTGCTCGGCCCGCGCCTGCGCCGCCTTGGTCGAGGCGCCGGCGATGCGCTGCGGCAGCATCGCATTCTCCAGCGCCGTCAATTCCGGTAGCAGGTGATGAAACTGATAGATGAAGCCGATATGCCGGTTACGCAGCTGCGTGCGCCTGGCATCCGACGCCGCATGCGCCGCCACCCCGCCGATCAGAATCTCGCCGGCCTGCGGCGTATCCAGCAGCCCCGCCACCTGCAGCAGCGTCGATTTACCGGAGCCCGAAGGCCCCACCAGCGCCAATAATTCCCCGGCCTTCACGCTAAGATTGATATCCTCCAGCACGCTGAGCGTGCCCGCGCCCTCCCGATAGGCGCGGCGGATGGATTTGAGCTGCAGCACCACCTCACTCATAACGCAGCGCCTCCACCGGATCGAGCGACGCGGCGCGCCGCGCCGGGTAAATGGTCGCCAGGAACGACAGCGCCAGCGCCAGCAGAATAATCACCAGCACCTCCAACGGATCGGTCTTGGTGGGCAGGGTGGAGAGGAAATAAATATCCTCCACCAGCAGTTCCTGCCCGGTGATTTTCTCAACCAGCTGATGGATGCCTTCCAGATGCGCCGCCAGCACCAGCCCCAGCACCACACCGCCCGCCGTGCCCATGACGCCGATGATGCTGCCCGCCAGCATGAACACCCGCATCACCCCGCCGCGCGGCATGCCCATGGTGCGCAGGATGGCCACATCATGCGATTTGTCCTTCACCAGCATCACCAGGCTGGAGATGATGTTGAACGCCGCTACCAGCACGATGAGGCCGAGGATAATCACCATCACATTCCGCTGCACGGTGAGCGCCGCGAATACGCCGGCATTGCTCTGCTGCCAATCATAAATCCGCGCCAGCGGCAAATGCGCGCGCAGGGTTTGCGCCACGGCCGATGCATGGTCGATCTGGTCGACCATCACTTGCAGATCGCTCACCGCTGCGCCGTTGGGCGTATTGAGCAGGAAATAATTCTGTGCTTCCTCGAACGGCATGATCACCAGCCCGGAATCCAGCGCATGCATGCCCAGTTTCACCGTCGCCACCACCGGATAGGTCTTCATGCGCGGGATGAAACCAGCGATGGTGCTACGCCCCTGCGGCGAAATCAGCGTCACCGCGCCGCCCGGCGCCACGCCAAGGTTTTCGGCCAGCCGGCTGCCCAGCACGATGCCCGCGCCATCCCGCAGCCCATCGAGCGAGCCTTGCGTCACCGCGTTGGCAAACATGGGCCGCGCCATCAGCGCGTCGTAAGGCATCGCCGTCACCTGCGCTCCCAGCGCGCGGCCGGATGCGGTGACCATCACCTGCCCTTCCACATGCGGCGTCACGCTTTGCACGCCGGGCACGGTTTTCACCTGCTCCAGCACCGCTCCATAATCGGTGAAGGCCTGATAGTTGCTATAGATCGTCACATGCCCGTCGATGCCGATGAAGCGAGAGGCCATCTCATCGCGGATGCCGTTCATCAGCGATGTCACGAGAATCAGCGTCGCCACGCCCAGCGCGATGCCGATCACCGCGAACCAGGTGGTGATGGCGATGAACCCCTCCCGCCGCCGCGCGCGCAGATAGCGCCATGCCAGCATCCGCTCGATGGGGGAGAAAATGGCCATCAGGCCTGCACCTTGGTTTTATAATTTTCAGCCACCTTGGCCACCGCCTCGGCCATCGGCAATTCCGATTTCTCGCCGCTGCGGCGGTATTTCACTTCCACCTTGCCATCCGCCGCGCCGCGCGGGCCGATGGTCAGCTGCCAGGGCAGACCGATCAGATCCATGCTGGCGAATTTCTCGCCGCCCCGCTTGTCGGTGTCATCATAAAGCGGGTTCAGGCCAGCGGCCTTCAGCGCACTGTAAAGCTGTTCGCACGCCGCATCGCATACCGCATCGCCGCTGCGCATGTTGATGATCGCCGCATCGAACGGCGCCACCGACTCAGGCCAGATGATGCCTGCCGCATCGTGGCTGGCCTCAATAATCGCACCGATCAGGCGCGACACGCCGATGCCATAGGTGCCCATTTGCGGGGTGAATTCGCCTTCCGGACCAGTAACGGTAATGTTCATCGCCTTGGTGTATTTATCGCCGAGCAGGAACACCTGCCCAACCTCGATGCCGCGCGCAGTGCGCAACTGATCAGCCGGAATGGGGCATTTTTCAGGCACATGCAATTCATCGGCCGCCGAATAAAGCGCACGTTTTTCCTCGCTGCTGAGCTGCAATGCACCGGTGCGCGCATCATCGAGCTTCGCGTCGTAGTAAATGGCGCTTTCTCCGGTTTCCGCCAGCACATGAAATTCATGGCTGAGATCGCCGCCAATAGCCCCCGTATCCGCTTTCACCGCCACCGCAGTAAGGCCTAGGCGGGTAAAAATCCGGTCATAACAATCATACATCTTGGCATATTCACGCTTGGCATCGTCGAGATCGACATGGAACGAATAGCCATCCTTCATCAGGAATTCACGGCCGCGCATGACGCCGAAACGGGGGCGCACTTCGTCGCGGAACTTCCAGTTGATCTGGTAGAGATTGAGCGACAGCTGCTTGTAGCTTTTGACGAAGGCCCGGAAATTATCGACGATCATTTCCTCGCAGGTAGGGCTGTAGAGCAGCTCGCGATCGGCGCGGTCGTTGAAGCGTAGCATCTCCTTGCCCAGCGCATCATAGCGGCCGGATTCCTTCCACAAATCGGTCGGCTGGAGGGTGGGCATCAGCAGCGGCACGCAGCCGGCTTTCTGCAGTTCGTCATTTACGATATGCTCGATTTTGCGCAGCACCACCAGGCCCAGCGGCAGCCACGTATAAATGCCCGCCGCCTGCTGGCGGATCATCCCCGCCCGCAGCATCGTGCGGTGCGAGACGATCTGCGCCTCTTTAGGGTCTTCTTTCAACAGCGGCAGGAAATAATGGGAAAGGCGCATGCGGGCTCCGTCAGGTGGAGGGCAACTATGGCCGGGCGGCGCAAAAAAGCAAACCTTAAGCCGCCAATTATCTACATCTGGTTACAGCCGCCGGCCATCCTGCCAGCTGTGGCCGGAATTCCAGCCATGCGATTGCATGCACGGTTCGATGATGCGCATGCGCAGCGCATCGAGCTGGGCATTTTTCTGTGCATCCGGCGGCGTTTCAATTTCCTCGATATTGCCAAAACGCCCGCCATACGGCATCCCATGCACAAGCGCCGTTCCCCAGCCGCTATAGAGCGTGGGCGGATAAGTCTCATCCGCCTTGGCCGAGCAGACAGCGAGATCGGCTTTGAATGCCTCATCCTGCTGGTGGTAATCGCGCGTACATTGGGCAAGCTGCGCCGGCGGTGTGTTCACCGACTGGCAATAGTCGATATCAGCCGGCGTGCAGCCAGCCACTAGCCCCACCAACAGCATGATATACAGCAGCCGGCGCATCAGTTACAATCATCGCCCTGGGCGGTGAGGTCGCGACCGTTATATTTCACGCTGCCATCCTGCGTGTTCACGTTCATGGTACCCAGCATCACATCGCTATGGCGCAGGTCGACATTGCTGTTGCCGTTGTTGCCCACCGTGTTGCTGATATCGGCGCCGTTCGGGTCCTGCTTCGGCGTGGTGTAATCACCCGTCGGCACATTCAGGCCGATATTCACGTTCTTCATATCGCCGACCATGTTGTTGGTATTATGCATGGTTGCCGTGTCCTGCGCCTTTACATCCGGCGCCATTTGTGCGGCCACCGGGTGGCACTTGCCCCGCCCCGCATGGTAGATCGAATCATCCGCCCAGGCGGTCTGGTAGAGGATGTAAACAAACGCCGTCGGCACCAGCGCCAGGATGGAAGTGGCGATGGCCTTCTTCCCTAACATCGGGTTCACCGGCGCCGACGCGGCATGGCCCGGCTCGGGCTTATCGGCGATTTTCACCTTCCATGGCAGCACCATGAACAGCACCAGCCACCAGCTGCAGGCATAGGTGATAAAGACTTGGTAGATCGACATAATTCATACCCTGAAACAGAGGCTGCCAGCAAAGGTTTGGCAGTAGCCCAAACCCGAAGCAAATCATAGCAAATACATGACACTTAACCACGTATTTGTCACAGAACCTTCATAATCCTGCCTGGCCAATATGATAGTATGGGAGCGTGTAGGAGTATCATTTGTCCGACCTTGAGACAACCCAGGCCAAACTGCGCGCCAGCCCCACGGCCGGCGTGGAGGCTGAGCATAGCGCGCTTTACCGCCGCTATTTCTCGTCGGGCTATAAAGGTTACATCCAGGGCACCATCGCCGGCGGCACCTTCTACGGCGCGCTGGGGCTGGCGATCGGTGCTGTCGTAGGCGTACCGCTGATGTTCTTCGCAGCCGCTTCCGCTGCTCCGGCCATCGCTGCCGCCGCGCCGCTGGCGTTGCTGCTGGCACCTGTGCTGGGCACCGGTTTCGCGCTTTATGGCGCGCACGCATTCTCCGGCATCGGCACCAATGCCGCCATCATGGCCGATAGTGACGAGCATATGGAAAAACGCCGCACCCTGCTCGACCGCCTGGCCGCCACGCAGAACCCGGCCGAAGCACAGGAAATCAGCAGCCAGCTGGCACGCGACGAAAAGCCGAAACCGATTGAGGAACATTTCCACTGGCGTCCGGCATTGATCGGCGCGGCACTGGGCATTGCGCTGGCAGTGATCGCCGTTACCATTCCGTTCGCGGCGCCTGAATTCTTCTCTACTGCTCTGCCCTTCATCGCCACCCATTTCGGCCTGACGCTGGGTGGCATGATCACCGCCGGCGCAGCCCTTGGCGGCCTCAGCGGCAGCGTCATCGGCATCGACCGTGGCATTGTACGCGGCTGGCTGGATGGCACCGAAGCACTGGTGCACGACAATAATAACCAGCGCCAGGGCTTGATCGAGCGCGAGCGCGATATCCAGCGCCTCAACGAGGCTGCCCATACGCCCACCGCCAGCACCAGTTACCCCGCCACGCGCGCCATCCCCGGCACGCAAATCAGCCAGCCCAGCTACGCCGACCGCGTAGTGAGCGCCAATCAGGCCATCGCCCTCTAAGCCTGCAGGATATGCACCGTCAGCACGGGCTTTTTGCCCAGTTCGTCGCGGATGGCTTTGCGCAGGTGGTTATGCACCAGCTCCGCCGCCGCCTTGCTGCGCTTGCCGCGTGATTCCATCAGGTCGACGATGCCTTCGGAAAGCACGCCGAAAAATTCGCGGTCTTCTTCCTCATCCAGACATCCGGGCGCGGAGATCATCGGCTTCGCGGCCAGCTCGCCCTTCTTGTTCAGCACCAGCGAGACGATGCACGCCCCGTCGTCGCGCAACTTCCGGCGAGTGCGGATGACGGAGGAATTGCTGTCGATCAGCGAAGTGCCATCCATCGCCAGCAGCCCCACCTCTACCTGCCCGACAATGCCGGGTTTTTCCGCTGTGAGGTTGATGACCACGCCGTTGCTCGGCTCGATGGCGATGGGCACCTGCAGCGATTTGGCATAGAGCGCATGCTCGTGGATGTGGCGCGCCTCGCCATGCACCGGCACCGCGATTTTCGGCCGCACCAGCTGATACATACGCTCCAGCTCCATCCGCGCCGGGTGGCCGGAGACATGCACGAACCCGTCGGCACTGCTGATCACCTCCACCCCCATCTTCACCAGCTTGTTCTGGATGAAGCCGACATTCAGCTCATTTCCCGGAATATTGCGTGAGGAGAACACCACCGTGTCGCCCGGCGTCAGGCGGATCATCGGATGTTCGCCGCGGGCGATTTTGCTCAGCGCCGCGCGCGATTCGCCCTGGCAGCCGGTGGCGATGAAGCATACCTTGTCGCGCGGCCGCTCCATGCCCTGTTTATCGGTCAGAAAATTCGGCACATCCTGCAGATAGCCGGATTCCTGTGCCGCCGTCACCATCCGCCAGATGGATTTGCCGGCCAGCGCCACCTCGCGCCCGGCCGAAAGCGCGGCGTAAATCACCGTCTCCAACCGCGCGACGTTCGAGGAGAAAGTGGCCACCACCACCCGTTCGCGGCATTCGCGGATGATGTCGGTGAGGCTGGCGCGCACATCTTTCTCCGAGCCCGATTCGCCCTCGACGAACACGTTCGTCGAATCGCACACCATGGCCAGCACGCCTTCGTCGCCATAGCGCGACAGCACTTTCTCGTCGGTGGTTACTCCCACCATCGGGTCGGCATCCAGCTTCCAGTCACCGGTATGCATCACCGTGCCTTTGTCGGTTTTCACCGCCACCGCGTGCATCTCGGGGATCGAGTGGGTGATGGGCACCATCTCCAGCGTAAACGGCCCGAGGTCATAACTTTCACCCGCCTTCACCTCATGAATCGGCACCTTGCCGCCAAGCCCCTCTTCCACCAGCTTGGCCTTTAATACGGCGGCAGTGAAAGCAGTGGTGTAAACTGGACAGCCCAGCTCGCTCCACAAATAGGGCACGGCGCCGACATGGTCTTCATGCGCATGCGTCACCACCAGCCCCACGATATCCTGCTTATAGGGCGTGATGGCGTCAATATTCGGCACGACGATTTCCACGCCCGGCAAAAACGGCCCGGCGAAGCCGATGCCGCAATCGATCATCAGCCACTTGCCCTTATATCGGTAGAGGTTGAGGTTCATACCAATCTCATTCGCCCCACCCAGCGGCAGGAAGAGGAGGTCGTCGTTATATTGGTTGAAGTTGAAGCCCATAATTTCTTTCATTCCGCCGATGGCGGTAACGGTATTACTGTTTCAACCGCGCATACGCCAATCGTAGGCCGCGGATCGTTAAATCGGGATCGACATGGTGGATCATCGGCGTCGCATCCGCATAAAGCGGGGCCAGGCCGCCGGTGGCAATCACCTTCATCGGTTCACCGCGCTCTTCCTGGATGCGCTTCACAATACCCTCGATCAACCCCGCATAGCCGAAATAAATGCCGGATTGCATGGCCTCCACCGTGTTGCTGCCCACCACCTTCGTGGGGTGCATGATGGCGATGCCCGTCAGCTTCGCCGCCGCCTTCTGCAGCGCCGCCAGCGACAGGTTGATGCCCGGCGCAATCACCCCGCCCAGATAATCGCCCTTGCCCGACACCACGTCGAACGTAGTTGCCGTGCCGAAATCGATGACGATCAGCGGTTCCTTCCAGCTGTCCCACGCGGCATAGGCGTTGAGCAGCCGGTCGGCCCCCAGCTCGCGCGGCTGATCGATCAGCACTTTCATACCCAGCTCCACCGCGCCGGTGGCCACCATGATGGGTTCGGCACGCAGATAGCCGCGGATGAAGGTTTTCACCGCGAAATTGGCATCCGGCACTACGGAAGAAAGGATGGCGCCTGTCACATCCGCCGGGCTGAAGCCCTGCGCATTCATCAGCGCGAACAGCCAGACGGCATATTCATCGGCCGTGCGCTGCGCCTCGGTGCTGATGCGCCATTGCGCCTGCGTGCTGTTCTCGTCGCACAGCGCGAAGACGATATTGGTATTGCCGATATCGACCGCCAGTAACATGGCTATTCCTTGAAAAACACATCGCCGGCCATCACGCCGGTGATGGCGCCGCTGGCGGCTTTCAGCAGCAGGCGGCCCGAGGGGTCGATACCGTCGAACACCCCATCGAGCTGCTTGTCGCCGATGATGACTTCGGTGGCGTGGCCCAGGCGGTAGGCCCGCTCCATCCACGCCTTGCGCACGGGAGAGAAACCCTTCTTCATCCACTCGTCATACTGATGGATGAAATTATAGATGAAGCGCGACAGCACGATTTTCGCACTGATGATCTCCACCCCCGCATTGCGCAGGCAGGTGGCCGGAAACATCACATGCTCGGGGAACGAATCGACATTGATGCCGACACCCACCACGATCCATTGCCGTTCCTTGCCCAGCTCATCCATCGTAGTGAAGGCTTCGAGCAGGATGCCGCCGATTTTCTGCCCGCTATAAAGCACATCGTTCGGCCATTTGCAGGTGACTTCACCATCGCTGACGATGGCTTCCAGCGTTTCCGCCGCCGCCAGTGCCGCCACGAACGAGAGCTGCGAGCATTCCTCGATTTTCTTCGGCGGGTTCAGCAGCACGGAAACGAAAAGGTTCCCCTCGGCCGACACCCACTCGCGCCCCATGCGGCCGCGGCCTGCCGTCTGGCGCTTGGCCCAGATCACCGCCCCGTGCGAGCCGCCGCCGGAGGCCAGGCGCTTTGCCTCCTCGTTGGTGCTGTCGAGCACATCGTAGGAGAGCAGATGATAGTCCTGCAACAAATTGCTTTCGGCTGTTTTCGCCATTATCCGAACACCTCTACCGCTTGGTCAGCTGCATCGAGCAGGACCGAAGGATAGAGGAAGAAAAGCACGGTCACAAGCGCGCAGATTGTCAGCACCACGCGGCTGACAAACGGCACATAGCGCTCGAGCCCCTGCACCGGCTCGTCGAAATACATCACCTTGACGATTTTGAGGTAGTAGTAAGCCGCGATCACGCTGGTCAGCACACCAATCACCGCCAGCGAGTAAAGCTCGGCCTCCACCGCGCTCATGAACACGAACATCTTCCCGTAGAAGCCGGCGAAGGGCGGGATGCCGGCCATCGAGAACATCATCAGCATCATGAAAAAAGCGGCGCGCGGATGGGTGCGCGACAGGCCGGCCAGATCCTTGATCTCTTCCACCTGCTCGCCCGCCCGGCGCATGAACAGCACGAAGCCGAACGTGCCGACGCTCATGAACAGATACAGCGCACTATAAACCAGCACCGCCTTGATGCCTTCGCTCGATCCCGTCGCCACCCCCACCAGCATATAGCCGATATGGCCGATGGAACCATAGGCCAGCAGGCGCTTGATGTTGGTTTGGGTGATGGCGCCCAGCGCCCCCACCAGCATCGAGGCCACGGCGATGATGGCCAGGATATTCTGCCAATCCGGCAGCAGGTTGGCGAAAGGCTGCATCAGCAGGCGGATGAACACCGCCAGCGCCGCCAGCTTGGGCGCCGTGGCGAACAGCATGGTCACCGGCGTCGGCGACCCCTGATACACATCCGGCGTCCATTGATGGAAGGGCACGGCGGAAATCTTGAAGCTCAGGCCCACCACCAGCATCACCATGCCGACAATGGCGCCATAGCCCACGGTAGAAAGCGTGAAGAGCTGCCCCAGCGTGAAGAAATTGGTGGTGCCCGTGTAGCCATAAACCAGCGAAGCACCGAACAGCATGATGCCCGAGGCCAGCGCCCCCAGTGTGAAATACTTGATCCCGGCTTCCGAGCTCACCGCATTATCGCGGTCATACGCCGCCAGCACATAGAGCGACAGCGACGACAGCTCCAGCCCCACATAAAGCACGATCAGGTCGTTGGCCGATACCATGATCATCATCCCCAGCGTGCTGAGCAGCACCAGGATGGGATATTCGAATTTCTTATGCTGTTCGTGCGCCAGCCAGTCGAAACTCATGCCGACGACCAGGCAGGAAGAAATCAGCATCAAAAATTTCACGAACTGGCTGAAACCGTCGATCACCAGCATATGGTCGTAGCCATATTCCACCGGTTGCGCGAAGCCGCGCACCAGTTGCATGGCTGCCAGCGCCATCACCAGGATGGAAAGCAGCGTCACCCCGCCCGTCGCCCGGGCGCCGCGGAAGGCGCCGTAGACCAGCAGCAGCAGCGCGCCGCCGGCCAGGATCAGCTCCGGCGTCAGCAGCGAGAGGTCCATAATGTTGAATGCGCACATCATTCTTGCGTCTCCCCTTGGCCGGCATGTTCAGGCTGCCCTTGGGGCGCCGGCAGGTTTTCCGGTTCCGCCACACTATCGGCGATCGGTTTTTGCGTTTCCGTCAGCAGCGCCTTGATGGAAGGCGCCACCGATACCGTCATCGAAGTCGGGTGGATGCCCAACCACAGCACCGCCACCATCAGCGGCACGAAATACAGCCACTCGCGGATGCTGACATCGCTCATTTCAGCCACATGCGGATTCTTCACCTCGCCGAACATCACCCGGCGATAGAGCCACAGCATGTAAGCCGCGCCCAGAATCAGCCCCGTAGCAGCACCCATGGCCGCCCAGGGCGCCGCGCCCCAGGCGCCGATCAGCACCAGCACTTCCCCGACGAAGCCGGAAGTTCCCGGCAGCCCGGCCGAAGCCATGGTGAACAGCATGAAGAACGCCGCGAAATAGGGCATGATGTTGGTGACGCCGCCATATTGCGCAATCTCGCGCGTATGCATGCGGTCATACACCACGCCGACGCAGAGGAACAGCGCGCCCGAGACCACCCCGTGCGAGATCATCTGGAAGTAAGCACCCTCCAGCCCCTGCTGGTTGAACGAGAAAATGCCCAGCGTCACAAAGCCCATATGCGCCACCGAGGAATAGGCGATCAGTTTTTTCATATCCTCCTGCACCAGTGCCACCAGCGAGGTATACACCACCGCGATCAGGCTGAGCGCGAAGACGAAGTGGGCGAAGAAATGCGAGGCCGCCGGCAACATCGGCAGCGAGAAGCGCAGGAAGCCGTAGGCCCCCAGCTTCAGCAGAATGCCGGCCAGAATCACCGAGCCGGCAGTGGGCGCCTGCACATGCGCATCGGGCAGCCAGGTATGCACCGGCCACATCGGCACCTTTACCGCGAAACTGGCGAACAGTGCCAGCCACAGCCACTTCTGTACGCCAAGGCCCAGGCTGGGCGCCTGTTCGATCAGTGTCGGGATGTCGGTAGTACCGAAGGTGAAATAGAGATAGAGCAGCGCCAGCAAAAACAGCACCGAACCGGCCAGCGTATAGAGGAAAAATTTATACGAGGCATAAATCCGGTTCTGCCCGCCCCAGATGCCGATGATGAGATACATCGGAATCAGCACCGCCTCGAAGAACAGGTAGAAAAGCAGCAGGTCGAGCGACGAGAACGTGCCGATCACCAGCGCTTCCAGCACCAGGAAGGCAGCCATGAACTCGCCCACCCGCTTCTCCACCGATTTCCAGCTGCACAGCACGCAGATGGGCATCAGGAAGGTGGTGAGCAGAATGAGCCACAGCGAAATACCATCGATGCCGACATGGTAGTTGATGTCATACCCCACGAACCACGGCGTTTTCTCGACGAACTGGAAGGCTGCAGAGCCGCCGTCGAACCCGGCAAGCAGGGTGAGCGACATAACGAAAATCACCAGCGTGGCGATCAGCGCCACCCAGCGGGCGTAGGTCGCGCCATTTTGTTCGTCGCGCCCGGCGACATAGGCGATCACCGCCGCCAGCAGCGGAATAACAATCAGGCTTGTGAGAATGTTGGACACTGAACTACCTCACCACCGAAAAAATCACCCAGCCGATCAGCACCAGCATGCCGACCAGCATGGAAAACGCGTAGGTATAGATATACCCCGTCTGCAGCCGCGCCGTGCGCACCGCCGCCACCCGGCTGACGAAGGCCAGCCCGTTGGGCCCCAGCCCATCGATAATCTTGGTGTCGAAGAAGCGCCACAGCCAGCGGCCCAGCGCAATGGCCTGCCGCACGAAAATCGCATCGTAAAGCTCGTCGAAATACCATTTGTTGAGCAGGAATTCATAGAGCTTGCCCGTCGCCGCGCGGAACTGCGCCGGCAGGCCGGGCTGGGCGATGTAGCACACATAGGCGAAGCCAATGCCCGACAGCGCCACGATCAGCGGCAGGATGGACACCCATTTCGGGCTCTCCTCCAGGCGCAGCAGGGAATTATGCGCATCCAGCACCACCAGCGCGCCGTTCCAGAAACCGGCTTCGGTATGGCCGTCGACGATGCCCCAGAGGTAATAGCCCGCCGCGCCCATGAACAGCGCGCCCAGCACCAGCGGCACCAGCGGCGCCAGCATGATGGGCGGCGACTCATGCACATGCTCCATCACATGATGGTCGGCGCGCGGCGCGCCGTGAAAGGTCATGAAAATCAACCGCCAGCTATAGAAGGCGGTGAGAAAGGCCGCAGCCACGCCCAGCGCATAAGCCACATAGCCCTGCGTGGTGCCGGCGGCATAGGCGGCCTCAAGAATCGTATCCTTCGAGAAATAGCCGGCGAAGAAGGGAATGCCCGCCAGCGCCAGCGAGCCGATCCACATACAGGCATAGGTGAAGGGAATATGCTTCCACAAGCCACCCATTTTGCGCATGTCCTGCTCGCCCGACACGGCATGGATCACCGAACCCGCACCGAGAAAAAGCAGCGCCTTGAAGAAGCCGTGTGTCAGCAGGTGGAACACGCCGGCGCTATAGGCCGACACGCCGCAGGCGAAGAACATGTAACCCAGCTGCGAGCAGGTGGAATAAGCGATCACCCGCTTGATGTCGTTCTGCACCAGCCCCACCGAGGCCGCGAAAATCGCCGTGATGGCGCCGATATAGGTCACCACCGTCAGCGCGCCGGGCGCCAGCTCGAACAGCGGGCTGCAACGCGCCACCATGAACACGCCCGCCGTCACCATCGTCGCGGCGTGGATAAGGGCGGAAACCGGCGTCGGCCCCTCCATCGCATCCGGCAGCCAGGTATGCAGCAGGAACTGGGCCGATTTGCCCATGGCCCCCAGGAACAGCAGCAGGCAGATGCTATCGAGCACCGGCAGCGCATGGCCGAACACCACCCAGGCGGCATCGGGCGTATCGGCATGGAACTGGGCAGCCGTGGCGAACACCTTGGCGAAATCCACCGTGCCGAAGGTGAAGAAAATGGCGGCAATGCCCAGCGCGAAGCCGAAATCGCCCACGCGGTTGACGATGAAGGCCTTCATCGCCGCCGCATTGGCGCTCTCCTTCTTGAACCAGAAGCCGATCAGCAGGTAGGAGCACAGGCCCACCGCCTCCCAGCCAAAAAAGAGCTGGATAAAATTATCCGCCGTCACCAGCATCAGCATGCCGAAGGTGAAGAGCGACAGGTAGGTCATGAAGCGCGGCTTATGCTCGTCGTGGCTCATATAGCCGACGGAATAGATATGCACCACGCTTGACACGGTGGTGACCAGCAACAGCATCACCGCCGTCAGGCTATCCACCTTCAGCGACCAGCTGGTGGCCAGGTCGCCCGATTGAATCCAATCCATCACATGCACATCGGCCTTGATATGGCTGCCCGTGATGGCGAAAAACACGATCCAGGCGCAGAAGGCGGCCAGCACCATCGGCACGCAGGTGACAATCTGCGAGCGCAGGTCGCCGATATGGCGCACGAACAGGCCCGACACCAGCGCCCCGATCAGCGGCAGGAAAACAGCGAGGACAATCAGTTCATGCAGCGACATGGTGGGTTAGCCTTTCAAGCTCGAAATATCGTCGACATCGATGGTGCCGCGGTTACGGAAATACACCACCAGAATGGCCAGGCCGATGGCCGCCTCGGCCGCCGCCACGGTGAGCACCAGCATGGTGAAAATCTGCCCCGTGAGGTCTTTCAGGTGCACCGAGAAAGCGACGAAATTGATATTCACCGCCAGCAGCATCAGCTCCACCGACATCAGCAGCGTAATGATGTTCTTGCGGTTGAGGATGATGCCGCACACGCCGATCACGAACAGCAATGCCGCCAGCATCACATAATCGCTGATGGTAGTGACGCCGAACAGCACCGCTTCGAGCGGTGCGGGCGCGGCCTGTGCCGTGTCGATCGCTGGTTCCATTACGCCCCCTGCCCCGGTTTAACATCGATGATATGCAGGCTGTTGGCCTTGGTGCGCTTCAGCTGCGCGTTGATGCTCTGCTTGCGCACGCCCGCCCGCTGGCGGTGCGTGAGGATGATCGCCCCGATCATCGCCACCAGCAGAATCAGGCCGGAGAGGATGAACGGCAGCATATAGCGCGTGTAAAGCACTGAACCGATGGCCACCACGTTCTGCACCTCCGCCGCATCCGGAATCGGCACGGCTGCCGGCGCGGTGGGCGCCGGGTGGATGAGCGAGGCATAAAGCAGCCCGCCCAGCTCGGCGAACAGCACAGCCGCCAGGCCGATGCCCAGCGGCAGCATGCGGATGAAACCGGCGCGGAATTTCTCAAAATTCACGTTCAGCATCATTACCACGAACAGGAACAGCACCGCCACGGCGCCGACATAAACGATCACCAACGTCATGGCGATATACTCCGCCCCCAGCAGCACGAACAGACCGGCGGCGTTGAAAAAGGCCACGATCAGGAAGAACACCGAATGCACCGGATTCTTCGAGGTGATGACGGCAATCGCTGCCCCCAGCAGGATGAACGAGAACACCAGAAACAGAAGCGAAGTGATGGGCATTAACGGTACTCCGCGTCTTTTTCGAGGTTGGCGGCGATGGCTGCTTCCCAGCGGTCGCCGTTCGCCAGCAGCTTGGCTTTGTCGTAAAAAAGCTCCTCGCGGGTTTCGGTGGCATATTCGAAGTTCGGCCCCTCGACTATGGCATCCACCGGGCAGGCTTCCTGGCAGAAACCGCAATAGATGCATTTGGTCATATCGATATCGTAGCGCGTGGTGCGGCGCGAACCGTCCGCCCGCTCCTCCGCCTCGATGGTGATGGCCTGCGCCGGACAGATTGCTTCGCACAGCTTACAGGCAATGCAACGCTCCTCGCCGTTGGCATAGCGGCGCAGCGCATGCTCGCCGCGGAAACGCGGGCTCAGCGGTCCCTTCTCGAACGGGTAGTTGATGGTCACCCGCTTCTTGAACATGTATTTGAAGGTCAGCCACATGCCCACCAGCAATTCGGCCAGGGTGAAGCTGCGCAGATAGAACATCAAGCGTTTCATGCGTCTCTCCTACTGCGGCAAATGGTTGAAATAAACGAGGTAGCCCGCCGTGCCCACCACCCACAGCAACGACAGCGGCAGGAACACTTTCCATCCCAGCCGCATCAGCTGGTCGTAACGGTAGCGCGGCACGGTGCCGCGAATCCACAGAAACACGAAAATCAGGATGAAAATTTTAACGATAAACCAGATGCCACCCGGTACCGCATTCAACAGGTCGCAATTCACAGGCGGGTACCAGCCGCCCAAAAACAGCACCACCGCCGTGCCGCAGATGAGCAGCATGTTGGCATATTCGCCCAGGAAGAACAGCGCGAAGCTCATCGAGGAATATTCCACGTTATAGCCCGCTACCAGCTCGCCCTCGGCCTCGGGCAGATCGAACGGAATACGGTTGGTCTCGGCCAGCGCCGAGATGAAGAACACGATGAACATCGGAAACAGCCCGCTGGCCACGTACCAATGCCCGATGCCCCCCGCCTGCGCCCGCACGATGGTGCCCAGGTTCAGCGACCCCGCGCAAAGCAGCACGGTGATGATGACGAGGCCGATCGACACCTCATAAGAAACCATCTGCGCACTGGAGCGGATGGCGCCCAGGAACGCGTATTTCGAGTTCGACGCCCAGCCCGAGATGATAATCCCGTAAACCCCAAGCGACGACACGGCGAAAATATACAGCACGCCTACGTTCAGATTGGCGATTACAAAGTCGGCCGAGATGGGCATCACCGCCCAGCCCAGCAGCGCCAGCGCGAAGGTGATCATCGGCGCCAGCAGGAACATCACCTTGTTCGCCTTGGTCGGCACGATGGTTTCCTTGAAGAACAGCTTCAACCCATCGGCAAACGGCTGCAACAGGCCGAACGGACCCACCACGTTGGGCCCCTTGCGCAGCTGGATGAGGCCCAGCACCTTGCGCTCGAGATATGTCGTCATCGCCACCGCGATCAGCAGCGGCACCACGACGAGCAGCACTTTCCCCGCCGTCATCAGCGTCGGCAGGATGTCGTTCAGCCAGAGGTCGCTTGTCAGGAACTGCTGCATTACGCCGCCACCTTCTTTTCGCTGGGGTTGCGCTGCATCTCGGTGCATTGCGCCATGGTGCGGCTGGCGCGCGAGATGGGGTCAGTCATGTAGAAATTGCGCACGGCCGGGTCGAAGCCTTTGGCTTCCGGCTTGCCGGCCGCCACCGTTTTAAACGGTGCCGGCTGCAACACATCCACCCGCGCGAATGTCGGGAATTCCTGCACCAGCCGTGCCCGCAGCTCGGCCAGCGTCACATAGGCCGGGGCCTTGCCAAGCGCCTTGCCCAGCGCCACGATAATCTCCCAATCCACCTTCGCCAGGCCCGGCGGGAACACGGCGCGGTAGCCGCGCTGCACGCGGCCTTCGGTGTTCACATAGGTACCGTCTTTCTCGGTATAGGCCGCGCCCGGCAGTACTACATCGGCCCGGTGGGCGCCCGCATCGCCATGGTGGCCCTGGTAAATCACGAATGCATCGCTGAACAGACCGGTATCCACCTCATCCGCCCCCAGCAGATAGAGCACCGAAATATCCTTCGTCTCGGCGCCCTGGATGATGCCGGCCATATCGCGCCCGTCCTTGCCCGGCACGAAGCCGATATCCAGCCCGCCCGTGCGCGCCGCCGCTAGTTGCAGGAAGTTGAAGCCGTTCCAGCCCTCGCGCTGGCAGAAGCCGCCGATGGCCCGCGCCGCCGCCAGCACCGCCGCCCCATCCGTCCGCGCCACTGCGCCGGCACCGATGATCACGACCGGGTTCTTCGCATTCTTCAGCACTTCGGCTGCCGGGTGTTGGCCGGAAGCAATCGCCGCCAGCACCGATGCATCATTGCCCAGCTGCTCGACCGGATAGGTCAGATCCACCGCCGCGCCGACATTGAACACCTTCGCAGTGTTCTTGCGATAAGCCTTGCGCAGGCGCGTATTCACCAGCGGCGCCTCGGCGCGTAGATTGGTGCCGATCAGCAGCACTGCATCGGCCTTCTCCAGGTTGGCGATACCGGTATTCATGATGTAGCTGCCGCGGTCGGCCGCATCGATCTGCCCGCCATCCTGCCGGCATTCGAGGTTGGTCACACCAAGGCCGGTCATCATATCCTTCAGCGCCAGCATGGCTTCCACATCCACCATGTCGCCGGCAATCACCGCCACTGCCGAGGGCTTGGCCTTGCCAAGCTTGTCAGCCACCAGCGCCAGCGCCTCGTCCCAGCCGGCTTCCACCAGCTTGCCGTTCTTGCGCACATACGGCCGGTCCAGCCGGCTGACGCGCAGGCCGTCAATGGCATAGCGCGATTTGTCGGCCAGCCATTCCTCGTTAATTTCCTCATGCAGACGCGGCAGCACGCGCAGCACCGCCTCACCGCGCGAATCGATGCGGATATTGCTGCCCAACGCATCGAACACATCGACGGATTCGGTTTTCTTCAGCTCCCACGGCCGCGCCAGGAAGGCGTATGGCCGCGAGGTGAGCGCGCCCACCGGGCACAAATCGATCACGTTCGCCGACAATTCCGACGTCAGCGATTTCTCGAGATAGGTGGTGATTTCCATATGCTCGCCGCGCCCCAGCGCGCCCAGCTCCGGCACGCCCGCCACCTCATCCACAAAGCGCACGCAGCGGGTGCAGTGGATGCAGCGGTTCATCTCCGTCTTCACCAGCGGGCCCATGAATTTCGGCTCCACGGCGCGCTTATGCTCGTCATACCGGCTGCTGCCGGTGCCATAGGCCATCGCCTGGTCCTGCAGGTCGCATTCGCCGCCCTGGTCGCAGATCGGGCAATCGAGCGGGTGGTTGATGAGCAGAAACTCCATCACCCCTTCGCGCGCCTTCTTCACCATCGGCGTGTTGGTGAACACTTCCATTTTCTCGGCCGCCGGCAGCGCGCAGGAAGCCTGCGGCTTCGGCGGCCCCGGCTTCACTTCCACCAGGCACATGCGGCAGTTACCGGCGATTTTCAGCCGGTCATGATAACAAAACCGCGGAATCTCCACGCCGTTGCGGTCACACACCTGAATGACGCTTTCACCCGGTGTAAATTCAACATCGCGACCATCGAGTTTCAGTGTCGGCATTACGCAACCCTCCGGGCAGTGAATTCATCAATCCGGCGTTCGATTTCACCACGGAAATGGCGCACCAGCCCTTGCACCGGCCAGGCCGCCGCATCGCCCAGGGCGCAGATGGTATGGCCTTCGATGCGGCCGGCGACATCAAGCATCTGGTCGATTTCCTCGCGCGTGGCGTCGCCATGCACCATGCGTTCCATCATGCGCCAGAGCCAGCCGGTGCCTTCGCGGCAGGGCGTACATTGGCCGCAGCTCTCATGCATGTAGAATTTGCTGAGGCGGGCGATGGCGCGCACGATATCGGTCGATTTATCCATCACGATCACCGCCGCCGTGCCCAGGCCCGACCGCACTTCGCGCAGCGAATCGAAATCCATCAGCACCGTATCGCAGATCTGCTTGGGCAGCACCGGCACCGACGAGCCGCCGGGAATCACCGCCAGCAGGTTGTCCCACCCACCGCGCACGCCGCCGGCATGCTTCTCGATCAGCTCCTTCAGCGGAATGCCCATGGCATCTTCCACGTTGCAGGGGTTGTTCACATGGCCGGAAATGCAGAATACTTTCGTGCCCGTATTATTGGGGCGGCCGATGCCGGCGAACCAGCTGGCGCCACGGCGCAGAATCGTCGGCACCACGGCGATGGATTCGACATTGTTCACCGTGGTCGGGCAGCCCCAGACACCCATGGCCGCCGGGAATGGCGGCTTCAGGCGCGGCTGGCCCTTTTTGCCCTCGAGCGATTCGATCAGCGCGGTTTCCTCGCCGCAGATATAGGCGCCGGCGCCGCGATGCACAAACACATCGAACGCATAGCCCGAGCCGCAGGCATTATTGCCCAGGAAACCCGCCGCGCGCGCCTCGTCGATGGCATGCTCCAGATGGTCGGCTTCCTCGCGGAACTCACCGCGAATATAAATATACGCCGCCACCGCGCCGATGGCGAAACCGCCGATCAGGCAACCTTCGATGAGCTTATGCGGGTCGTGGCGCATCATGTCGCGGTCTTTGCAGGTGCCGGGCTCGCCCTCATCCGCATTCACCACGAGGTAGCTCGGGCGGCCATCGGATGTTTTCGGCATGAACGACCATTTCATGCCCGTGCTGAAGCCCGCCCCGCCGCGCCCGCGCAGGCCGGAGGCTTTCACTTCCTCAATGATTTTCTCACGCCCCAGCGCCAGCAGCGCGCCGGTATTGTCCCAGTCGCCGCGTTTCTGGGCGCCTTTCAGCGTCCAATCATGATGGCCGTAGAGATTGGTGAAAATGCGGTCCTGATCGGCTAGCATTATGCACCCTCCTTCAGGCTGGTGAGACCACCATTCGGCTCGCTCGACACACGGCCGGATTGCGGGCCGGGCTTCGGTTTCTCATTGCGTTTCAGCTTCAGCAGCAGCTCGCGCGTGCTGTTATAATCCAGGTCTTCATAGAAGAAATCCGAGCCATCGTGCGAGGTCACCTGCACCATCGGCGCATTCACGCAGGCGCCCAGGCATTCTACTTCCGTCAGGGTGAACTGGCCGTCGCCGGTGGTTTCACCCATGCTGACGCCGAGCGTATCCTTGCATGCCTTCACCACCTCGTCCGACCCGCGCAGCCAGCAGGGGGTGGTGGTGCAGCACTGTACATGGTGTTTACCCATGGGGGCCAGGTTATACATGGTGTAGAAACTCGCCACCTCATGCACGCGGATGAAGGGCATGTTGAGCATCTTGGCGATCAGCTCCATCGCCGCCTGCGGAATCCAATTCTGATGCTGGCGCTGGGCGATGGTGAGCAGCGGCATCACCGCCGATTGCTGGCGGCCCGCCGGATATTTGGCGATATGCGCCTCGGCTTCCTTCAAATTCTCAGGCGTGAATTCGAAGCTGGCCGGTTGGTTGATTTTTTGCTTTATCGCCGCGCTCATCGGTCGATCTCCCCAAATACGACGTCCAGCGTACCGATGATGGCGGAGACATCCGCCAGCATATGGCCGCGGCCCATGAAATCGATGCCCTGCATATGGGCGTAACCCGGCGCCTTGATTTTGCAGCGGTAGGGTTTGTTCGAACCGTCGCTCACCAGGAAAACCCCGAACTCACCCTTCGGCGCTTCCACCGCGGTGTAGGTTTCGCCAGCGGGCACGTGATATCCCTCGGTGAACAGCTTGAAATGGTGGATGAGCGCTTCCATCGAATGTTTCATCTCACCGCGCTTGGGCGGGGCGATCTTGGGGTCGTCCACCATCACCAGACCCTTGGGCAGCTTCTCGATGCACTGCAGGATGATGCGCAGCGACTGACGCATCTCTTCCATGCGGATGAGATAGCGGTCATAGCAATCGCCCTTCTTGCCGATGGGGATGTCGAACTGCAACTGGTCGTAAATCTCGTAAGGCTGCGCCTTGCGCAGGTCCCATGCGATGCCGGAGCCGCGCAGCATCGGGCCGCTGAAGCCCCAGGCCTGCGCCTCTTCCGCCGTGACAATGCCGATATCCACCGTGCGCTGTTTCCAGATACGGTTCTCGGTGACGAGGCCTTCCACATCGTTAATGATCTTCACGAAATGCTTGCACCAGATGGCAATGTCATCCTCCATCCCGGCCGGGATGTCCTGGTGCAGCCCGCCGGGGCGGATATAGGCCGAATGGAAGCGGGCGCCCGAGGCGCGCTCATAGAATTCCAGCAGCCGCTCGCGCTCTTCGAACATCCACAGCAGCGGCGTGGTGGCGCCGATATCGATGATCTGCGTGGTGATGTTGAGGATATGGTTCAGAATCCGCGTCAGCTCGAGGAAGATCACCCGCAGATATTTCGCGCGCAACGGCACTTCGGTGCCCAGCAGCTTCTCCACCGCCAGCGAATAGCAATGCTCCAGCGCCATGGGCGACACATAATCCAGCCGGTCGAAATAGGGCAGCGCCTGGGTGTAGGTTTTATGCTCGATCAGCTTCTCGGTGCCCCGATGCAGCAGGCCGATATGCGGGTCGGCACGCTCCACCACCTCGCCGTCCATCTCGAGGATCAGGCGCAGCACCCCGTGCGCCGCCGGATGCTGCGGGCCAAAGTTCAGGGTAAGGTTTTTGATATCGACCTGGCCGCTCATCTACGCCTCCACATCATCGAGGAATCGATGCATGATATAAATATCCACCAGCCCATGCTGCAGATGGCGATAGGATTTCGGGCTGACACCGATGATCTTGAAGCCCATTTCCTGCCATAGCTTCACCGCCGTCTCGTTGGTGGAAACCACATAATTGAACTGCATGCTCAGGCAGCCCTGACGCTTAGCCTCAGCCATCGACTGCCAGCACATGGCGCGCGCGATGCCCTGGCCGCGGTAATCCCGGTGCACCATATAGCCGGCATTGGCGACATGACTGCCCAGCCCGTAATGGTTACGGCGCAGGCTGTAGGTGCCCACCACTTTACCACCGTCGCGCACCACGTAGGCGACCGCGCCGGTGCCGTATTTACCCTTGCCGACCCAGATATCATGCGCCAGCGCCTCGGTGGTATCGGGCGCGTAGGAATAGGTATCACCGCCCTGCACCACGTCCCGGAAAATCTCCCAAATGCCGGGCCAATCGGCCTCGGTGGCGGGCTGCACATCCCATGTGCGCGGTTTCTGTTGCATCAGCGCGCTCATGATTTCACTTCGGTGGGCGGGCTGGGCGTATGGGCCGGCGCCGGATAATCCGGCCCCTCCCAAGGGCTCAGGTTATCGAAGCTGCGGTAAGCCTGGTTCAGCTTCACCGGCTCATAGACCACGCGCTTCTTGTCTTCGTCGTAACGCAGCTCGACATAGCCGGTCAGCGGGAAATCGCGCCGCTGCGGGTGGCCCTCGAAGCCATAATCGGTGAGGATGCGGCGCAGGTCGGGGTGGCCCGAGAACACCACGCCATACATATCCCACACCTCGCGCTCATACCAGTTGGCCGAGGGGTGAATTTCCACCGCGCTGGGCACCGGCGTATTCTCATCCACCGACAGCTTCAGGCGGATACGGCAGTTTTTCACGATGGAGAGCAGATTATAAACCACTTCGAAACGCTTGGGACGCGTTGGGTAATCTACCCCGCACAGGTCCGACAGGGTGGTGAACTGGCAGCGCTCGTCTTCCCGCAGGAAAGTCAGCAGCGGCAGAATGGAATTGGGCTCGGTCATCACCACCAGCTCGCCGTTGCTCACGTGATGGTCGAGCACCCGGTCGGCCACCGTGTGGGCGATATATTCCCCAAGCTCCTGCAGATCGACAGCCATGCTACCTCCGGAAACTCGATGTGCGGCGAATTTTCTTCTGCAGCTGCAGGATGCCATACATCAGCGCTTCAGCAGTCGGCGGGCAGCCCGGCACATACACATCCACCGGCACCACGCGGTCGCAACCGCGCACCACGGAATAGCTGTAATGGTAATAGCCGCCGCCATTGGCGCAGCTGCCCATCGAAATCACCCAGCGCGGTTCGGCCATCTGGTCATACACCTTGCGCAGGGCCGGGGCCATTTTGTTGCACAGCGTGCCCGCCACAATCATCACATCGCTCTGACGCGGCGATGGGCGGGGGAAAATGCCCATGCGGTCGAGGTCATAACGCGCGGCATAAGCCTGCATCATCTCCACCGCACAACAGGCGAGGCCGAACGTCATCGGCCACAGCGAGCCGGTGCGCGCCCAGTTGATCAGCTTATCGAGGTTGGCGACGACGAAGCCCTTATCGTTGAATTCCTGGATTACCTGCGTCAGCAGCGCATCCTGCGAGGCGCCCGGCGGCAGCGGTTGATGGGGACTGGTGATAAGCTGGCTCATATCATTCCCACTCCAACGCGCCTTTTTTCCATTCATACAGGAATCCGACCGTCAGGATGCCCAGGAACACCATCATGCTCCAGAACCCAAACAGCCCTATTTTGCTGAGCGACACCGCCCACGGAAACAGGAATGCCACCTCCAGATCGAAGATGATGAACAGAATGGCGACGAGGTAAAACCGCACATCGAACTGGCCGCGCGCGTCATCGAACGGCTCAAACCCGCATTCATAGGGTGAGAGCTTCTCGGCATCGGGCTTCAGCTGGGCGAGAATAAAGGGCACGCCGACCATCACCGCGGAAAGCCCCACGGCGATAACCAGGAAAACGAGAACGGGGAAATAGGATTGAACCACCGCGTCCATGATATCTGTGCCCTTTGTTAATCAAGGTATTGTTGCGCCGCTTATAGCACGCCACCTGTAAGCGGAAAGTGTTTTTTGCAGCCTGGGCGGCCATGTGCATAGCTTCCAGTTTTTAGTGCCAAAAACGCACATTTTTTCTATGGTGCATACATGCGCCTCACGCCCGCTCTTTTTCGCAAGCTGGTCTTCCTTACGGCCGCGCTTGTTTATTGTTTGACCCGCCCTGACCGGGCCGACGCCGATGCGGACAAACTCCCCTTCCCCCTCATCGCCCCGCCGGGCTTTAAACTGGATAAGAAACAAGAGACGCTCGGCGGCCCGGTCAGTTTCGATAATTTCCATCATCATTATATACATGGCGGCATCCTGCCCGAGAATGGCGCGGAGATCATTGTCTTCCGCACCCCCATTCCCCGGGGGCTCGAAAATTTCGTGGACGTGGAACTGCATAATGATGAAGCCCAGCGCGTCACCCGCACGCCCTTCACCCTTTCCGGTGTGCGCTGTGACCGCGCGACCTATGAATTCGACGACCTGCGCACCTATAACCAATCCACTTATTGTTTCACACGTGGGTATCTTTATCGCTTCCATCTGGGCTATAATATCGGCGACGCCCATGGGCCGGATTACACCCGCGCTTATGAGTTCGTGCTGAAGCAGGCACATTTCCCCGATCCGCCGCTGCCGGAGCCCATGCCAGCCATTGCCAAACCCACAGGTTCGCCCTAGCTTGCCTGCATGCGCCCTTCGCCTGTCGATATCCTCAACAAAACTTACGGCTACCCCGCCTTCCGCGGCGAGCAGGAAGCGATTATCAACCACGTCATCACCGGCGGCAGCGCTTTTGTGCTGATGCCCACCGGCGCCGGCAAGTCGCTCTGCTACCAGATTCCCAGCCTCTGCCGCGCTGGCGTGGGTATTGTGGTGAGCCCCCTGATCGCGCTGATGCAAGACCAAGTGAGCGCCCTCACTGAACTTGGCATCCGCGCCGCCGCCATTAACTCCAGCATGGATGGCTGGGAAGTCAGCACTACCAAGCAGGCTATGCGCGACGGCGAGCTGGATGTGCTCTATGTCGCCCCCGAACGCCTGCTGATGGAGGATTTCCTCAGCCTCCTGCGCGAAGTGAACATTGCCCTCTTCGCCATCGACGAGGCCCATTGCGTCAGCCAGTGGGGCCACGATTTCCGCCCGCATTACACTGAACTGGCCCGCCTGGCCGAGCTGTTCCCAAGCATCCCCCGCATCGCGCTGACAGCAACTGCCGACGCCCCCACACGACGCGACATCATCGAACGCCTCCACCTGCAAGGTGGCCGCGAATTCGTCGGCGGGTTCGACCGACCCAACATCCAATACCGCATCGCCCCGCGCGACAAGGCGGAAACCCAGTTGCTACGCTTCGTCGGCGAACATCCGGGCGAGGCCGGCATCGTCTATTGCCTGTCGCGCAAAGGGGTGGAGGAAACCTGCCAGTTTCTGGTGGCCGAGGGTCTTACCGCCCTTCCCTACCATGCCGGCCTGGCCAGCGAGGTGCGCAAAGCCAACCAGCAGCGCTTCCTGCGCGAGGACGGCATCATCATGGTCGCCACCATCGCGTTCGGCATGGGCATCGATAAGCCGGATGTGCGTTTCGTGGCGCATATGAACATCCCCAAAAATATCGAGGCCTATTACCAGGAAACCGGCCGCGCCGGGCGCGACGGCCTGCCCAGCAACGCCCTCATGCTCTACGGCCTGCGCGATGTCGCCCTGCAGCGCAGCTTCATCGACGATGGCGAAGCGCCCGACCTGCAGAAGCGTATCGAGCACCAGAAGCTCAACGCCCTGCTCGGCCTCTGCGAAACGGCCAGCTGCCGTCGCCAGGTGTTATTGGATTATTTCGGCAGCGTTGCCGCCCCCTGCGGCAATTGCGACAGTTGCCTGAACCCGCCCGAAACCTTCGACGGTACCACCGCCGCGCAAAAAGCCATCAGCGCCGCCTACCGCACAGGCCAGCGCTTCGGCGTGCAGTATCTTATCAACGTACTGACGGGCAAAACCGACCAGCGCATCGAAGCCAACGGCCACGACATGCTCGGTGTGTTTAATGTGGGGCAGGAGCTGTCGACCAACGAATGGCAAGGCATCTTCCGCCAGCTGGTGGCAATGAACCTGCTCACCGTCGATATCGCCAACCACGGCGGCATCAAAATCACCGAACCCGGCTTTGCCTTTCTCAAAGAAAAACGCAGCCTGCAACTGCGTTATGTCGCCAAAGCCAGCACGAAAAAAACCACCCGAAAACTCGCCGCCGAGCTGGCCGCCCCCGCGAATATGGACGAAGCCTTATTCAACAGCCTCAAATCCCTCCGCCTGCAGCTGGCGCGCGAACACAACGTGCCGCCCTACGTGATTTTCCACGACAAAACCCTGCGCGAACTGGCCGCTGCACGCCCGCAATCGCTGGGTGAATTAAATGGCATCAGCGGCATCGGCGAGAAAAAAGCCGAGCGTTATGGCGCACAGTTCCTGCAGGTAATCGCTGAGCACAGCGAAGCGGCTTAATAAATTATTTTGAAAGCGTATGTGCCGATGCCTGCTTGGCCATATCATTGACCAGCTTACGTGCCGGGTCAAAGTTATGGTCCACAATCGCCGCCTGCGCCGCTTCGCGGACCTGCCTCGCCAGTTCCGGATCCAGCTTCATAGGTACATCCGTACCCCAGACCATTTTTTGCGAATCGTTACCATCTACATTGATGACTGGAGTGCTTGCGGCATACGCTTCGAGCGTGTGGTTCTTTCCATCCGCTTCCGGTATATCGATATGGATGACGCCATTGCCATCGACGTAAACGCCGTCCAGCTTTGGCAATTCCACCTCCTTGCCGTCATTGGCAACCCAGGTTTGCGTCTGGGTGGGATCAAAGTCTATGGCCGAATTGGGCATAGGTGCGCCCAGCGTTTTCTGAGAATCGATCATCACGGTCTCCAATGCGTTACTTTCATCATGCCAAAAACGGGTTAATTTTTCATTAAAAATTCCGCATATAGCGTAGACAATCGCATTTTACCCTTATGTTCCGACCCTTAATCTTGCGCGCATGAAAACTACTTCCAAACGCGACTTCCCTGTCGCCAATATCCGTCGCCTGCTGGAGCCAGGCCCCGTGGTGTTAGTCAGCTCCCAGCATAAAGGCCAGCGCGATATCATGACGATGGGCTGGCATCTGGTGATGGAATTCACGCCATCGCTTATCGGCTGCATCATCAGCGAGGCAAACCACAGCCACGCCCTCATCAAAGCCAGCAAGCAATGCGTGATCAATGTGCCTACGGTCGATATGATTGATACGGTAGTGGGCATTGGCAATACGGATGGCGATGAGATTGATAAGTTCGCCCATTTCGGCCTCACCGCACAGGCCGCCAGCAAAGTGAAAGCGCCGCTGATTCGTGAATGTTATGCCAATATTGAATGCAAACTGGTCGATGCGCGCATGCTGAAGAAATACAATTTCTTCATCTTGGAAGCCGTGAAATGCCACGCTCCTAAAACCCCGAAATACCCCAAAACCGTGCATTACACCGGCGACGGCGTGTTCATGCTCTCCGGCGATCACGTCAACAAAGCCAAGCTCTTCAAGCCCGAGATGCTTTAGCCATCGCCTCGGCGATTACATTCTCAGCGCTCCACCCGGCCTCACGCATCGTGCGCAGCGCCAACGCCCCATCGCGCTTCGATAGGCGCTCGCCCGCATCGTTGGTAAGCATCGGGTGATGCCGATAAACCGGCGGCTGCCACCCGAACAGCGCATAGAGCAACGCATGCAACCCCGCCGCCTCGCGTAGTTCCACACCACGCGTCACATGCGTTATGCCCTGCAGATGATCATCATACACCGAGGCGAGGTGATAACTCGTGCCGCTATCCTTGCGCCCCAGCACCACATCGCCGAATGCGCGCGGGTTGGCCGGCTGCGTCATCAGCCCCGTATCTGCCTCCTCCATAAACGAGAGCGCCCCGAATCGTTCACCCAACGCTCGCGCTGCCGCATCCATCGATAGCCGCCAAGCATAAGGCGCACCTTTCGCCAGCCTGGCCGCCTCTTCTTCTGCATCCAGCGGCGCACCCGTGAACGCAGAAGCCGCGCCATGGGGTGCCGACATCGCCTCCTCAATATCCTTGCGCGATTTGAAGCAGCGATAGACCAGGCCGCGCATGCGTAGCTCCTCTAACGCAGCTTCATAAGCGCCCATATGCTGCGACTGCACGCGTACCGGCGTTTCCCACGCCATACCAAGCCAATTCAAATCCTCGAAAATCGCCTCATAAAACGGTGCCCGGCTGCGCGTCTGGTCGATATCCTCGATGCGCAGAATAAACCGCCCGCTAGCTTCGCGCGCCTGCACAAAATTCACCCACGCCGAATAAGCATGCCCCAGATGCAGATACCCCGTAGGCGAAGGCGCAAACCGCGTCACAATCATCATCAACACTCTTATTAAAAAACCATTGCCGCGCGGAGGCGAGCCGAGCACGGCAACTTCGATATTGCCGAACAAAGTACACTGAGCGCAAGCGAAGGACTTTGTGAGGAGAGGAAGTGGCGGGAGTGACGGGACTCGAACCCGCGGCCTCCTGCGTGACAGGCAGGCGCTCTAACCAACTGAGCTACACCCCCGCATGGGGTATTATATGGTGGGCGATCACGGACTCGAACCGCGGACCCTCTCGGTGTAAACGAGATGCTCTAACCAACTGAGCTAATCGCCCTTTTACTACGTTAAAGTCACGTTACGCAGCAAGGAAGGCTGGCTATAACGACTAACCTCTGCGCTGGCAAGTGCAAAACTTCGTCCGGCCGCAAAAAAGAAAAACGGCGCGGAACTGAATAGCTCCACGCCGTTGATCTTTAACCGGTAGCGCGCTTGGCGCTACATGGCCAACTTACGCTTTGCGCTTGTTGACTTGGTCTTTCAGGGCTTTGCCGGGTTTGAATTTCGGCTGAACCGAAGCAGCGATTTTGATCACAGCGCCGGTGCGCGGGTTGCGGCCTTCGGTGGCTTTACGCTTTACCGAGGTGAAGGTGCCGAAGCCAACGAGGCGAACTTCTTTGCCTTTGCTCAGCGACTTGCTGATTACTTCGATGAACGCGTCAACAGCTTCAGCTGCTTTGGCTTTGGTCAGTTCGGTTTTGTCGGCGATCTCAGCGATCAGTTCGTTCTTGTTCATAGTGAACTCCATAAGGTTAGGACGATTAAACAACTCGTGCCAAGCGACAGATTCCCAAGCGTTGCGCCTGAACTATATATAGAAGCACGTCACTTCCACACACCATCAGACATCAATTTTCCTAGGGTTTGCCTAGTCACTAGCGGGGGAACGATAACCACCATTAAAAGGTGATGTAAACAACAAAATGCCTGCGAGCCGCAGAAATCCGGAGTTTTTCACAGGTATTTTTTGCTTGCAATTTTTGTTTCCGCGTCAGCAACGCAAAAAATATGCCGCGTACGACATACAAAAACGCTAGGATTTGCGCGTCTTTCCCGGCATCAACGACACAAGGCGATTAACTAAAAATACCGGCATCGCTTCAAGCAGCCGCAGCATAAAATAAAGGCGCAGAGGAAACGCTATGCGTGTTTTGCGCTGCAAAATTGCACGCTGAATGATGCGCGCCGCCCGCGCCGACGGCATAATAAATGGCATCGGAAAACGATTCACGGCCACCAGTGGCGTATGAATCCACCCCGGACACACGACGGTTATACCGACACCGCTGCGCTTCACATAGCCATGCAGCGCCTCGCCGTAATAACGCACCGCTGCCTTACTGGCGCTGTAAGCCGCCGCCCCCGGCCAGGGCACAATGCCCGCCAGCGACGAGATGATAGCGATGTGCCCCGCTCCGCGCTTTACCATACGCGGCAGGATGGGGTGGATGGTGTTGAGCACACCACCGAGATTGATATCGAACACACCCTGCGCCGCATCGAAATGATCCTCGCCCGAAAACGTGCCGGCGGAAACGCCTGCATTGGCGATCACCAGGTCGAGCGGGTGCAGATCATCCATCCGCTGAATGAACTCGCGCATTTTTTCCGCGTCGCGCACATCGATGATCGCCGTATGCACCACCGCGCCGCGCGCATGGCATTCATGCGCCACCTTCTCCAGCCGCGGCGCGTTGCGTCCGAGCAACATCAGGTTGGTATCCGGCGCCGCATAGGCTAGCGCCAGCGCTTCGCCCAGACCCGAAGATGCACCGGTAATAAGGATGGTTTTAAGCGACATTACAGATACACTGCGTTCTGCACAGGCACCTGGCCCGTGCGGGCCATAGTAGCGTTGGAATAGGCGTGCGCGCCAGTGATTTCTCGGGCCCTGCCCTGTTCACGCGCAACGAAGGAAGGCACGGTGAACGCTTCGTTGATTTCTTTCAGTTCCACCTGCGCGTCGATATGCGGCGCCAGCGGCGGGCCGAACTGGTCCACTTCCCATACATGGCCATCAGGCTCGGTCCATTTATAGCGTTTTTTGGTCAACGCATCATGCTTCATATGCTTCAGTATATCGTCCACAGCAACGGCGGCAGGCAGCGTTTGTGTCGCAGGAATTTCGGCCTCGAACTCATCTTTCTGGGTAACGTGATCGGTCGGGCGCTTTACCGCCCAGGTCACTTCCATGATGCCACCCTCCCTGCTGCTGCGGCGGATGCGGATATTCTGCCCATGCGCTGCTGCCAGCGTACCCTTCTGCGGGTCGCTGAAGGTAAGCACCTGCCGCATCTCGCGCGCCAGCGCCAGCGGCATGGTAAACATGGCGCTGAATTCCGGCCCCACGAATTCGATATGGCCGGTTCTGCCATCTTCGGTGATGTTCACTTGCTGCCCCGGCGCCGTGAGGTCGATATAGGCCTGATGGATATTCGCGGGCTTATCTTTTTTCACCAGGCCCCATAGTTGATTATCAACCAGGAACTTGTGCTCAGTCTCTTTCGCCATGTCGCTTAGGCCGTGTAAGGCGGGCAATTCAGCCCTTTTGGGCTGGCCGTGAACAGCTCGTAACCCGTCGCCGTCACGCCGATGGAATGCTCAAACTGCGCGCTCAGCGATTTGTCACGCGTCGTCACCGTCCAGCCATCGTGCTTGTTCAGAATGGTAGCAGGTTTGCCCACATTCACCATCGGCTCGACGGTGAAGAACATACCTTCCTTCAACTCCACACCGCCGCCCGGCTTACCGAAATGCAGGATGTTCGGCGCGGTGTGGAACACTTTGCCCAGCCCATGTCCGCAATATTCGCGCACGATGGAATAGCCCAGCGGCTCGACAAAACTCTGGATGGCATGGCCGATATCGCCCGTGGTCGCCCCCGGCTTCACCATCGCGATGCCGCGCATCATGGCTTCATAGGTAATCTCGGTAAGCCGCCTGGCCTTGATCGGCACCTCGCCCACCCAATAGGTGCGGCTGGTATCGCCGAACCAGCCATCGACAATGGTAGTTACATCCACGTTCACGATGTCGCCGTTCTGCAGCTTCCGGTCATCCGGAATGCCGTGGCACACCACATGGTTGACGCTGGTGCAAACCGATTTCGGGAAGCCACGGTAATTCAGCGGCGCCGGAATCGCACCCGCCTGGGTGATGCGCTGATGAACATAATCGTTGATCGCATTGGTGGTGAGGCCAGGCTTCACGATATCGGTTAGCTCGTCCAGAATATCGGCGGCCAGGCGGCCGGCTTTGCGCATGCCGGCATAATCCTCGGCGCCATGGATCACAATGGCACGGCTGTCGGTATAATCGTCGTCGTCGTTCATCATGCCGGCATGATAATGCGACATTGCGCCCAATGGCAAGCTGCCTTATGTAACCGGCATGACCCAGCCCACCACCGCATGCCTCATCATCATCGGCAACGAAATCCTGTCCGGCCGCACGCAGGATAAGAACCTGGCCTATATCGCTGAAAAACTGAACCATGTAGGCGTGCGGTTGATGGAAACCCGCGTCATCCCCGATATCGAGGCCACCATTGTCGCTACCGTGAACGAATGTCGGGCGAAATTCGATTACATCTTCACCACCGGCGGCATCGGCCCGACGCATGATGACATCACCGCCGCCTCCATCGCCAAAGCCTTCGGCGTGAAGCTGCGCCGTCACCCCGAGGCCGTGCGCCTGCTCGAAGCCTCCTACGCCACGCGCGACGTGCCGCTGAACGAGGCCCGCCTGCGCATGGCCGATGTGCCCGAAGGCGCCACCCTCATCCGCAACCTGGCCACCGCCGCCCCGGGCTTCAAAATCGGCAACGTGCATGTGATGGCCGGCGTGCCGCGCATCATGCAATCAATGCTGGATAGCATCCTGCCCGAGTTGAAAGGCAGCGGACCCATGGCCTCCGTCAGCCTCACCACCAACCTGCCCGAGGGCACGATCGCCGATGGGCTCGCCGCCATCCAGCAGCAATTCCCCGAAGTGGAAATCGGCAGTTATCCGCAATTCGTCGAAGGCGGCGGTTATGCCACCACCCTCGTCAGCCGCGCCTATGACATGACGCAGGCCGAAGCCGCCAACGCCGCCATCGCCGCCATGGTCCGCCAGCTGGGCGGCGAAATCCGCTAGCCCGGTTGCTTTTCAATCGCGCGCTGTTAGGTTGCGGAATACTCGAGTGCCCTCGTGGCGGAATTGGTAGACGCGCCAGACTTAAAATCTGTTTCGAGTAATCGAGTGCCGGTTCGATTCCGGCCGAGGGCACCATTACCGCAATCACCACTCCAGCGGCTCCGCTCCCATCCCCGGCGCAGCGACCATCGCAAGCACCTGGTTGCCGGCGCGGTTATATTTCAGCGCGTCGAAGCTCTGTGCGTTGGCCTGGGCGATGCCGCGGCCATGGTTATGGGTGGCGCGGCCGGGGTCGATGGTGAGGTAATTCTGCCAATCGAAGCCGGGGCCAGTGTCGGTGATCTGCACGAACACGCCCTCGGGCTTACGTTGAAACACCACCTCCACCTGCTTATGCGTATTCTCGGGCAATGCCTGCCGGTTGGCAATCTCCTGCTCCAGCCTGCCCTGCGCTACCAGCTCGGATTTACCGGCATAGCCGATGCCCAGATTGCCGTGCTCCACCGCGTTATAAAGCAGCTCGGCCAGGCCGATCAGCACCCGTTCGGGCGCTGGGAAGCAGCCGGCGAGAAAGCGCGCCAGCGCCTCGGCATCCTGCATCGTGCGATAGTGAAACCGTGCAGTTTCCATAAACTGGTTCGCCGCCGCCTGCTGCTGGCTGAGCGCCGTGAACAGGTTACGCCGCAGCCGCCGCTCGCGCAACGCCGCCTGCAATACCGAATCCAGCACCGATTCCTCGGCCGGCTTGATGAGGTAATAGAACACCCCCGCATCCAGCCCCTCGCGCATTTCCTCGGCGCTGTCGGCCCCCGTCAGCATCACCACAGGAATATTGCGAATAGCTTCACTCTGCTTCATCTGCTGCACTACGCCGATGCCATCCATCTCCGGCATACGGCGGTCGAGCAGCACGGTCTCCACCTGCTCGGCATTCTGTTCCAGAAGCAGTAACCCTTCCGCCCCGCTACGTGCCGTATAGACCAAGTGGCCTTTGCGCTTCAGCCGGTCTTCCAGCATGGTCAGCGTCAGCTGGTCGTCATCGATAATCAGTACGCATCCGCTCGTCATCTAGCGCTCCTGGAAGGCTGTATCCGCCGCATTGCGGATGGGTTTAAGCAAGTAGCCGAGCAAGCTGCGCTGACCGGTGATAATGTCGGCATCCACCGTCATCCCCGGCACCAGCAGATGCAGCTTCGGGTCATTGCCCACATAACTATGGTTCAGGCCAATAACGCCCTTATAGTAATTCTGCCCATCCGTCGGGTCGACAAAGGTGGTGGCGGAAACCGTGTGCAGCGTGCCATCCACCCCGCCATAGCGCGTATAATCGAACGCCTGCACCCGCACCCGCACCGGCAGGCCGGGATGCAACGCCCCCACATCCTGCGGGCGGATACGCGATTCGACGTTCAGCGACGTATCGAGCGGCACGATCTCCATCAGCTTCGCCCCCGGCGCCACGATGCCGCCAATCGTTGTCACCTCAATACCCTTGACGATGCCACGCACCGGCGCCCGCACCTCCAGCCGGTTCACCCGGTCGCTGTATTTGGCGATGGATTCGGCATTCTTCGCCCGTTCATTCTCGATGCGCGCCAGCTCCTGATGCGCCTGGTCCACCCGGTCATGGTCGGCCGACGAGAGGCGCGACTGGTATTCCGAAATCTCGCTGCGTGTGCGCTCCATATCCCGCTGCAGCGAGCTATATTGCCCGCGCATATTGTTCGCCGCTTCCTGCTTATCGAGGTAGCTCAGCCGGCTGGCATAGCCTTTATCATAAAGCTGCTTCTTGATATCGAGCCCCTCCTCCGCGATGGCCAGGTTCTGCTGCAGCGACACCGCCTGCGCCTGCGATGCCTTCAGCGATTGTTCGCGCTGCGCGATTTGCGCGCGGATGACATCCGCCTCGCCGCCCTTGGCCTGCATGGTGCTGGCAAAAGCCTTCTGCTGGTCGGCGATCATCTGCGGTGTGGCGTCGGTGAAGCTGGAAAAATCCGGCTGCCGGCCTTCAATGAGCGCGCGGTTGCGCTCGGCTTCCATATCCAGCGTCAGCTGCTGTTGTTTTAACTGATTGAGGTCGGATGTCGCCGAAGTCGGGTCCAGCTTCATCAGCAACTGGTCCTTATTCACCACATCACCCTCATGCACCAGAATCTCGCGCACCATGCCGCCTTCCAGGTGCTGGATCACCTGCACATGCCCGCTCGGCATTACCTGGCCGGGGCTCGAGGCCACCTCGCGCACATCCGTCACCGCCGCCCAGCCGATGAAAAAAAACAGCGTCACGCTCAGCACCAGCATAATCGCCCGCGCCAGTTTGATGGGCCGCGTCTCGGGCAGCAGCGGCGTGCTGTTCAGCGCCCCGAACCAGCGGTCGATGATGTTGGGGATGTGGGGAATATTCGGGCTATCATGCGACATCGGAAATCTCCCGTAATTGTTTGATGGCTTCCTGCGGCGGCAGCAGTTTCGGCCGTTGTTCCTGCTGAAACAGCACCACCTGGTCGGCCATGGCGATGAGGTCAGCCGTATGCGCCACCATCAGCACCGTATGGGTGCCGCGCATCGAAGCAATTTTGGCGCGGAACCGCTCGCCCGCCAGCCCCGCCAGCACGGCATAAGGCAGCTCATCCACCAGTAACACGCGTTTGCAGGTGAGGTAGGCGCGCGCCAGGTTCAGCGTGAAAGGCAGCATCGGCGGCAGTTCGATTGCATCGGCGTGAACCATCGTCTCCAGCCCGTCAGACAGGGTCATCACATCCTCGAACGCCCCCGCATCGATCAGCGCCGTGCGCACCGCATCCTCATTGGCGAAGGGCGCCGCCATCGTGAGGTTCTCGCGCAACGTGCCGGTGAACAGATCCGCCGTCTGCGACACATAGGTGATGCTCCGCCGCAGCGACAGCGCATCGAACTGGCGCAGGTCCACCCCATCCACCCGGATGGTGCCGGCCACCGGGCGATACAGCCCATTCACCAGCTTCAGCAGGCTGGATTTGCCCGAGCCGTTGCTGCCCGCCACCGCGATGATCTTCCCCGGCTGCACATGCAGGTTCAGCCCTGAAAATACCGGGTCGATCTGCTTCGGATAGCGCATCGCCAGGTTCACCACTTCGATCTCGCCTTTGAAATCGTAGGCACGCGCCAGCGGCGTGGTCAGCGTGCGCTCCACCGGCAGCACCAGCAGCCGTTCGATCTGCTGGATGCCGCCCTGCACCTGCTCCAGCCGCGGCGCTACCGTTGCCAGTTGCTGGAACGGCGACAATGTGCGCCAGACCAGAATCATCCCCGCGATCAACCCGCCGGGGCTGAGGCTGCCACGCCACACATCCTGCACGCCCAGTGAAATCGCCACCAGCCCGCCCAGCAAGGTCAGGCTGGTCGCCAGATGCTCCACCCGCTTCAGTTGATGCGTCACGTTGGTGCTACGTCGCAGTGACTTGCGCGTGAGTTCCAGCAGCCGCGCCAAAATTACCCGCTCCAGCCCGTTCAGCCGCAGCACGCGCAGCTTGGTCACCAGTTCCATTGTGTCGCGCTGACGTTCGGAAAGCGTGCGCGCCGAGCGCTGCGACGCCGCGCGGATGGTGCGCAGCTGCGTCATCGCCAGCACGAAAAATACCACTCCCACCCCAACACACACCGCCGCCATGGTGCCCGACAGGCAAGCCAGCGCGAACAGCAGCACCAGCAGAAACGGCATCTCAACAAACAGCAGGAACGCCTGCCCCGAGAAAAACTCGCGCACCGATTCGAAGGTCTTGATACGCGCCACCTGCGCCGCCGGCGAGGCCTGCTCCACCAGCTGCGGCTCCAGCGCCAGCAGCCGCTCGAACACTGCCTGCGCCGCCAGGAAATTCAGCCGCGCGCTGAACCAGGCGAGCGCCGAGGAACGCATCAGCCGGAACAGGGTTTCCGCCGCGAAGGCGATCGTCACCCCGGTCAGCAGGAACCATAGCACGTTCAAATCGCGCACGCCGATCACATGGTCATAGACCATCATGCTGAAAAACGGCACACCCAGCGAAATAGCGTTGATGAGAAACCCCAGCAGCAGCACCTGGCGAAACAGCGCCCGGAACCGGCGCAGCGTAAAGTTGAACCAGCGGTTGGGCGGCGCCACCACATCGGCATGCTCCAGCGGCTCACAGGTCATCAGCTGGCCCTTGATAGCTGGGCTCAGCGTCAGCGCGATGCTGGGCGAGCGCAGGTTGGAATAACGCGGTTCGGCCATTTCCTCTGTCACCAGAATGGCCGGCAACGCACGGTCATCCGGCATGAACACACAGGGAATCCGCGGCCCGCGCGCCAGCTCCAGCTGCCCTCGCCGCAGCCGAGTGCGGTAACCCAGCTCGGCCAGGATATTACGGAATTCCTGCACGCCAATACTGCGCGGCATGCCGCCGAGAATTTCCGCCAGCTGATGCGCATCGCCTTTCCAGCCCAGCAGTGTCAGCAGTTGCAGCAACCCCGCATGCAGCGAACGCCCGCCATCTTCACGCACGCCGTCATCCTGCAGCAGCAGCGCCTCCCAGTCGGCCGCATAGACGGGCTTACTATGCGCATAGCTCAGGCTCATGCGCTCCTCCGCCCGCTCTGTTCGCGCACCACGCTCAGCACGCCACGCTCCAGCAGCAGCACGCGGTCGCACAGCCGCACCAGGTTCTCATCGTCCGACACCATGAGGATGGTGGCCTTGCCCTTCAGCCGCGCCAGCAGGCTGAACACATGCTGGTAGCCGTCGCGGTCGAGCGCCCGGTCGGCCCGATCGAACAGGATGACTTTCGGCTTGGCGCGCAGCGCCCGCGCAATCGCAATCCGCTGGCAGAACCCGGGTGGGATGATTTCGGAATTGCCGCCCTCCAGCAATGTTTCATAGCCTTGCGGCAGACGGAGAATCATTGCCTCCAGCCCCAGCAAACGGGCGATTTCGCGCGCCCGCGGCTCCTCATTCATATTGAAGCCTGTCAGGTTTTCCATGATTGTGCCGCGCAGCAGCACCGCGGTGCTGGGCAGATAGGCCACATGCTGCATCAGCAACTCGCCGTCCAGCGCCGCCGGGTCCAGCCCATCGATGCGGATGCTGCCATGGTCGGGCTTCATTACCCCCGCCAGCAGTTGCAGGAAAATGCGCCGCCCCGCGCCTTCCCTGCCGCGCAGGGCAATCGTCTCGCCCGGCGCGGCGCTGAAATGCACATCATCCAGCTTTGCCGCCTCGGTCACGTCGCGCGTGAAAAACACCTGGGTGCATTCGATGCGCCCCTGTGGCGCCACATCGCTCGACGGGATGCGCGGCTGCAGGTGCAGCCGGTCCATCCGCCCGATGCGCACCAGCGCCTGCTTATATTCCTGATGGTGGATCCACAGCGACAGCGCATGCTGCAGCGGCTGGATCAACCGTCCCGATAGCAGCACGCAGGCCACCAGCGCCCCCAGTGACAGGCCGCCATGCACCACCATCGGCGCCCCTGCCCCTAGCACCACGATAATCACCGCCTGCGCGAACAGCGCCCCCATGGTCGCCAGCCGCTGGTTCAGAATCGCCACCTGCGCCGCTACCCCACTTGCGCGCGCCAGCATCATACGAAACCGCCGCGCGAAAATCGCCTCCACCCCCAGCGCCTTGATGGTATGAATGCCGCGCAGCGTCTCCAGCACGAAGCTGTAACGCGCGGTATCCAGCACATCCATCCGCGCCAGCGCCACCAGCAGCGCATGCCCCGTACGCCAGATCACCAGCGTGAACAGCGCCATCAGCAGCAGCGGCGCAATCACCAGCGGCCCGCCAATATAGGCCAGCAGGCCGATAAACATGAAGAAGAACGGCCCATCCACCGCAAGCACCAACAGGCGCTGCGCCGCATATTCCTTCATGCGCCCCACACCGCCCATCGCCTGCACGAAATCGCCCACCGTCAGCTTTTGCGTATCGTGCGCCCAGGCATGCACGGTGCGTTCCATCAGCTCCTGCATGCGCTCATATTCAAACGCCGCCGAGCCCTCGTTCGTCACATAGGAGCGTGCCAGACGCAGCGCCGTATCCACCGATACCGCCACCACGATGCCAATGGTCAGCATCGTCATCGTGCCGCTGCTTTTGTGGCGCAGCACACGGTCATACACCTGCAGGGTCATGATGGGCATCGCCAGCATCAGGATGTTGATGGCCAGTGAGCTCATCACCATCTCCAGCTTCATATTTCCAAAGGGGCTTGGCCGCCAACGGCCCCATAAACGCATACGGGGTATCGGCTCGATCATTTCTGGCGCTGCGGGAGAAGCGTTCATCGCCTTCCGGTTGTTTTTTGTTAAGCCAAGGAAACGCAAATAAAAACCACTCTAGGTTGTGCAGTCAAGCAAACTTTCACCAAATGAGGTATAAATAAAAAATCCATCCAAGGGCGCCATCTATTAAATAATTAACCCAATTACATCATCAATTTACGCCAAATTTATAATGGTTGTTGTATAAATAGGCTATAAAATCTTAAGTCTTTTTTAAGATATCGATGCCAAGAATGGCACAATCTTAAATTGCATTGCCAAGCCTTTCTCACAGGAGACCCTCATGATTACTACCGGCCAGACCTATCGCCTCAACTCCGACCTTTATCAACTTAACGGCGAGACGGCCGACAGCGAGCATGTGGCCGCTACGGGCAACCTTAACCTTGCCTCGCTCTTCGCCAACCATGGCCAGGCCGATAACAGCACCGCCGGCATTGCCGATGGGCTCGACCATAACCTCGATCTCGGCACCACCCATAGCCTGCCCATTGGTAACCATGTTCCCCTCATTAGCGGCCTCGTCAGCGATGTGATCGATTCCAGCGTCCATATCGAAAACGACGCCCGCGCTTTTCATAACGGCGGCACCCTCGCCGGTGGCCACAGCGCCAACTATACATATAACGAGCATCTCGCCGGCGGCGGCAGCAGCAGCGGCCGTACGCTCTCTAGCCTCGGCCACAGCGCTAGCGGCGGCGTAATCAGCGAGAAAGAAACCGCCGTCAACGGCACCAACGGTAGCAATGGCACCAACGGCACGAATGGCACCAGCGGCCATGACGGCGCCAATGGCAATAACGGTGCGACAGGAGCCAGCGGTACCGACGGCAGCAATGGCCATGATGGCAATACGGGTGCTACAGGGGCGACCGGCGCCAACGGCAGCAACGGTAACGATGGCCAGAACGGCAGCAACGGCACCGATGGTCACGGCACCAATGGCCACGACGGCCATGATGGGCATGATGGCACCAATGGTCACGATTGCCATGACGGTCATACGGGCGGCGGCGACCATTGCACTCCCGGCAGCAACGATGGCGGCAACCCGCCCGACAATAGCCACGATAGCGGAGGCACCACTCTGATCGACATCAACCTCGGCGGCACCGATACAACGAGCAGCACCGGCAGCACACTCATCGATGCCAATCTCGGCGGCACCAGTTCACACAACGGCAGCCTCATTGATTTGAACCTCGGTGGCACCGACACCGCCAGCAGCACCGGCAGCACCCTCATCGATGCCAACTTCGGTGGCACCAGCACCCACAATGGTAGCCTTTTAGACTTAAACCTCGGCGGCACCGATACTACCAGCAGCACCGGCACCACCCTCATCGATGCCAA
>FTIZ01000823.1_pt3 | contig 56555 bp, 56 predicted proteins | sample 1658381 | NCBI WGS metagenome assembly FTIZ01 (sample SAMEA3914822, study PRJEB12502) | metagenome | biome: forest; material: soil | place: USA | collected 2012-03-12 | depth 0.1 m
CGGCTATGAAACCATCATGGTCAATTGCAACCCGGAAACCGTTTCGACCGATTACGACACGTCCGACCGCCTCTATTTCGAGCCGCTGACGGCGGAAGACGTGATCGAGGTGATCGAGAAGGAAAAACAGAACGGCACGCTGCACGGCGTGATCGTGCAGTTCGGCGGTCAGACGCCGCTGAAGCTGGCCCATGGGCTGGAGCAGGCGGGCATCCCCATCATCGGCACCTCGGTGGATTCGATCGACTTGGCGGAAGACCGCGAGCGCTTCCAGCAGCTGCTGCATAAGCTGAAGCTGAAACAGCCCGCCAACGCCATCTGCAAACATGCCGATGATGTGATCAGGCAGGCCGAGAAAATCGGCTACCCCGTGGTGGTGCGCCCCTCCTATGTGCTGGGCGGCCGGGCGATGGCCATCATCCACGAGCCTACCCACCTCAAGAATTATGTGCAGGAGCTGTTACAGCTCTTCGGCGATGGGCCGGTGCTGCTGGATTCCTACCTCAGCGACGCCATCGAACTGGATGTGGACTGCCTTTCCGACGGCAAGGATTTCTTCGTCGCCGGCATCATGGAACATATCGAGGAAGCCGGCATCCATTCCGGCGATTCGGCCTGTTCGCTGCCGCCCTATTCGCTGGGCGATGCCATCATCGACGAGGTGCGCCGGCAGACCATCGCGCTGGCCGGAGCTCTCAAGGTTATCGGCCTGATGAACGTGCAGTTCGCGGTGAAGGATGGCGACATCTACATCCTCGAGGTGAACCCGCGCGCCTCGCGCACGGTGCCGTTCGTGGCCAAGGCCACCGGCATCCCCATCGCCAAGATCGCGGCGCGGCTGATGGCGGGCGAACCGCTCAGTAAATTCCGGCTGCCGGACGACAAGCTGCATATGAAATCGCTCGGCCATGTCGCGGTGAAAGAGGCGGTGTTCCCGTTCGCGCGTTTCCCCGGCGTCGATACGCTGCTGGGGCCTGAGATGAAATCGACCGGCGAGACCATGGGGCTGGACCGCGACTTCGCCGCCGCCTTCGCCAAGGGCTTCATCGGCTCGGGCAGCACGCTGCCGAAATCCGGCAAGGTGTTCCTGTCGGTGAAAGACCGCGATAAGCTGGTGGCCGAGCAGATTGCCGCCGACCTCATCACTCAGGGTTTTGAAGTGGTGTGCACGCGCGGTACCGGGCAGCACCTGCAAAGCAAGGGCATCGCGGCGACCATCGTCAACAAGGTGCGCGAGGGGCGGCCGCATATCGTCGACCTGATGAAGGACGGGCAGATCGCCATGGTGTTCAACACCACCGAGGGCACCCAGGCGATTGCCGATTCCTCCTCCATCCGCCGCACGGCACTGTTTGGCAAAATTCCTTATTCCACCACGCTTTCCGGCGCGCGGGCGATGGTGCAGGCCATCGCTGCTATCCGCAATGCACCCGAAGGGCTTGATGTTTTCCCGCTGCAATCGTATGTTGCAGCAACGGCAGCCAAGACGGCGGCGTAATATCCACCAATAATAGCAAGCAGTGCGGCCCCGTGCCGCCTTAGAGAATTTTTATGGAAAAGATACCGATGACGGCCACCGGCTATGCCCGGCTGGAGAAAGAATTGAAGCAGTTGAAAACGGTCGACCGCCCGGCGGTGATCGAGGCGATCGCCGAAGCGCGCGCGCATGGCGACCTCAAGGAGAACGCTGAATACCACGCGGCGAAAGAGAAGCAGAGCTTCATCGAAGGCCGCCTGGCCGAGCTGGAAGCCGTCATCAGCCGCGCTGAAATCATCGACGTGAAAGCCCTCAATGGCGACAGCGTGAAGTTCGGCGCCACCGTGACGGTGGTGGATGAGGAGACCGACGAAGAAATCACCTACCAGCTGGTGGGCGATTATGAGGCCGACATCAAACAGAACCTCATCAGCACTTCGGCCCCTATCGGCCGGGCACTGATTGGTAAGAAATCGGGCAATAGTGTGGAAGTTGCCACGCCAAAAGGCGCGCGCTTCTATGAAATCCTGAAAGTGGCCTACAAATAATTGTCTTTCCCGTGATTTTTGCTTTGGTAATGCCATGAGCGTGTGGGGATTAGTGGATGACCGGACCGGGCATACCGGCCAAGTGCTTGGCGTAATCGCCAAGCTGGGCCTGCCCTATGTGCTCAAGCGACTGGAATACAATCATCTGGTGATATTACCCAACAGCCTGATCGGCGCTTCGCTCGCTACACTCGACAAAAAGCATTCCGCTCCCGTCGCACCGCCCTGGCCGAAGCTGGTCGTGGCTTCCGGCCGCCGCACGCTGCCGGTGCTGCGTTACATCAAGCAGCAATCGCCCAGCACCATTACCGTCTACCTGATGTGGCCGGGCAGGCATGCCGATATCGATCTGATCGCCGCACCGGCACACGACAAGCCGCCCGAGGCGCAGAATGTCATCACTACCCTCGCCCCGCTGCATGCCGTCACCCCCGAAGCGCTGACGGTGGCCGCCGAGGCCTGGGCGCCGCAATTCGCCCACCTGCCGCGCCCCTGGGTGGCGCTGGTGCTGGGCGGCGACACCAAGCAGGGCAAATACAGCCCCGCCGACTGGCGCGAGCTGATCCGCCATGCCGCGGGATTGGCGGGCCATGGCTCGCTGCTCATCACCACCAGCCGCCGCACGCCGCCGGAGGCGATCGCCCTGTTCGGCCCACTGCTGACAACGCCGCACCTGCTGCATCGCTGGGATACGGATAAGGACAACCCCTATCTCGGCCTGCTGGGCTGCGCCGACGGTATCATCGTCACCGGCGACTCGCTGAGCATGTGCACGGAGGCCTGCGTCTCCGGCAAGCCCGTCTATATCTTCGCCAACCCCACCGTGGCGCCGGCCAAGCACCGCACCCTGCATGCCGAGCTCTATAAGCGCGGCATGGCGCGTTCGCTCGATGTCAACGCCACGCTCGACTGGGCTCACACCCCGCCGCTCGATGACGCCGCCCTGGTCGCCGCCGAAATCCGCAAGCGCTTTCCCCAGGTTGCATAAGGCCGGTTGCGCTGCGGCAAAAACACCCTATATTCCCCTCGAAACATATTCATTCAGGAGTTTTCCGCATGTCCGTACTCGTTGGTAAAGACGCACCCGATTTCACCGCCACCGCCGTGATGCCCGATAATAAGATGAACGATAAGTTCAACCTGAAAGAGGCCATCAAGGGCAAATACGGCATCCTGTTCTTCTGGCCGCTGGATTTCACTTTCGTCTGCCCGTCGGAAATCATCGCGTTCGACAACCGCATCGAGGAATTCAAGAAGCGCGGCGCCGAAGTAATCGGCGTGTCGGTCGATTCGCATTTCACCCACCATGCCTGGAAACATACCGAGCGCGACAAGGGCGGCATCGGCCAGGTGCAGTTCCCGCTGGTGGCTGACCTCACCAAATCCATCGCCCGCAGCTATGACGTGCTGCTGAACGATGCCATCGCCTTCCGCGGCACCTTCATGATCGACAAGAAAGGCGTCGTGCGCCACCAGGTGATCAACGACCTGCCGCTGGGCCGCAATGTGGATGAGGCCATCCGCATGCTCGACGCGCTGATCTTCCACGATGAAAACGGCGATGTCTGCCCTGCCAACTGGAAAAAAGGCGCCAAGGGCATGAAGCCGACCGCCGAAGGCGTGGCCTCGTATCTGAAAGAAAACGCGTCCGCGATTTAGTGGTTTTTTAATGTTCCCTGCTCGGGCTGCTGCCCTCGCAACGGAACGCAGCTTCGCTGGCTGATGGCTCGCTCGCCTGCTGGCTTCGCATGGAGATAGACATGACCGAACATCGCACTCCCGTCCTTATCATCGGTTCCGGCGCGGCTGGCTGTACGGCGGCGGTCTATGCCGCGCGCGCGGGCCTGAAGCCCATCATGGTGCATGGCATGCAGCCCGGCGGGCAGCTCACCATCACCACCGATGTCGAGAATTACCCCGGCTTCGCCGAGGCCATTAAAGGCCCCTGGCTGATGGAGCAGATGGAAGCGCAAGCCAAGCATGTGGGCACCGAAGTGTTCCACGACACCATCGTCGAGGTGGACCTCAGCAAGCGCCCGTTCGTCGCCAAAGGCGATTCCGGCCAGACCTATATCGGCGAGACGCTGGTGATCGCCACCGGCGCTTCGGCCCGCTGGCTGGGCGTCAAGGGCGAGCAGGCCTTCCAGAATTTCGGCGTCAGCGCCTGCGCGACGTGCGATGGTTTCTTCTTCAAGAACAAAGATGTCGCGGTGATTGGCGGCGGCAACTCGGCGGTGGAGGAAGCGCTCTACCTGTCGAAGCTCTGCAAATCCGTCACGCTCATCCATCGTCGCGACAGCTTGCGTGCCGAGAAAATCGGCCAGGAGCGCCTGTTTTCGACGCCGAATGTAAAGGTGATCTGGGATTCGGTGGTCGAGGAGTTCTGCGGCACCGAACAACCCTCGCCAGGCCTGACGCACCTGAAACTGCAGAACCTGAAAACCGGCGAAAGCCAGCTGCTGCAGGTGGATGGCGCGTTCGTCGCCATCGGCCACGACCCGAATACCAAGCTGTTCACCGACCAGCTCGATATGGATGAGGACCGCTACCTGCTCGTCACCCCCGGCAGCACCCGCACCAAGGTGCCGGGCGTGTTCGCCGCCGGCGATGTGCAGGACAAAACCTTCCGCCAGGCCATCACCGCTGCCGGCACTGGCTGCATGGCCGCGCTGGAAGCGCAGAAGTTCCTCGAACACCACGGCGCCGCCGGCAAGGCACAGGCGGCTTAGCGCTATTTCCCATTCACCCTGGGCTGAGACGGCTGCGCGGGCGAGGAGCCGGGGCTGAGTGCATCGATGATTACGTCTCCATCTTGCCGGCTGAGTTCCGTTTGGCCTTGCGCCGCCTCGTCCTGCAGCCGACGCACGGCGGAGAGAATCTTCTCGGCCTGCGGCCCGGCAATTTCATGGTCTTTGTGGTCCCGCCCGGGAACCCAAATCGCCCCGCTGGCACTGACCGTGGCGTATAAGGAATGCGCATCGAACACACTGAGGGGACCTGCCGCCAACATATCGATCCGCATATTGCCCTCGTCATCGCGCTGGAACCGTTGGCTGGCCGCAAACCAGCCGGGTTCTTGATGCTGCATGTCCAATGGTTGAAAGGGCGCGATGGGTGGCGCCACATAGAGCTCCGACCCCATCGTCATCAATGACTGGGCGATGGCGGGCGGGAGGATTACATTCGCGTCCGGATCAGCAAGATCGGCGACTTTGAGCCGACGCACCGCTGTCGCAATTTTCTGCAGCTGTGCTTTCTGGTCGGCTGTTATCTGGCGTGGCTCGGGCCAGTCCTCTTTCGGTGATGTATCGGCATCAACCGCCCCATCCGCATGAATGGTAAGCCGAACAAAACCGCCCGTCGGAGGGCGAATAGTGGCAGTGATGACCCCATCCTCATACACCTGGCCATTTAAGCCGGTGCCATTCGTGGTAAAATAAAAAGGCTGCTGAGCCATATAGCGCTCCCGTTTTTTTGACTTTAACCCATAAGCATTAAAAATAAGTGAACCACCTGTGCCTTGCGTTTGCCGCATAGTGCCCATGCGTTCAACGCATAACATCTTACCTTTTATTTACCTTTGCTTTGCGGTAAATGCATAACTCGTAACGGGGAGCAATGCATGGACTGGGACAAGCTGCGGATATTCCATGCGGTGGGGCAGAGCAAGAGCCTTACCCATGCCGGCGAGGGGCTGGGCCTGTCGCAATCGGCCGTGTCGCGCCATGTGGCAGCGCTGGAGGAACGGCTGGGCGTGCCGCTGTTCCACCGCCATGCGCGCGGGCTGATCCTTACCGAGCAGGGCGAAATCCTTTTTCGCACCGTGTCCGAGATGGTGGCCAAGCTTCAGGTCACCGAAGTGTCGCTCACCGAATCGAGCGTGAAGCCGAAGGGGCCGTTCAAACTGTCGGTCCCCTCCACCTTCGGCACCATCTGGCTGGCTGCGCAGATGAAGGAATATGCCGATCTCTATCCCGATATCCAGGTCACCCTGCTTTGCGAGGACCGCGAGCCCGACCTCAGCCTGCGCCAGGCCGATGCGGCCCTGCGCTTCCAGCCCGTCAACGCCGCCCGCCATCCGGACGTGGTGCAGGTGCCGCTGATGGCGCTGCGCAATTCGCTCTATGCCAGCAACGACTACCTGCGCCAGTACGGCATGCCCACCAGCATGGCCGACCTGAAGCGCCATAAGGTGCTGGGGTTCGAGGCCTCGGGCGACGGCCACCTGCCTTTCCCCGATGTGAACTGGCTGTTCGAGCGCAAGGGCGGGGCCGAGCTTTCGCCTTTCTTCCGCGTCAATTCGCTGCTGGCCATGCGCACGGCCATCAAGCAGGGCATGGGCATCGCCGCCCTGCCCGATTACCTGATGCACAAAACCCGCCATATCAGCCGCGTGCTGCCCGAGATCGAGGGCCCGGTGACGCAGGCCTATTATATGTATCCGCTGGAGCTGAAAAACTCCAAACGCATCGCGGTGTTTCGCAATTTCGTGACGCAAAAAATCGCCGAGAGTAACTTTTAGTTGGGCGCTACCGCGCCTGAAAGGGGGCTTGCCCCCCTTTGCTCGGCTGGCGCCTCCCAATCCCTGCCGCTTCGCGGGGCGCCGATCGGCGCCCTTGGGTGCCAGAGTTTCTAAGTTTCGTCATTGCGAGGAGGCATCGCCGACGCGGCAATCCATCTTGTCTCCGCTGGGGAAGATGGATTGCCGCGCTGCGCTCGCTATGATGGGGAGTGGGCTTTTGCGGCTGAATGGGTGCGGGCGGGCCTAAGCCTCGCCCACCGTATCGAGCAGGGCGATTTCGAGGGCTTCCTGCACGGTGTTGCCGCCCCAGAGCACGCTCTGGAAGGCCGGGTAGAAGCGGTTGCACTCGGTGATGCCGATATCGAGCAGGTCTTCCATCTGCTCGGGGCTGGCACCCTGGCTGCCGCGCAGCAGCAGGGCATGGCGGAACATCACCAGCCCATCCTCGGCGCCGATGTCGAAATGACCGAGCCACATCTTTTCATTCACGGCGGCGAGCAGCGGGAAAATCTTGGCGCGCTGTTTCTCGGGAATCTTCTGGTCGTAGGCGCAGCTGAAAATCACGGCGCCCAGCTCGGGCTGCCAAGTGAACCATACGCGGTAATTGCACCAGTTCGACTGTACTTCCGCCACCAGCTCTTCATCCATCGGGCGATCGAAAAGCCAATCGCGGTCGGAGACGAGTTGTTCGGCGAGGTCGAGGGGATTCTGGCTGGCAGACTCAAGGAATTGAACAGCGGACATAAGGTGTGACTCCCTAAAATTACCCTGGTTCTACTTGCCGGGTTGTCCGTGCTCTTTGCATCCGGGCTGGATGCGCGGCACAGAAAAAACTAAGCACAAAGGACACGCCGCAGCAATCAAAATATAGAGGGTAATGTCGGAAGTAATTCTACTAATGGTAGGAAGGCCACGCTGCCGGATTATTTGCGGTGAAAGCAGCCAGGCGGGGTGAAAAAGCGCGCCTTATGGAAAAAGTTGCGTATACTCCGCGCTCATCAGGCGGCGGTCAGCGCTTCAGCTTTTCCAGCTCGGCTTTCAGGGCGGCATTTTCTTCGCGGGCCTTTTGCGCCATGGCTTTCACCACTTCGAATTCCTCACGGGTGACGAATTGGCCACGGGCCATCAGCCGCTCGATGCGGTCGGTGATGGCGGATTCGACCTCGCGTTTCATGTCCATGGCCGCCCCGGCTGCGCCGCTGGCGATCTTGGCGATATCCTCGAACAGTTTCGAATCCTTTTGCATGAAAACCATGTAGTGCAGCTTTCTGCTCGCGTAAAGGCCCGTTGCATGTGTTCGCGATTGCATGGCCATAAGGTTAGGTTTAGGGGATGGTGAAACGAGGTGCATTATGAAGCGTATTTTAGTCACGGGCGGCGGCGGGTTTATCGGCAGCAATATTGCCGGCACGCTGGCCGATCATACCGATTACCGCGTGGTGGTGGTCGACGAGTTCGGCCATAACGACAAATGGCGCAACCTGGCCAAGCACGCGATTTACGAGATCATTTCGCCGGGCGAGACGTTTTACTGGCTGGAGGCCAATAAAGGCACGCTGGATGCCATCATCCATATGGGCGCCGTCAGCTCGACCACCGAGCGCGATGTCGATAAGCTGCTGGCCAATAACTTCGCCCTGTCGCGCTCGTTGTGGAGCTGGGCGGCTGAAAATAAGAAGCGCTTCATCTACGCCTCTTCCGCCGCCACCTATGGCAACGGCCATTCAGGTTTCAAGGATGAGATGGCCCTCAGCTACCTCTCCACCCTCACGCCGATGAACGCCTATGGCTGGAGCAAGCAGCTGTTTGACCAGTTCGTCTCGGTGGCCAGCGCGCATAAGGAAGACACACCGCCGCAATGGGTAGGGCTGAAATTCTTCAATGTCTACGGTCCGAACGAATACCATAAGGACGACCAGCGTTCCGTCATCAGCCAGATTTATCCGCACGCCATCCATGGTCGGCCGGTGAAGCTGTTCAAATCCTACCATGCCGATTATAAGGATGGCGGTCAGCTGCGCGACTTCATCTATGTGAAAGACTGCGTGAAGGTGGTGGCCTGGCTGCTGGCCAACCCGGGCGTCAGCGGGCTTTATAACGTCGGCACCGGCAAGGCGCGCTCGTTCGAGGACCTGGCCAATGCCACTTTCTCGGCCGTGGGCAAACCGCCGGCCATCCATTTCATCGACATGCCTGAGCAGATCCGCCCCAACTACCAGTATTTCACCGAAGCGGAGATGGGTAAACTGCGTGCCGCCGGCTATACGGACAGCTTCTATTCGCTGGAAGACGGCATCAAGGATTATGTGCAGCATTACCTGCTGAAAGACGACCCTTACTACTAGGATGCAGTTCCCCCATATCAATCCCGTCGCGCTGCAGCTTGGGCCCATCGCCATCCACTGGTATGCGCTGGCCTATGTGGCGGGCATTCTGTTCGGTTATTATTATGTCAGCTGGCTGAACAGGCGACGGCATTTCTTTTCCGAGAAAGCGAAAGACGACCTGATTTTCTATGCCGTGCTGGGCGTGCTGCTCGGCGGCAGGCTGGGCTATGTGCTGTTTTACAACCTGCCCTATTTCCTCGATCACCCGGTTGAGATTCTGCATATCTGGCAGGGCGGTATGAGCTTTCATGGCGGGCTTTCCGGCGTGCTGATCGCCTTCTGGCTGTTCGCGCGCAAATACCAGCTGCCCTGGCTGGGGGTGATGGATTATCTCGCCGCTGCTACGCCCATCGGCCTGTTCTTCGGGCGGCTGGCCAACTTCGTGAATGGCGAACTTTATGGCCGCGTCACCCGCGCGCCGTGGGGTATTATTTTTCCGCGCGGCGGCGACCAGCCGCGCCATCCCAGCCAGCTTTATGAGGCAGGGCTGGAGGGGCTGGTGCTGTTCCTCGTGCTGTTCGCGCTGGCCTGTAACGGTAAAATTTTTCAGTGGCGCGGTCGGCTGGGCGGTATCTTCCTATTGGGCTACGGGCTGGCGCGTTTCACCATCGAATTCTTTCGCGAGCCGGATGCGCAGCTGGGCTTCCTCGCTTTCGGCGCCACCATGGGCCAGATGCTTTGCCTGCCGATGATCGCCTTCGGTGCCTGGCTCGCGATCAGCGCAAAATTCCGGCCCGACGCATAGTTTGCAGCCCCGCAAAAGATATGCGACATTGAGCCGATGACCAGCCTCACTACCCTCATTCGCGAAAAAATTGCTGCCGAAGGACCAATCAGCCTGGCCGATTATATGGGCCTTGCCCTCACCCATCCCGACCATGGCTATTACACCACGCAAGACCCGCTCGGCGCGCGGGGCGATTTCATCACCGCCCCCGAAATCTCGCAGATTTTCGGCGAGATGATCGGCGTCTGGTGTGTCGAACTCTGGCGGCAGATGGACCGGCGGCCAGTGAGCCTGGTCGAGCTCGGCCCGGGCCGCGGTACGCTGATGGCCGACCTGCTGCGCGCGACGCGCGGCGTCAGCGGTTTTCACGAAGCACTTACCATCCATATGGTGGAAGCCAGCCCGGTGCTGGCCCATGTGCAATACCTGGCCCTGCGCAACCTGCATCCGCGCATCGAATGGCTCGACAGCCTCAAGCAGCTGCCCGACGCGTCCACCCTCGTCATCGCCAACGAATTCTTCGACGCCCTGCCCATCCGGCAATTTCAGATGACGGGCGATGGCCTCTGCGAACGTCGCGTCGGATGGGATGAGGCAGCGCAGCAATTCACCTTCACCCTCGCCCCGCCGGGCCTGCAGCTGGCCAAATCCGGCGCGCCGATTCCGGATGGCACCATCATCGAGCAATCGCCCGCCAGCAAGCAGGTGATGCGCCAGCTGGCCACCCACCTGAAAACCCATGGCGGCGGCGCACTGATCGTCGATTACGGCTATCTCAGCGAAGCGCATCACGACACGCTGCAGGCGGTGAAGCACCACAGCTTCCACCCCGTGCTGAAAGACCCGGGCGAGGCCGACATTACCGCGCATGTCGATTTTCCCAGCCTCGCCGCCATCGCGCGCGATAACGGGCTGATGGCTTACGGCCCGGCCGGCCAGGGCGAATTCCTCATCCGCATGGGCGCCGAAGTGCGGGCGCAGATGCTGCTCAACCACGCAACGCCCGAACAGAAAGAACCGATATTGAGCGGCCTCAAACGCCTGATCGACCCCACCGCGATGGGTGACCTGTTCAAGGTGCTGGCCGTAGTGAGCGACCCGCGCTGGGAACCGGCAGGGTTTTTAGAATGAGCGCCGAATTCCTCACCCACCCCTCGCTGGAACATGCGCGCTTGACGCATGGCTTCTTCACCCGCAAGGGCGGCACCAGCAGCGGTATTTACAAAAGCCTCAATTGCGGGCCGGGCAGCCATGACGCGCCGGAGAACGTGCGTACCAACCGCCACCGCGTCATCGCGGCACTGGGCGGCGGCGAGCTGGTCACCGTGCACCAGGTGCATTCGCCGGATGTGGTGACCGTCACCGGTGGTTTCGAAGGCGAACGTCCCAGAGCCGATGCCCTGGTAACTAACACACGCAGTGTGCTGCTGGGCATTCTCACCGCCGATTGCGGGCCGGTGCTGCTGGCCGATGCCGAAGCGCGCGTCGTCGGCGCGGCGCATGCGGGTTGGAAGGGCGCTTTCACCGGCGTGCTGGAAAACACCATCGCCGCCATGGAGGCGCTGGGCGCCACGCGCAAAAACATTTCCGCCGTGCTGGGCCCCTGCATCGCCCAGCCGAGCTACGAAGTGGGGCCGGAATTCGTGACGCGGCTGATCGAGGCCGATGCGGCGAACCAGCACTTCTTCCGCCCCAGCCCACGCGCCGGGCACCACATGTTCGACCTGCCAGCTTATGTACATGCCCGCCTCACCGCCACCGGCATCGGCCACATCGCCCAGATGGCGCGTGACACCTGCGCCGAGCCGGAATTCTTCTTCAGCTACCGCCGCACCACCTTGCGCGCTGAGCCTGACTATGGCAGACAGATATCGGTCATCGGTTTACGATGACCTGACTTTAATGCGCCCAGCTCGGCCTTACTGGCTTCGCCATGGCGCGCCGCTTCGCGGGCTCATGGCTGGCTCGCCTGCTGGCTTCGCACCTAGCCTATGGAGTAGTTATGGCCGACCTCATTCCCTTCGACGATCGCGACGGGTTCATCTGGATGAACGGCAAGCTCGTGCCCTGGCGCGAGGCGAAAACGCATGTACTCACCCACGGGCTGCATTACGGCTCCTGCGTGTTCGAGGGCGAACGCTCCTATGGCGGCAACATTTTCAAAAGCCGCCAGCATTCCGAGCGGCTGCATGCCTCGGCCGGCCTGCTGGGGTTCCGCATTCCCTTCACCGTCGATGAAATCGAAGCCGCCAAGCAGGAAGTGCTGAAGGCGAACAGCATCGTTGATGGCTACCTCCGCCCCGTCGCCTGGCGCGGCAGCGAGATGATGGCCATTTCGGCGCAGCACAATAAAATCCACGTCGCCATCGCGGCCTGGAGCTGGCCCAGCATGTTCAAGCCCGAGATCAAGGAAAAAGGCATCCGCCTGAAATGGGCGACCTATAAACGCCCCAGCCCCGAATCGGCCCCTACGGCCAGCAAGGCCGCCGGCCTCTATATGATCTGCACCATCAGCAAGCACGAGGCGGAGGCTGCCGGTTTCCACGATGCGCTGATGCTCGATTACCGCGGCTACCTGGCCGAGGCCACCGGCGCCAACCTGTTCCTCGTCATCGACGGCGAGATCCACACGCCGACGCCGGATTGCTTCCTCAACGGCATCACCCGTCAGACGGTGATCGAGCTGGCCGAGAAGCGCGGCATCAAGGTGCATGTGCGCCATATCAAGCCCGAGGAGCTGGAGCGCGTGCAGGAAGTGTTCCTCACCGGCAGCGCCGCTGAAATCACCCCGGTGGGTGAGATCGAAAGCCAGATGTTCACCGTCGGCCCGGTGACCAAAGCGCTGATCGATGATTACCAGCTGGCGACGCGCGGCAAAGCCGCAGTCGCTGCTTAGTTTTTAAGTGGTGCCGTCGGCACGCTGGGGGTGAGCCCCCATCGCTACCGCTCGTTCGCTGCGCTCCGGTTCGCGCAGTTTCGGCGCTACGCGGCATATCCATTCACCATAGGTGAGGTGCGTTAGTTTTTTAAATTCGGCCAGGCCTTGTAGGTGTATTCCGCGCCGGTGAGCAGTGCGAGGGCCGCTGCAATCCACAGCAGCACCACGCCGGCCTGCCATGCGGGCTGAAAAATAAACGCCAGCGCGCCGAGCATCGCGGCGACGGCCAGCATCTGGACCGTGGTTTTCAGCTTGCCGCCTTTCGAGACGGGCAGCGGAATGGCGTTGAGCGCCAGGTATTCGCGCAGGCCGGCGATGTAAATCTCGCGCAGCAGAATCACTGCGATGGGCAGCAGCGGCGCATGGCCGGCAACAATGAGATAGAGCAGCATCAGCGCCACCAGCAGCTTATCGGCGATGGGGTCGAGCATGGTGCCGAGGCGCGAGGTGGCGTTCCATTTACGCGCCAGGTAGCCGTCGAAAAAATCGGTGATACTGGCCAGTACGAACAGCACGAACAGCGGTCGCGCGCCGATTTCCATCAGCGGCAGCGCCACCGGCACCGCCAGCACGCGCGCGAAAGTGAGCAGGTTGGGAACGTGTTTTTTGTTGAGCATTTTAATTTCCGTCATTGCGAGCGAAGCGCGGCAATCCAGACGATCGCGCCACTTGCTCCACCCACTGGATTGCCACGTCGCTGCGCTCCCCGCAATGACGAAATATAAAGACGAGGCCAGCAGGCCGAGCGAGCCATTAACCCGCGAAGCGGCGAGCGCAGTAGCGCGCGCAGGGCGCACCCATAAAACTAATCGCGGAAAAAATCGTAGATACTGTGCGCCATCGTTTTGCTGATGCCGGTGACTTTTTCCAGCTCGGCCAACGTCGCGCGCTCGACGGCGGCACGGCTGCCAAAATGATGCAGCAAGGCCTTCTTGCGGGCGCTGCCGATGCCGGGGATATCATCCAGCCCCGAAACGGTGAGCGACTTGCTGCGCTTATTGCGGTGGGTGCCGATGGCGAAGCGGTGCGCCTCGTCGCGCAGGCGTTGCAGGTAATGCAGCGTGGGGTCATTGACGGGCAGCTGGAAGGGCTCGCGGCCGGGCATGAAGAACCATTCGCGGCCGGCGTTCCTCTCCTCACCCTTGGCGATGGCGACGAGCGCCGGTGGCGTCACGCCCAGCTGCTGGAATGCTTCGATGGCGGCGCTGAGCTGGCCCTTGCCACCATCGATGAGCACCAGATCGGGCACCGCCCAGCCTTCGCCGGTGCCGGCGCGTTTGAAGCGGCGCTCCAGCATGGCGCGCATCATGGCGTAATCGTCGCCGGGTTCGATATCGTTCATGTTAAAGGTGCGGTAGCTGCGCTTGTCGAAACCTTCGGGCGTGGCAACGATCATCGCGCCCAGCGCGTGGCGGCCGCCGATATGGCTGTTGTCGTACACCTCGATGCGGGCCGGCTGGGCCGTCAATCCGAATAGTTCTTTCACACCTGCCAGGTGTTTCTGAACACTGGCGCGTTGCTGTTCTTCGCGCTCCAGCGCCACCATGGCATTGGCGGCGGCATTTTCCAGGAACACGCGCTTGTCGCCGCGCTGTGCAGTGGCGATGCTGATGGCATACCCGCTGCGCAGCTTCAATGCCTCCTGCAGCAGTTCGCATTCATCGGGCAGGATGTTCACCAGCACCTCAGGCGCCGGCAGGTGGCTCTGGTAGAACAGGCCGATGAAGCTGGCCATCACCTCGGCATCGGTCGCCTCGGCATCGTGTTTGGGGTGGAAGGTCTGGTGGCCGAAATGGGCGCCTTCGCGGAAGAGGTAGAGCTGCACGGCGCTGCGCCCGCCGCGGCGCGCCAGCACGATGACATCGGCATTGTTGAGGTTGCGCGGGCGCATCGCCTGTTCCTGCTGCACGCGGGTGAGGGCCTGGATGCGGTCGCGCAGCAAAGCGGCGCGCTCGAATTCCATGGCGTCGCTGGCGGCCTGCATGTCGGCGGCCATCTCCTCCTGCAGGTCGCGGTGCTTGCCGCGCAGGAAATCGCGGGCGCGGGAAACCTGCGCCTCATACTGCGCCTCGGTGACATAGCCGACGCAGGGCGCCGTACAGCGCTTGATCTGATATTGCAGGCAGGGGCGCGTGCGGTTTTTAAAAACACTGTCTTCGCAATTGCGCAGCAGGAAGATGCGCTGCAGCATGGTCAGCGTCTGGTTCATGGCGCCGACGCTGGCGAAGGGGCCGTAATATTCCCCCTTCTCCTTCTGCGCACCGCGGTGCTTGTCGAGGCGCGGGAACGGGTGGCCGGAGAGCAGCAGGTGCGGGAAACTTTTGTCGTCCTTCAGCAGAATATTATAGCGCGGGTTATGGCGCTTCACCAGGCTGGCCTCGATCAGCAGCGCTTCGGCCTCGCTGCCGGTGACGGTGATTTCCACCCGCGCCACCTGCTCGACCATTTTCATGATGCGCGTCGTCAGCTGGCCGGTATTGGCGTAATTGCTGACGCGGTTTTTCAGGTTCTTCGCCTTGCCGACATAGAGGATATCGCCGTTGCTGGCCGTCATGCGATAGACGCCGGGCTTCATCGGCATGGTTTTCAGCGATGCGCGAATGGCCTCGGCACCCAGCAATGCGGGTGTGCTGGGAGTGGGGGTTTCGGTTTCGTTCGCAAAGGCCATGGAAGATAGATAGCGTAAAATCTTTGGATTTCAGGAGGGCGTCGGAACTATCCACGAAATCTGTGGATAAGTCTTGGAGTAACCCGGCTGCGAAGCGGCATGGGCGAGAGAAATGAAGGCCAGTCCATGTTTTGCATAAATTTTGGGCAGCTTATATGTATTTGAATCTTGGACCGAATTATTTATGTGCCATGCGGCATAGCCATAAAGGTAAAGACTAGCTATGCGATCTTGATTGGCTCTTAATACCCTATCCACGTTGTAGATAAGTCCACACTATCCCCCAAACGCATGTAATTGACGATGGGATATGCGCTCATTAGTCATATTGATGATAGGAGTCATGTGGATAGGTGCTGAAAGCGGCCATATATGGGGCAACTTCAATAGCAAAAGTGGAATGATGGATATTCCCATCAAGGCTTTTGTAAGTCAGCCGACCGTAAAAGACGTAAAAGATATAATCTTTCCCTCTCTTAACGACCAAGGGGCCCATTTCATCAGTGAAAGTGCTTCTATCCACACCAAGGGAGTGTTGGCACCGCAATTGGATAGGATTGGGAAGATCATAATCAGGTTGGGGACCCAAAAGACTCTTTTCGATTATAAAGCCACTACAGTCTTCAATAATGGCGGGGGACCTGCCAATGTTTTTCCATTCGATGCTGGCTTTCCAGTTATCAGAATCATGTCCCTTGGGCCTATTAATCATGGCGCCTACTGGAATGATCCATGGTCTTTCGACATCGATCATTCTTTTGGTGGCGTCCACACTCTCTTTGAGCAATTTGGCCTGCCTAGCCATAGCCAGCCATTGGAGTATGGCAGCAAAAGCGAGGACGCATGTAGCAATGAGCAAATACCGATTGTTAGACGCTTCATCTTTCTGGGTCTTGGCTACATCGGCGGCTTCTTTGTCTCGCTCAGGGGTAGAGAGTATATTGACAAAAATAGGCGCGTTATCGGTTCCGCGCTCTGGTGCATTGGTTTTATGGGAGCTGTTGGCGGAGTTGGACTTATGCTTGCCACCGCTTGGGAGAGTACTTGGTGTTGGTGGTTGTAGTATGACTGCATAAGCAGAGGAAAAACAAAGCGCAAACAGCAATATTGAAATTACAAACTTCCGTAGCATCTGATGCCCCCCAATAGTATTGGTGGGCTGTAATATCTCTCACAGGAAATACCATGTCACAAGATAAACCCCTCACCCTCGAACAAGCTCGCAAGCAGGGTAAGCTCGATGAGTTCGCCAAGGATAAGCCACTTGGCAATGAAGAGGTTTTTGATGCGCTGATGGATGCGATGGCTAAGGGAACTCTACAGCAGGATAAGAAGAAGCAATCCTAATCTATCTGCATATCATATAGTTCACCCTTACCATCCTGACATACGCCTATCCCACTTTGGCCCCAGCTATTGTAATTGAAGCTACAGCGTAGTCTCGCGCCATTAGGACCTGATGCCAGTATGGTGCCATTGGACATGGTAGGCGCACCAGCAATGGATCCAAACGCAGTAGCGTTTTGCGCCCCAGAATAGGCTGTGCTGCTACTAAATGCTGCGAAGCCACCTTGCTCCATGATTGCCCAGCGTCCGGTATAGGTAACGCCCCTTAGAACGATATCGATCGCGCCGCTATGCTGGCTAGGCACCGTTATTACGCGTGCATGGGCTGTTTCTCCTGATTTCTGCCCAACCAGATAGAGATTGTGGCCGCAAGAAGTCAAAAGAAGTAATGCAAAGATGGAAACGTGACGCATGGTAAGCATAAAGCGGATTAGTTCCCATACATCCCATATCGAGGCGCATTGGGAGCAAGTCGGAATACCTGTGCCGGCTGACCTGGCTGCTGATATACCTGTTGCAGCTGCTGAAGTCGCTGCTGATTCTCCATTTGTCGCTGCTGTTGTAACTGATCTTGTGGCTGGAACGTCTGGAAATTATTCACTGGCTGTTGCTGGTAGTTATACATCTGCGCCAAAGCAGGCGTAGAGATAAGCGTTACTGCGATAATGAGAAACTTCTTCATAACAACTCCCTTCATGGTGAACGGGGAGTTGATAAGCTGTCCGAAGAAGCCGCATACGCCTTTAGCCTCGCGGCCTGTACATGCGCGTATGCCTCCCCGCCCATATGGGTAGGGAGTGAGTTAACGGTCACAAGCCGTTCGGACAGGGTTATCAAGCCCCGGTGGGTTGAGGAGTAGATGGGCTATTCTGGTTTGTCAAAGGAAGAGGGTAGCGGCTGCTTCACGCGATGATCAATCACGCCATCCTTGCGTAGCTGGGCTAACCCAAGATCGATAAGTCGCAATACGACACCATCGATGGAGTCCCCATAATTACCAGCCTGAATCAACTGCCCAATCTCGTCCATCTGCGTGGAATTGAGAGGAGCTTGTGTTCGTGGTTTGCGTTTCTTTTTGTCTGTTTTGCTAGCCATGGCGGCTAATTTAGCTCACTTATCATTGTACTCCAAATGGAATCCACATGTACTCCAAATGGAGTATTGACAGACAGCAGAATCCAACTTAAGGTTTCCTTAAGCGTCGTCATGGTACGATTCTTGATTGAGAAAAAAGAGAAGGGCCGCTACAAGGGCGACCCTACGAAATTGAAGGTTAGATGGGGTGACCGGCGAGAATCGAACTCGTCATCGGGAACTTACTAGGGACCTGCTCTACCATTGAGCTACGGCCCGCACCTGACCTAGAACGCCCTGCTTTTTCGAGAAGCGGGGCGTTTGCCTTTTGAGGGGCAATCTCCACTTAGAGCAGAACCAACTCCGAACACAAGGTATAGTTGGTCTTTTTGCACGGATTTTTATACTAACATTGATAATAAATAGTTTTTCGCCATTTCGGGCCTGCAGGCCTGATACTACATCTTGTGTGCCCTAAAAACTCACCAGCAGCCTGGGCATCATAGCCGCCGGATTCTTCCGCAGGTTAAACCGGAAACTGAACTCAGCCAGATAATTATCCATGTACTTCTGCGAAACGTAGACGTGAGTACCGCGAATGCTGCGATTTACTAGCGACCAGAACCCCTCGACGGTATTAACATGATGAATGCCATCAGCATATTGGCCCATGCTGTGGTTTACTGACCCATGGTCGTAGCCCATTCGCTTTAGCGCCCCATAAGCTTTGCTCTTATCCGTGCTGACTGTGGACCCGCGCATGATGTGCTGTTCGATATGATCGTCTATCGTCTCTCTACGCGTATCAGGTATTGAGCGGGAGATTATTTCACCATCACGTTGGGCCATATTGAGAACGATGGTCTTTTTGGCACGTTTATCGGCATTGCTGTGCCTTCCGCCAAAGAACGACTCATCCACTTCGACATGACCCTTCAATGGTCCCGAGCCGCTATTATTGATGCGAGTCATGTACATCCGTATCTGGTGCCCCATACGCCAGGCGGTTTTATACGTGACACCAAGCTGGCGTTCCAACTCCTTCGCCGATACGCCATTACGCGTCGTGGTAAAGAGATACATGGCATAGAACCACTTTTGCAATGACGTGCGGGAATTCTCAAAAGGAGTATCAACCATGGGATGGATATGATGTCCGCACCAAGCGCACTGGAAAGCCGGCATCTTACGTATGCGGCTAAATTTACCCATCTTACCGCATTTGGGGCAGTTCAAAGTATGGCCGAAGCGAATGGCCATGAGGTGATTCAGGCACGCATCATCATCTGGGAAGCGTTTGAAGAAGTCCTGTACTGAGAATTGCTTAGCCATAGTTTTCTCCTATGTGGAGATGATAGGGGAATGGGGTACATGTGTCTAGGGGATAGGTGGGAGATAAGTTTTGGTGGGGGCTTATGCCGCGTTTGCTACGCAACGTATCCATTCCCCGCAGCACCACACTATTGCGGCGGGCGCGCCGTCGTCAGATGCATGCCATTGGCCAGCGAAATCACCTGGCCGGTGATGCCGGGCGATTGCTGCAGGAAGTCGAGTGTGGCGCAGACTTCTTCCGGGGTCCCGGTGCGTTTCAGGGGCGCGCGCTCGGCCAGGCGGGCGAACATGGCTTCCTCGCCCGTGTTGGGCAAGGTGGGCGGCAAGGCGATGAGGTTAGCGCGGGCGCGTGGGGCCACTGCCGCTGCCAGCAGCTCGATCACCGACACCCAGGCATGCTTGCTGATGGCATAGGAGAAAAAATGCGGCGAGACGCTCCAGCCCAGCGTGCCGTCGCCCAGCACGCTGATGCTGCCACTCGTGCCCTGAGGCAATTGCGCCATGAAGCCCTGGGCCAGCAGCAGCGGCGCTTCCAGATTCACTGCCAGCTGGCGGCGCAGGGTGGCGGGCTGCATATCGGCCAGCGTGTCGCGCTCATAGGTAGCGGCATTCAGGATCAGCGTGCCGCAGGGCGGCAGGGCGTGCCAGAATGTTTCCAGCCCGGCGGGGTCGGCAAGGTCGGCATGGGCGAGGGTGACGGTAATGCCATGCTGCCGGCGCAGGGTGGCGGCCAGGGCTTCCGCTTCGCCTATGGATTGATGGCAATGCAACACCAAGTTGTGTCCGCGCCCCGCGAAATGTGACGCAATCGCCGCACCGATCCGTTTTGCAGCGCCGGTGATTAAAACCGCAGGTTGTTCGATTGCCTTCGTCATGCGCCGGTGACATAACATGCTTATGCCTACGACGCCACTTCCCGATTTCGTGGTGCTGCTCGCTTTTGCGGTCGGCATTGTGGCGCTGTTCCGTTCGCTCAGCATCAACCCGGTGCTGGGCTACCTGGTGGCCGGCGCGCTGATCGGGCCGAAAGGGCTGGGGCTTATCCACCATTCGGAAACGACGATTCATATCGGCGATTACGGCATCATTTTCCTGCTGTTCATGATCGGGCTCGACCTGTCATGGGACCGGCTGAAGGCCATGCGCGGGCAGGTGCTGCGCATCGGCAGCGCGCAGATCGGGCTCACCGCCCTGGCTTTCTGCCTCGTCGCGGTGCTGGCGGGCTATTCCATCGGCACCTCGGTGGTCATCGGCATGGGGCTGGCGCTTTCCTCCACCGCGCTGGTGCTGCAGGTGCTTGAACAACGTGGAGAGCTGCCGAGCCAGGCGGGGCGGCTGTCACTCTCCATTCTCATCCTGCAGGACCTGGCCGTGCTGCCGCTGCTGGTGCTGATTCCCATCATGGCCGAGGGCACCGGCGGTTCGCTCGGTTCCCAACTCGGTATGGCGGGTGTGCGGGCGTGCGGCGGGTTGGCGGCCATCCTGCTGGTGGGGCGGCTGGTGCTGCGTCCGCTTTTCCGCCTCATCGCGCGGCTGGATATTGACGAGCTGTTCGTCGCCACCACGCTGCTGGTGGTGTTCGGCATTTCATGGGCGACGGAAACCTCCGGCCTGTCGGGCGCGCTGGGCGCCTTCCTCGCCGGGCTGCTGGTGGCCGAGACAGAATTCCAGCATCAGGTGGAAGCCGATGTGAAGCCCTATAAATCGCTACTGATGGGGCTGTTCTTCATGGCCGTCGGCATGCGCATCGACACCGCCTTCATTATGGACAACGCCGCCACCGTGCTGGCGATGGCCGCCGGCATCCTGATCATCAAATGCGGGCTGCTGACGGCCGTGCTCAATGCCTCAGGCTATAACCGTCGCACGTCGCTGCATGTGGGGCTGCTGATGTCGCAGGGCGGCGAATTCGGCTTCATCCTGTTCGGCCTTGCCGGCAGCTATGGCATTCTCGGGCAGATGCTGACGCAACAATTGCTGCTGGCCATCACCCTCAGCATGGCGGCCACCCCACTGCTCGACAGCCTGGGCGCCCTGCTCGAGCGCCGCTGGTGGCTGCGCGCCCGCACCACGCCCGAACTGCTGAAAGCCGAAACGCAGGATATGGAAGGCCAGGTGGTCATCGCCGGCTATGGCCGCATGGGGCAGCTGATCGGCAGCTACCTGGCGGCCGAGAAAATCCCCTTTGTCGCCCTCGATACCGACCCGCGCGAGGTGGCTGACGGCCGCAAACGCCACCAGCCCGTCTATTACGGCGACGCCACCCGGCCGGATGTGCTGGAAGCCATTGGCGTCGAGCGTGCCCATGCGCTGGTCATCACCCTGCACGAACCCGCCAAGGCCGAGAGTATGACCAAGGCCATGCGCGCCGCCTACCCCAACATGCCCATCTTCGTGCGGGCGCGCGACAAGGCGCACGTAGCCACCCTGGAAACCCTCGGCGCCAATATCGCCGTGCCGGAACTGCAAGTCTCCGGCATGCGCATGCTGGCCGGGCTGCTGACGGCGCTGGGCCGACCGGAAGAAGAAATCCAGCGCGTGATGGATGCGGTCAGGCAGTAGTTTTTAGTGGTGCGCGTAGCGCACGGCTAGGGGCCGAAGGCGCCCCCATCGCTCCGCTCCCCCCACGTTCGCTGCGCTCCGGCTCGCCGCTCGATCGCGGCTACGCGGCTTTCACACTCACCGCCTTATTGCGTTGAGTTAGTGGCCGGGCATGCCGAGCGCGTAGCGCGAGCCGCTCGCGGCGGGGGTCAGCGAAGCGAAGGGGGCAAGGCCCCCTTCAATCTATAACTACTGACTCCCCCAGAGGGGAGATTTGATTTTTTCCAGCATATGCCGATGGGCGGCCAGCTCCTCTGACGAGGGTGGAAAATGACGCTCGGGAATACTGGTATGGCCGCTGAAAGAGAGGATGGATTCGGTCGTCGTTTCGCCCGGCCCGGCCACCAGGCCGAGGGTGGATTGCCGGCCGCCGCGCAGCTCCAGATACACATCGGCCAGCAGCTCGGCATCGAGCAGCGCGCCATGCTTGGTGCGGGCGGTGAGGTCGATCGTGAAACGCTTGCAGAGCGCATCGAGCGAAGCCGGCTGGCCGGGGAATTTTTTGCGCGCCATCAGCACCGTGTCGAACGCCCGCTCGAACGGCACCAGCGGCAGCCCGACCGCATCGAGTTCGGCATTGATGAACTTCATGTCGAACGCGGCATTGTGGATGACCAGCGTGCTGTCTGCGATGAATTCGAGGAAGGATTGTGCCACCTGTTTGAACAGCGGCTTGTCGCTGAGGAACGCCGCACTCAGCCCATGCACATTCTCCGCCTCGCGCGGCATATCGCGCTCGGGGTTGAGGTAGGTGTGAAAATAATTGCCGGTGCGGATATGGTTGATGAGCTCGACGCAGCCGATCTCGACAACCCGGTGGCCGCTGGCAGGGTCGAGCCCCGTCGTCTCCGTATCAAGTACGATTTCGCGCATGAAAAAAACCTAGCCGAAAAAGTGATGCCCGGAAAACCCTTCCGCCCATTTACCCTCACCTAAATTTGCGAACCTATTTCTCCTGAGAGAGAGGAAGCAATTGTTCGGCAGGGATTGGGGAGCGATAGCGAGCAAAGGGGGCAAGCCCCCTTTCCGCGCGGTAGCGCCCAATCCATAGTTTTTCGCTTTGCGAAAAAGAAAAAGCCGGGCACAAGGCCCGGCTCAAGCATAACAGGGAGGCTATTCACTCGCGTACGAGTGAAGACGTTGTGCGTATGGAAACCACACGCTCAACCGGCGCGGAACATAGGGATTGTTGCATGAGATGCAAGTTAAATATGCCAGGGGCGGGAACTTTTTTTCCAAGCCATTTTAATGTATATATTTCAGAAGGCTAAATTTTTTGCTTATCCACATTTTTGCCCCCAGCCGCCATCACGCGGGTGGCGGTGACGCGGATGAGCTGGCCTTTTTTCCAGCCGGGCAGGGAAGCATAGCCGCTTGTCGGTACCTGCAGCACCAGCAGCCGACGTTCCTGCGGCCGCATGCCGACCAGCAGCGCATCGAGCCCCAGCTGCCTGCCGAGGGTGAGGGTAACGGTGGTGGCCGGCGTGTCGTGTCCGCTGGCATCCCAGCGGATCAACTGCAGGATGATGGGGGCGTTACACACTGCTGCCTCGCCATCGCCGGCATTTTCGATAATGGCAATGTCGCCGAGCTGGTGCTCGGGCGGGCGCACTGCGCCGCAGGGTTCCGGCGTCGGCTTGTAGGTGGGGTTGACGGCACGCATCCAGCGCGAGCCATCCATCAGCGCGTGCAATTGCGGGTAGTCGGCTTCAGGCTGTGCGATGGGTGCCGGCACCGGTTGTGATGGCGACGACATCTCGTAATTCATCAGCATATAGCCGAGGAACAACAGGAAGAGGAGCGATATCCAGCGTGGAAACATGGGAGGGTGATAGCACGTGCCGCGCGCCGCATCAATCCTGTGGGTGAGGGGCATGGGCTGCTTGCCAAGCCGGACCATGCGATTAGCATTGCGGCATGAAGCAGCGCGCCGCATTTTTCTTCCCCACCATCGCCGTGCTGGCGATGGCGCCCGCCGCATTCGCCTGGAACCCCTATCCCGATGTCGACAGCCCGCCACCGGATGAGCGCGCTTACCCTACGGCTACCGATAGTTATCAGCCGCCGGCGAAACCCGCTCTGCGCCCAAAGATCAACATGGCGCCGACAGTGCCCGCAGCTTATGTGGCGCCTGCCGGCCCTGCGCCTGTCAGCTATGTCGCCCCGGCGCCGCGCCCGCAACCGCAGGCGGTGTATGTGGCGCCCCCGGCTTACCAGCCGCCAGCGGTATCCACCGCCGCGCCCGCCTACATGCCGCCGCCGGCGATGGCCCGGGTGCCGGTGGAAAACGACGCGGTGATCGCCGCCCCGGTCGCTGTGGCGAGCGATGATGACATCCCCTCGCCACGCCGCATCGATGCGCCCGGGCCGGTGTATAACGGCAACAGCAATGCCGCCGGCAACAGCACCGACAAGGCATGGAGTTTTGGCGTCGAGGGCTTCGCCGACTGGTACCGCGAGCCGAGCGCCACGGTAAAAACCGTCACCGCATACGGCGCACTCACCGCCGGCTATCAGGATTTTGACTTGCCCTGGAGTCATTGGTTCACCGGCGCCGACCTGCGCGCTTCCTACGGGCGCAGCGATTATAAATCCGTCAGCGGCACCCTCAACAACACGCCGGAACAAGAATATGAAGGTCGCTGGAAACTGGGCTATGGCATAGTCGAGGACGGGCGCGGCGCGCGCTACTATAGCGGCCTCGGCCTGCGCTATTTCCACGATGCGCTGAAAGGCACCGTCACCAGCCTTGGCTATGATGGGTACGACCGCAACATCACCCAGTTCTACCTGCCGCTGGGGGTCGACCTGCAGATGCGCTACGCCGGCTGGGATATCAGCAGCGAGTTGGAATATGACCGGCTGATCCGCGGCTTCGTCAGCTCGCGCCTAGGCGATATTCCGGGATATGAGGATGCCTGGAACAGGCAGACGGACGGCTACGGTCTGCGTGCCGACCTGATGTTCTCGCAGCCTACCGAGAGCGGCAACCGCTATGCCTTCGGCCCGTTCGTGCGCTGGTGGAGCATGGAAGATTCCAAGACCGACAGCCAGGCCGCCGGCACCTTTCTCGAGCCGCATAACACCAGGCTGCAACTGGGCGCCGCGCTGAAATATCTGTTTTAGTTTTTAGTTGGCGGCCGTCGGCCGCGCTTCAGCGCTACGCACCATGCCCATTCACCGCTCTTTATTCTGAGTTAGTTGCCGGGCATGCCGAGCGCAAGCGAGCCGCTCGCGGCGGGAGTCAGCGAAGCGAAGGGGGCAAGGCCCCCTTCAATTAAACATTAAACCTGAAATGAAACACATCGCCGTCGGCGACGGGGTATTCCTTGCCTTCCAGCCGCAGTTTGCCAGCTTCCTTGGCGCCCTGCTCGCCGTTGCAGGCGATGTAATCGTCGCAGGCGATGGTTTCGGCGCGGATGAAGCCTTTCTCGAAATCGGTATGGATGACACCGGCGGCCTCGGGCGCCAGGGCGCCGCGCCGCACCGTCCAGGCGCGGGCCTCTTTCGGGCCGATGGTGAAGAAAGTGAGGATGTCGAGCATCTGGAAGCCGGCGCGCACGATGCCGGTGAGGCCGGTCTCCTTCAGGCCGAGATCGGCCAGGAATTCGGTTTTCTCTTCCGGCGACAGCCCGGCCATTTCCGCCTCGATCTGCGCCGAGATGACGACGGATTCGGCATGCTTGACCTTGGCCATCTCCGCCGCCCTGGCCGAGAGTTCGTTGCCGGTGGCGGCAGCGCTTTCTTCGACATTCAGCACATACATGGCCGGCTTGGCGGTGAGCAGTTGCAGGCCCTTCACGCGCTTATATTCCTCGCGGTCGGCGGGTTTATACATGCGGGCGGGCTTGCCCTCCTGCAGCAATTTCAGGATCGGCTCGATCAGGGCGATGGTGGCGAGGGTTTCCTTATCGCCGGATTTGGATTTCTTGTTCAGAGTGTCGAGGCGCTTCTCCAGGCTTTCCATATCGGCGAGGATGAGTTCCAGCTCGATGATTTCCGCATCGCGCAACGGGTCGATGGAGCCTTCGACATGGGTGATGTCGCCGTTTTCAAAGCAGCGCAGCACGTAGATGATGGCATCCACCTCACGAATGTGGCTGAGGAATTTGTTGCCCAGCCCTTCGCCCTTCGAAGCGCCGCGCACCAGGCCTGCGATATCGACGAACTCCAGTTGGGTAGGGATGATGGTGGCGGAGCTGGCGATGGCGGCCAGCTTATCCAGCCGCACATCCGGCACGGCGATACGCCCGACATTCGGCTCGATGGTGCAGAACGGATAATTCGCCGCCTCCGCCGCCTGTTGCGACAGCAGCGCGTTGAAGAGGGTGGATTTGCCGACGTTAGGCAACCCGACAATACCGCAATTAAAACCCATGAGATGATCCTTTGATGCGCCCTGCTCGCGCTGCTGCGCTCCCAATGGCGCGCCGCTTCGCGGGCTGAGGCTCGCTCGGCCTGCTGGCCTCGCATGTTCAGTTGCTGCGGCTTTTAGAGGCTGGCGTCTTCTTTGTCCACCTTCGGTTTCTTCGGTGCCGGCGGGTGCATGATGTCGCTGACTTTGCTCATCAGCCCTTCGGGGGAGTGGGTGAAGAAGAGGGGGAAGTTGGCGGCCAGTGTCTCCAGCTGCTTATCGACCAGCGCGCGGTCGTCCTTGCCGAAATTGCTCAGTACGTGGCCATGCACTTTCGCTTTGTCGCCGGGGTGGTTGATGCCGAGGCGGATGCGCCAGTAATCCTGCCCCAGGCAGGCGTCGATATCGCGCACGCCGTTCTGGCCGTTCGCGCCGCCGCCCTTCTTGATGCGCAGCTTGCCGACGGGAAGGTCCAGTTCGTCATGCATCACGATGATCTGGCCGGGGGGGAGTTTGTAGAAGGCGGCGGCGGCCTGCACCGAACGGCCGGAATCGTTCATGTAGGTCTGCGGTTTCAGCAGCAGCAGCTTCTCGCCATTGGCATTGGCTTCGGCCAGCAGGCCCTGGAATTTTTTCGCGAAGGGGCCGGCGCGCAGCGCCTCAGCCAGTGCGTCGATGGCCATGAAGCCGATATTATGCCGGTGGCCCGCATAATCGGGACCGGGATTGCCGAGGCCTACGATAAGAAACATCTCTCACTCCACCGGCGGAACATAGAATGAAAAAAGCGCCCCGTGAAGTGTTTCACGGGGCGCTTCATTCGGTAACACGCGATGCGTGCTATTTCTTCGCGGCAGGCTTGGCGCCGGCAGCGGGAGCGGCACCGGCATCGGCCGGGGCTTTCGCGGTGGAAGCCGGAACAGCGGCGGCCGACGGAGCGGCGGTCGGGGTTTCCTCTTCCTCTTTACCGCGGCCGGTGATCGAGGCCAGGGTGAAGTCGCGGCCCTTGATGGCCGGGCTAACGCCGGCGGGCAGCTTCACGTTATGGATGTGCAGCGAATCGCCGATATTCAGCTCGCTGATATCGATTTCGAGCGACGCCGGAATGGCGGTGACGGGGCAGAGCAGTTCGACTTCGTGCGCCACGATGTTGAGGGCGCCGCCGCGCTTGATGCCCACCGAAGTGGCCACGTTGTTATAGTGAATCGGGATGTAAACCTTCACCACCGACTTCTCGTCGACGGCCAGGAAATCGGCATGTTCGATCTTGTCGGAAACCGGGTTCAGTTGGATTTCGCGCGGAATCACGAAAGTGTCCTTGCCGTCGAGTTTCAGCGAGACGAGCTTGTTCAGGAAGCCGCCTTTGAAATAGTTGAGGCTGAGGTCTTTCGCATCGACCACCAGTTGCAGGTTGCCTTTGCCTTTGCCGTAGACCGACACGGGCACTTTGCCCTGGCGGCGTGCTTCACGCGCCGAGCCGGTGCCGATGGTTTCGCGCTTTTGGGCGCTGAGTTCGAGTGCTGCTTTCATGTTTGACTCCTTTAGTGGCCGCATGGGGCTGCCATGCCGCTGGTTACTTCGTCACGCGCAGACAGCCTGCGCGCAAGGGTGCGGATGTATAAGGGGTGAGACGGGGGCTGTCAATAACTGACTTAAAGGCCTGTTTTAAATATCAAAGAACATTGCAGAGTGCCATCGGAGAGTCGGTAGCTATCGTCGAAATTGGTAGCGGCGATGGTGCCGCTGTTGTTGGTGGCGCACTGGTTATTCCAATACCGGGCGTATAATTTGCCGGAAGCGGGGAAACCATCATCCATCTTCGTATCGATATTCCAGGCCTCAGCGGGTTTGAGATTGGCCACGGTGGTGCTGCCGCCGGCATAAGCGCCGAACTGCAATGCATTGCCATAGTTAATGTCGTAATTATAGGCCGAGCTATGACCGGTATTATCAAAATAATTCATCGTCCACCCGGTATTGCTTATTTTCGACTGCGGCACATTGCTGCCGGGATTGGAATCATATTGCCCGTTGGCGCCGGGAATACCGGTATAATTGCCTTCGATCAGCCCCGCTAACGCCAGCTCACGCCAGAATTCGTTGGGCTCGCTGCTATAGCCATCATGCACCAACTGGCCGTTCGCATCGCCGTCGCAGACGCCGTTAGTGACCACGGCAGCGGAAGAATTAGTGCGGCAACCCGAAGTGGAAAGCCGGCCCCATACGGTGGTGGCGTTGCTCATATCGCCCGCCAGTGCGAAGTATTTGTCGCGGAAAGCCTGAGCGGCGGTGATGTAGCGGTTATATTCCACCGTTACGCTGCGCAGTTCGCTGGCGCGGATGAGTGATTGGCCCGCCAGGATACCGCCAGTCAGCAAACCTAGGATAACGAGGACGATCGAGAGTTCGACAAGGCTGAATCCATGGCGGCGCATGGGGCGACTATAGCCCAGTTGTTTAATCGAACAAGCTGGAAACCGAGCTTTCGTCGGAGATGCGCTTCACGGCTTCGCCGAGCAGGGCGGCCAGCGGCAAGATGCGAATATTCTTGCAGTTTTTCACGTTATCAGGCGGCGCGATCGAATCGGTCACCGTGAGTGAAGTGAGCACCGATTTCTGCACCCGCTCGACCGCCGGGCCGGAGAGCACGCCGTGGGTGACATAGGCGGAAACCGATTTGGCGCCGCGTTCCATCAGCGCGCCGGCGGCGTTGCAGAGGGTGCCGGCGGTGTCGACGATATCGTCGAACAGGATGCAGTCGCGCCCCGTCACGTCGCCGATAATGTTCATGACTTCGGAGGCATTCGCCCGCTCGCGCCGCTTATCGACGATGGCGAGATCGGCGCCGATGCGCCCGGCCAGTGAACGGGCACGCACCACGCCCCCCACATCCGGCGAGACGACCATGACGTTTTCAAGGTCGGCGAACTGTTTTTTGATATCTTCGACAATCACGGGACGGGCATAGAGGTGGTCAACCGGGATGTCGAAGAAGCCCTGTATTTGGCCGGCATGCAGGTCGACGCTGAGCACGCGGTTGGCCCCGGCGGTGGTGATGAGGTTGGCCACCAGCTTGGCCGAAATGGGCGTGCGCGGGCCGGGCTTGCGGTCCTGCCGCGCATAGCCGAAATAGGGCATTACGGCGGTGACGCGGCGGGCGCTGGCGCGCTTCAGCGCATCGAGTGTGATCATCAGTTCCATCAGGTGGTCGTTGGCGGGATAGCTGGTGGATTGGATGATGAACACATCCTCGCCGCGCACATTCTCCTGCACCTCGACGAAAATCTCGTCATCGGCGAAACGGCGAATGGTGGCTTCCGTCAGCTTCAGCCCGAGATAATCGGCCATCGCCTGAGCGAGGGGTTGGTTCGAATTGCCCGCGATCAATTTCATGCGAGGAGTGATAGTGAGTAGCGCTCGACGAGTCGAGTGTTATTTATATGTGAAGGGGGCCTTGCCCCCTTCGCTTCGCTGACCCCCGCCGCGAGCGGCTCGCGCTACGCGCTCGGCACGGCCGGCCACAAACTCAGCGCAATAGGGCGGTGAATGGGTACGGTGCGTAGCTGCGCTCTAGCAGCGAGCCGGAGCGCAGCGAACGTGGGGGGCGGTAGCTGGGGGCGGCTTCGCCCCCACGCGGCCAACGGCCGCAATTAACAGAAATGCTGCATTGCACAAAAACGGGTTGACAACCCCTGGTAGAGGGAATATATTGCGCTGCAACAGAAGTGCCTTGAAACCAATTTGCAGGAGATTTTTTATGGCTACCACGAACCCGTATAACGACATGATGAAATTCTGGGGCGAGTACAAAACCCCGCAGCTGGCTAACTTCGACTTCAGCACCGTTGTGAACAGCGGCCGCCGCAATGCCGAGACCATCACCGCTGCCAGCCAGGCCGCTGCCGAGAGCTGCCAGGCGATCGCCCGCCGCCATGCCGAGCTGGCCCGCGCCCAGGTCGAAAAAGTGCTGAAGAGCACCAAGGACATGCTGGTCAACGGCTCGCCGGAAATCAACACCAGCAAGCATGTCGAGCTGGCCAAGTCGATGTTCGAATCCTCGCTCAACGCCGTGCGTGAGATGTCGGAAATCGCCACCAAGACCGGTTTTGAATTCTTCGACGCCATCAACAAGCGCGCCACCGAACAGCTCGACGAGCTGGGCAGCATCGCGCCCGCCACGGCGACCAAGAAGAAAGCCGCGTAAGCGTATTCTTCATGAAACAGAAGGGCCGGTTCGCAAGAACCGGCCCTTTTCTTTTATGCGGTCGGCTGCGTTTCGCGCGGCAGGCGGAGGGTGACCTCCAGGCCCGTTACATTGCCCTCGGCATCGCGCTGGTTCTCCAGCGTCACATCGCCGCCATGACTCTGGGCGATATCACGCGCGATGGAAAGGCCGAGCCCCACCCCGCCCGTCGCTGTATTGCGTGAGGGTTCCAGCCGGGTGAAGGGTTTGAACACCGTCTCCTGGTCACCTTCGGGAATGCCCGGCCCCTGGTCGACCACGCGGATGCGCAGGTAGGCGATGCTCTGCTCCAGCGTCACCTCGGCACGGCCGCCGCCATAGCGTAACGCATTCTCAATGAGGTTGGAAAGCGCCCGGCGCAGCGCATGCGGCCGCAGCATCAGCACTGTCTGGTTGAGGTGGGCCTTGCAACTCACCGCTTCGCCGGTGCGGCGATATTGCTGACAGAGGTTGTTCACCAGTTGCACGATATCCACCGGCTCGACCGGCTCGCCGGCATCGCCGCGAGTGAAGTCGAGATACTCGTCGATCATCCGCCGCATCTCATCGATATCGGCATTGAGCGATTCGCGCGTCGCGGCATCCAGCTTGCCCATTTCGATTTCCAGCTTCATCCGCGTCAGCGGCGTGCGCAGGTCGTGGCTGATGCCGGCCAGCATCTCGGTGCGGCTTTGCACCTGGCGGCGGATGCGGTCGGCCATGGTGAGGAAGGCGCGGCCGGCCCTGCGCACCTCGCTGGCCCCGCGCGGGGTGAAATTCTGCACATCCTGCCCCAGGCCGAACTGCTCGGCGGCGCGGGCCAGCAGCACAATGGGCCGCACCTGGTTGCGCAGGAAAAGCCCGGCGATGACGACCAGCAACAGGCTGGAACCAATCATCCAGCCGACGAAAATATAGGTTGTGTCGCTGACCAGCCGCTTATGGTCGAAAGAGAGGCCCAGCTCCTGGTTGGGCGCGAGCTGAATGGCAACGCAGACCTGCTCGTCACCGCAGGGGTCGATAGTCAGCGGATCGTGGATGCGCAGGGCAAGGGCACGCATGAAATCGCGGTAGCGGTGTTTGGTGCGGTGCGGGCCTACGGTGCCGCCAACAAATTTCACTTCGATGCCCAGCTGCTGGCCGATGCGCCAGGCGCGGTCCTGCGCCGCCGATGGGCTGTCGATATCGCTGACATAGCGGTATTCGCGCAGGATGACGGCGACATCGCTCGCCGTATTCATCGCCATGTTGCGCATGATGCTGTCCCAGTGGCGGTCGTAGAAAATATGCGCCATCAGCAACTGCAGCACCACGATGGGCACCAGCATGATGAGCAGTGCGCGACCATAGAAATTGGCTGGCAGCATGCGTTTCAGCCAGAGGGGCTTGCTCATGCCGCGCCCGCTTTCTCAGCATAGAGCACATAGCCGGCATGGCGCACGGTCTGCAGGTAGACAGGCTTGGCCGGGTGCGGCTCGATCTTTTTGCGCAGGCGGTTGATCTGCACATCGACGGAGCGCTCATTGCCCAGGTCGCCGGCCAGGCGGGCGATTTCCTCGCGACTCACCGCCGTGCCGGCCCGTTCGGCCAGAATGCGCAGGCAGTCGATTTCACTGGAGGTCAGATAGACATGCTGGTCGCCTGAAATGAGGCGTCCCTGCGCCATGTCGAAACGGCAATCGCCGAAGGTGACGGTCTGTTCGGCGGCCCTGGGGCGGCTGCGGTTCTGTTTCAGAATATTTTCCAGCCGCAGCAGCAATTCGCGCGGGGCGAAGGGTTTCGACAGATAGTCGGCGGCGCCGACTTCGAGGCCGGCGATCCGGTCATCCGCCTCGGCACGGGCGGTGAGCAGGAGGATGGGCGGCACACCCTGCTGGCTGGCCACGCGCCTGGCGAAATCCAGCCCCGTTTCGCCGGGCATCATGATGTCGAGCACCAGGGCGTCGGTGGTAAAGGCGGCCAGCATCTCGCCGGCCTCGCGCGTGTTGGCGGCGGTGGAGACGAAGAAGCCCTGCTCGCCCAGATACTGCTTCAGCAGGCTGCGCAGCCGGTCGTCGTCATCGACCACGAGGATATGGGTGTCGAGGGTCATGGCGCCAGCCTAGCCGTTTTAAAAACGCGAATCACGCGACTTCTTCAGCAACAGGTGCAGCACGCCCTCACCGCCTTTTTCCGGCGGGGCGTAGGCGATGGCGGCCACCAGCGGGCGCAGGGCGGGCAGTTCCAGCCAGTGCGGCACGGCGCGTTTCAGCACCCCCTCGCCGCCCCGCCCTTTACCGGTGATGACGGCGACATGCCGCCTGCCCGCCGCGTGGGCGCGTTCGAGAAACCGGGCGAGAATGGGATAGGCCTCTTCCTGCGTCAGCCCGTGCAGGTCGATTTTGGCCTCGATGCGGGCATGGGGTTTGAAGCTGCGTTCGGCGGCGCGTTTGGGCATGACCACCAGCGGGGCTGAAGGCACTGCTGGTTTTTTCTTCGCTGCGGGCACGGGGATTGTTTTGGGGCTGGCCGCTTCCGATTTCGGGCGGCGCGGTGCCTCGCCGACTTCTTCGCGCCAGTGCAGACGCTCTTCGTCGGTGAGGGTGCGGTCTTTCGCCACTTATTTCTCCATCACCGCGAAGGGGGAGTTGGCGGGTGGCGCGACAGGTGCCGGCGTTGCCGCAGGCAGTGGTGGTGCAGTGACGGGCGTGGTCGGTACAATTTCAAACGGACCGAAGGGAGATGCGGGTGGTATCGGCGGGGCGGCGGGCGCAATCGGCAACGGCGCCGGTGCGCCATCCGGCGGTGGGGGCACCGGCTCGGCAGGTGGGGGCGGCGGCACTTCCACCGGCGCTGGCGGCATCGGTTCCGGCGCGGCGAATTTCGGCAGCAGCCAATAGACTTCGGCACGGGTGTTCTGGTGGCCTGCCGTCCATTCCTCGACATCGCCGCGGCCGTAGAAAATATCGGCGCGGTGCGGGCCGTGCAATGCGCCGCCGGTATCCTGCGAGACGAACAGGCGCTGCAGCGGCGCGCTGCCGAGATGGTCGTCATTGATGGGGCGGGTGGTGTCGATATAGGTAGGCACGCCGTAAGCCGCGCGGTCGTCATCGATGGCGATAGAGCGGGCGGGAGTGAGCGGCAGGCCCAGCGCGCCCTTGGCGTATTCGTCGCCCGGCGCGAATTTGAAGAACACGAACGAGGGGTTCTGCTCCATCACCGTGCGGCCTTCGCGCGGGTTGGCGCGCAGCCAGTCGCGGATGGATTGCAGCGAGATGTTCTGAATCATTCCCGCATCTTTCATCGCGCGGCCGATGGGCACGAACTCATAGCCGTTCTGCCCGGCATATTGCAGGCCGACCAGTGAGCCGTCCGGCAGGCGCACCTTGCCGGAGCCCTGGGTCTGGGTGAAGAACAGCATCACCGGGTCATCGACATAGAGCAGGATAGGGGCACGGCCCTTCAACGCGCCCTGGTCGATTTCGGCGCGGCTGAAATGGCGCTCGCCACTGGGCATGCCATAGACCGGTACCTGATATGGCCCGCCGCGCTTGCGCGAACCTTGCAGCAGCGGCTCGTAATAGCCGGTGATGCGGCCTTGCGGCTCGCGCTCGGTGGTGACGTGCCAGGGGTCGAAATGCTGTTCGAAGAAGGCGCGTGCCTGCGCGTCGTCTACCGGCGGCAGCTGGCTGGCGGCGTGGCAGGCGTCATACCACGCACCGAGCTGGCCGATATGGTCGCCCTGCTTGTCGCGCCAGGGGTGGGCGCGGCTTTCGTTGCGGGCGCAGGAGTCGGTGAATAGTTTCAACGCTTCGGATTGCTGGTCCTGTTGCCAGCCCTGCAGCTGGCTGTAGGGCACCTGGGTAAGCACCGTGGTGTCGGACAGGCCGCAGGCGGTGGTGAGAAGCAGGGCGGCAACCGCCCACAGGCGGCGGATCACGTTTCGATCACTTTCCAGCTGGGGTCGGCATTGGCGAGGTTGCGCTCGAAGGTCCAGTGGTCTTCCACCGTTTCGTGGTTGCTGGGGTTGCCCTCGACCACCTCGCCGGCGGCGTTGCGCACCAGCACTACCTGCTCGCTGTTGAACGTCACCGTGATGCGGGCTTTGGTACCCGTCAGGTTTGCGGCGGTAATGGTGGCAGCGGCAATGGCGACCAGTGTGGTCTGCTGGCTTTTACCCTCGGCATTCTGCTTATCGAGCGCATCGAAGAAATGCTGGGCGATGTCTTTGCTCAGCAGCATGGTCAGCGTGGCGCGGTCGGCATTATTAAAGGCTTCGACCACCATCTCGAATGCGCCGCGGGCGCCCTGGAGGAAATCCTCCGGCGTGAACTGGCGGTCAACTTTGCGCATGTCGGTGAGGGGCTGGGTGGCGTCGCCATAATCCTTGCCAGCGGTGGTAGCGGCCTGCTCGCGGCCGGGCAGCTGGATGACGCGCTCGAACTCCTGCAGCGGGCGCGGTGGCGCGGGGGGCGGGGTTTCGCGGCCGCTTTTTTCACCCAGCATGGCCCGATACCGCAGCAGGATAAATGCTGCGATCGCGCCGATCACGATGATGTCGCCGTAGGGTAACCCGTCCATGGAATCCTTCAAAAGGCTTGTAGGCCGATGCGCTTTGATATAACGAAATCCCCGGCAATTACAAGAAATGAGACCATGAGCGACGAAACTCCCAATCCAGCAGATACGCGCCCCGGCATCGCCCTGCGTGCGCAATATGTGAAAGACCTGTCCTTCGAGAACCCGCGTGCCCCGGGCAGCCTGTTCGCGCTGAAGGAACCCCCGCAGATGGAAGTGTCGATCAACCTCGGCGCTCAGCGGCTGGAGGAGCATGTGGTTGAAATTGCCATGCATATCGCCGTGCGCGCCGTGGTCGAAAAAACCACCCTCTTCCTGTCGGACCTGGTCTATGCCGGCATTCTCGAGCTGCGTAACATTCCGCCCGAGCAGGTCGAGCCCGCCATTTACGTGCAGGGCGCCCAGCTGCTTTTCCCGTTTGCCCGCCGCATCATTTCCGACATCACGCGCGATGGCGGCTTCCCCGGCGTAGCGCTTGAGCCGGTGGATTTCTACAACCTCTATCTTGAGCAGCGCGCCCGGGCTGACGCAGCAGCGGCTGTTAACAGCTAGGCTGTCGGTGGGGTGCCTGCGGGTGGGGTCAGGTTTTCCGGCGTCGCCAGTTCGACTGAACGCTCGTAGGCAGCTTTCACCGTCTGTTCGATGATCTGCGTCATCACGCCGTCCTTCAGCATCACCATCAGGCCGGCTTCCGTGGTGCCTTTGGCGCTGGTGACATTCTGGCGCAGCAGACGCGGGTCGTCGTCCGACTGGCGGGCGAGTTGCGCGGCGCCGAGCACCGTCTGCACCACCAGCTGGCGGGCGATATTCTGCGGCATGCCGACATTCATTGCAGCGCGCTCGAAGGCTTCCATAAAGGCAAAAATATAGGCGGGGCCTGAGCCGGAGACTGCCGTGGCCGCATGCATCAATGCCTCGTCATCTACCCAGACGACACGGCCGGTGGCCTCGAACAGGCGGGTGATGGTGGTGCGGGTGGCCGGCGAAAGCAGCGGGTTGCAGGCCACCGTCATCCCCTCGCCCACCATGGCAGGTGTGTTGGGCATGATGCGCACGACGCGCGATGTCAGCGGTTCGAGCTGCTCGAGCGTGATGCCGGCCATGATCGACACCACCGTGGTGCTGCCGCCGGAGAGGTGTTTTTTCAGCTTGTCGAAAATCTTCGGATAGGTCTGCGGCTTCACGGCCAGCACCACGATGCCGCGCATCAGGTTGAATTCCTCAATAGTGCTATGCAGGGTGATGCCGGTGCCGACGAACTTGGCGCGCGCCTTCTCGCTGGTCTCGATCATATGGATGCCGGCGGTGGAGGCCATCGACTGGCGCCAGCGCTGCGCCAGCACCGAGCCCATATGCCCGCCGCCGATAATCACGATAGGTTCAGAAATAGCCATAGGGTTATGGGCTAAGGGCCACTCGCAGGGTTGTAAAGTAAAATTGCGGTGGGAAGGTATTTTGTGGGCTGATTTTTATCGGTTTTTCTCGGCGCGGGGCTGTAAAAGGCTCGGTTTTTGATAAGATTTATTGCATAATAACTTTTCGTGATGCATATGCATGCCCGCTAAAAACAACAGAGCCCGGCGTAATGATTTCTAAGAAACCCCTCCTCAAGAACCTGCAGGTGCTGATTGCCGACCCTGACGATTGGGTCAGCGAAGCGCTGCGCTATAATATGGAGCAGATGGGCTTCGGCGCCATCCGCCGCGTGCGTAACGGGCAGGAGGCGCTGGCGCACCTAGTCAGCCGGCCAGCGCATTTCGTCATCACCGAATGGGCATTGCCGCAGGTCGACGGGCTGTCGCTGGTGCAGAAAGTGCGCAAGCAGGTGCATGGCATCAACCCCGCCATGCCGATCATCATGCTGTCCGGCCGCGGCGAGAAGCAGGATGTGCTGCGCGCGCGCGATGCGGGCATCAACGAATTCATCATCAAGCCATTCACTTCGCGCGCGATCTTCCAGCGCATCGAACGGATTGTCGAATATCCGCGCCCCTTCATCATCAGTCCCGGCTTCAACGGGCCGGACCGCCGCTTTCAATCCTCCTTCAGCGGCACCGACAAGCGCCAGCGCCCGCCGCACCTGATCCACCCGACCGAGGCGACGCGCGCCATCACCGCCGGCGTCGCCTGCATGCTGCCGGCCGATTACAGCGTGCGCCAGGCGCTGGGCAACACGCCGCTGTCGCAGATCATCACGCCGCAGGTACTGCGCGAGGCGCAGGCGGCGCTCGATAAGATGGCCGGTGCCGGCAGCGAATGGGTGCGGGCCGATCTCGAACAGCTGTCGCAGACCCACCGCTGGCTGCAGAACGGGCATGATGGCGAGCTGCTCGAACGCGCCCGCGCCACCGCGCTCTCCATCAAAGGCCGTGCCGGCCTGGCCGGCTTCCCGCTGGCCGGCGAAGTGGCGCGCATGCTTTATTTATTCCTGAGCAGCCATTTTCGGCCCGACTACAGCGTGCACCTGCAGGTGATGGGTAAGCATATCGATGTGATGAAAATCGTCTTCGCCGCCGCCACGCCCTTTACCGACCATGCCGCCGCCGAAATCGTCAGCGAATTGCAGCGGCTTGCCGTCTCGGCCTAAGCCAGTTTCCACTGTTTCAACAGGGCTTCCACCATCCGCCGCGTATGCGCCTTGCCGATGGTGGTGGGAATCACGATATCCGCCTGCCGATTGCGTTCAGCCTCCGTCAACTGGCGGCTGACCAGGCGGGCGACGGTGGCTTCGCTCATGCCGCGCGCCAGGGCACGGCGCTTGCGCATGGGCAGCGGGGCGTGCGCGGCAATCACCACATCGCACAGCACTTCGGCGCCCGTCTCGAACAGCAGCGGGATATCGAGCAGTATCGCCCGGCGGCGCTGCCGCCCGGCCAGCAGGATCGCCTGCTCCTCCGCCGCGCGCACCAGCGGGTGCAGCAGCTGCTCCAGCCGTTTCAATTTGCCCGGGTCGCCGGCAATCGACGCGCCCAGCAGGCGGCGGTCCACCGCGCCATTCACCACTGTGCCGGGAAATTGTTTTTCGATCGCGGCGATGGTGGGCCTGTCTCTGGCCAGCAGCCGATGCACCAGCTTATCGGCGTCCAGATGCGGGATGCCGCGCCGCGCGATCATCCGCGCGATGGTCGATTTGCCGCTGGCGATGCCGCCCGTGATGCCGATGACCATCATAGGTTTTTTCGCTTTTGAATTTCGATCATCAGTAGGGCGGTGAGGGCATCTTCCACTTGCGGCAACACCCCGTGCCACTCCTCAAACGCCCTTTGCGCCTGGTAGATGAGCATCCCCAATCCATTCAGGGCAAAGATATGTTTGCTGCGTGCTTGGCGCACGATTTCCGTCGGCGTCGGCGCGTAGACCAGATCATAGACCACGGCGGACGGGTTCAGTTGATTCAGGCTCAATACCAGCGGCGGGTGCCCCACCATGCCCAGCACCGTCGTATTTACCAGCAAGGTCGTTTTTCTTAGAAACCCCTCTTTGTCTTCCCAAGGGAGGGATTTCACGCCGAATTCCGCAGCCAGCGCATCGGCCTTTTCTTTGGTGCGGTTGGTGAGGGTGATGCTCTCGGCACCCGCCTCCTGCAGGGCTACGATCACCGCGCGGCAGGAACCGCCGGCGCCAAGCACCAGCACATTCTTGAGCAAATCCTGCTTCGCTGAAGCGGTGGTCGATTTTTTCAGGGCGGCGATAAACCCATAGGCATCCGTGTTGGTGCCGCGCCACGTGCTGCCTTCGCGCACCACCGTATTCACTGCGCCGATATGGTGGGCAATATCATCCACCGTATCCAGGAACGGAATGATGCTTTCTTTGTGCGGCACGGTCACATTGAACCCGCGAAGGCCGGAGGCCTTCGTTTTTTTTATCTTCTCAACCAGATGTTCAGGTTCGATGGGCATGAGCTCATAGCTGCCCCCGACGCCATATTGCTGCCGCCACCGGTTCTGAATCAGCGGCGATAGCGAATGCGAGACGGGCCAGCCGATAATGCCTGTATCGTTCGCCCCCATCATTCACCTTTCTTCTCGCGCCGCTTATCGATCTGGCGCTGGCGGTATTGGATGATCAGCGTCGCGGTCTCCTCCACCGAGCGGCGGGTGACGTCGATCACGGGCCAGCCCTGCTGGCGGAACAGGCGCTTGCTGGTTTCGATTTCGTCCTGCACGCGCTCTTCGTTGACGTAATCGGTGTTGGCCTCCTGCTGCATCGCATGCAGGCGCGAGGTACGGATCTCGATCAGCCGGTCGTCGGAAATCGTCAGCCCCACCACTAGCGGCTGCTTGAGGGTGACGATGTTCTCCGGCAGGTCCACCCCCGGCACGTAAGGCACGTTCGCTGCCTTCAATCCGCGGTAAGCCAAATAAACACACGTCGGCGACTTGCTGGTGCGCGAGGGGCCTACAATAACAACGTCCGCCTGCTCCAGCTCCCAGGTGGCCTGGCCGTCATCATGCTCCAGCGCATAATTGATGGCGTCGATACGGGCGAAATAATCCTCGCTCATCTCATATTGGGCGCCGGTATGGCCGGTGGCTTCCTCATCGAGGTAATTGGATAGCTCGCGCACCACGTGGCCCAGCACGGGGATGCAGGGCAGCCCGTGCTTGGCCGCCGCCTGACGCAGGGTCTCGCGCATGTCGGCATCGACCAGGGTGAACATCACCACGCCCGGGTGCTGTGCCAGGTTGGCGATAATTTTCTCCAGCTGCCCGCGCGTTCGCACCAGCGGCCAGATATGCTCGATGGCCTCGACATGCTCGAACTGCGCCAGCGATGCGCGCGCGACGGAGGAGACGGTTTCACCCGTCGAATCCGACACCAGATGGAGGTGGAATTTCTTGTGCATATCTTTGGTCTTATCCACCGCTCGCGCAGAATGCACGAAGTTACACAGGCATAGCCCTTTTGAGACCGGCTTTTTACCCACAGCCGTGTTACTTTCGCGTCGTTCCTGTGAAGCATGTGCATGGCGGGGCCGGCAGCCCATTTCTTTTTTAAGAGATTCTTTTGATGTGGGTGGGGGTTATGCGGTTGTTGCACAGTGCTATCCCATGTGGCACTGAGGCGCATAAGCACTGGTAATTGGCTGCATGGTTTGCGTGGGTGTGTGAATCCCCGACCTGAGCCAGCCCTACTACAACCACCTAATTCTTTAATTAAATACTATAGAAGAAGTATGGCCGAGGAAAAACTGTTAGTCCGTGCCTTGAAAGGCCAGCAGACCGAAAGGGTACCTTTCTGGTTCATGCGTCAGGCCGGGCGTTTTCTTCCCGAGTACCGCGAAGTGCGCGCCAGCACGAAAGGTTTCCTCGATCTGTGCTTCACGCCGGAGAAGGCAGCCGAAGTAACCGTCCAGCCCCTGCGCCGTTTCAATATGGATGCGGCGATATTATTTTCCGATATCCTGGTGGTGCCCTACGCATTAGGGACGCATGTGGCGTTTGCCGAAGGCGAAGGGCCCATCGTTGAGTTGGTGACCACAGCCGAGCGTATCGCGAAGTTGTCGTATGATGCCGCGAAGCTTGCACCCATCGGCGAGACGGTACGTCTCGCCCGAAATTTATTGCCTGAGGGGGCGGCTTTGATCGGCTTCGCCGGTGCGCCGTGGACGGTGGCCTGTTACATGCTTCAGGGTAAAGGCGGCAAGGAGTTCGCCGTTGCGCGTGAGTTCGCCTATGCGCAGCCGGAGCTGATGCAGCAGCTGATTGATGTGTTGAGCGATGCCACCATCCAGTATCTGCGTATGCAGATCGATGCGGGGGCTGAAGCCATCCAGCTGTTCGACAGCTGGGCCGGCCTGCTCACCCCCGATGAATTCCCCAAATGGGTTACCAAACCCGCCGCTAAAATATTCAAAGCCTTGAAGGCCTCGCATCCGCATATCCCATTGATCGGTTTTGCCAAGGGGGCAGGTGGTAACCTTCCCGCCTTCGCCAAGGAGAGCGGTGCGAATTGCATCGGTATCGACCAGCATACGCGCTTGCGTTTCGGGATGGATGCGGCGCAGCCGGGACAGGCGGTGCAGGGCAACCTCGACCCACTGCTGCTCGCCGCCAGTAAATCCGGCGCATTGAAAAAGACGGAAGAGATTCTCAAAACATTCGGCAGTGCGCCTTGTGTGTTTAACGTGGGGCATGGGTTCGTGCCACATACGCCGATTGAAAACGTGATGGCAGTTTCCGAGCTGGTGAAGGCATGGCGGCGATGAGCATCATCTCCCCCTCATCGAAAACGGCGATCGTGCTTTTCAACCTGGGCGGGCCGGACAGTACGCAGGCGGTACAGCCGTTCCTGTTCAACCTCTTCAACGACCCGGCGATCATTCGGGCACCGAAATTATTGCGCTACATGCTGGCCACATTCATCTCGCGTCGGCGCACGCCGAAGGCCACCGCCATCTACGAGGAAATGGACGGAAAATCCCCCATCCTGGAAAATACCGATGCGCAGGCTGAGGCATTGGAGAAAGCCCTCGCCGGCCACGGCCAGACCAAAGTGTTTACCTGCATGCGCTACTGGCATCCGCTTGCCGACGAGGTGGCGCGCGACGTGAAAGCCTACGCGCCGGACCATATCATCCTGCTGCCGCTCTACCCGCAATTCTCTGTCTCCACCACCGGCTCCAGCTTTATGGACTGGGACCGTGCGGCTAAACTGGCCGGGCTGAACCTGCCCACCACCCGTCTCTGCTGCTATCCGACGCAGAAGGATTTTATCACCGCCCATGCCCAGCTGGTGAACACCTATGTCACCGAAGCCAGCCGTTTCGGCACGCCGCGCGTGCTGTTCTCGGCGCATGGGCTGCCGGAAAAAAACATCCGCGCCGGCGATCCCTACCAGTGGCAGGTTGAGCAGACGACCCAGGCGATCGTCGCGCAGCTGCGGCTGACAGATGCGGTGAATTGCTATCAAAGCCGGGTCGGCCCGATGAAATGGATCGGCCCTTCTACCGATAAGGAACTGCTGCGCGCCGCGGCCGACAAGGTGCCGGTGGTGCTGGTGCCCATCGCCTTCGTTTCCGAACATTCCGAGACGCTGGTCGAGCTCGATATCGAATATGCCGAGTTGGCCCACAGCAACGGGCTCGACCATTATTACCGCGTGCCTACCTTGTCGGTGCAGGCGCATTTCATCGCCGCGCTGGCGGATTTATGCCTGAAGCAGCAGACATCGCCTGCTTACTGTCAATCGCATACCGGTGCCCGCCTCTGCCCTACCCCGTGGAAACAATGCCCGAACAAAGGAGCTGCACATGCAAAGCTATTACCTGCTGTTTAAGGCCTTCCACATCATCAGCTTCACGGCCTGGATGGCCGGTATGTTCTACCTGCCGCGGCTCTATGCCTACCATGCCGAGGTGGCCGTGGGCTCGCCCGAATCCGAGAAGTTCAAGCTGATGGAGCGCCGCCTGCTGCGCCTCATCATCAACCCCGCGATGATCAGCACCTGGGTGTTCGGCGGCCTGTTGCTAAGCATCATCTGGAAGCCGCTACACTGGTTCGACGCCAAGTTCGCCCTGCTCATCTGTATGCAGCTGCTGCACGCCTATTTCGCCAAAACCCGCAAAGCCCTGGCCCGCGACGAACGCCCGCGCACTGCAAAATTTTATAAGATTATCAATGAGTTGGTGACAGTCATTTTTATTGCCATCGTATTGCTCGCTGTCACCAAACCCTTCTAATTCAGATATTTGCTTGACGCTGAAGGCAAATATCCGTACATATCAGGGCAACCACCCCTTGTTGGCGAGCGCGCCATTCCGGCCTGCGCTAAAAGATTTTCCCCAAATCTTCCATTTTCCCCCAAACGAATAAACACACGAGTGTGTAATGAAACTGCAAGAACTGAAACGTAAACGCTCCAACGAGTTGCTGGAGATGGCCGAACAGATCGGCGTTGAAAATGCCAGCTCCATGCTGAAGCAGGAAATGGTGTTCGCCATCCTGAAGTCGCATGCCGAATCGGGCGAGGAAATCACCGGCTCCGGTGTGATCGAAGTGATGCAGGACGGCTTCGGCTTCCTGCGCTACCCGGAAGCCAACTATCTGGCCGGGCCGGATGACATCTATGTCGCCCCCGCCATCGTCAAGCGCCTTGGCCTGCGCACCGGCGACACCATCGAGGGCCCCATCCGCGCGCCGAAAGACCAGGAGCGCTATTTCACCCTTACCGAGGTGAAGACCGTTAACTTCGAAGCGCCCGAAAACCTGCGCCACCGCGTTACCTTTGACAACCTGACGCCGCTCTACCCGGATCAGCGTTTCAAAATGGAATATTACGACCCCGACGCAAAGAAGAAGGAAGACCTCAGCAAGCGCGTCATCGACCTGATCGTGCCGCAGGGCAAAGGCCAGCGCACGCTGATCGTCGCTCCGCCGCGTACGGGTAAAACCGTGATGCTGCAGAACATCGCCCATTCTATCGAGAAGAACCACCCCGAGTGTTTCCTGATCGTGCTGCTGGTCGATGAGCGCCCCGAGGAGGTGACGGATATGAGCCGCACCGTGAAGGGCGAAGTCGTATCATCCACCTTCGATGAGCCGGCGACCCGCCACGTACAGCTGGCCGAAATGGTCATCGAAAAAGCCAAACGCCTGGTCGAGCACAAGCGCGATGTGATCATCCTGCTCGACTCCATCACCCGCCTGGCGCGTGCCTACAACACCGTCGTCCCCTCGTCCGGTAAAGTGCTTACCGGCGGTGTGGATGCCAACGCATTGCAACGCCCGAAACGCTTCTTCGGCGCCGCCCGTAACATCGAGGATGGCGGTTCGCTGACCATCATCAGCACCGCGCTGATCGAAACCGGCAGCCGAATGGACGAAGTGATCTTCGAGGAATTCAAAGGTACCGGTAACTCCGAGATCGTGCTCGACCGCAAGCTGTCGGACAAGCGCATCTACCCGGCGATCGACATCGCCAAATCCGGCACGCGGAAAGAGGACCTGCTCTACGAAAAAGGCGACCTCGCCAAAATCTGGATGCTGCGTAAAATCCTCAACCCGATGGGCCCGATGGACGCGATGGAGTTCCTGCTCGACAAGATCAAGGACACCAAATCCAACGACGAGTTCTTTGCGTTGATGAATAAGTAGCGGAAATACCACGCCTGTTCGCAGGGTGGTGTCGTGACGCGGCTTACCCTATCTTCACTTGCCATCCCTTTGGGGCTGGGCTAGAAAGCGGCGTCTTTTTAGTTCCCCTAGTCCGGAGGATGTATGGCTTCCCGTAAAAAAATCGGTTTGGTTGGTGCTGGTAACATTGGCGGCACACTCGCACATCTTGCAGCACTTAAAGAATTAGGCGACGTCGTTCTGTTCGACGTGGTGGAAGGCCTGCCGCAGGGCAAAGCCCTCGATATTTCGCAGTCGCTGGCCGTCGAGAAGCTCGATGCTTCCGTCAAGGGCACCAATGATTATGCCGACCTGAAGGGCGCCGATGTGGTCATCGTCACCGCCGGTATCGCCCGCAAGCCGGGCATGAGCCGCGACGACCTGGTGAACACCAACACCGGCATCGTCAGCACCGTGGCCGCCAACCTGAAACAGCACTGCCCTGAGGCATTCGTGATCGTCATCACCAACCCGCTCGATGCGATGGTATGGGTGATGCAGCAGCAGACCGGCTTCAACCCCAAGAAAGTCGTCGGCATGGCCGGCGTGCTGGATTCGGGCCGCTTCTCGCATTTCATCTCTGAGGCCACCGGCGCGTCGCACCGCGATGTCACCACCTTCGTGCTCGGCGGCCATGGCGATACCATGGTACCGGTCGTGAACTATTCCACCGTAGGCGGCATCCCGCTGACGGACCTCGTGAAAATGGGCACCATCAAGCAGGACGCGCTCGATAAGATCGTTCAGCGCACCCGTGATGGCGGCGCCGAGATCGTCGGCTTGCTGAAAACCGGCTCGGCCTTCTACGCCCCGGCCGCCTCAGCTATCAAAATGGCGCAGTCGTACCTCAAGGACGAGAAGCAGCTGCTGCCCTGCGCCGCTTACCTCAGCGGTGAGTATGGCCAGAAAGATCTTTATGTCGGCGTGCCTTGCATCATCGGCAAGAACGGCGTTGAGAAGATCGTCGAGATCGCCCTGCCCGCCGAGCAAAAGGCGCAGTTCGAAAAATCCGTCGCCGCAGTTCGTGAGCTGTGCGGCGGCATCAAACTTGAGAAAAAAGCGGCCTAAAGCCGTTTCATATTTAGGAGCAAAGAATGAATATTCATGAATATCAGGCGAAAGCTGTTTTGGCGAAATACGGCGTGACCGTTCCGCGTGGCGGTGTTGCTTACACCCCGGCGGAAGCCGAGCAGGTGGCCCAATCCCTCGGCGGCGCGCTGTGGGTGGTGAAGGCGCAGATTCATGCCGGCGGCCGTGGTAAAGCGGGTGGCGTGAAGCTGGCCAAGTCGCTCGATGAAGTAAAGCGCCTGACCAAGGAAATGCTGGGCATGATCCTGGTGACCCATCAAACGGGCCCCGAAGGTAAAGAAGTGAAGCGCGTGTACATCGAAGAAGGTTCGGACATTGGTTCCGAGCTCTATCTCTCGGCCGTGCTGGATCGTACCCATAGCTGCATCAGCTTCGTCGCCTCGAAAGATGGCGGGATGGACATTGAGGAAGTGGCCCATAAGAATCCCGAGCGCATCATCACCGTGCCGGTTGATCCGGCCGCAGGCATCCAGGCGCACCACGCCCGCCAGATCGCTTACGGCATCGAACTGCCGCAGGAGCTGCATGCTGAATTCGGTAAATTCGTGAACGGCATCTACAATTCGTTCATCAGCACCGACGCGGCGCAGATCGAGATCAACCCGCTGGTCATCACCAAAGGCGGCAAGCTGATCGCGCTGGATGCGAAGTTCAACTTCGACGACAACGCCCTCTTCCGCCAGCCCGACATCGCCGAAATGCGCGATGAGGACGAGGAAGACCCGCTGGAGCGTCAGGCCGCCAAATTCGGCCTGTCCTACGTGAAAATGGATGGCAACATCGGCTGCATGGTGAACGGCGCAGGCCTGGCCATGGCGACCATGGACATCATCAAGCTCTACGGTTCCGAACCCGCCAACTTCCTCGATGTCGGCGGCGGCGCGAGCAAAGAGAAAGTGACCGAAGCCTTCAAACTCATTCTGAGCGATCCGAATGTGGAAGGCATCCTCGTCAACATCTTCGGCGGCATCATGCGTTGCGACATCATTGCGGAAGGCATCATTGCTGCTGCCCGTGAAGTCAGCCTCAGCGTGCCGCTGGTCGTGCGCCTCGCCGGCACCAACGTGGAACTGGGCAAGAAGATGCTCAGTACCTCGGGCCTGCCGATCCTGGCCGCAGAAGACCTGGCTGACGCAGCCGAAAAAATCACCAGCGCCGTTAAAAACGCCAAAGCGGCCTAAGGAGTTACCATGTCGATTCTCGTCAATAAACAGACCAAAGTTATCTGCCAGGGCTTCACCGGCCGCGAGGGCACCTACCACTCCGAGCAGGCGATTGCTTACGGCACGCAAATGGTCGGCGGCGTCACCCCCGGCAAGGGCGGTACCAAGCATCTCGACCTGCCGGTGTTCAACACCGTGCACGAAGCGCGCGAGCGCACCGGTGCCAATGCCTCGGTGATCTACGTTCCGCCGCGTTTCGCGGCCGATGCCATCCTGGAAGCCATCGATGCCGAGATCGAACTCGCCATCTGCATCACCGAGGGCATTCCGGTGCTCGACATGGTGAAGGTGAAGCGCGCGCTGGTGAACAGCAAAACGCGCCTTGTCGGCCCGAACTGCCCCGGTGTTATCACCCCCGGCGAATGCAAGATCGGCATCATGCCTGGCCACATTCACAAGAAAGGCCGCATCGGCATTCTGTCGCGCTCCGGCACGCTTACCTATGAGGCCGTTGGCCAGACCACCGCAGTGGGCCTCGGCCAATCGAGCTGCGTCGGTATCGGCGGCGACCCGGTGAACGGCACCAACTTCGTCGATGTTCTGGAAATGTTCCTGAAGGACGACGAGACCGATGCCGTCATCATGATCGGCGAAATCGGCGGCGATGCGGAAGAGCAGGGCGCCGAGTTCCTGAAGAAATCGAAAATCAAGAAACCGGTCGTCGGCTTCATCGCCGGCCGTACGGCCCCCCCGGGCCGCCGCATGGGCCATGCCGGTGCCATCGTTTCCGGCGGCAAGGGCGGTGCGGACGACAAGCTGGAAGCCATGCGCTCGGCCGGCGTCACCGTCACCGACAACCCCTCCTTCATGGGCAAGACCATGAAAGAAGTGCTCGGCAAATAGTCCGCCGCATGTAAGGTGCAAGGGCAGCGCGCGGTTTTACCGCCGCTGCCCTTTGCTTTTGCAGCCAATCCGCATTATCCCCAACTGCCCAATGGCAACTTGATTTCCGCTGGGTTTTGGTGAGGCTGCCACCTCATCCCGCCCAAGGAGTTTTCATGAAAAAACAGTTTATCCTTTTATCCGTCCTCACGATTCTTGCTGCATGCGATAAGCCGGCCGTGCCGGTCGACCTGTCGAACCAAGCCAAGGTGGGCGGGGTGAATATCGATGGCGAACATATCAGCGTCTATCGGCAGGACGGCAATAAATGGGCAGCTTACGGCGGCGAGAACGGCGACCCCGAACGCTATATCCTCTATCGCAAAGAGCGTGCGATCGAGCTGAAATCCGGTTGCCGCATCGATAAGCGCCTGTCGGATAAAAAGGACCGCATCCTGGTGGCCACCGTCACCTGCGGCAGCACGCCGAGCCCGGAAAAAACCAAAACGCCGGCCCGCAAAACCAGGTAGACTGCGTCAGGCTTTCTTGACGAACGCCGTCTTCAGTACCAGGCCGCGCACTTTTTCGACATTCGCCTCGATTTCGTTTTCATCGAAGGTAAGGCGGATGTTTTTCACCATGGTGCCGCGCTTCAGCGTGACGTTGGCGCCCTTCACCGGCAGGTCCTTGATGAGGGTAACGGAATCGCCGTCCTTCAAGATATTGCCGTTGGCGTCTTTTACGATGAATTCGTCGTCCATGAGTGCTCCTTGTTGCGCGCCAACCTAGGCGGCGACGGTGCGCGGCGCAACCGGCCATTTTATCGTACTAAAGACTTGCCAAAGCGGCCCCATCGGCTTAAAGCCGGGGCTTGACGCGCAGCGTGGGCTGCGGCGGCAACTTATATGGGCCTGTCATGTCCTTGGATAATATCGAAGAATCTTTCCTTTACGGCGCGAACTCCACCTTCATTGAAGAGCTGTACCAGCGCTATCTCGCCAACCCCGAATCCGTCGATGCCAGCTGGCAGGGCTTCTTCAAGGCGCTGGGCGACCCGGCACCGAAGAAACCCTCGTGGGATGTGGAGCCGACCAAGGTCATCGGCGCGGTCGATACCGATGCGGTAGCGCTGAAGCCAGCCAACGCCAAGGCCCCCGTGCTCGACAAAAAAGCCCTCGACGCGGCGGCGTGGGACGCCATTCGCGCCCAGCAGCTCATCCGCTCCTACCGCGTGCGCGGCCACCTCGCCGCCAACCTCGACCCGCTGGGCCTCGAGCGCCCGAAACTGCATGCCGATCTCGACCCCGCCACCTATGGCTTCGCGCCGTCGGATTACGACCGGCCGATCTATCTCGGCGGCCGGCTGGGGCTGGAGCGCGGCACGCTCACCGAAATCCTCGCCATCCTGAAGGAAACCTATGCCGGCAATTACGGCGTGGAGTTCATGCATATCCAGGATCCCGAACAGCGCAAGTGGATTCAAGACCGCATGGAGGGCGCGCGCGGATATCCGACGACGCCGGAGGGGCAGAAAAAATCCATCCTCAACTCGCTGCTGGAAGTCGAAGGCTTCGAGGAGTTCGTGCAGCTGAAATATACCGGCATGAAGCGTTTCAGCATCCAGGGCGGCGACGCCATGGTGCCCGGCATGCTGGCCATTCTCGAAACCGCGTCCGATCTCGGCGTCGATGAAATCGTCATCGGCATGCCGCATCGCGGCCGCATGAATGTGCTGACCAGCATCATGGGCAAGCCCTATTCCGAGCTGTTCTCCATCTTCAACGGCAACCTCGATTTCCCGGAATCGATCGATTCGTCGGGCGACGTGAAATACCATCTCGGTGCCTCGCATGACCGGGTGATGGCCAACGGCAAAACCATGCACCTCTCGCTCACCGCCAACCCGTCGCACCTCGAAGTGGTGAACCCGGTGGTCAGCGGTAAGGTGCGCGCCAAACAGGACCAGCTGGGCGACAGCGAGCGTTCGCGCGTGATGGGCCTCACCCTGCATGGCGATGCGGCTTTCGCCGGCCAGGGCACCGTGCCGGAAACGCTGGCGCTTTCCGAGCTGCGCGGCTACCGCACTGGCGGCACCGTGCATGTGGTTGTCAACAACCAGATCGGCTTTACCACGGCGCCTTCCTATTCACGGTTCACCCCCTACCCCACCGATGTGGCGAAGGCCGTGCAGGCCCCTATCTTCCACGTGAACGGCGACGACCCCGAGGCCGTGGTGTTCTGCTGCAAGCTGGCCACCGAGTTCCGCCAGCAGTTCAAGCGCGACACGGTGATCGACATCATCTGCTACCGCAAATACGGGCATAACGAAGGCGACGAGCCGATGTTCACCAACCCGATCATGTATAAAACCATCGCCCAGAAACAGCTGCCTGCGGCCATTTACAGCGCCCGCCTGGTTTCCGAAGGGGTGATGGACGATGCCGGCATCGGCGGTGAGAAGGAAAAATTCCACGCCTTCTTCGACAAGGAATATGCCGCCGGCAAGGATTTCAAACCCAACAAGGCTAACTGGCTTGAGGGGAAATGGACCGGCTTCGGCAAGGCCGAGTCTGGCCTCGGCAGCGAGCCGGAAACCGGCGTCGCCATCGACAAGCTGAAACAGCTGGGCAACGCGCTGGCGAAATACCCGGCCGACTTCAACGTCAACCGCAAGATCGAACGTATCCTCAAGGCCAAGGAAGAGATGATGGCCACCGGCGAAGGGCTCGACTGGTCGATGGGCGAGGCGCTCGGGTACGCCACCACGCTGGCCGATGGCAAGCCCGTGCGCATCACCGGGCAGGACTCGCAGCGTGGTACCTTCAGCCATCGCCATGCGGTGCTGATCGACCAGGAAAACGAAAACCGCTATACGCCGCTGAACAATCTTGGTGTCGAGCAGGCCAAGTTCGAGGTGCATGATTCCTCGCTCTCTGAAATGGCCATCTCGGGTTTTGAATACGGCTATTCGCTGGCCGAACCCAACGCGCTGGTCGCTTGGGAAGCGCAGTTCGGCGATTTTGCCAACGGCGCGCAGATGATGATCGACCAGTTTATCGTCTCCGGCGAAATCAAATGGCTGCGTATGAGCGGGCTGGTGATGCTGCTGCCGCACGGTTATGAAGGCCAGGGCCCCGAGCACTCTTCGGCGCGCCTCGAGCGTTTCCTGCAGCTCTGCGGTGAGGACAACATGCAGGTGGTGAACATCACCACCCCCGCCAACTTCTTCCACGCATTGCGCCGTCAGCTGGCCCGCAAGTTCCGCAAGCCGCTGGTGGTGATGACGCCCAAGTCGCTGCTGCGCCATAAGCTGGCCGTATCTTCATTGAAAGACATGGGCCCCGGCACCCGCTTCCTGCGCGTGATTCCCGAGATCGACCAAATCGGTAAAGATGCGGGCGTCCGTCGCGTCGTGTTCGTCACCGGCAAGCTCTATTACGACCTGCTGGAAGCCCGCCGCGAGAAGGCGCTGAACGACATCGCCATCCTGCGTGTCGAGCAGATGTATCCCTTCCCCGCCGGCGAAATCGAAGCTGCGCTGAAGCAATATCCCAACGCCGAAGTGGTGTGGGCACAGGAAGAGCCGAAGAACATGGGCGCCTGGAGCTTCATCGCCCCCCGCATCACCGATGTGATGGATAAGGTGGGCCGCGATACCCAGCGTATCCGCTATGTCGGCCGTAAGGAAGCCGCCAGCCCGGCGGCTGGCTACATGAAAATCCACCAGCGCGAGCAGCTCGCGGTGGTGGAGGCCGTGCTCGCCCCGGCCGAGGAAGCCGCACAGAAACAGAAAAAGAAAGCCTAAGGAGAAATTATCATGGCTCAGGAATTCGTCGTCCCCACCCTCGGTGAATCGGTTACGGAAGCGACCGTCGCCAAATGGTTCAAGAAGCCCGGCGATGCCGTGAAGGCCGATGAGCCGCTGGTGGAACTGGAAACGGACAAAGTCACCGTCGAAGTGCCCGCCCCCACGTCTGGCGTGCTGAAAGACCAGTTCGTGAAAGAGGGCGACACCGTGGAAGTGGGCGCCAAGCTGGGCAGTATCGATGCCGGCGCCAAGGGCGGTAACGCCGCACCCGCCGCTGCCACGCCCGCCAAGGCCGAAGCACCGAAAGCCGCAGTAGCCGCTCCGGCTGCTGCGCCTGCAAAAGCTCCCGCTCCTGCCGCTACCAGCAGCGGCCCGGCAGTCGCCAAACTGCTCAACGAAAACCCGCAGGTGAAAGCCGGCGACATCACCGGTACCGGCAAAGACGGCCGCCTGAAAAAGGGCGACGTGCTGACGGCGCTGGAGGGCGATGGTCTCGGCGCCGCCCCTGCCACCGGCCCGCGCGAAGAGCGCGTGAAGCTCAGCAAGCTGCGCGCCACCATCGCCAAGCGCCTGAAGGAATCGCAGAACACCGCAGCCATTCTCACCACCTTCAACGAAATCGACATGAGCGCGGTGATCGCCCTGCGCAACGAATATAAAGACGAGTTCGAGAAGAAGCACGGCACCCGCCTGGGCTTCATGGGCTTCTTCATCAAGGCCGCCGTCGCCGCGCTGAAGCAGATCCCCTCGGTGAATGCCGAGTTCGGTGGCGATGAGATTATCTACAAGAACTACTACGATATCGGCGTCGCCGTGGGTGGCGCTGCCGGCCTCGTCGTTCCGGTGATCCGCGATTGCGACAAGAAATCCATCGCCCAGATCGAGGCCGACATCGCCGCTGCTGCCCAGAAAGCGAAAGACGGCACGCTGACCATGGCCGACATGACCGGCGGCACCTTCACCGTCAGCAACGGCGGTGTCTATGGCTCGCTGATGTCCACCCCCATCATCAACCCGCCGCAATCGGGCATTCTCGGCATGCATAAAACCGAAGAGCGCCCCGTGGTCGTCAACGGCCAGATCGTTATTCGCCCGATGATGTATGTGGCGCTTTCCTACGACCACCGCCTCATCGACGGCCGCGAGTCGGTCACCTTCCTGGTTGCCCTGAAAAAGGCCGTGGAAGACCCCCGCCGCCTGCTGCTGGCGCTGTAAAGCCAATGGTCGCCGCCAGCCTTGTCACCACAGCATTTACGGTCGATGGTTACCGCATCGTCGAGTCGCTGGGTATCGTGCGCGGCATCATCGTCCGTTCGCGCGGGGTGGGCGGCAATTTCATCGGCAAGCTGCTGACCATCTTCGGCGGCAACAACACCATCTACAGCAACCTCTGCGAAAGCGCTCGCCAGCATGCGTATGACCAGATGGTCGAGCATGCCCGCGCCCTCGGCGCCAATGGCGTGATCGGCTTTCGCTACGAATCCACCGAACTGATGCCCGGCCTCACCGAAGTGCTGGCCTACGGCACCGCCTGCAAACTGGAGAAAACCAATGTCTGAGCAATTTGATGTCATCGTGATCGGTTCCGGCCCGGGCGGCTATGTCGCGGCCATTCGGGCGGCGCAGTTGGGCCTGAAGACGGCTTGTGTGGAGAAGCGCGATAAGTTGGGCGGCACCTGCTTGAACGTGGGCTGCATTCCCTCGAAGGCGCTGCTGGAATCCTCCGAGAAATACGAGGATGCGCAGCATCATTTCGAGGCGCATGGTATCGATGGTTCGGTGAAGCTGAACCTCAAAACCATGATGGCCCGCAAGGTGGATGTGGTCGATAAGCTGACCAACGGCATCGAAGGGTTGTTCAAGAAGAACAAGGTCACCTGGCTGAAGGGCGAAGGCATCATCACCGGCAAAAGCGAGGTGACGGTGGCGGGCACGAAATACGCCGCCAGGAACATCATCATCGCCACGGGCTCCGACGTGGCATCGCTGCCGGGCATTGCGATCGACGAGAAGGTGGTGGTTTCCTCCACCGGCGCGCTGGAGCTTTCCTCGGTGCCCAAGCAGCTGGTGGTCATCGGCGCCGGCGTCATCGGTCTTGAGCTGGGCTCGGTGTGGAAGCGCCTGGGCGCGGAGGTGACGGTGATCGAATATCTCGACCGCATCACCCCGGGCCTTGATGGCGAAATCACCCGCCAGTTCCAGAAAATCCTCGAGAAGCAGGGCCTGAAATTCCAGCTCGGCCAGAAGGTGACGGGCGTGAAGCCCGGCAAATCCGGCGCTGAAGTGAGCTTCGAGCCCGCCGCCGGCGGCGCAGCGCAAACCATCAGGGCGGATATTGTACTGGTGGCCGTTGGCCGTCGTGCCTTTACGGATAAGCTGGGCCTGGAGAATGTCGGCCTCAGCACCAACAAGCGCGGCCAGGTGGAGGTGAACGACCACCTGCAAACCGCCGTGCCGAACATCTATGCCATCGGCGACGTGATTGCCGGGCCGATGCTGGCGCACAAGGCTGAGGATGAGGGCATTGCCGCTGCCGAATTCATCGCCGGCCAGAAGCCGCATATCAATTACAACGCCATTCCGGGCGTCATCTACACCCATCCGGAAGTCGCCACCGTCGGTAAGAACGAGGAGGAGCTGAAGGAGAAGGGCGTGGCCTATAAGGTCGGCAAATTCCCCTTCCTCGCCAACTCGCGCGGCCGCGCCACGGGGCAGACGGACGGCCTCGTCAAAATCATCGCCGATGCCAAGACGGATGAGGTGCTGGGCGTGCATATCCTGGGCCCGCAGGCCGGCAACATGATCCACGAAGCCTGCATCGCCATGGAATTCGGCGCCAGCGCTGAAGACATCGCACGCACCTGCCACGCCCACCCGACCTACAACGAGGCGGTGAAGGAAGCGGCCCTGGCGGTGGATGGGCGCGCTATCCACATCTAGATCGAAGCAAAGTCCCTCGCTTCGCTCAAAGTACTTTGCTTCGCAGCGTTGCGTATCCCGTGCGCGGTACACAAGCCTAATGGTTAGTTAAAGTGATTGCCGCAGCGCACTGCTATGGTGCGTCGCCGCGACGATTCTCCATGTAAAAATCGTGGAATTATGGTATAACTAAACCATAAGGATTGTCGCTGATTTCCGGTCATTTCCGGGGGTGAGTGATGCGGAACCGGCATGTGAGGCCGGGGCCCCGCCGTGAGAAACGGCGAACGGTGCGGAGTCCAGCGGGACATGCGCCAGCCAATGATGGTCCTTATAGTTTGTGGTTTGATCCATGAAGATGATTCATGTCTTAACGTTGTTTCTGGTAGTTTTCGGTGGCCTGCATTTCATGCTGACCGGTTTTGGCGTCGACCTTATCGGCACCATTTTTGGCCATGGCACCAACCTCATGATCCTTTACATCGTGATGGGTGTCTCGACCCTCTACCATGTCGTGCCGATGCTTAAAACCCAGCTGCACGCCATCTAACGTTGAAGACCGCCCGGTTCGCCGGGCCTGACGAACAGCCCCCGCCGGTTAAAACCCGGCGGGGGTTTTGTTTTCTGGTGCATGAGGTTCTGGAAATGTTACAGTTCCGGCATGCGGCGACACCTCAATACAGGCGGGTTTTCACTGATCGAACTATCGATCGTGCTGGTGATCCTTGGGTTGCTGGTGGGCGGCATCCTGGCCGGCAGGTCGCTGATCCACGCATCCGAATTGCGCAGCATCTCGGCCGATGTGAACCGTTACAAAGCGGCCATCGCGGCTTTTCGAGATAAATATTTCTACCTGCCGGGCGACATGCCGAATGCCGTGCGGGTGTGGGGAGCGCAGGCAGGCGGCACGGCGGATGGCAAGGACAGCACCTGCGCCGCGCTGGATTACGGTAACCCCGCCACCGGCCAGGCGACCTGTAACGGTGATGGTAACGGGCAGATCGGTACCTATACCCAGATGAGCGTCAATTACGAAAATTACCGCGCTTGGCAGCAGATGGCTAATGCCGGGATGATCGAGGGGCAGTATGCCGGTGTTACCGATTCGCCGCTTGGCACCTATTCGGGCTATAAGGTGACGGCGCCGGGGTGGAATATCCCTGCCTCAAAGATTGCCGGTGCCGGTTACAACCTAGCCTGGTTCGGCAGCAGCCCCGATACGGCCTATACGAGCCTGGTGCCGTTGAATTACGGCAATGTGCTGATTTTCGGCACTCCCAGCATCAACATCATTCATAATATGAGTTATTTCTATGCCATCACGCCCGAGGATGCGTGGAACGTCGACACCAAGATGGATGACGGCATGCCGACGAGCGGCGTGGTGATTGCGCCGGCCACCGGCGGCAATGCTAACCCCAACTGCGCGACGGCCAGCGCGCTGACGGCCACCTATAAGGTCACGTTCACGGGCATCGCCTGCGGGTTGATTTTCAAGCTGGGGCTTTAGCTTATTACTTGCGCCCGCAGCCTGCCTGCTCCTGATACAGCTGGGCGAAGCGCGGGTCGTCGATCAGGGGCAGGCGGCCGTGATAGACGGTGTCGAAGCCGTTATGCAGCAGGCGCATCGCCAGGTCGCGCTCGCCACCGCCCTCGGGCATCCATTGCTGCTTGATGCCGCGCATCAGGTCGAGGTAACGGTCCTGGTCCGTGATGTTTTCCTGGGCATGCGGACAGCTGGCCTCGGTCATCGCTTTGCGGATCTGGGCACTTTCGGTGATGTCCGGCCTTGCCGCCTTGCCGGTGATGGCCTGGTAGCAGAGCTGGAATGCCTGACCGTATTCCTCGCGCAGCGCACCCATCAACCCGTTCTGGTGGCTACGGCTATCGGCATAATCCAGGTCGCTGCGGATGATGCCGAAGGCGGCGCGGTCGATGATATCGCGGAAGATGGCCGAATCCTTGTAAAGCCTGTTCAGCCCCACGGCGTTGGTGGGAAGCCCGGCGGCCTGCATGCTGGCCTGTGCCTGGCCCAGCCCCAGCCAGGTGGGGGTGATGCCGGCATGCTGCAGCACCTCGCTGAAGGTGATGGTGCGCATGCCTTTCACATTCACCTCGGCGTTGGGGTCGCGCGTGGTGGCGCGCGAGCCGTTGGCGCCGGCATCGGCCTCCTTGTTGAAGTCGATATCCTTCATGAAGCTGCTTAAGCCGCCTTTGCTGAACATATCGTCATACTGGCTCTTGGCGCGTTCCAGCGCGGCGATGAGCGTATCCTCCACCGCCGGCGTAATGGAAGGCCGTGCGGGCGGTTTGGCAAGTATTTCGGCATTATGGTTGAGGGTATTGGCAAGCAGGCGCGGCAGGGTGCCGGGCTGGTTCATATAGTTCAGCAGGTCGCCACCCTGGAAGGTGGCCTTGAAGAAGCGCTGCAGGCCGAACTCATCCACCGTGTCGGTGAGCGGGCGGGCGCCGCCGCGGAAGGGGTCCGACTGGCTGCCGCCCTCATAGCATTGCAGGTCGATGCCCGCATGCTCCTGCGCCATGCGGGCGCGCAGGTTACGGTGGGCCTGATAGATGAGGGCGCGGGCAGCGGGCATGCCGTTGCGGCGCGAATTGTCGCTATGGGCGAACTGGACCTGCTGGCGCGGGTGGCCCCCGCCGGTGGCTTTGACATGGGCGAGGTAAGTCGGCACGGCCAGCGCCTGAGTGATAATGGCGGGCGCGGCTTTCAGGTACTCGGCGTCCTCGAACAGCGGCACGATGCCCAGAAAGTTGTGCTCGCCTTTCAATTGGGCGTGGACGATGGCGGCGCGCACGTCGGCAT
>FTIZ01000839.1_pt2 | contig 54466 bp, 59 predicted proteins | sample 1658381 | NCBI WGS metagenome assembly FTIZ01 (sample SAMEA3914822, study PRJEB12502) | metagenome | biome: forest; material: soil | place: USA | collected 2012-03-12 | depth 0.1 m
ACACACCTTGGTGGCCTGCCGCTGAGAGTCGTTGAAGTATGCGGGCACGGTGATGACGGCGTGGGTGACCTCACGTCCGAGTGCTTCTTCCGCCGTGCGGCGCAGATGTTTCAGGATGTCGGTGGAGACATCGACCGGGGAAAGAAACCGGCCCTGTGCCTCGACGCGGTAGCTGGGATTGGGCATCTGGCGTTTGATGGAGCCGATGACATTGGGCTCGCCCTCGGCCAGCGCTTGGCGCGCATCGTGGCCGACGGTGACGTAATTCTCGCCGTAATGCACCACGGAAGGGATGATGGCATCGCCCTCCGCATCGTGGATGGCTTCGGCGATGCCTTCGCTGGCCACCGCCACCACGCTGTGGGTGGTGCCGAGGTCGATGCCGACGGCGCGCGCATCGGCATGGGGCAGCGGCGTCTGGCCGGGTTCGTAGATTTGCAGCAGTTCGGTCATTGGTGCACCTGTGCCTTGAGGCGGTAGACCAGCATATGCGCCTCTTCCATTGCCCTACCGAGGTAGGCCATGCGGGTAGTTTCAGCGGCCGCAGCCGGATAATCCTTTGCCTCGAAGGCTGCGGCGAGGATTTTATGGCCCTCGCGCGCCTGGGTGACGATATCGGCGATGACGGCGGACAGCACGACGCCCTGGGTGGCCGCTTCTTCCAGCCGTTCGCGCAGTTCCATCATTTCCATCAGCAGCGCGGGAGGCACATCGTTGCTTTCCTCGCCATTCACCACCACGCCGTGCAGCGCGAGGATATGCTCGGCGCGGTGCAGCGGGTTTTTTAGCTGTTCATAGGCTTCGTTGACCAGTTGCGACAGGTGGAAAGCGGCGATGCGCGCGTCTTCGGATTTATGGATTACCCGGTCCGGGTGCGTGGCGCGCTGGGCGGCGAAATAGGCTTGCTCCAACGCCTTATCGTCGAGCGTGAAGGATTCGGGCAGGCCGAGAATGTTGAAATAACTCTGCATGTGCGCCCGCGATATAGGGGAGACGGCGTCAGGAAGCAACTAAACGTTGAAGCTTTCGCCGCAGCCGCAGCGGCCTTTTTCGTTCGGGTTGGTGAAGACAAAGCCGGATTTGAATTTCTCTTCCTTGAAATCCATCTCGGTGCCGATGAGGAACATCACGGCCTTGGGGTCGATCAGCACGGTGACGCCTTTATCTTCCACCACCTCGTCATACTTGCCGATCTCGTCGGCATATTCGATGGTGTAGGAAAGCCCAGAGCAGCCGCGCGTGCGGATGCCGACCTTGATGCCGACGCTCGGTTTGTCGCGCTTGCCGAGCAGATCGGCGATATGCGCAGCGGCAGCATCGGTGATGGTGAGGGCTTTGCCGGGGGCGAACATGGTTACGCCTTGTGCTTCTCTTTATAGTCGCTCACCGCAGCCTTGATGGCGTCTTCCGCCAGCACGGAGCAGTGGATTTTCACCGGCGGCAGGGCCAGCTCTTCGGCGATCTGCGTGTTCTTGATGGTGGCGGCTTCATCGATATGCTTGCCCTTCACCCATTCCGAAACCAGCGAGCTGGAGGCGATGGCCGAGCCGCAGCCGAAGGTTTTGAAGCGCGCATCCTCGATGATGCCGGCGGCATTCACCTTGATCTGCAGTTTCATCACATCGCCGCAGGCGGGCGCGCCGACGAGGCCGGTGCCGACATCGCTGTCGCCCTTGTCGAACGAGCCGACATTGCGCGGGTTTTCATAATGGTCGATGAGTTGTTCCGAATATGCCATGGTCCGTCTCCTTAGTGGGCTGCCCACTCAATTTTTGAAATATCGATGCCTTCCTGTGCCATTTCCCACAGCGGGCTCATAGCGCGAAGTTTTTCGATGCTGCCTGTAACAAGTTTAATGGCTTCGTCAACCTCTGCTTCGGTGGTGAAGCGGCCGATGCCGAAGCGGATACTGGTATGCGCCAGTTCCTCGCCCACGCCAATGGAGCGCAGCACATAGCTCGGCTCCAGCGAAGCGCTGGTGCAGGCCGAACCGGAGGAAACAGCGAGGTTTTTGATCGCCATGATCATGCTCTCACCCTCGATATAGGCGAAGCTGAGGTTGATGCAGCCCGGCAAGCGCTGCTCGCGGTCGCCGTTCATGAAGACGTCGGGGACGTCATCCATTACTTTTTTAAGGAATTTATCGGACAAATAGCGGATACGGGCGTTCTCATCCTGCATCTCGGCTTTGGCGATGCGGGCGGCTTCGCCCAGGCCCACCACCAGCGGGGTCGGCAAGGTGCCGGAACGCATGCCGCGCTCCTGCCCGCCGCCGCTGAACAGCGCTTCGAGGCGCACGCGCGGGCGGCGGCGCACATACAGCGCGCCGATGCCCTTGGGGCCGTAGATTTTATGGCCGCTGATGCTCATCAGGTCGATATTCATCGCCTCGACATCCAGCGGGATTTTGCCGAAGGCCTGCGCGGCATCAGTGTGAAACAACACACCGCGCTCGCGGGTAATTTTGCCAATTTCGGCCAGCGGCTGGATGGTGCCTAGCTCGTTATTTACCGCCATTACCGATACGAGCAACGTGTTCGGCTTGATGGCTGCCTTCAGCACTTCCAGATCGAGCAGGCCGTTGGTCTGCACCGGCAGGTAGGTCACTTCAAAGCCGTTCAGCTCCATATGACGTGCCGAATCGAGCACGCATTTATGTTCCGTCACCACGGTGATGATGTGGTTCTTTTTATCTTTGTAGAACTCACCCACGCTTTTAAGGGCGATGTTGTTCGCTTCCGTCGCGCCGCTGGTGAAGATGATTTCCTTAGCATCGGCATTGATCAGCTGCGCCACCTGGCCGCGAGCGATCTCGGTGGCCTCTTCCGCTTCCCAGCCATACGCATGGCTGCGCGAATGCGGGTTGCCGAATTTCTGAGTGAAGTAAGGCAGCATCGCCTCCACCACGCGGGGGTCGGTGGGGGTGGTGGACTGGTAGTCCATAAAGATGGGCATATGCCCGTTCTTTGCCTGTGTGTGGGCGGTCATATCGGTCTGGTCCCTAGTATTTTTCTTTTTATAGCGGCGGCGTAGAATAACTTAGTGAAACAGTCAACTATTATCAAGGCGCAGGCGCGGTCTACGCCTAAAGCCCCCCTGGGGCAAGTGAAAAGCCGGTAATCGTCATGGAATGTTCACATTGGAAAGCGCCTAACCTCTTTATAATGGCGGCATGAGCGATGACACCAGCCAGCAACCTACCATGCAGGAGCGCCTGAAGGTAGGCGCGACCGTTGCGATTTCTGGGCTTCTCAATGCCGGCGCGGCCTTTCTGCTTATTCTTGGCATCGACGCTGTTTCGGAAAAGCTGCTGCACAAGTCCAAAATCCTTCTGCCTAAGGATTATAAGCTGTTTTCCAAAGCCAGCCTGGGTGCATTGGGAGTGGTTTCGGCCATTAGTGCCGGGCTCGGCATTCTCGGCTTTGCAACCGCCCATCACAAAAAACCGTCCGCCCAGCCAGAAGGCGGCGCGGCGCAGGCGGGCATGGCATCGAGACTGGCCGATCAGGAGATATCCAAAGCTATCGGGGTCGATGTCAATTTCCGCCAGCGCCTCGAAGACCAGCGCGTACAACCCAGCGCGCCGCAACAATCGGTCTAAGCCGCTTGTTTTACCAAGCGGTTAGCCGCCTCGTTCCATGCTTTGGCGAATTGCTCGATTTCGGCCTTCGTGGTGGCCCAGCCGAAGCTGATGCGGATGGCGGACTGGGCCTGTTCAGCGCTGATGCCCATGGCCAGCAGCACTGGCGATGGCTCGATGCGGCCCGAACTGCAGGCGGAGCCGGCGGAAACGGCGAAACCGGCGAGGTCGAAGTTCATCAGTTGGGTGTCGCTGCGCACACCGGGCATGCTGATGGCCAGTGTGTTGGCAAGGCGCGGCGCGGCGGCGCTGTAGGCGATGCCACCTTTCAGTTCGGTCTGCAGCCAGTCGCGCCACTCGGCCCATTGGGCGGCTTGCGGCGCGGCGGCGACTTCTTTTACCACGGCAGCAAAACCGACGATAGCCGGGATGTTGACGGTGCCGGCGCGGCGGCCGAGCTCCTGTGCACCGCCGGTAAGCAACGGCTTGATGGGCAGGTCGTTGCGGATCAGCAGTGCTGCGCCCCCCACCGGGCCGCCAGCCTTGTGGCCGCTGATGGTCAGCATATCGACGCCCAGCAGGCCCCAGTCGAGGGTGATTTTGCCCAGCGCCTGCACGGCATCCGAATGCACCAGCGCGCCGTATTTGCGGGCGATGGTCACGATTTCCGCTATGGGCTGGATAACGCCGGTTTCGTTGTTAGCCAACATGATGGAGAGGAGGGCTTTGCGCCCATCCAGCGCCGCCAGCTTACTCTCCAGCAGATCGAGGCGCACCAGGCCGTTGGCGCCGACGGGCAGCACATCTGCCCCCAGCAGCGCTCCCGTTTTGCCGATGGACGGGTGTTCAATGGCCGAGACGATCAGCGCCCGCTCGGCCGCGAAGGCGCGTAGCACCATGTTGTTAGCTTCAGTGGCCGAGGCGGTGAACAGCACCTCATTGGGAAAAGCGCTAAGGGATTGGGCAATCGTGGCGCGCGCATCCTCCAGCAGTTTCTTGGCCTGGCGGCCGCCCGCATGCACTGACGACGGGTTCAACGGCGCGCCGGCCAGCGCTTCCATCGCTGCCCGGGCGACGGGGTGCAGGGGTGCCGTGGCGTTGTAATCGAGGTAAATCATTAGGCCAGCGCCTGCTCGAATTGCTCGGCGAACAGCGCGGCGGCCGGGGTAGCCGACACATCGCGCGGGAATTTCTGGCGGACGCGGCGTTTGGTGACATCCTCCAGGCTCAGCGCGCCGAGATATTGCTCGATCTGGTGGCCCAGCCCCTCCCACAGGTCGTGCGTCATGCAGCGGGTTTTGTCGGCCATGCAGCCGGTGTGGCTGTCACTGGCGCAGCGGGTCATTTTCATAGTTTCTTCCGAGGCGGCGACGATCTCGGAAATGGTAACTTCCGCGGCGGGACGGGCCAGCTTGTAGCCGCCGCCGGGGCCGCGCACCGAGGCCACCACATCGGCGCGTTTCAGCCGGGCGAAAATCTGCTCCAGATAGGCTAGCGGAATCTGCTGCCGGTCGGCGATTGCGGCCAGGCCGACGGGCTTCTCGCCGCACTGGGCAGCCAGATCGACCATCGCCATCACGGCATAACGTCCCTTGGTAGTGAGCAGCATAATAACCCTCGTTTTTTAGGGTTATTACACCTGGGCGCTGTGAAAAGCAAGGAAACAGGCCACCCGGCAGCACTAAATGCCCGAACCGCTTTCTTCCTTTGGCTTGAGGCGTTTTTCCAGTGCTTCAATGTGCCGTTTCATCTGTTCCAGCTCGGCCTGCAGTGGGTCGGCGCCGTCGCTTGGGGTACCGTAGGCGGTGCTGGTGAGGTGCTCGGCCTCTGAAACTTCGCGCGCGGGGATACCGACCACCGTGGCCCCCGCCCGCACATTCTTTACCACCACCGCGTTGGCGCCGATATGCGCACCTTTGCCGATGGTGACGGGGCCCAGTACCTGCGCGCCAGCCCCCACGACTACTTCATCTTCCAGCGTGGGGTGCCGCTTGCCGGCTTCGAGCGCCGTACCGCCGAGGGTGACATCATGGTAAAGCGTCACCCGGTTACCGATGACGGCAGTTTCGCCGATGACCACGCCGTGGCCATGATCGATGAAACAATATTCGCCGATAGTGGCGGCCGGGTGAATTTCAATGCCCGTCAGCAACCGCGCGATGGCCGAGAGAATGCGTGCCAGCAGCTTGAGCTCATGCCCCCATAGCCAGTGCGCACCGCGGTGAATGAGCAGCGCATGAAAACCCGGGTAGGTGATCGCCACCTCCAGCCGATTGCGGGCGGCAGGGTCGCGCTTCACGATATCGCTGAGTTCGTCGAGGATGCTGGCCATGGATGAATCTATAAAAAATCTTGTATCTCAACAGCGCTTCGGGTAGCACGCCAAGTCACATCACGCCAGAAAATTTGAGGAAACATGCCTGAAGTCATTTTCCAAGGCTCCGAAGGTCGCATCGAAGGCCGCTACCATCATAACCCGAATAAGCAGTCGCCCGTGGCGGTGATCCTGCATCCGCACCCGTTGTATGGCGGCACGATGAACAACAAGATCGTCTACCGCATGTATAGCAGCTTCGCGCGCGCCGGGTTTTCGGTGCTGCGCTTCAACTTCCGCGGCGTCGGCCGTTCGGTGGGCAAGTTCGATGACGGTATCGGCGAGATGACCGATGCAGCCACGGCGCTCGATTGGGTGCAGCTGCAGAACCCCGACGCCAGCGGTTGCTGGATCGCCGGTTTTAGCTTCGGCGCCTGGATCTCGTTACAGTTACTGATGCGCCGGCCGGAGATCGAGGGCTTCATTGCCGTCAGCCCGCCTGCCAATATGTACGATTTCGGCTTCCTGAGCCCCTGCCCGGCCTCCGGCCTCATTACCCAGGGCGACCGCGACGATATCGTGAGCGAGCCTGCCGTGGCCACGTTGGTCGACAAACTGCGCGCGCAAAAAGGTACGAATGTGGAATATAAAGTCATTCCCGGTGCCGATCACTATTACCGCACGCAGATGGACGCGCTGACCGGCGCGACCGATGAGTTCATCCACCGCAAGCTGGAAGAATTCAAAGCCAAACCCCGCGTGCGTGCCGACCGCAAGCGGCGGGCATTGCCGGCTGAGATTCCACAATAGAGTTTCCGCTTTAAAGTCACCGCTACGCTCGCTGTACTTTGAAGCGCGTTGTTGTCTATCGCGCCGCGAAAGCGTGGTTTCGCTATGCGATAGCAGTTTATTGTTTAGTAGTTTTTAGCGGCAGCAGGAGCGCGGCGAAGTGCAATCGTCATCGTCGTCATCGTGATGATGGTGGTGCTGCAGCCCGTGTAGCGTACCACCGGTTTGCGGCTGCGGCACGCCCGTAGTGGTGGGCAGACTCAGCGGCAGGCCTTGTGCGCTACGCGCAGCCAGATAAGCGAACGCTTCGGCTTCCAGCATATCGCCATTCCAGCCGACCTCTTCCACCGGCACCACGGGCAGCGGGTGTTGCTTCAGCATCTGCATCAGCGTGGGGTTGTGGCGGCCACCGCCGCAGATCAGCAATTGTTTAGGCGTTTCGGGAACGATGCGCACGGCTTCCATGATAGCGGCGACGGTCATGGCTGTCAGGGTGGCAGCGCCGTCATCCAGGTTCCAGTGGCCTTTGGTGAAGGCCATAAAGTGGTTGCGGTCGAGCGATTTAGGGGCCGGCTGCGCGAAGAACGGGTCGGCCAGGAATTGCTCCACGGCAGCGCGGTCTACCGTGCCGCGGGCCGCGAAAGCGCCGCCCTCGTCGCAGCGCGCCTTGGTGTGGTGAAACACCCAATCGTCGATCAGCGCATTGCCGGGGCCACAGTCGAACGCGAGGATTTCGCCGTTGCTACCAATCCATGTCACGTTCGCCACGCCGCCGATATTTACGACCAGCACGGGCTTTGCCAGCGGATGTGCCAGCGCGGCATGGTAGAGCGGCACCAGTGGCGCCCCCTGCCCGCCGGCTTTCACATCGGCCATGCGAAAATCGGCCACGACGGGGATGCCGGTGCGGTGGGCCAGCTGCAGCGCATCGCCAATCTGCACGGTGATGCCTTCGGCCGGCACGTGGCGGATGGTCTGGCCGTGGAAGCCGATGAGCTTGATTTCCCCGCGCGGTACTTCACCTGCGGCGATCAACGTCTCGACGGCCTGGCGGTGCACCTCGGTGAGGGCCTGGGCGGTGGCGAATTCATCGCCGATGCCATACATGGTATTGAGGATGGCAACGCGCAGGTCGGCGTCGTAGGGCATGAAGGCGCTGGCGCCTGGTTTGGCGATCTCGTGTCCGTCGGTATAGAGCAGCGCGGCGTCGACACCGTCGGCGGAAGTGCCGCTCATCAGGCCGATCACCCAGCAGGGAAATGCAATCTCGCTTGTCATGGCGGCCATTATGCGATTAATCAGGCGCATGTCACAGGATTTTCTCGATATCATCCGCGCCCGCGGGTTTGTTCACCAGACCACCGATGAGGCGGGCCTGCACGAACTGCTGAAAACGTCGGGCCAGCGCGCCTATATCGGCTTCGATTGCACGGCGAAATCGCTGCATGTCGGCTCGCTGGTGCAGATCATGCTGCTGCGCTGGTGGCAGAAATGCGGCCACCGCCCCATCGTGCTACTGGGCGGCGGCACAACGAAAATCGGCGACCCCAGCGGCAAGGATGAGAGCCGGCCGAAGCTGGATGACAACATCATCGCCGAGAACATGGCCAGCCTGAAGCAGGTATTCGGCAAGTTCATCGAATTCGGCGACGACAAGGCCATCATGGTGAATAACGACGACTGGCTGCGCGACCTGAACTACATCGCCTTCCTGCGCGATTACGGGCGGCATTTCTCCGTCAATCGCATGCTGACGATGGATAGTGTGAAGCTGCGCCTCGAGCGCGAGCAGCCGCTGAGCTTCCTTGAGTTCAATTACATGATCCTGCAGGCGTATGATTTCGCAGAGCTGAACAAGCGCCATAATTGCCGCATGCAATTAGGTGGTTCAGACCAGTGGGGCAATATCATTCAGGGCATCGAATTGACTCGCAGAGTGAATAGTAAATCGTTAGCGGATTTTGTTGACGACAATGAAGTTCCGGCTGGCGGTGGCGTGGAAATTCTTCAAGAAAGAAAAAAACACGAAGTATTCGGCATCACCTCCCCCCTCCTCACCACTTCTTCCGGCGCCAAGATGGGTAAGACGGCGGCGGGCGCGGTGTGGCTGAATGCCGACCTCGTCAGCCCGTATGATTACTGGCAGTACTGGCGCAACACAGAAGATGCGGATGTGGAGCGGTTCCTGAAACTGTTCACCGAAATTTCGCTGAATGAAATTGTTTCCGCCATGAGTGGCAACATCAATGATGCCAAAAAATTACTTGCCACCGAGGCCACTGCCCTGCTGCATGGCCGCGCTGAGGCCGAACGCGCGGCGCAAACGGCGGCGGATATTTTCAGCGGTGCGGGGGTGAGTGAGAACTTGCCCAGCATCGTGGTGCCGGAACTGGCGGCGGGCGTACCGCTTTATGCGCTGCTGGTGCAGGCCGGGTTTGTCGCCAGCAACGGCGAAGCGCGCCGGCTGATCAAGGGCAATGGCGTGCGGGTGAACGATACGGTGGTGAGCGATGATAACAGCAAGCTCGATGCATCGCATCTGACGGCCGATGGGTTCATCAAGCTGTCGGCCGGCAAGAAGCGGCATATGCTGGTGAAGGCCGCTTAATTTTAATGCGGGAAGGTTTGTCGCGGTGCGGAAGCTGGCTCGGGCCTGGTTTGTGCGTCAACATCATCAGCCGCATCGCGCGGGTCGTCGGGCTGGTTGCTGCCCCAGATGCCGCGCAGGAAGCCGGGGGTGATGGCGGAGAGCGGGTTCACCATGACACTCGGGTCGTTATAGGAGCCGTGCACGGAATAGTTGAAGGCGAAGAGGCCTTCTTTGCCACCGGCGAGATAGCCGAGCACAGGGATGCTGCTGATGGCGCTGTTCAGCGCGTAAGCAGGGGCCAGCGTGCCGCGCATATCGATTTTACCCTTCACGGTATCGAGCGTGCCGCCGACGGTGATGCCGAGGGCGTTGCTCAGTGCTCTGCCATCGTTAATAGTGATAAGACCGGCGCGGGAATAGAGGCTGGCGGTGAGCTTGCTGAAATCGATGCCGTTGCCCGTAAGCGCGTTAGCCAGCCCTGAGAGCGAGCCGATCGACAGGATGCGGCCGAGGATTTGTGAATTTTTCAGGGTGAAATCGTCAATGCGCACGCGGGCCGGCAGACCGGGCGGGGTGAGCTTGTCGTCATAGGTGCCGCGCATGTCGAGCCTGCCGCCATACATGCGATCGGTGATGTCGAAGGCACGCAGGAAATCGCCGGCATCGCTGGCGGTGAGCAGGAACTGGCGGCCGCCTTCGTCGCGGCTGATACTGGCAGAGATGTCGCCCTTGCCGGCGGTGGCGTTGAACATGGCGGATTCACAGCGCGCCCTGCTGCAACTGAGGCTGCCGCTGACATGGGTGAAGGGCGCAGCGGGCACCAGCACTAGCGTGCCCAGTTCGAGCTTAAGATCGATGGCAGGAAAATCTTTCAGCAGCAGGTCGTCGCCGCTGCTGGTATTGCTGGCGTAGCTTTCCGAAGCGTCGAGCCGGGCGCCGGTAAGCGCGACATGGTAGCCATCGGCATCGTTGCGATAGCGCAGGGCGAAGTCGCTCTTGTCGGTTTTTACGCGCGGCAGGGTGAGGCTTTTGATGTCGAGATCAGGCGTCATCTCGAGCGTGGCGTCGGGAGCGCTGAGGCCGGGGCCTTCCACCTTCAGGTTATAGGCAGCGGCCTTCGCCGGCGTTACCGTGATACTGCCGGGCGCGCCGCGTTTTTTGGCCCAGCTGATTTCGGGGATTTTGAACGCCATGTCGGTGAGATCAACCGTGGCATTGTTGAAGAAGATGCCGGCGCTTCTGGCGGCCAGTGCCGCCTTCACCGAAAGGCTGCCTTCACCGAAATGCGGATCGTTGGGCAGGCCGAGGCTGGCGAACTGTTCGCGCGTGATGCCGCCATCCAGGTTCAGCACGACGTCCTCGCCGCTTTTTTGCGACACACCGACATGAAGCGTGGCGTTGTTGCTGCTGACATTGCCGTCGAACGCCATGCCGTCGTTATTGGCTTTCAGCGTGCCGCTTGCATTGCTGAGGTTGACGCGGCCGGCGAAATTGGGTTGAGCGATGTCGGTGAGCCTGGTGTCAATATCATAGATGACATGGGAGAAATCGACTTCACCGGGCGGTGGGGCAACATAGCCGGGCACTTCGGCCGAGAAGGCATCGAATTTCAGCTTAAGGGTGCCTTCCATGGTGCCTTTCAGTGTCGCAGGATCGAGCTTCAGGCTGTCGTCGAAGGTAAAATTTTTCAGTTGCAGAATGGTGGCCACATCGGCAGCAGGAGCTTTCAGGGTGAGCGCCGTTTCCATCGGCGTGCCGGCCTGGTTGAGGTTGGGGAAATAAACATAAGTTTTGCTGACGTTGGTGCCGGTGAGCAGGCTGCCGCTATCGGCATTCACGGTGATGGTCTCGCCGGTGAAATCGACGATGCCGCTGACATTGCGCATATCGGGGAAGCCCGGCAGGTAATGCACGGTGATATTATGGGCATTGACGCGGGCCTTCAGCGCGCCATCAGAAATGGCGGGGGCGGCAAGGTCTTTCGGCGTCAGGTGAAATTCGACGGCGGAATCGTCGCCATAGCCGCCGCTGAGCGAACCGATGATCCAGGCGCGGGAATCGCCCGCCAGGCCGAGCGGCCAGTATTTATACAGTTTATCGATGGCGAGTTTGTCGAGATGGCCCTTGCCGTCGAGATAAAGCCCATCGGCCTTGCTGGTGGTGTCGACCTCGCCGGTGAGGTGGGTGTCTTCCATGCCGAGGTCGAATGTGCTGGCGCTGGTCAGCTGCGCGCCGCCGCTTACCTTGCTGTCGATCGCGAATGGCTGCATCACCAGCTTTTCAGGGAACCATTGCGGGGCGTTGAGGGCCAGTTTATCGCTCTTCAGCGAAACGGTGCCGGTCTGGGCCTGCATCGCATCGTTGAAGATCACATGCGCTTCGGCATTCAGTTTGCCGCTGACATTCATGCCCGGCAGGCAATGGGCCAGCACGCAGACATAATCCATCGGCACCTGGGTGAGCCGGGCGTCGAGCTGGTGGTGGTTCCACTGCACCGTCTGCATGGCCAGTTCGATATCGCCTTTGTCGCTGCCGTTGGTGAAGGGCATGTGAATGGCGGCGTGGTAACGGCCATAGGTGCGGCTGAGGCGAACCGAAGCATCGGGGCTTTCAAGCCGCGTGCCGCTGACTTCATCGCTCACCGTGAAGGCCAGGTGTTCGAGCGTGAGGTGGCGGAATGGCAGACGGCCGTCCCACGGCTTGTCGGAGGATTTGCCGTTGCCGAGCAGCTGGTCGAGCGGGGTGGCGCTGTCGCTGCCCTCGAGGCCGAGGCGCAGTATGCCGTCCTTATCGCGCGTGAGGAACAGTTTGGCTTTACGGATGAGGATGCTGTTGAGCGACTGGCGGCGCGGCAGAAAACCGAACAGGTCGAGCCCTACATACATCTCCGGCAGGGTGGCGAACACCGCGCCGTTGCGGCCCGAGAGGCTGACATTCTTCACCCGCAGCAGGCCGAGGGTGGAAAGATCGCGCCAGTCAATGCTGACATCGCCGATGGCGATTTCCATGGCCGAATTGCTGTTGTTGAAGCGCGAGGCGATAACAGGTTTGGCCCAGTTGAGCGATTGTTCGCCCTGACGCAGCCAGATGGCAGCGAAGATGCCGGTCATCAGCACGACCAGCAGCAGGAACTTCACGGCGACGAACAATGGCTGGAGCTTGACCATCCTGGTGATTTCCATGACAAGTATGGCGCATGAGCGCGCCAGATATTCCTGTTATCACCAGCCGGTTGCCGATGGCAAGCCGCCCGGCCGATGTTTTGCACGCGCTTGAGGCATGGCCCGCGCCGGATGATGCCGCAAAAGCACTGATCAGCGCCATGGCGGGCAATTCCAACTTCCTGGCACAGCTGATTCGCAAGTTCCCGGCGCAGCTGGGCGATATCCTCACTTTGGGCGAAGATCACAGCTGGGATATCCTGATGCGCGAACTGGAAGGACTGGCGCTGGCCGCGCTGAGCCAGGAACAGCTGATGAAGCAATTGCGCCTGCTGAAAGGCCGTGCGGCGCTGATCACCGCCGCCGCCGACCTCAGCGGCCACTGGCCGGTGATGCAGGTGACGCGGGCGCTATCGCATTTCGCCGGCGCTGCCGTTTGCTCGGTGATGCGGTTTTTGCTGATGGCAGCGCATAAGCGCGGCGAATTCACGCCGGTGAATAAGGATGCGCCGGAGGAGGGCAGTGGCATCATCGTACTGGGCATGGGCAAACTGGGCGGTTTCGAGCTGAACTATTCCAGCGACATCGATCTTATTCTGCTGTTCGATGCCGAACAGCTGCCTTACGCCGGCACGCGCAATAAGCAGCATTTCATGAACCGGCTGGCGCAGGACCTCGTCACCATCATGCAGGAGCGCACGCCGGACGGCTATGTTTTCCGCACCGACCTGCGCCTGCGGCCCGACCCCATGTCCACCCCGCCGGCCGTCAACACCGCCGCCGCCCTCGCCTATTACGAAACCGTCGGCCAGAACTGGGAGCGCGCGGCTATGATCAAGGCGCGGCCGCTGGCGGGCGACATCGCCGCCGGCGAGGCCTTCATGCGCGAGCTGGTGCCCTTTGTCTGGCGCAAGACGCTGGATTTCGCCACCATCGCCGACATCCACTCCATCAAGCGGCAGATGAACACGGGCGAGCGCGAGATCATCGTGCCGGGGCATAACATCAAAACCGGCGTCGGCGGCATTCGCGAGATCGAGTTTTTCGCCGCCACGCAGCAGCTGGTCTGGGGCGGGCGGATTCCGGAATTGCGGGTACGCAGCACGCTCGAGGCGCTGAACGCCCTGCATGCATTCGGCATGGTGGCGCAGGATATTCTGGCGGAACTGACGGCGAGTTACTATTTCCTGCGCATCGTCGAGCACCGGCTGCAGATGCGGCATGACGAGCAGACGCATGAGGTGCCCACCGACCCCGTCGCCCTGCGCGACACCGGCATTTTCTGCGGCTACCAGGGCGCCGAGGATTTCACCGCCGATTGCCACCGCGTGCTGACGCATGTGCACAAGCTCTACAGCGATTCGATGCCCGATGCCGAGCCGCTGGCGGTAGAGGGCAACCTGGTATTCACCGGCGTCGAGGCCGACCCCGAAACGCTGAAAACGCTGGCCAACATGGGCTATCACGAGGTGCAGCGGATTTCGGATATCATCCAGGGCTGGCATCGCGGCCATCGCAAATCCACCCGCTCGAAGCGTTCGCGCCAGGTGCTGACGGAACTGGTGCCCGCCCTGCTGCTGGCGCTGGGCAAAACCGCGAACCCGGATTCGGCCTTTTTCCATTTCGATGATTTCCTGGCCCGCCTGCCCTCCGGCGCGCAGATTTTCTCGCTGCTCAACTCGCGGCCCGAACTGCTCGGGCTGCTTGCCGATATCCTGGGCTCGGCCCCGGCGCTGGGCGACACGCTTTCCAATGACCCGGCCCTGCTCGATTCGGTGCTGGAGTCGGATTTCTTCCTGGGCCTGCCCACCAAGGAGGAGCTTGAAAATATCGTCACCGAGCGGCTGCGCTATGCGCCGGAATATGAGCAGAAGATGGGCTATCTGCGCCTGTTCAACAACGAGAAGCGCTTCCAGGCCGGCGTGCATCTGCTGAAGCGGCTGGCGACACCCAAGCGCGTCGGCGCCTTCCTCTCCGATGTCGCCGAGGTGATTTTGCAGACCACCATGCAGGAGGTCTGGGCCGCCTACGACGCGCCGGGCAAGGGCATAGGCGATGTGCCGTTTGCCGTGGTGGCGCTGGGCAAGCTGGGCGGGCGCGAGATGACCTTCGGCTCCGACCTCGACATTATTTTCCTTTACGACGATGCGGGCGAAGCGGCATCGGAAGTGCGCACGCATATCCAGCGCATCAGCCAGCGGCTGGTGAATGCCATCACCCTCCTCAGCCGCGAGGGGCGGCTTTACGAGGTGGATACGCGCCTGCGCCCCGGCGGCAGCGACGGGCCGCTGGCCACCTCCCTGCCCGCCTTCGATGCCTATTTCACCCACAGCGCCTGGACCTATGAATTCATGGCCCTCAGCCGCGCCCGCGTGGTAGCGGCCAACCAGCCCGGCTTCGCCGCAGCGGTGGAGGCGGTGATCCGCCGCCATGTGCTGGCGCCGCGCGATGAGAAAAAGCTGCTGGGCGATGTGCTCGATATGCGCCAGCGCATCGCCAGGGAATTCCCCAGCAAGAACCCCTGGGCGCTGAAGCATGTGCGCGGGGGGATGGTGGACCTCGATTTCATCGCGCAATACCTGGTGTTGCGCTATGCGCCGCAGCACCCCGACCTGTGGCGGCGCAATGCGCGGGCGACGTTCGAACATGCGGTGAACCACCAACTGCTGGATGAGGAGACGGCGCGCGCATTGATCGGCGCGAAAAAATTCCTGTCGGACCTGATGAGCCTGCTGCGCCTCTCGGCTCCCGGCGGGGCGATTACGGATGAAGCACCCGCCGGGCTGAAACGCCTGCTGGTGGCCGGTATGAAGGCCGAGAGTTTTGAACAGCTGCATGCAATATTACTGACGATGGAAGCCGCCGTTGCCGCCGCCTATGCGGCGATGGCCGAGGGTAAATTATAAATTATCGGCATGCTTAACTTGATTCGGCATGCATCTGGTTTAAGTAAGGGACATCAGAGGAGAATTTATGGCCAATGCAGCGGCAACGAAAAACGAAACGGGTTTGCAGGTGGGCGACAAGGCGCCTGCCTTCGACATGCCCGCCGATAACGGCAAGAACGTGACGCTGGCCGGGTTCAAGGGCCAGAAAAACGTGGTGCTTTATTTCTACCCGAAGGACGACACGCCCGGCTGCACCATCGAGGCCAAGGATTTCCGCGACCTGGTGAAGGATTTCGCGTTTGAGGATACGATCGTGATCGGCGTGTCGAAGGATGACATCAAGAGCCACTGCAAATTCCGCGATAAATACGAGCTGAGCTTCACCCTCGCCTCCGACAAGGACGGCGATGTGTGCGAGCGCTATGGCGTGTGGGGCGAGAAGAGCATGTATGGCAAGAAATACATGGGCGTTTTCCGCAGCACCTTCCTGATCGATATGGAAGGCACCATCGCCGCGGTCTGGCCTAAGGTCAGCGTAACGGACCACGCGAAGGAAGTGCTGGAAGCCGCGAAAGCGCTACCGTAGCAGCGCATCTACCCAGGCCGGCACCAGTTCGCCGGCCTTGCCATAGCGCGTTTCGGCGAAGTGGCTGCGCACCAGGCTGGGCTCCAGGTTGATTTCGATCGTATGCGCACCGGCATGGCTGGCTTCAGCCACGAAACCGGCAGCCGGGTAGACATTGCCAGAGGTGCCGATAGCGACGAACAGGTCGGCCCGGCCGAGGGCGCGGTAGATAGTTTCCATCTCCAGCGGCATTTCGCCGAACCACACGATATGGGGCCTTAATGTTTCCTCCGCTGATAAGTCGCGGCCGCAATGACTGATCGCGCCGGTTTCGGTGCAGCGGGCTTTCGTGAGTTCGCCGTGCATATGAATAAAGCTGAAATTTGTGGGCGGCTTCACCTGCGCCAGTGCACGGTCATGCAGGTCGTCGACATTCTGCGTTACCAGCATGAGGTTGCCTTTCCACCCGGCGGCCAGCCGCGCCAGCGCGTGATGGGCAGCATTGGGCTGTACCCCGGCCAGCTGACGGCGGCGCTCGTTATAGAAGCGCTGCACCAGCGCCGGGTCGCGCGCGTAGGCTTCGGGGGTGCAGACATCCTCCACCCGGTGGCCACACCACAGGCCGTCGGGCCCACGGAAGGTGGCAAGGCCCGATTCCGCCGAGATTCCGGCGCCGGTGAGGACCACGATGTTTTCAATATCCACAGGCAGTTGCCCCTTGTTTCGCAACCGTATAAAAGCATGGGAACCAGATGGGGGAAACATGAAAATCTGCGTGATCGGGGCCGGGGTGCTGGGCGTAAGCAGCGCCTATGAGCTGAGCAAGCGTGGCCATGAAGTGACGGTGATCGAGCGCACGCCCGAGCCGGCGCGCGAATGCTCGTTCGCCAATGGCGGCCAGCTTTCCTATGCACATGCCGAGCCCTGGGCCAACCCGGGCGTGTTCCCAAAACTGTTCAAATGGATGTTCCAGGACGATGCGCCACTGGTGCTACGCCCGTCGAGCGACCCGCATATGCTGCGCTGGGGCCTGCTGTTCCTGATGAACTGCCTGCCCGCCCGCGCGCGCCGACATAGTGAAGTGCTGTTGCGCCTCGGCCTTTACAGCAAGCAGAAAATGGCCGAGCTGATGATCGATACGGGGGTGGAATTCCACCATCTGGCCAAGGGTATCCTGCATGTTTATTCCGACCAGGATTCCTATGATCATGCACGCAAGCAGGCGGAATTCCAGCACTCGCTGGGTTGCGAGGAAAACCCGCTGACGGTGGATGAATGCTTCAAGCTGGAGCCGGCGCTGCAGCATACCACCATGAATCTGGTCGGCGGCATCCACGCGCCGATCGACGAATCGGGCGATGTGCATTTCTTCACCCGCAACCTGGCCGATATCATCGCCCAGAAATATGGTGTGAAGTTCCGCTTCAACACGGTGCTGCGCCGCATCCACATGGCGCAGAAGAAAATCTCGCATATCGAGCTGGATAATGGCGAGTTCCTTTCGGGCTTCGATGCCTATGTGATGGCGGCGGGTGCCGCCTCGCCCATCTACCTGCGCCAGTTGGGCCTCTATGTGCCGATTTACCCGATGAAGGGGTACAGCATCTCGTTCAACGCCTCGGAATTCTGCCCGCAGGTGAGCATTACGGATGATGCGGCCAAGCAGGTTTACAGCCGCCTGGGTGGCCGCATGCGCGTGGCCGGCACCGCCGAATTCGCCCGCTATAACGACCAGGTACGCAAGGTGCGCATCGACCCGCTGGTGGCCGGCACCAGAAAGCTGTTCCCCAAGGCACCGATGGACGAGATGGCCGAATGGGCCTGCCTGCGCCCCTCGACGCCCGACGGCCCGCCGGTGGTCGGCACCACGCCCATTCCCAACCTCTATATGAATGCCGGCCACGGCACGCTAGGCTGGACGCAGGCGGCCGGCAGCGCCCGATTGCTCGCTGATGTGATGGATGGCAAACCCACCGAAATCCCGCTCAGCGGACTCGAGATTGAACGCAACCTGATTCGGATCTGATGGAACCCACCCGTCACGCATTGCCGCTTGCAAACCCAGATGGCGCCGGCCGCCACGAGCTGGTGTTCTACGACTGGGGTGACCCGCTGTCGGACCAGGTGGTGGTCTGCGTGCATGGCCTCACCCGCAACGCGCGCGATTTCGACCTGCTGGCGCAGGAACTGGCCGGCCGCGGACGTCGGGTACTGGCGCTATCGATGGCCGGGCGCGGCGAATCGGCCTGGCTGGATGACCCGATGGGTTACAGCTACCCCACCTATGTGGCCGATTGCCTGAAGGTGCTCGACAATTTCCACCTGCGGTCGGTGGATTGGGTGGGCACCTCAATGGGCGGCATCATCGGCATGGCGATTGCCAGCGCACACCCGAAGCGCATCCGCAAGCTGGTGCTGAACGATATCGGCACGTTGCTGAAGAAAGAAGCGCTGCTGCGGATTTATGAGTATGTGCGCAGCATCCCCGCCAATTTCGCCGACCGCGCCGAGGCCGATGCTTACCTGCGCAATGTGTTCGAGCCTTTTGGTATTAACGGCCTGCCGGTGTGGGAACAGTTTGTCGACCATTCGCTGCTGCCCGCCGAAAACGGCCGGCTGAAGCTGGCCTGCGACCCGGCCATCATCGAACCCGTGCGGCAGGAGACGAAGGATTTCACCGAGATCAACGACGTCAATATCGGCGCGTTGTGGGAGAAGATCATGATCCCCACCCTTATCCTGCGCGGGGAGCATTCGGATATTCTCGATGCCCAGACTGTCAGCGCCATGCGGGCCAGCAACCACCGGGCGGTGAGCACGGTGATTCCGAATGTCGGCCATGCGCCGTCGCTGATGGTACCCGGCGAAATCAAGCTGGTGGCCGACTGGCTGACCGGCAATGGCGGCAAAATCACGGGCATCTAGCTTTTGCCTGCAAATCTGCTAAGGTAGTGCGATGGCTAATGAAATTCTCCCTCCAAACACCCCGTTCACCCGCGCCGTGCAGCAGGTGCAGGCCAAGCGGCGCACCGATGAGGGCGATGGGGTGCGGCGCGCCTCGCCGCGCGCCCGGCTCAATTTCATCCCCGATGATTCGCTGCTGGCCGAGATGATCGACCGCGCGCTCGACGCCATGTCGAAAGGCGCCCGCTGGGCACGTGGGGCGATTCTGAATATTATTGTCTAATGCGCCCTGCTCGCGCTTCCGCGCTCCCAATAGGGCGCCGCTTCACGGGCTCATGGCTGATTCGGCCTGCTGGCCTCATGATGGAGTTACCATGCTGAAACCATTGAACTGGGAAGACCCCCTGAACCTTGACGGCCAGCTGAGCGACGAGGAGCGCATGGTACGCGACGCGGCACGCGATTTCGCGCAGGCACGCCTGGCCCCCGGCATCATCGACGCCAACCGGCATGAGACGTTCGACCGCGCTATTATGCGCGATATGGGCGCGCAAGGGCTGCTGGGCAGCACCATCCACGGCTATGGCTGCGCGGGGGTGTCGCATGTGGCCTACGGGCTGGTGGCGCATGAGGTGGAGGCGGTGGATTCGGGCTATCGCTCGGCCCTCTCCGTGCAATCCTCGCTGGTGATGCACCCGATTCATGCGTTTGCTTCAGATGCGATGAAGGAGAAATACCTGCCCAAGCTGGCCAGTGGTGAATTCATCGGCTGTTTCGGCCTCACCGAGCCCGATGCCGGCTCCGACCCAGCCGGCATGAAAACACGGGCCGTGAAGGTGGATGGCGGCTATCGCCTCAGCGGCTCGAAAACCTGGATCACCAATTCCCCCCTCGCGGATGTGCTGATCATCTGGGCGAAGCTGGAAGATAAAATTCATGGCTTCATCGTCGAGCGTAGCGACAAGGGCAATCTCAGCACCCCAAAAATCGAAGGCAAACTCAGCCTGCGCGCCTCTACCACCGGCATGGTGATGCTGGATGATGTGTTCGTACCCAGCGAACGCATGCTGGATGTGCAGGGCCTGCGCGGGCCGTTTTCGTGCCTCAACAAGGCGCGCTATGGCATCGGCTGGGGCGCCCTGGGCGCGGCGCGCAGCTGCTTTGAAATTGCCCGCAATTACACGCTGGAGCGCCATCAGTTCGGCCGCCCCCTCGCCGCCAACCAGATCCCGCAGAAGCGTATGGCCGATATGATGGTGGAAATCGCGCTGGGGCTACAGGCCTGCCTGCGCGTCGGCCGGCTGATCGATGAGGACCAGTACGCGCCGGAGATGATCTCGCTCATCAAGCGCAACAGCTGCGGCAAGGCGCTGGAAATCGCCCGCACCGCCCGTGACATGCTGGGCGGCAACGGCATCGCCGATGAATATCACGTCATGCGGCACATGGTGAACCTCGAAGCCGTCAACACCTACGAAGGCACGCATGACATTCACGCGCTGATCATGGGGCGTGCCATCACCGGTTTGCAGGCATTCCAATAATGCAGGAATTCATCGAGTTCGCTCATACGCTGGCCGATGCGGCCGGCCATGTCATCCGGCCTTATTTCGAAGCCGAACTGGCGGTGGAGGACAAGGCCGACAAAACTCCCGTCACCAAAGCCGATCGCGAGGCCGAAGCCGCCATGCGCGCGCTGATCGAGCAGCATTACCCCGACCATGCAATTTACGGTGAGGAAGGCGGCGTGAAGAAAACCGTCAGCCGCTATACCTGGGTGCTTGACCCCATCGACGGCACACGCGCCTTTATCGCCGGCCGCAAGGAATGGGGCACGCTGGTGGCGCTGTGCGACGATGGTGTGCCCATCCTCGGCCTGCTCGACCAGCCCGCCACCGGCGAGCGCTGGCTGGGCGCACGCGGCCAGACCACCCAATACCAGGGCCTGCCCACGGCCACCCGCGCCTGCGCCGCACTGAAGCAGGCAGAATTCTCCACCACCTCGGTGAATTATTTCACCCCTGAGCAGGCATCGCGCGTGGTAAAACTCGCCCAATCCTGCGCCCGCACGGTGCGCGATGGCGATTGCTACGCCTACGGCCTGCTGGCCCGCGGCGCGCGCGACATCGTGGTCGATGCCGGGCTGAAGCCCTATGACATTCTGGCATTGGCGCCGATTGTGGAAGGCGCGGGCGGGTTGCTGCGGGGATGGGACCACCAGCCGGTTACACTCGGCCACTATGCCAATGTCTACGCGGTCGGCACGGCGTCGCTGGCCGGCCAGCTTGGCCTAAGCGAGCACCAACCCTAGTGCTTTATCGATCGATGCCTGCACGCAGGCGCGGAATTTGGCGACGCAACCCTTAGCCTGTGCAGGACCGATAGCTGCGCCATCGTCGCTGATCAGGAATTTTTCCAGGTTTGCTTCCATGATTTTTTCCTTCAGCACTTCCTTTGGCACCCCATCCATCTGCGGTTTGGCGAGCTGCCACATGTAAGTCTGGATATCATACTGAAACTGGATGATGCGGCGATAATCATCGCGCTGGGCTGCTGGCAGCATTTCGGTGATGGCTTCGTCGATATAGTGGGCTGTGTCTTCAGGCGTTGCGCCCGGGTGCTCTCTTCCTATCCGTTCACGCAGGGCGTGCAACGTGGCCTCATCATTCAGACCCGCCGCTGCCTGGGCATGGTGGATGGCGATCAATTTATCGGCCAGCTTGCCCTGCAGGGTCAGCGTGCCGATGGACTGGCCAAAATCCATCTGCAGCTGCTGTCTGATTCTCTCGCGTGGGGGCAGTTCGTCCATCGGGCCAATATAACAGCCAAATATGACATCCCGATGACAATGCGCAGGATTTGACGCGCCGGGCGCATCCTGCTACGGCGGGCGCATGAGCAAGGAACTTCATATTATCGGCTCGGGCCTGGCGGGGTCGGAGGCGGCCTGGCAGGCGGCGGAGCGCGGCGTGCGGGTGGTGATCCACGAGATGCGCGGCGTGAAGCCGACCGAGGCGCACCATACGGCCGATTGTGCCGAGCTGGTTTGTTCGAATTCATTCCGCTCGGACGACCATGAGCGCAACGCGGTAGGGCTGATTCATGAGGAAATGCGCCGCTGCGGCAGCATCATCATGCGTTGTGCCGATGCCCATCGCGTGCCGGCCGGCGGCGCGTTGGCAGTGGACCGCGAAGGCTATGCCCGTGCGGTGACGCAGGCGCTCGAGGCGCACCCCAACATCCGCTTCGTGCGTGAAGAGGTAACGTCGTTGCCGGATACTTCTTTGGGCTCGGTGATCGTGGCGACGGGTCCCCTCACCTCCAAGGCGCTGTCGGAGAGCATCCTGGCGCATACGGGCACGGAATATCTGGCGTTTTTCGATGCCATCGCCCCGATCGTGCATCGCGATTCGATCGATATGACCAAGGCCTGGTTCCAGAGCCGTTACGACAAGGGCAATGGCTCCGATTACATCAATTGCCCGATGGATAAGGCGCAGTATCTCGCCTTCATCGACGCGCTGAACGCGGGCGAGAAAACCGAGTTCAAGGCATGGGAAAAGAACACCGCCTATTTCGAGGGATGCCTGCCGATTGAGGTGATGGCCTCGCGCGGGGCGGAAACATTGCGTTATGGGCCGATGAAGCCGGTGGGCCTCACCAACCCGCACATCCAGCCGACGGAAGATAACCCCAAGGCCAACAAGGCCTATGCCATCGTGCAGCTGCGGCAGGATAATAAGCTGGGCACGCTCTGGAACATGGTGGGTTTTCAGACCAAGCTGAAATATGGCGAACAGCAGCGTATTTTTCGCTCCATCCCGGGTCTGGAGAATGCAGAGTTCGCACGGCTGGGCGGCATTCACCGCAATACGTTCATCAATTCGCCGAAATTGCTGGATGGGGCGTTGCGCCTGAAAACTGCGCCGCATATCCGCTTCGCCGGGCAGGTGACGGGGGTGGAGGGTTATGTCGAATCCGCCGCCTGCGGCCTTATGGCCGGGCGGTTCGCAGCCGAGGAGCTGCTGGGCCAGCCTCTCAACCCGCCGCCGCGTACGACGGCGCTGGGGGCCCTTCTCGCCCATATCACCGGTGAAGCCAATGCTGAGACCTTCCAGCCGATGAATGTCAATTTCGGCCTGTTTGTGCCGCTGGATGAGAAGGTGAAAAAGGATAATCGGCCAAACGCTTACACTGCCCGCGCCCTGCGCGACCTGACAGAATGGATCGGGGAATTATCCCAAGCCGCTTAAATTGCTGAAAAATAATTGTCCGGGACGGACGAATTTAGGCTTTTCGTCATCAAACCGTCACATGCCATAGTTAGAATCTAATGTGAAGCAAACTCCTATGGAGCCTATGGCGCAGGATAAGGACAGCAAGCAGAATGTCGGGCGGATGACGGTATTTGACACGTTCATTGCCGGCGTGGTTGGCATTGGCGCGGGCACCGGCACGTTCATCGCGCCGATTCGCGAAGAGCTGACCGAAGTGCTGGAGCGCGCCCTGGGTTTCCGCGAAATCAAGCAGCATTGGGGCGTGCAGCGCGCCTACATCACGCGCGATGGCAAACCCATCCATGTCGATGCCCAGGGTAACATCGTGCAGGTAGACGCCGACGGCAAAATTCTCAATGCCGACCGCTCGCCGACGACCGAAAAAGGTAAGATGGTGACCGGGCGCATTCTCCGCCATGATAGCGTAGAGGGTGGCACCATCCGCGACGAAAACGGCCATATCGTGCATGTGAACCACCGCAATGAAATCGTTGCGGTGGATGAGCATGGCATGGTGCTGCATGAAGGCAAACCCTCCACTGAAAAAGCCCGTAAGCTGCAAGTAACCAGCCCCGCCGAGGAAGAAACCTTCGAGCATTTCTGCGACCGGCTGCATGGCTGGTGGCGCTGGGAGGACAAGGAATGGCAGAAGCTCGTCTTCCGTGAAGAAGGCGTGGAGATGGGCGAAGGAATCGGCAAATTCCTCAAGGGTTCGCACCAGGCCTGGCGCGCGATCCGCGGCGACAAGCAGATGGGCATCATGTTCAAGGCGGTGGTCAGCACCGCGGTGGCCGGCGGCGGTATGCTCATGTTCCTCGGCAGCCATCACCAGCGCGCCAAACTAAGCGAACTGAGCGACAAGCTCGATGCGATGGACACCCGCCAGCAGCAGCAAGCGAGCCGCCAATGAAGGAACCATCGGCATCCGAAAAATATTCTCACGATACGATATGGGAATATTGCGTTTCTACATTGATCGGCTCCGCCGCAGGCGCAGCAGCGCTGGTCACGACCGTCCGGCATCGATTCTGGGATGATGTCAAAGGCGATGCGCAGATCGAGGCGTTTCGCGAACGGGCGCGACAGCATATTCTGGAGGCCCGCCAGAAAGCGGTGCAGCAAGTGTCTGAAGTCGCGCTTCATCCTGGCAGCGAAGACCATGAATTGAAACGGGCCGGCAAAGAATTGCGCCGGTATGTAACCCGCGCTATCGAGAAGGCGAAAAAAGACAATCATGTGCTTGAAAACGAGGTTCTCGAACGCATGGGCTACCGATCTATCGGCTGGTGGCGGCGGCATACGCTCGGCACAGTGGATCGACTCAGCCAGATGAAATGGGGTTCACGCGCCGGTATTGTGCTCACTGCGATGGTTTCGGCCGTCGTTACCGGTGGCAGCATACAGATGTTTTTCAACAACCATCGCATGCGTAACCAGATTACCGAGCTGGACAGGCAGGCCGATGATGGACATGTGGCTGCGGGAGCGGCGCATTCCCCCCATCTGTCAACATGGCATTATCTTGCTGCTTCGGGGGTTGGCCTGCTGGGGGCCAGCGTTGCGGCAACGAAGACTATCCATCATCAGTTTGAAGAAAATATGCTGCGCGAGCCAGAAGCCGCCGCTATGCGCGAAAAAAAGCGTGAAAATATTAAAGAAGCCAAACAAAAGGCACAAAAAACCAATACCTCCGGCCTTGACCCCATAACAGAAGGGAAAGCGAACCGTGGTACGGTGAATAAAGCTGTATTTGAAGCCAAGACGGCGAACGCTGAAGTAGAAAACAGACTTTATGAGCGCATGGGTTATCGCTCACTGAACCCTGTGCGTAAATATACGCTCGGCACCATCGACCGTTTCCATCAGCTCAGTCCCCGCAACAAAGGGGTGATATTCGTTAATTCAGTGGTTTCCGCAGGCCTGACGGCAGGTGGCTTACTTGTTTATTTCAATAACCAGGTCATCAACGAAAAAATGAAAGAGCTAGGTTACAAGCTCGACCACAAAGAAGCACAAAAACAGCTTTAATTCATCTTCCCGAACAGATCCTCGATATCCATCTGCTGCGGCTCGGCTTTGGGTTTGGCTTTGGGCTTGGGTTTCTGCACGACCAGTTTCGGGGTTTCCGGTTCGCGCAAGGGGGCGTTGTTGGCAACGATGCGCACCGGCGCGCCTAGCAGGCGGTCGATGAAGCTAAGCACTTCGGTGGCCAGCGCTTCGCGGTTGGCATCCTGCGGGTTCAGCATGAAGGTCAGCCACAGCCCGCGCACCAGCGCATGCAGCTGGGTGGCGGAATGTTTCGATTCCTCGAGCGAGCTGTCGAGCGTATGGGCCAGCGCGGCGGTGAAGGCGGTTTCGATCTTGAGGTCGGCAGCTTCCAGCTGGTTGCGGTAGGCGGCCTGAGTGGCGGCATGGCCCCAGAAGGCCGACATCACGTTCAAGCGGCGGGCCGAGCAGAGTTTCTTGCTGAAATGGGCGGCGACCAGCGCGTCGAGGCGGGCGCGGCCGTCGTCACCGGCTTTGGTGAGGGCTTCGCCCCATTCGGCTTCATATTCATCGATGAGGGTTTTCAGCGTTTCACGCAGCATCATTTCCTTGCTGGTGAAATAGAAGTTGATGATGCCGCGGCTCATCCCCGCGCCCTTGGAAATATGGGTGATGGTGGTTTCCAGCAAGCCGCGCCTGGCGATGGAATCCAGCGCCGCTGCGATCAGCTGCGCTTTGCGTTTATCCTTCACATTTGCCCGCGACATCAATACCCTCCATGATTTGGTTGGACGTATATTCAGGGCAATGGGTAAGGCAAATTTCGGCTGAATGCAAGTTTAATACGCTGTTGGGTTGGTGCTGCGCTAAATTTCGCGGGCAGGCTTTTTGTCATATTGGGTAATGATCTGCTGGATGGCCGTCTGGTCGGTGTCACTCAGATAGGGATGGGTGAGCCTGCCGCGAATGCTGGCAGCTAGGTCGCGTATCTCCTGGGGGGTGACCCCGGTGATCACTTTTTCTTTTCCGCCACCCACCAGGCCGGCGGCGTTCTCTTCCATGATAATTTTATCGCCAAGGATATAGAGGTTCTTTTCCGGATGCGAAAAATCTCCGAGCGCAGGCACTGAACGCAGATGCACCCAGTTCTCTGCCAGACCGACAAGAACGGCGGGCCGGCCCAACCCCGCGTTCCACTCGTTATGGATTTCTTCCGATTGGCTGAATATCTGCTGGATTTTTTTGGCTTCGGTTCCGCTGATATGGTCGTCGGCAGCCAGAGTGCGCAGGTCGTCGCGCAGCAGGTGGATGGCTTCCGGCGAACGCATGAGCGGATAGCGCCGCTCCGTACCGCTACCAAAACTGACAAAAGCCTGGTCGCCCGAAATGCTGAGGGTTTGCAGCATGCCATTGACGTGGCTTGTCGCTTCGACATCGCCATTATCGTAAATGGTGATGGATTCCTTTTCGTCGCCAAAGCCGAACCACGCGCGGCTCGCTATGTGTTTTAGAATGTTTCGCGGCTGGTTTTCTGCATCGCTCATGGCACGACCTGTGACGTTCAGCACTCAGCTTATCAGGCTTCTATTAAAAAACAGTAAACTGTTGATTTTGCTACTGCACGCCCTGCAAACCCACATCCTGCGGGGTGAAGCGCTCCGTCGTATTGCAGAACTGGCAGTGGACGCTGATTTCACCGTTCACCACCATATCGGCGCGGTCTTCCAGCGGCATGCTCAGCAGCAGGCTGTGGATGCGCTCGCGCGAGCAGCGGCAGCCGGTGGTGAGGGGTTTGGGTGGATAGGCGATGACGCCATCCTCATGGAACAGGCGGAAAAGCAGCGCGTTACCATCGAGCAGCGGGTCGAGCAGTTCGGTTTCCTTGAGGGTGGATGCCAGGGCCAGGCTGGTGCGCCAGCCTTCTTCCGCCTGGCCGCTATCGGCGACAGGGCCGGCAGTGCCGCCTTCACCGGGCATGCGTTCGAGCATGAAACCGCCGGCCGTCCAGCCGCCGGGCTGTTTCTCGACGGCGAGTTTGAACAGCACTTCGAGCTGCTGCGAATAGGTGAAATAATTGGTCAGCGCATCGAGGATGGAATCGCCTTCCAGCGCCACGACGCCCTGATAGCGCTGCATGCCCTCGCCCGGGTCGAAGGTGATGGCGAGGTAGCCGTCTTTCCCCACCAGCTCGGCAGGACTGTAGGCGGGCCGGTCGAAAACCGTGCCCTCGGCGATGTCGGCGAAACCGCGCAGCTGGCCGCCATAGGCAGCGTCGACCACGATCAGCGGCACCTTGCCCTGGCCACGCAGCTGGATGGTGAAGATGCCTTCCTGCTTCAGGTTGGCGCCCAGCATGGCGGCGACCAGCAGCAGCTCGCCCAGCAGTTTGGCGACGGGCTCGGGGTATGGGTAGCGCGAGAGGATGGTGTCGGCCACCATGCCCAGCCGCACCAGGCGGCCGCGCGCACCTTCGGCTTCGCGCAGGAAAGAAATAACGTAATCATACTGGGAAACGGGTTCCATGGCGGCCCGGATAGCGCATGCGCGCGATGGATGCCAGCAGAATCCTGGCCCCGCGACGCCGCCCCCGCCGGACGACGCCGCAGGATAGGTGAATTAAAGCATCGTCGCCGAATAAAGGAGCGTGACGATCAACAAGGCGCCGACGGCGAGGTGCGAAGCACGCGCATCGTCACGCTTCATATCGCTCATCAGTCGCTGCAACCGAATGGACTTCATCATAACACTTGCCTTCCCTTGAATAAATGAAGCTTTGCACAACTTCTTTTTATTCCACACATGGTCCCTTTTAAGATGGGGCCTTTTGTTGTTGGCAGTGGACGTATCAGAAAATCCACCCATCGTCAAAAGCAATCGGCGCAAACACGCTCTCACCGCGGATTTCCACAGATCGATACACTTCATGGGTTGCATTCGACGCAAGAATTCGCCCTATGGTTGCCGCCCGATACTTGCGGTTGCAGCTGGCTTGTCGCACAGTGGGCGTATGGCAACCATTCATATCATCGGCGCGGGAATCAGCGGGCTGGCGGCAGCTACCCGGCTGGCCGAAGCCGGCCTGCCGGTGAAGCTGTATGAAGCCAGCGCGCATGCGGGCGGCCGCTGCCGTTCCAGCCGCGATGCGGCGTTGGGTTTGCTCGATCATGGGCTGTACCTCACCAGCCCGGCGGATCGCGAATGGCAACGCTATCTCGCGCGCATCGATGCGCCGGCATTACAGGAAGTATCCGCACTGCCCCTGCCTACCGCACCTTTGATCGATTACCTGCCACTGCTGGGTTGGCTGGCGCGCCCGCGCGGTATGGCAGAGCACGCGCTCGCACCCGACAACCAGCTGCGCGATGGCTGGCTGCGCCCGGCGGCACGCCTGCTGTTCGGCACACTGCCGGCACAACTGCCGGCCCGGGCGCTGCGGCGGCAATGGAGGCGTCTTGGCTGGCGACGCATGCGCATGGCTGCCGGTTCACTGCAGGAACAGTTCATACAGCCGGCGCTGGATTACCTGGAGGAACGCGGCGGCAGCGTCTATTTCAGTCACGCCCTCAGCCGCATGGAACGGCAGGATGGCCGCCCCGCCAGCCTCATCTTCGGCCGCAAGAAGCTGGCGCTGGGACCGGAGGATATCGTCATCCTCGCCACGCCACCGGCCTTCACGGGCACGTTGCTGCCGCTGCCTGAACTGCCGGGTCACAGCGCCATTACACTGCATTTCGCGGTGGAGCATAGGCAACCTTCCGGCCTGCATTATCCCATCGATACGCCGATGGACCTGCTGCGTTTCGAGGAAGAGCGCATCGCGGCAACGCTGCGTATCGCCGATCATGCCTGGGCCGGTGACGAAGCACTGCTGGCCGAGCGCATATGGCAGGCCATCGGCCAGCAGTTCCCGGCGCTGCGTGAACATTCCCTGCCCGATTATGCCATCCGCCGCGAAAAGCGCGCGGGTCATGCGGTGCAGGAGTTACCACCCATTTCGCATGACCATGGCGCGCTCATCCTCGCTGGCGACTGGCTGAACCCGAGATTGCCCGCCTCGCTGGAAGCAGCCGCGGCCAGTGGCCATCGCGCAGCGGCACTGGCGATGGAACGTTTGCCCAAAAAACCGAAGCGCGAGCAGGCGCATCCGTTCAGGCCGGTGGCAAGGCCCATCAGGAAAAAGAGAATCCCTTAATACCTGCCATGCTGACGCGGCTGATCGTTATGATGCCGGTCCCTGCCGGGTGGGGTATAGGGGCGGGGAAACGCGCTGTGGTTATAGCCATCTTCCACGATCGCGTAGACGTAATCGAGCGGCATGCCGGCGCCATCGAAATTATAATCCCGATTATTACCGTCTTCGCTAAGGCGTTGCTCAATGGCGTTGGCAACCATGATGGATGCTATGTCATGGCGCCTGCATAACCGATTATATTCGGAGGCATTGATCGCGCCATTACCATCGAGGTCGGCATTCCGAACCGCCGCATCGATTTGCAAAATATCTACCGGGTCAGTCATCTGCATATTGCTCCGGAGGCCATTTTAGCCATTTTCATGTGGTGGGTTTGTAAAACTTTTGTGAAGGTGGCGTGCGCCCATTCCCAACGGTGATTTTATTTGAATTCATCAGCAATCGCGCTAGATTGCGGGCAAACCACAACAACAAAGAGAGCACGTTATGACCTTCACCCTGCCCCCCCTTCCCTATGACAAATCGGCGCTGGAGCCGCATATCTCGGCGCGCACGTTGGAATTTCACCATGGCAAGCACCATCAGGCCTATGTCACCAAGACCAACGAGCTGGTCGCCGGTACTGAGCTTGAGAACAAGTCGCTGGAAGACGTGATCGTCGCGGCATGGGAGAAGAAGAATCAGGCGCTGTTCAACAATTCGGCGCAGGTGTGGAACCATACGTTCTTCTGGAACTGCATGAAACCGTCGGGCGGCGGCAAGCCCTCGGGCGCGCTGGCCAAGCAGATCGAGGCGGATTTTGGCTCGTTCGAAAAATTCGCGGAGGAGTTCAAGAATGCCGGCGTCACCCAGTTCGGCTCCGGCTGGGCATGGCTGGTGGCCGATAAATCCGGCAAGCTGTCGGTAACCAAAACCCCCAACGCCGAGCTACCGCTGGTGACGGGTAACACCGCCATCCTCACCTGCGACGTGTGGGAGCATGCCTATTACCTGGATTACCAGAACCGCCGCCCGGATTTCCTGGCGACCTTCCTCGACAAACTGGCTAACTGGGAATTCGCCGCCAGCAATTATGAGGCCTGCAAGGGCGCGAAGGCGGCTTAACCCGCTTTCACCCGCGGCCTAGTGCACGGTACCGTTTAAGAACGATGTGAGAATCACCTGCGCCTCAAGCTCGGGCTTCAGGATCCGCTTGCCCACTTCCTGCTTATGCAGCGCGAACGCGGGCGCGGCACTGGCTGTGGTGGTGCTGGCGTGAGTTTGCAGCATCAGTCTTGCCGATTGTTGCCAGTGGGTCATATGCGCCTCGTATGTGGTGGTTACATCCCCACCTTACGTGCGCACCTTTTAAGAAAAGGTTAACCGGATGTAATCTTATGGCTTCAGTAGCAATGCCGCCACGCGGCGCTCTTCGCTGAGCAGTACGTTGAAGGTGCGGGCGGCGGCGCCGGTGGCCATGGCATCCACCCCCACCCCCCGGGCTTTGAGGGCGGTTTTCAGTTCGGCGGGGAGGATGAGGTGGCTGGGGCCGGTGCCGATGAGGAGGATTTCGACGGGGTCGTCCAGCGTCCACAGGCGGGCGAAATGGGCGGGGGTGAGGTCTTCCAGCCTGTCGACCGGCAGCAGGGTGGTTTCGAGGGCGCTGATCAGCACGCTGCCGGGATAGTCTTCGCCAGCCACCTTGAAGCCTGCCGGGCCGTAGGACTGGATGATCTGGGCGGTGGCGTCGAGCTTTGGGGTGAGGTCCTGCATGGCAGCCCCTAGATCGGCACCGTTTTGGGGCGGGTGCGCTTGATCCAGCCGACCACCAGCATGCGGGTGAACATCACCGAGGCGAACAGGGTGGAAAGCAGGCCGATGGCCAGTGTCACCGCGAAGCCTTTCACGGGGCCCGAGCCGAAGTAATAGAGCAGGAAGGCCGCGATCAGCGTGGTGATGTTGGAATCGAAGATGGTGCCATAGGCCAGGCGGAAGCCGGATTCGATGGCCACCAGCGCCGAACGGCCGAAGCGCAGTTCATCGCGGATACGCTCGAAAATCAGCACGTTCGCATCCACTGCCATACCGAGCGTCAGCACAATACCGGCAATGCCGGGCAGCGTCATCGTCGCCTGCATCAGTGACATGGTGCCCATGATGATGATGAAGTGCACCAGCAGGCCGAGATTGGCAAAAATGCCGAACAGCCCATAGGAAAGCAGCATGAAAATTACCACCAGCGAGGTGCCGAGAATAGCCGCCGCCGTGCCTTTATGGATGGAGTCCTGCCCCAGGCTGGGGCCGACCGAGCGTTCTTCCAGAATGTTCAGCGGCGCGGGCAGTGCGCCAGCGCGCAGCAGCATAGCCAGCTCGTTGGCCGATTCCACCGTGAAGTGGCCCGAGATGATGCCGCGGCCACCAAGAATGGCGCTGCGGATGACCGGAGCCGTTATCACCTTGTTATCGAGCACCACGGCAAAGCGTTTGCCGATATTTTCCTGCGTGATCTGGCCGAATTTATCGGCGCCGAGGCGGTTGAACTGGAAATCCACCACCGGCTCGCCATCCTGGTAGCTGGCATTGGCGCCCGTGAGCAGCTCGCCCGAAAGCGCCACTTCCGATCTGATCGGATAACGTATGCCCGTGGCCGCTTCCTTCTCGTCATCCGGCGGCAGCAGCTGGGTGCCCACCGGCACGGTGCCGCGGGCGATGGCTTCCGGCGTCACGGTTTCATCGACCAGGTGGAAGGTCATTTTGGCGGTTTTGCCCAACAGGCGCTTCAGCTCGGCCGGGTCCTGCAGCCCGGGCACCTGCAGGATGATGCGGTTATCGCCCTGGCGCTGGATGATGGGTTCCTTGGTGCCCGCCTCGTTCACCCGGCGGTTAACGATCTCAATCGATTGTTCGAGCAGGCGATTCTGCAGGGTGAGCAGCGATTTGTCGTTATAGTGGAAGGTGGTGATGCCCCCCTCCTCCGTCGCATCCAGATCGGGGTCGACGCGGCGGTAGATGGCGTCGAGGTCGGTGTCCTTATCCACCGTTTCGGGGCGGATGCGCAGGCTCACCGAATCATTGCCGGTATGCAGGTCGAGATAGCCCACCTTCGCCTTGCGCAACTCGCTGCGCAGGCCGTTGGCGATGTCGATCATATGCTCGCGCAGGTAGGTTTTGTTATCGACCTCCAGCAGCAGGTAGGAACCGCCGCGCAGGTCCAGCCCCAGCGGTACGGGCTCCTTGAACGGCAGGTGCTGCGCGATGTTTGCCGGAACGATATTGGGCAAGGCCGCCAGCGCGAAAAACGCGCAGGTCAGCCAGACGAGGATTTGTTTCCAGCGGGGAAAATCGAGCATATCAACCTACCTTCGGCATGCAGACATACAGGATGCCGCCGGTGGCGCAAGTTTTTCGCTCGGATTGTTCGCGATTTATTAGACGGTTAATTTGGCGTCCTGCGCATACTGCACCCGTTCCGTCCAGCGCGGCGGAATGGGGGCGATTTCGGTCGGCGCACCGCCATTGATGCGCACCGTGCCGCAGCCGAAACTGCCGTCGCCGTTGGCGCGCTTGGGGTCGCTGCTCAGGATGTTGCCGATGACATAAGTGATTTTGTCGAGGTCGTTGCGCTGCAGGTTCTGGGCGGACGTGGCCTGGTCCTGCGCGCTCATGTTCTCCATGCGCGCTTCGTTGGAATGCGGGATGGCTTCGCCGTATAATTCCTGCGGAATGGCGTGGCGGCTCATGCCCAGCTTATGGGCGCGGATGACGATATCGGTCGCATCGCGGCCCCAGTGGCTGATGGTTTCGTCATAGCCGCGCAGGCGCAAGAAATTATCGCGGTGCATGGCGATGCGGCCGGCCAGCCCATCCCACGGCTTGCCCGCCTTGGCGCCGAAATGGATGTCGAGAATATCGGGGTTCACGAAACCGTTCTTATCCGCGTGGAAGGTGCGGTTCAGCCATTCGGCGAAGCCAGGGACGATGCTGTTATCGGCGTCGAGGTTGCAGAGGATGTCGCCGGTGGCCAGGCGGTGCGCCATGTTCTTGGCGTGCGACATATGAAAATCCGGCGTTTCGTAACGCGCGTAGCGGATGCGGCCGCTGGCGATCTCGGCGCTGTAATGCTGCTGCAGCCACGCCGCCAGCCCATCCTCGCTACCATAATCGAGCACGACGATCTCGGCATTGGGATAGCTCTGCAGCGCCGCCAAGTTCTTCGGCAGCGTCTGCTGCAGATGGCTCAGGCGGCCCTTACAGGTCGTGCAGAAGGAAATTTTGTACAGGTCTGGTTCCACCATGGCAGTATAGGCCAGGGAGATGACAGAATGATTACAATCGCATGAAATTAGCCAAAAAACGGCTTAAACACTAATTATCGTTCGCCACGTCTTCCTTGCTGGGAACGGCGTTATCGTTCTTTACTGCGGGATTCTTTTTTTTTGCGGCGGGCTTGGCAGGGGCGGCCTCGGCAGGCTTGTGCAGGCCGGCGATGGTGCTTTTCAGCACTTTCACTTCCACACCCGGTGCCAGTTCAACCGTCACTACATCGTCAGCGATCTTGATGACTTTGCCGATCTTGCCGCCGGCGGTGACGATCATATCGCCTTTTTTCAGCGCGCCGAGCACCGTCTGGTGTTCCTTCAGCTTGCGCTGTTGCGGGCGGATCAGCAGGAAATAGAAGATGCCGAAGATGATGACCAGCGGCGCCATGCTGGCCCAGTTCTGCGACATGCCAGCGGGGGCCGCCGCTTCCTGCGCGAAGGCCGGGCTGGCGAGCATCATGAGGCTGAGGGCCAGTGCGCGCATGGCGACTACTTCAGCTTGGTTTCTTTGAATTCGACGTGCTTGCGCGCCACCGGATCGTATTTCTTGAAGCCCAGCTTCTCGGTCTGCTTGCGCGGGTTACGCTTTTTTACGTAGAAAAAGCCCGTGCCAGCGGTCGATTCCAGCTTCACGAGAATAGTTGCCTTCTTAGCCATGGTCGTATCCTTCAGTTTGAGGGCGGCAACTTACGCATTTTTCCCACGCTGTCAACACTATCCCCCGAATTAATTTGTCATTCCGGCCCGATGTCAACCGGGTGGACAGAACGAGAATGGCTTAATCAGAGGAATTGGGTTGATTTTTCTGATAAATTCAACGACACCCTCCCCCATGAAACCGATCCGCAAAGTTGTCTTTCCCGTAGGGGGCTTGGGCACCCGCTTCCTGCCCGCCACCAAGTCGATGCCGAAGGAGATGCTCCCGGTCGTCGATAAACCCCTCATCCATTATGCGTTCGAGGAGGCCCGCGCAGCGGGTATCGAGCAGTTCATCTTCGTCACCGGCCGCAACAAGAATGCCATCGAAGACCATTTCGACATCGCCTACGAGCTTGACCGCACGCTCGACGACAAGCAGAAAGACGCCCAGCTCGCCAGCATCCGCGACTGGCTGCCGGAGCCGGGCAATATCACCTTCCTGCGCCAGCAGGCGCCGATGGGGCTGGGCCATGCCGTGTGGTGCGCCCGCCACGTGGTAGGCGACGAGCCCTTCGCGGTGATTCTGGCCGATGACCTGGTGAGCGCCCCCACCGCCTGCCTGAAACAGATGGTGGATGCCATCCAGCAGACCGGCCCCGTCAACATGGCCGCGGTGATGGATGTGCCGCGCGAGAAGACGGCCAGCTACGGTATTCTTAAAACCATTTCCGATGACGGCAGGCTGGTGGAAGCCAGCGGGCTGGTTGAAAAACCGCAACCGGCCGATGCGCCGAGCACCACGTCGATCATCGGCCGCTATATTTTGCAGCCCGAGATTTTCAAGGTGCTGGAGGAAAAGCAGCGCGGCGCCGGCGGCGAAATCCAGCTGACCGATGCGATGAGCCGGATGATCGGCGATACGCGCTTCTTCGGCTATCGCTTCGACGGCATCCGCTATGATTGCGGCGAGGTAGCGGGCTATATCGAAGCCAATGTCGCCCTCAGCCTGGAACGGCCCGAACTGGCGGCCAAGCTGAAGGATAAGCTGAAGAAGCTGATCGGTTAGCCCGCCACCGTTCCGTCATTCCTGCGAAGGCAGGATGGCTTACTTCGTATAATGCCGCATGAAGCGTTCGATGGCGGTGCTGTAGGCGCCATTTTCGCCAACGGTATCGTTCACTTCCACATGTTCAAGGTCTTCGGCATTCACGATAGCCGGGGTGCCGAGCTTCTTGGCGGCGTCCGCAAACTGCTGGGCATCCGAGCAGAGGAACGGGCCCTGGTAGGAGCAGACGAGGAAGAACGGCGTGGCGCCCTTTTTCAGCTGCGCGAGGGGCGAGGCATCGTCCCAATGGTCGGGGTCGGTGCCGAAGGCGGGTTCGTAATAGGTGAAGTGGTGCGGACGGTTCATGATGGCACGCACGTCATAAGCCGCGCCGTCGAGCGCGACGGTACCGGCCCAAGGTTTCAGCCCGAATTGCGCGGGGTCGGCCCCCAGCAGCGTTACCAAGTGGCCGCCGGCGGAATGGCCCATCATGATGATGCGCGACGGGTCGCCGCCCCACTCTTTGGCGTGGGCTTCGATGAATTTCAGTGCTTCGGCCACGTCCCATGCCTGGGCCATCGCATCGGCTTTGGGTGTGAGGCGATAGTTCACGCTGACGAACATGAAACCGCCATGCTGGTTGAAATAGCTGCGCTTAGGCTCGGTGACCGTAACGTCGGTCTTGTCGCCCAGCATCCAGGCGCCGCCATGCACCATCACCAGGATCGGCGCGTGCGTGGCGCCGGCGAGCGGGGTGACATCCATGGTCTGCAGCGGGTCGGTGCCATAGGCATATTCGGTGGCGCCGGGGGTGCTGGTGGCGGCCTGGGCGGTCATGGTCCAGCAAAGCGCCAGGCAGGTGATGAGGTAACGCATGGGAATCCTTTCAGTGCGACGGCGCGTGCATAGCAGCCCCGCCGGTTTTTGCAAGAAGGCGATTGTCATGAATCGTTCACACCGGCGGGTATTACTTTGGGCTAACATGGAGTCATGTTCGACCTGGCCGCACTGGATCTGATTGGCGATCTTCTTTTATTCGCCCCGTTCGACACGCCCCAAAGCAAGACCGGGCGCGTGATCGCTTATACGGTGCTAGGTGCCGCCGTGACGTTTGTCGGCTGGCGGGTTTACGAGGAGTGGTCGCACAGCCAGCGTGAACAGCAGCGCCGCAGCAGCCATCCGCAGGAATCGACCGTCAACCGCTAGTTGGAGGCGAGCTGGCTCGGTAGTTTGCTGAGCGGGTCAACCACCGTGGTGCCTTGGCGCATGGCGAAATGCAGCTGCGGGCTGGTGGCACTGCCCGTCTGGCCCACATAGCCCAGCACATCGCCCGGCAGCACATGGTCGCCCTTCGCGACGATGATCTCGCGGGCGTGGGCATAGGAGGTCAGCGTGCCATCGGGGTGGCGGAGGATGACCATGTTGCCATAGTCACGCACGTTGGTGCCGACATAGGCCACCTGCCCTGCTCCGGCCGCCTTGATGGGTGTTCCATCGGCCGCGGCGATGGTGATGCCTTCATTGGCAATGCCGTTGGCCTGCTTACCGAATTTCTCGGTAACTTTACCCTCTACTGGCCATTGCCAGCCGTTGCTGGCCACCTGCGGCAGCGGTGCGACCTTGTGCAGGATGGGCTGGTTCTGCATCACCGGCGCGGCGACAGCCTGCTGCATGGGTTTAGTATCGATGCTGATATGGTTGGCATAGCTGCTCTGGCCGCGCTGAAACGGCGCGCTGCTGGTGTTCACCGCGATGTGGTTACTATAGTTAGCGGCCAGGTTGGTGGTGGGCCCGGTGCCGGGGCGGCCATAATACTGGGTGCCGCGATCGTCGAGCATGGCCTGCTGGTCTTGCGAACAGGCGGATAGCAGCACGGTGGTGAGGATCATCAGTGCTGCAGCAAAGGAAATACGCATGGCACACTCCTAATGCGAGAGTTAAAGAACGGGGTTGCCCCCGTTTACTTGCCAATGCGACTCAGGGCTTAGGCCCATTTTTTAATGCCTTATGGGTAAAACTTCACAGGTTTATCCACAGCACGGCTCAGGTCTAACACACAGGGTTATTGAACGCAACGGCAATTATTTGGCACCTGCGCATGGCGGATGCACAATTCCACCCGCTGTGGCAAAAACACACAGGATTATTGAACGATAGTTTAGATAATTGTGGGTAACTATCCGTGTACCAGCGGTACGAAGCGCACAGGCACCAGCACTTCCTTCCGCACCTCGTCTTCCGCAACGCGGGTGAGCTTCAGCAGCTCCTGCGCCGCCACATGCGGGCCCACCGGCACGATCATGATGCCGCCGATGGCCAACTGCTGCATGAGGAGCTGCGGGACTTCTTCCGCCGCACAAGTGACGATGATGCGCTCATACGGCGCGGCATGGCTCCAGCCCTTGCCGCCATCGCCCACATGCGGGGTAATGTTGCGCAGGCGCAGCGCCTCGAAGCGCGTCCGGGCGATTTCGGCCAGGGGCTTGTGCCGCTCGATGGTGTGCACCCGCCGCGCCAGCTTACTGAGGATGGCCGCCTGGTAGCCCGAGCCGGTACCGATTTCGAGCACGGTGTGCGTCGGTTCCACCTCCAACGCCTGCGTCATCATGGCGACGATGCTGGGCATGCTGATAGTCTGCTCCATGGCGATGGGCAGGGCGTTATCCTCATAGGCGCGGTCGAGGAAAGCTTCCTCGACGAACTGCTCGCGTGGCACCTGCTCGATGGCGCCCAGCACGCGCGTATCGGTGATACCCGAGCGCCGCAGCTTCATGATGAGGCGGATTTTCTCGGCATGGAGGTTATCTTCCATCGCCTGGCTGAGCGCGGGGTGCACACCCTTCGGGTGCTTGATGTTCTGGGTGGCGCTCACGCCAGCGTCTCCAGCAGGCCATGCATTTTCTCAAGCATGGGGTAATGCGTCATGTCCATATCGATGGGGGTGACGGTGATGTAGCCGTCCTTGATGAGGCGGTAATCGGCCGTCGGCTGGTCGGAGAACGGCTCGGTGCGCTGGCCGCCGATCCAGATATAAGGCCGGCCATGCGGGTCGACGCGGCGATGCAGGTTATCTTCCAGAATGCGGCGGCCGTGCGGGCACGGCTTGATGCCTTTGATTTGTGCCGGCGGCAAAGCCGGAAAATTCACGTTCATCAGCGTGCCGGTGGGCCAGGTCATCTTCGCCAGCGACTCGATGATCTGTGCCGCGAATTTCTCCGGCGTCGCCCAGTTGATGCCTTCATCCGTAAGCACGTTCGAGAAGGCGATGGCGGGGATGTCGAGTAGCGTGGCCTCCATGGCAGCACTCACGGTGCCGCTGTAAGTCACGTCCTCCGCCAGGTTGCTGCCGCGGTTGATGCCGGAAAGCATGAGGCCGGGGCGCTTGTCTTTCAGGATTTCCATCACGCCCACCAGCACCGCGTCGGTCGGCGTGCCGCTGACGGCCCATTTGCGGTCGGTCACCTTGCGGTAGCGCAGCGGGGCGTGCAGGCTGAGCGAGTGCCCCGCCCCGCTCTGTTCCTTATCGGGCGCCACCACCCAGACATCGTCGGACAGCGTGCGGGCGATGCGCTCCAGCACCGCGATGCCCTCGGCCTCGACGCCATCGTCGTTGCTGATGAGGATGCGGGTGGATTTAAGGTCGATGGGCATGGCGTGTTCCTTTTCCGTCGCACGCAGACTAGATGAAAATTTGCCCCGACGCCTGCCTTCGCAAGCGCAGCGCGCTATTTCGCGATGACTTTCAGCCCACCCATGTAAGGCTGCAACACCTCCGGCACGGCGATGCTGCCATCCGGCTGCTGGTAATTTTCCAGCACGGCCACCAGCGTACGGCCCACGGCGAGGCCGGAGCCGTTGAGGGTATGCACGAACTGCGTGCCCTTCTCGGTGCGGTAACGCGCCTTCATGCGGCGGGCCTGAAAATCGCCGCAGTTGCTGCAGCTGGAGATTTCGCGGAAGGCATTCTGCCCCGGCAGCCATACCTCGATGTCATAGGTTTTGCGCGCGCCGAAGCCGGTGTCACCGGCACAGAGCAGCATCACGCGGTAATGCAGGCCGAGGCGCTTGAGCACCTCCTCCGCCGCAACCAGCATGCGTTCGTGTTCGACGGTAGAATCTTCAGGTTTGGTGATGCTGACCAGTTCCACTTTACTGAACTGGTGCATGCGAATCATTCCACGCGTATCGCGCCCGGCGCTGCCCGCTTCACTGCGGAAGCACGGCGTATGTGCGGTGTAGCGGCGCGGCAGGCTTGTTTCTTCCACGATGCTGTCGTTCACGATGTTGGTGAGCGACACTTCTGAAGTGGGAATCAACCAATGGTCGGTGGTGGTTTTGAATAAATCTTCGGCGAATTTTGGCAGCTGCCCCGTACCGCGCAACGCATTATCGCGCACCAGCAGTGGCGGGCTGGCTTCAGTGTAGCCATAGATGCCCGTGTGCAAATCGAGCATGAAGGCTGCCAGGGCGCGCTCCAGCCGTGCCAGGGCACCAGTGAGGATGACAAATCGCGCACCGCTGATTTTCGCCGCGGTTTCGAAATCCATCAGCCCCAGCGCTTCGCCGAGTTCGAAATGTTCTTTTGGCGCAGCGATGGCGGGCTTACTGCCTACTACGCGAATTTCCTCGTTGGCGACTTCATCCGCCCCCGCCGGCACTTCATCGACCAGCAGGTTGGGGATGCGCATCAGCGCGTCGGTCAGCTCGGCATTATCGCCCTCGCCGCCTTCCAGCGCGGCGATTTTTGCCTTGATGTCGGATGCTTCTTTTTTCAGTTCCTCCGCCTTGGCCTTGTCGGTGCGCATCGCCTCGCCGATGGCTTTGGCCACCTCGTTGCGGCGGGCCTGCAGGTTCTGCAGCTCAGTTTTGCCACCGCGCGAGGCTTCGTCGAGCTTCAGCAGGTCGGCGGCCCAGGGACCGGTATAGGCCGGGCGACGTTTCAGAGCGGCGTCATAGGCTGCCGGGTTTTCGCGGATGGCTTTGATATCATGCATGGGCGTCCTCAGTGGTTTTGCGGCGCTCGATAGCGCGGCAGGCGAAGATGGATATTTCATAGAGCCCGTATAAGGGCACCAGAAGCAAAATCTGGCTTAGCACGTCGGGCGGGGTGATGACGGCGGCAACCGCGGCCAAAATGACAATCATATAGCGCCGCGCCCCGGCCAGCTGCGCCGCCGAAAGCAGGCCGACGCGCACCAGCAGCGTCAGCACCACGGGCAACTGGAAACTGAGGCCGAAGGCCAGCACGATCTGCATCACCAGCGAGAGATATTCGCTGACCTTGGCCTCGACCACCAGCGGCAGGCCGCCGGCGATATCGGGCGTTTCGAAGGAGATGAAGAATTGCCAGGCCTTGGGCATCACGAAGAAATAGGCCATCGAGGCGCCGGCGAAAAACAACAGCGGCGCGGCGACAAGGTAGGGCAACAGCACCCGCCGCTCGCGCTTATAGAGGCCGGGGGCGATGAACAGATAAATCTCGCCGGCGATATAGGGGAAGGCGACGAAGAAGCCGCCATAGACTGCCAGCGTAAGATAAGTAACGAAGGTTTCGGTGAGGCTGGTGGCGATGAGTTTGCGGTTCTCGCCGTGAAACGCTTCGGCCAGCGGGTGGAGGAGGAAGCGATAGATATCTTCCGAATAGACATAGCAGAGGGCCGAGGCCGCCAGCCACACTACGGCGGCGCGCATCAGGCGGTTGCGCAGCTCGATCAGGTGGGTGATGAGAGGCGCCTCACTCAACGGGCTTCTCGGGGGTTGCGAGCGGCTTGGGCGCGGCGAGTTTTTCCAGCTCACTCACATCGTATGCCTGCTGGGGTTTGCCTTCGAGGTCGATGATGGTGCGGCCGGTGCCTTCCACCTCGCGCACCACTTCCTGCAGCTGCTGCTTCATACCCTCGCTGAAGGCCTGCAGTTCGCGCCACCATTTGGCCAGCTGGCGCAGCGCGCCCGGCAGCTCTTTCGGGCCGATGGCGACGAGCGCGATGGCGCTGGTCAGCACCAGTTCCGAGAAGCCGACGTTAAGCATCTTTCTTGTCTTCGGGGGGGAGAACTTCCTGCGGCGGGGTGGCTTTGGCATGGTCGCCCTCCATACCTTCGCGCAGGTTGCGAATGCCCTTGCCGATATCGCCCATCACACGCGGCAGTTTGCCGGCGCCGAACAGCACGAAGATCAGCAGTGTTACGATAAGCAGGTGGCCGAGACTCAAACCCATAACTTCCTCCAAAGATGGCGGTAGTGCTAGCACCGGCTATCAGCGGCGACAAGCATTAAGCGGAGGTAAGCGCCTGCCATTCGGCGATTTGCACAGCCGCGGCAACGGCGGGGGCCACAGGAAGGCACATCAGCGCGCGCTGGGCGCGGACGATGGCGGCTTCCGTCATGACGGGGCTGGCGGCGGCGACTTCGCGCAGCTCGGCCATGAGGTTGCGAGCGGGTTCGCCGATGAGGGCGCCGTTGCCGTGCAGCACCAGGTCGCAGCCGGCTTCCAGCGTGGCGCAGGTTTTTTCGGTGAAGCTGCCGGCCAGGGCTTTCATCGACAAATCGTCGCTCATGATCAGCCCGTCATAGCCCAGTTCCTGACGGATGAACTGGATGACAGTCGGCGAAACGGTGGCACAGCGCTTGGGGTCGATGGCTTCGTAAATAATATGCGCCGTCATGGCGAGCGGGATGAAGCTGAGCGCTTTGAAGGGGATGAAATCGCTGGCCCAGAGCTCGGCCAGGCTGGCGCTGACACGTGGCAGATGCTCGTGGCTGTCCTGCGTGGCGCGGCCGTGGCCGGGGATATGCTTGAGGATGGGCAGGATGCCAGCCGAAAGCAGGCCCCTCGCCTGCGCGCCGGCCAGATCTGCCACTTTTTCGCCAGTGTCGCCGAAAGCGCGGTCGCCGATAATGGCGTGGCATTCGGGGGCCAGCACATCGGCCACGGGGGCGCAATCGGTGGTGATGCCGACGGCGCGCAGCTCCTCGCCCAGCAGGCGGGCGTTGAGTTCAGTGGCGAGGCGTGCGGCAGCACGATCGGGCATGTCAGCGAAGAATTTGGCGGGTGGGTATTTGCGCCAGTGCGGTGGCTTGAGGCGCGCTACGCGGCCGCCTTCCTGGTCGACGAGGATGGCGGCGTAAGGGTGGTCGAGCAGCGATTTGATTTCAGTGGTGAGGGCCAGCACCTGCTCAGGCGTGCTGATATTGCGCGCGAAGAGAATGATGCCGTAGGGCTTCTCATCGCTGAGAAACTTGCGTTCCTCATCCGTAAGCTTTTGCCCGGTGACACCGCCGATGAAAGCTTTAACCATGTTCAACTCCTATAAGGCTAGCAGATATGAGCCCACGAAGCGGCGCGCTAGAGCGCAATAGCACGATCAGGACGCACGAACACATTACTTGCCGGCGGGAAAGCAGGCCTGGCCGGCGGCGCTCAGCTTGGCGCAGGCGGCTTTTGCAGCATCGCTGGAACTGAAGCCCGAGGCGCGCAGGCGGTAGAAGGTACCGTTGGGCAAATCCGCCTTCACGATGATGGGGCTGCCTTTCAGCACGTCGCCGTGCCTAGCGCTGATCTTGCTCCATTGCTCTTTGGCTTCCGCTTCCGATTTGAACGCGCCGAGCTGCACCTGGTAGCTGCCGGTGGCAGCCGCTGTCGGTTTCGCGGCGGGCTTGGTGGCTGGTTTTGCCGCTGCCGTTTTGGGCTTTTCAGCCGGGGCATTGGCGGGTTTGATATTCACCATTTTAGGCGCCGAAACGGCGGGCGATGGGTTGGCGGCCGGGGCCGGTTTCGTGGCGGGTGCCGGAGTGGGTTTGGGAGCCGGCGCGGCAGCTACCGGGGCAACCGATGCGGCAGGCACAGCAGCCGCAGGCTTCGGCACTTCCTTCGCTTCAGGGGCGACAGGCGGGGCCGGCTGTTTCATCGATTGCGCATCGACAGGATCCACCGGTGCGGTATCACCTTTCAACGAATCGTTTACATAAGAGGTAGTGGTGCCGGCATCGGGCTTGGGCGCGGCGGCGGGGGCCGGTGCTTCGGCGGTTTTATCGGCACCTACCGCGGGTTGGGGAATGACGGGGGCTTCCGCATCCGGCAGCAGTTTTTCTTCTTTTTCGTCGTTGTCGCTTTCGGGGTTCGAACCGATGGCGTCGTAAATAGTTTTGTCCTGGTTGGGGAACTGTTCGCCGCCGGCATTGGTGGGTTCGCCCTTGATCGGCGTGGCGTCGGCTTTCACTACCAGCACCTGCCCGTCGCGCACCGACTGGCTGCCGGAGTGATAGGCGTAATAGGCCAGCGCCACGAAGCCGCCCACGGCCACCACCAGCACCAGCCACGACATGGCGCGCGAGCGTGGGGCGTTGCCTTCGTTCAGCTCTTCGTAATCATCGAGATCGGGGCGCATAACTATCTCAGTTCCTCAACAGGTTGGACACCGCAAACGGTAAGGCCCGACGCTATCACCACCGCGAGCGCCCGCGCAAGGGCTAATCGCGCGGCGGTGAGGGCCACGTCGTCACTGATGAAGCGCAGGTCGTCGGCATGGTTCCACAGGCCGTGGAAGGCTGCGGCCACTTCCTGTACATAATAGATGATGCGGTGGGGCTCGTGTGCCAGTGCGGCCTGCTCGACGATGCGCGGCCAGCCGGCCAGCAGGCGGATGAGCGAAAGCTCGGCCGGGTGCGATAGCAGCGCCAGGTCGGGCTGCGCGTTGGCATAGGCCTCGGCCGCCTGCTCGCGCGCGCCGCGCAGGATGGATTTGGCGCGGGCATGGGCGTATTGCACGTAGAAGACCGGGTTGTCTTTCGACTGTTCCTGCACCTTGGCAAAATCGAATTCCATCTCCTGCGAGGATTTGCGCATCAGCATGACGAAGCGCAGAATGTCTTTGCCCACTTCATCGAGCACGTCACGCACGGTGACGAAATTGCCGGCGCGTTTGCTCATGCGCACGGGCTCGCCGTTCTTGAACAGCTGCACCATCTGGCACAGCTTCACATCGGCGGTGGTGCGATTTTCGGAGAGGGCTTCGGTGGCGGCGCTGATGCGTTTTACATAGCCGCCATGGTCGGCGCCCATCATGAACACCAGCACGTCGTAACCGCGGGCAAGCTTATCGAGGGTTAGTGCAAGGTCACCGGCGAAATAGGTGTAGCTGCCATCGGACTTCTGGACGGTGCGGTCCATATCGTCGCCGAACGACGTGGAGCGGAAGAGGAGTTGCTCTCGCGCTTCCCACTCGTCCGGTTTTTCGCCCTTCGGCGGCTCGAGCACGCCTCGGTAGACGTGACCCAGCTGGTTAAGACGCTCGACTGCTTGTTCAATTTTACCTGCATCGCGTAACTTCTGCTCCGAGGTGAAAAGATCGTGTTGGATGCCGAGATCGGCAAGGTCGTGCTTGATGAGGGCCATCATGCAATCGATTGCGATGGGTTTGGCCAGCGCTAATTGTTCCTCCGGGGGTTTATCCTTAAGCTTATCCCCATATTTCTCGCGCAGCGCTTCGCCGACGCCCTTCATATACTCGCCGGGATAAAGCCCCTCAGGGATATCGCCGATCGCTTCGCCCAGCGCTTCGCGGTAGCGCAGCAGGGCGGATTTGGCCAGCACATCGATCTGCACGCCGGCGTCGTTGATGTAATATTCCTTGGTGACGTTATAGCCCGCTTTCAGCAGCAGCGTCGCCAGCGCGTCGCCATACACTGCCATGCGCGCGTGGCCGACATGCATGGGGCCGGTGGGGTTGGCCGATACGTATTCAACGTTGATGCGCCTGCCGCGGCCGATGGTGGAATTGCCGAAGCCGACGCCATCGGTGAGTATAGCGGGCACGATTTGCTGCCAAGCCGAGGGCTTGAGGCGCAGGTTGATGAAGCCGGGGCCGGCGACGGTGACTTCCGTTACATCCGGCAGCATACGCAGCTTTTCGGCTAGTGCATCAGCGATCTCGCGCGGTTTCTTTTTGGCCTGGCCGGCCAGCACCATCGCGGCGTTGGTGGAGAGGTCGCCATGCGCTTCCTCGCGCGGCGGTTCCATAGTCACGGCATCGGTTTTCAGGCCGGGGGCGATTTGCTCCACGGCAGCCAACACATGGTCGCGGTATGTTTCAAAAATATTCATGACGTTAATTTCGCGCGGTTAGGTCAAAAATCCGAGCATGTTCCTCTAGGGCAAAGCGGTCGGTCATGCCAGCGATAAAATCGCAGATCACCTCGGCGGTGCGCTGGGTGCGCTTGCCGTCGGTCTGAGCATACCAGACGTTGGGCAGGCAGTTGGGCTCGTTATGGAAGAATTCGAACAGCTCGGTCACCACGCGGCGGGCCTTGCTGGTCATGCGGTTCACCTTGTAGTGGCGGTACATGTGCTTGAACAGGAAGCTCTTGATGGATTTATTGACCACCGACATCTCCGACGAGAAATGCACCACTGCCTGGCCCAGGTGGCGGGCGGTGTCGGCGCTGTCGATGCGATGCCTGGTGATGTTGGCTTTGGTGGTCTCCACCACATCGCCCACCATGCGGTTGATCAGGCGGCGGATGACTTCGTGGCTATGGCGCTGGGGCGACAACATGGGGTGGTTAGCGCGCACTTCCTTGATGAGCTCATCCAGCAACGGCAACAATTCGAGGTCTTCCAGCTTGAAGAAGCCGGCGCGCAGGCCGTCGTCGATATCATGGTTGTTGTAGGCGATATCGTCGGCCAGCGAGGCGACCTGGGCCTCGATGCTGGCAAAGCTGTGCAGTTCCAGATCCTGCTGCGAGGTGTATTCCTTCAACGCGCGCGGCAGCTTGCCCAGCACCGGGCCGTTATGCTTGGCGATGCCTTCGAGCGTTTCCCACGTGAGGTTCAGCCCGTCGAAATCGGCATAGCGCTGCTCCAACTGGGTGAGGATGCGGATGGTCTGCGCGTTATGATCAAAACCGCCATTATCGCGCATGGCGTGGTTCAGCCCCTCCTCCCCCGCATGGCCGAACGGCGTGTGGCCGAGGTCGTGCGCGAGAGCCAATGCCTCTGCCAAATCCTCATTGAGCCTGAGGCTGCGGGCCATGCCGCGGGCCAGCTGGGCCACTTCGATGGAATGGGTGAGGCGGTTGCGGTAATGGTCGCCCTCATGGTTGACAAAAACCTGCGTCTTATATTCCAGGCGGCGGAAGGCGGTGGAATGGATGATGCGGTCGCGGTCGCGCTGGTGGGGGCTGCGCATGCCGCACTCATCCTCGGCGATCAGGCGGCCGCGCGATTTGGCGGGGTTCACGGCATAGGGCGCCAGATGGGCATAGGTGTCGGACATGGTCCCCTCTTCTTTTTCTGGGTGCAGCTTATTGCTTTGGCCGCCGCGTCGCATTATATTTCCTGCCTATGGAAGCCCAATTCGCCATTTCCGATAGTGCTGCGGCACGCATCGCACACCTGCTGGCCGACGAGCCGGCCGGCACCAAACTTCGGGTGTCGGTGGAGGGCGGCGGCTGCTCCGGTTTCCAGTATCACTTCGATTTTGCGGCAGGGCCGCAGGCCGATGATATGGTATTCGGCACACCAGAAGCGCCCGTGCTGGTCGACACCACTTCGTTGGAATTCGTGAAGGGCGCCATGCTCGATTATGTGGCCACCCTGGGCGCCGCCGCGTTCGAGATCAAGAACCCCAATGCCAGCGCCAGCTGCGGTTGTGGCAACAGTTTTTCGGTGGCGCTCTAGCCGCGCGGCGGAGTGATGGTTTGCGGGGACAAATCGATCGTCATGGCGCCCGTATCGACCAATGATTGCGTCTTGGCGTCTAGCGGCAATTGCGGCACGGTAAAACAGTAATCGCCCAGGACTTTCTTCAGATCGAGGGTATTTACGATATAATCTGCAGCAGCCGTATCCCGGCCAGTGGCGAATGCCGCTTTTGACCTTTCACCCATTTGGTGGGTACGTATTTCTTGTTCTTTCAGCTTGGCGGCCACCCCATCTGAAACAAAAATATCTTTGACGGCAGGCATGCTGAACACCTCGTGGTTTTCAATGCCATTGGTAATGATCTGGGTTACTGTTTCTCGTTTGGTCATCGCGCGCTCTTTGCCAATCTTATTACATTAGCATTTAATTGTGTCGATTTTATGACGCTGGCATTTAAAGCGAATGGCTTTATGGTTGTGCCATGCCCATCACCATCGCCACCTTCAACGTCAATTCCGTCAAGGCGCGCCTGCCGAATTTGCTGGCGTGGCTGGATGCCAACCCCATCGATATCGTGCTGCTGCAGGAGTTGAAATGCGTGGACGAGGCTTTTCCGGCGATAGAGCTGGAGGAACGCGGCTACAACCTCGCCATTCATGGGCAGAAAACATATAACGGCGTCGCCATCTGCTCGAAATTCCCGTTGGATGACGTAACGCGCGGACTGCCAGGTGATGAGACGGATGCGCAGGCGCGCTATATTGAGGCGGTGGCGAGCATTCCGGGCGGCGCCATCCGTGTCGCCTCGGCCTATGTGCCCAATGGACAGGATGTGGAATCCGACAAGTTTCCCTACAAGCTGAAATTTTATGACCGGTTGCGGGCACATTGGGCGCAGCAGCTGGCATTCAACGAAATCGCCGTGCTGGGCGGGGATTTCAATGTCGCCCCCTCACCCATCGATGTGTTCGACCCGGCACGTAGCGATGGCAAAATCTGCTACCACCCGCTGGAGCGCGAGAAGCTGCGCGGGTTGCTGAACCTCGGGCTTTACGATGCGTTCCGCGTCGCCAACCCCACGCACAAGCAGTTCAGCTGGTGGGATTACCGCGCGGGGGCATACGAAAACGGCATGGGCCTGCGCATCGACCATCTGCTGCTATCGCCAATGGCGGTGGACAGGCTGGCCTCCTGCCATATCGATGAAGTGCCGCGCCAGCAGGAAAAGCCGTCGGACCATGCACCGGTAGTGGCAGCGATTGCCGCCTAAATGATGTGGAAGATATAAAGCAGGATGATGACGGGGATCGGGATGCCGACCAGCCAGAGTAATGCGCCTTTCATGGGAATCTCCTATCGGTGGTAAGAACTTCACCTTAGGGCAAGCGGCATCAGCAGGCGATGCGGCAGCTACTGGCTATCTTTAAAGCGGACGACAAATTCGCCGGGCACAAGGGGCTCGGCCGGGGCTTCCGGCGCACCGCCGCGCGAGCCGGGGATGGCCAGCTTGAGGTTGGGCGAACCTTCGGTGGGCGTGGTGAGGGCGATTTCCTCGCGCGCCAGCTGGCGGCTGGGGGGCAGCTCGTAGCCGGGGTTATTGCTGGGCAGCACCTTGTTGCGGCCGCCGTTCTTGGCTTCATAGAGCGCCACATCGGCGCGTTTCAGCAGGCTCTCGGGCGTGTCGCCGGGCTGCAGGGTGGCGTAGCCGATACTCACGGTTTTGCGGATAGGGCTCTCCGGATGGCTGACGACGAAGGGCGTCGACTCGACGTTTTTGCGCAGACGCTCGGCTGCTTCATAGGCACGGATGCCATCGGTCTCCGGCATCAGAATTACAAATTCCTCCCCACCATAGCGCGCCGCCAGATCCGCCGAGCGGATGGTGTTGACGATGATGGCCGACAGGCCCTTCAGCACTTCATCGCCCACGTTATGGCCGTAGGTATCATTCACCGCCTTGAAATGGTCCATATCCATGATCACCACGGCCAGGTTACGGCCCTGCTCACCGGCCTGGCGCACCAGGTTTTTAAGGTGGGTGTCGAGATAGTGGCGGTTATAGAGGCGCGTCAGCCCGTCCGTCACCGCCATGGAGACGGATTCCTGGTAGTTCGACTTCAACGCTTCCTGGTATTTTTTACGGCGGATCTGAGTTTTGATGCGGGCGAACATCTCGTTGAAATCGACCGGCGAGAGCAGGTAGTCGTTTACGCCCAGCTCGAGGCCTTTCAGCATCAGATGCTGCTCCTCCTCATCGACCAGCATGATGATGGGCACATTGCGCACCGCCTCGATGGCCTTGAACTGCGTGGCCAGGCGCAGCCCGTCAATATCCGCCAGCTGGGTGGAGATGACGATGAGGTCGATATTCTCGGCCGTGCGCGCATGGTCCAGCGCCTGCTTATGGTCGGCGAAGCTGGCCACCTTATAGCCGGCGTTGGTGAGCTTCTCGTTCATGCGGCGCGATTGCACCACGTCATCGTCAATCACCATCAGCTGCGAGCCGGAAACATCGAAATTCAGCGCGAAATCGGAGGCCGCCATGCCCAGCTGGCTGCCGGATTTGTCGCGCAAGCGCAGCTCGTCGATCAGCACCTTGATGCGCACCAGGCTGCGCACGCGCGCGAACAGCGCCGTGTCGTTGATGGGTTTGGTGATGAAATCATCAGCCCCTGCTTCCAGCCCCTGCACGCGGTCGGAGGGTTCGGAGAGCGCCGTCACCATCACCACGGGGATGTGCGAGACTTCGGGGTCTTCCTTCAACTGGCGGCAGGTTTCGAAACCATCGATGCCGGGCATCATCACATCGAGCAGAATCAAATCCGGCTTGCGGGCCTTGGTCTGCTGGATGGCCTCGTAGCCGTCCTTGGCGGTGATGACATCGTAATATTCGTTGCTGAGTTTGGCTTCCAGCAGCTTCACGTTGGCGGGAACATCGTCGACGACTAGTACGAGGCCGGTCATTGCTTGGTTACGCTGCCAGTTCGGGTTCGAGGAACCGGCGTATGGTAGTCAGGAAATCGTCGATGGCAATCGGTTTGCTCAAATAGGCCTCGCAGCCGGCGCGCATGATTTTATCCTCATCGTCCTTCATGGCGAAGGCAGTGACGGCGATGACGGGGATGCCGGCGATGGAGCTGTCGGCCTTGATCTTGCGGGTGACGTCGAGGCCGGAAATCTCGGGCAGCTGGATGTCCATGATGATCAGGTCGGGCTGGATATTGCGCGTCATGGCGATGGCTTCGATGCCCTCGCGCGTTTCGTAGGTCTCATACCCATTGGCCCCCAGAAGGTCGCGAAAGAGCTTCAGGTTCAAGTCGTTATCTTCGACGATGAGTATTTTTTTTGTCATGCACTGGCCTGCCTAGCGTAAGTATACGCCGATGGCCAATAATTTCTAGCAAAAACGATGGATTAGCGATTCAACCGTGTATCGATGAGTTGCTGCACCACATCGGGGTCGAGCAGGGTGCTGGTATCGCCCAGCGAGCCATAGTCGTTCTCGGCGATCTTGCGGAGGATGCGGCGCATGATCTTGCCGCTGCGGGTCTTGGGCAGGCCGGGGGTGAAGTGGATGAATTCCGGCGTCGCCAGCCCGCCGATCTGCTGGCGCACCCATTGCTTCAGCTCGGCGCCCAGCGCATCGCCCGGCGCGGCGCCCTGCTTGAGGGTGACATAGGCGTAAACGCCCTGGCCCTTGATGTCATGCGGATAGCCGACCACGGCGGCTTCGGCCACCGCCTTATGCGCCACCAGGGCGGATTCGATTTCGGCGGTGCCGAGGCGGTGGCCGCTGACATTGATCACATCATCCACCCGGCCGGTGATCCAGTAATAGCCGTCGGCATCGCGGCGGCAGCCGTCGGAGGTGAAATATTTGCCCGGCACGCTGCTGAAATAGGTTTCGCGGAAACGCTGATGGTCGCCCCAGATGGTGCGGGCCTGACCGGGCCAGCTTTCGGCGATGGTCAGCATCCCCTCGCCCGCGCCTTCGATCAGGGTGCCTTTGCTGTCGTAAATTTCCGGCTTCACGCCGAAGAAGGGAAAGCTGCAGCTGCCGGGTTTCATGGGGAAGGTGCCGGGCAGCGGCGTCATCATATGGCCGCCGGTTTCGGTCTGCCACCAGGTATCGACGATGGGGCAGCGGCCGTCGCCTACCACGTTATAATACCACCACCAGGCCTCGGGGTTGATGGGCTCGCCAACACTGCCGAGGATTTTCAGCGAGGCGCGCGAGGTTTTCTTCACCGGCCCATCGCCCAGCCGCATCAGCGAGCGCACCGCGGTGGGCGAGGAATAGAATTTCGTCACGCCGTGGCGGTCAACCATCTCCCAGAAGCGCGAGGCATCGGGGTGGGTGGGCACGCCCTCGAAAATCACCTGGGTGACGCCCAGGGCCAGCGGGCCGTAAACGATGTAGCTGTGCCCCGTGATCCAGCCCACATCGGCGGTGCACCAGTAGATGTCGTCATGCTGGATGTCGAAGGTGTAGCGGGTGGTGGCGGCGGCATAGACCAGGTAGCCGCCGGTGGTGTGCAGCAGGCCCTTCGGCTTGCCGGTGGAGCCGGAGGTGTAGAGGATGAAGAGCGGGTCCTCCGCATCCATCACCTCGGGTTCGCAGGTGGCGGGCTGGTGGGGCACCACCGCTTCCCACAGCACATCGCGCGGGGCATGGATGGGCACGGCGGTATCCGTATGTTTCAGCACCAGCACGTGGCGGATGGCAAGGCCATCGATGGCCGCATCCACATTGGCCTTCAGCGGAATGCGCTTGCCGGAGCGCTTGCCCTCGTTGGCGGTGATGACGATCTCGCTGCCGCAATCCGTGATGCGGTTGCGGATGGAATCGGGCGAGAAGCCGCCGAAAATCACCGAATGCACGGCACCGATGCGGGCGCAGGCCAGCATGGCATAACAGGCCTCGGGCACCATCGGCATATAGATGGTGACGCGGTCGCCCTTTTTTACGCCCAGCGAACGCAGGGCATTGGCCAGCCTGCACACCTGTTCCAGCAGCTCGCGGAACGTGATGCGGCGGATGTCGTCTGGTTCGTCACCCTCGAAAATAAAGGCGATTTTGTCGGGCGTGCGCCCGGCATGGCGGTCGAGGCAGGTTTCAGTGACATTCAGCTTGCCGCCCTGGAACCATTGAATCGATACATCGCCGGTGAAGTTGGCGTTTTTCACTTTTGTCCAGGGTTGACGCCAGGCGAACTGCGCAGCGATTTCGCCCCAGAAACCATCCGGATCGGCCAGCGAACGGGCGTACATGGTGCGATAGGCCTCGGCATCCACCAGCGCCTGGGCGGCGAGATCGGGGTTCAGCGGTACGGTTTCGTTGGTCATACATGCCTCATAGCAAAAACGTCATTTCCGCGAAAGCAGGAATCTCGGGCCGCCTGTGCAAGATTCGCGCTTTCGCGGAAATGACGGGTTGTATATAAAAACGCGATGCCCCGATATAAACTCACGATTGAATATGACGGAACCCCCTTCGCCGGCTGGCAGCGCCAGGATGGGCAACTGACCGTGCAGGGCGTGGTGGAAGCCGCGCTGGAACAGTTCGTCGGCCCGGTCGAAGTGTTCGCCTCGGGCCGCACCGACACGGGCGTACACGCGCGCGGCCAGGTGGTGCATGTGGATTTTCCGGTGGAGCGCAAGCCGTTCAACATTTGCGAGGGGCTGAATGTGCTGATGCTGCCTCACCCGGTCAGCGTGCTGGCGGCCGAGGAAGTGGCACCCACTTTCCATGCGCGTTTCGATGCGAAGCAGCGGCATTACCTCTACCGCATTATCAACCGCTCCTCACGTCTGGGGTTGGATGCGACGCGCGCCTGGCACCAGTTCCGCCCATTGGACCTTGATGCCATGCGCGAAGGCGCGCAATACCTCATCGGCAAGCATGACTTCACCAGCTTCCGCTCCAGCACCTGCCAGTCGAAAGACCCGGTAAAGACGATGGATGATATCACCATCACCACCCGCAGCAATAACCCGGAGCAGATCATGATTCGCGTGTCGTCACGCTCGTTCCTGCATCACCAGGTACGCAATATGGTGGGCACGCTGGCCATGGTTGGCAGCGGTAAATGGAAGCCCGAGCAGGTGAAGCAGGCATTGGAAGCGCGCGACCGCCGTGCCGGCGGCGTGACTGCGCCGGCCCACGGGCTGTATTTCATGCGGGTTGATTATTAGGCGAAGTAGCCTTCCAGCACACGCTGGTAGATTTCGGCAAGGCCTTCGAGCGTTTTCACTGCCACCCGCTCATCCACCTGATGCGCGGTGCGGCCGGTGGTGCCGAATTCGATGACGGGGCAGACATCCTTGATGAATCGTGCATCCGACGTGCCGCCGGTAGTCGACAGAACAGGGGTCTGACCCGTTACTTTTTTAATAGCGCCTACCAGCAGCTCGGTCAGCTTCGCATCGCCATTCAGGAACGATTCACCGGTGACGCGATGTTTCAGTTCGACTTCGCCAAACGGCGCACAGCGCTCGCGCACCCATTGAACGATGTCGGCGCTGGCATGGAGGTCGTTGAACCGTATATTGAAGCTGGCGCCGGCGCTGGCGGGGATGACGTTGGTGGTCGGGTTGCCGACATCGATGGAGGTGATTTCCAGGTTGCTGGGCTGAAAATGCTCGCTTCCCTCATCGAGGCGGGTGGTTTTCAGTGCGTGCAGCATCATTACGATGCGCGTCACCGGATTGTCGGCACGTTCGGGATAGGCGGCATGGCCCTGCACGCCGTTCACCTTCAGCTGGAAGGTAATGCTGCCGCGACGGCCGATTTTCACCATCTCGCCCAATACATCCGGGTTGGTGGGTTCGCCCACCAGGCAATGGTCGATTTTTTCGCCATGCTCTTTCATCCAGCCGAGCATTTTGCGGGTGCCGTTGACGGCATCGCCCTCTTCATCCTGCGTGATCAGCAGCGAGATGCTGCCTTTGCACTGGCCGCTCTCGATGAAATTTTTCGCGGCGAGCATGAAGGCGGCGATGGCGCCTTTCATATCTTCCGCACCACGGCCAATCAGTTCTCCATCCACCACCTGCGGCTCGAAAGGCGGCACTTTCCAAGCCGCTTCATCACCCGGCGGCACCACATCGGTATGACCGGCGAAGCAGAAGTTTGGCGCGGTTTTGCCGTAGCGCAGGTAGATATTTTCAACCGGCTCGTAGCCCTCTTCCTTGAACAGCACGCGATGCGCCTCGAAACCGAGCGGGCGCAAAAAATCTTCCAGCACATTGAACGCCCCTGCCGTGCGGGGGGTAACGCTGGGGCAAGCGATTAGCGCTTTGGCGAGTGCGGTGACATCAGTCACGCAGCAGCTCGTTGATGCTGGTTTTGGAGCGCGTCTTCTCGTCTACACGCTTCACGATGATGGCGGCGGCGAGGTGCGGGTCGCCTGGTGTTTTGCCCGGCAGAGTGCCTGGCACCACCACTGAATAGGCGGGCACGCGACCATAGGAAATTTCACCCGTGCCGCGATCCACAATCTTAGTGGAAGCGCCTAGGAAAACGCCCATGGAAATCACTGCTCCCTCTTCCACAATCACGCCTTCCGCCACTTCCGAGCGGGCGCCGATGAAGCAATT
>FTIZ01000006.1_pt1 | contig 54262 bp, 100 predicted proteins | sample 1658381 | NCBI WGS metagenome assembly FTIZ01 (sample SAMEA3914822, study PRJEB12502) | metagenome | biome: forest; material: soil | place: USA | collected 2012-03-12 | depth 0.1 m
ATGTTGTGTAAAGGAATGTATCTGGACCACAAGCCAGGCGCGCCGAGCCAATTTTATAGTTAACTGACTGGTAAAATGACCGGCACATCAAACAGACCATCCCCGGCCATTCCTTTACAACTGGGAATCGGCGATCGGCAGGGAGTCCCCAGGACTCCATTTACCTTAACGCCTGATTTCGGCTTAACCTTACTATCCATTAACCTCTGACCATCCCTCATATCATCCCGAGCGCGGACCATCCTTTTCCACCTGACCATCCCTGACAGCATGACCATCCCGAAACCACCCCTGGTGCCACCCTCTTCAAAAACCAGGCATGGGACCCTTCACGATCTGCGTTCCAAAATCGGCCGAAATCCAAACCACCCTTCAACACATACCCACAAACAGTCACAGTTCGTACAAATCGTGACAGCCATCCTATTAACCGAATATAATTCAATAATATCAACGACATATCATACCACATCGCCAGATCGGCCTCAATTAATCGGCTGACCACCCCTGATTTCCATTATAGTGGACGATTTCGACGCAATATTTGACCCAAATAACGCCAGATTGTGAAAAATTATGCCACATATGCGCGCTGACCTCCCCTCAGATCGACCAGAACGCCAATCTATTTCACTTTTCGTGACTGCACGTGCATCCGCGCGACCCAAAAACACCATCTGTCACGATTTCATATCTTTCGTGACTGCATCGCGCCAAATCGGCCTCCAGTCACACTTCATATGAATCGTGACGGCAACCCAATGTCACGATCCCAGCGTTTCGTGACTGCAATGTGTGCAGCAAACTCAAACCCGTTGCACACAAAGGCCTGGCGCGAACCACCGCACGCGATCTCGCGCCTGATATGCGCTCAAGCGCGTATTGCCTGGGATAAGCAGCTCTCAAGGGCACACGCCCCGGCGTCGCGGCGTTTCATTAGATCGATCGTTTTCACCACCTGGTGAAAACGGCATATTCGCTGAAATGCCCATATTCGCTGCACAGAGAATATCGGCCGCTGACCGAATATGCGGTATAGCGCATGATCTCGAAAAACATGCGGCATTCCGCACGTCGCCAGGCCTAAGGTATCATATATGCACCCTTAAGTGGGTTAAGGCTCTATTTATGATACCTTATCGTTAATCCTAACCGATCGGTAAGGTAAACGAAGTGTCAACGCGAGATAGAGCTGCCATATTCGTGTCGACCTGGCGCTCGGCCGCCCAATAGTCAGTAGATACGACGCAAACCCATTTTCTCATAGATACAACGCGAACTCATTTTCTATTTCGCACATGATTCAACGCGAATTCATTTTCCAGGGCGAATTAGATAAGACGCAAACTCATTTCCGTTTTACATCAGATACAACGCGAACTCATTTTCTATTTCGCACATGATTCAACGCGAATTCATTTTTATTTTGACGCGGACAGATTTTTCCAGACAAAAATTTACAGGCGTTAAGGTTAATAAAAGATTAAGGTAAACAACTCAGTAAGGTTAATGCTTCATTAAGGTTAACGTTTCATTAAGGTTAATATTCTGTTAAGGTTAACGGTTCGTTAAGGTTAACAGAATATTAAGGTTGACGATCAGGCACCATTTATTAAGGTTAATCTCATATTAAGGTTAATGTCACACCTGCGAATATTAACCATCTTTTATTTGGCGTGTTAACGTCTTGTTAACTTCTGTCTGCGATGATGGCTTATCAACGCGAAAGGAATCGCTATGTTCATTTACGGTTGGAATATGCCGGGCTACATGCCGGATTGCGAACCGACTCCCTGTGACGATTGGTCTGAGGCTTTGCAAGGCCTGACTGAATCGCTCAAGCGTCATTACGAAGAGGATTCGGATGACGAAGAGAGCGGCGACCATTCGGACCAATACAACGCCGCTTTAAGCGCGTTGAACACGGCGGAGTCGGATTCCGAAATATCTGTCCGTTACGGCCAATATGTTTATTGGGTAAGAGAGGATTAACATGGAACGCATCACCTTTCAAATGTCGTTTCAAGCGCGTGACGGATCGGTCACGCCTCTGGGCGACTTCACGGCCACGGTCGAAGAAATGCGTTTCGGTTTCGGTCGGTTCGCGTTCATCAATCCGCGCACGGCTCAATGCGTAATCCTGGCCGTGCCGGATCACGTCAAACAACGTTACGCGGCTTAACCTCTCATTAACATCTATCTGATAGTGTAGGGCTGTCACCTACAAAGGAGGTGCGCGCATCATAGAGAAGTTGTTTCATCACCGTATGGTGCTACTGGCCTTATTGGTCTTGTGGCTCTTACATTAACCCAAGCGCCCGGCGGCAGTGATCGCCGGGCCATTGGTGAATAAGTTTCCGTTAAGGTTAACACAACCGGCCGAAATATTAACCACGAAAAAGTTTCGGGCATTAACACCTTGTTAACTTGTGTATGCGATGATGGATTATCAAAGGAGATAAGCCATGTATGTCATGCGCACTCAAAAGACCACGATCGGTAGTGAAACCCACTATTACGACACCCTGACCGAAATGACGGCGCGGGAACTGCGCGACGCTGAGGCGTTCGCAAAGCCTGGCGTCACACATCGCCACGTTGACGCGCTTCGGGCACACCAGCACGTCAAGACCGGCGGTCACCATGACACCCCACTGTACGTTGACGATAGCGGGCGCATCCGCTACGCGCGTGACGGTTACTAGGAGTTAACCATATGTCGACCACCAAGACCCTGGGCAAGTTCACTGCCGAAATCACCCGCACTGACGACTCCGTCCTGTGCGACATCACGTCCGGCAAGCATCACGCAAGCCTGTCGCTGTGCTCTGACCTGGGCACGGTCGGCGAGGAGCCCGGAGCGCCCGCGATCCCGGATGAAGTCCTGGAAATCTTCGAGACCTGGGCAACGAAGCAAGGATGGTAAACAAAGTCTGCCGGGCATAGAGCCCGGCAGAAAGGATTAACGTTGCGTTAAGGTTAACGCCTATACACCAAACCAAACGGCGACCCTTTTCGGATCGCCGCCCCTGGTTAATCGCACATGCGGGACATGCCCGCGAACTTGGGGTTAGCGTCGCACCACGCTTGCGCCTGTTCTTCGGATTCGAACTTGCCGCGCGCGAGGCCGGACGTGCCGTCGATATGCTTGACGGTCCATCCGTCGCGCACCATCTCGGCACCATCGGGGATATAGGCCGAATAGACCGAATAGGTGCGGTTGCCATATTGATAGTAGAAATACGGAACCGGGTAGCTGTTGTTTTCCGGGTTCTTGTTAACGAACGGCCCAATCGTGGGCTTAACCGGGATATCGAGCATTGAACGCCCTCCTTTGTTGATGCGACCAATCTAGCAGCCAAAAGTTAACAAGAGGTTAAGACGAAAAAGTTTTTTCATTAACTTCTTGTTAACTTCTGTGTGCGATCATGGCTTATCAAAGGAGAGAACAAATGACCTCAATCGTTTCCCTGCGCCAAGCCAGCAACAACGCAAGCGTTGTCAAGATTGGCTATCTGCAACTGTACTTCTCTTATGGGACGTGCATCGCCTTCGACATCAACAAGCCGGGCGACTATCGCCACGCCTTCCACCCGGATTACCGCAAGTTCTCCACCACCACGTCAAAGCACATTCGCGAAATGGGCCTGACGAATTTCGACAACGCGGCCGACGGCGACGACTTCAACCGCCAACTGTCCGAAGCAATGGCTTTGCCGGGGGCGTTGTCGTGATCAAGTCCTATATCTTTCAATCGGCGCTGTACTGCGAAGACTGCGGCGAAGACATCCGCAACGGCCTGACGGAAGCGGGCGAAGCGCCTGCCGATATCGATGACGAATCGTCATACGATTCGGACAAGTTCCCGAAAGGGCCATATAACCCTGGCGAAGCGGATAGCCCGCAACACTGCGATTGCTGCCGCGTGTTCCTGGAAAATCCGTTAACGGCGGAAGGCTATGACTACGTTCGCACGCAAACCGACTACCTGGCGGACGTTGAAGAGGGCGATTCGGAATACATCCTGTCCGAACGCCTCGCCGCCAAGTTCCGCGAAATGGGTAAAGACGTTCTCGCCGACTGGGCCGCGTTCTATCCTGAAGCTTTCGACACTGCCGAACTGCGCGCCGCTGCGGAATACAGCGACGCCGTTGACGAAGCGCAAGAGTGGCACGATTTCGACCCCGATTGCTAAAATAATTTCAGGCATTAACCTGTTGTTAACTTTTGCCTGATAATCTCTAGTTACAGCCGGGGCTTGTAGCCTTGGGGAGAAAGGGCCTGCCTAAGTGGCCCTCAACACCCTTGGTGTTAGACAATGGACCTCGAACTTTTGCGCCGCGCGGCGCAACGCCTTCGCCACCCTGGCAAGATGACGGTGTCACAGCGTATCGATCTTGCGCGGGAGCTGGAAGCCCTGGCGCATCGCATCGATGAACAACGCGCCGTCACGGCTGAACCGGCTTACCCCAAAATCCTGGCGTGTCTGTCGTTCCCGCGTCGCGGCATGACCGTTGCGCATTCTGTCGTGCTGCGGGACTTTGGCCCGCAAGCTTTCGACCGATACGTGACGCACATTCGCAACGACGAAGACGGCGGCCACACGTCCGGGCATTACCACAAAGACGAAGGCGACGCCATGCAAGATTACCTTGCGCGCGCCGGGCGCTATAGCCGTCAACATTACGGCGAAAAAGTCACCACCGCTTAACCTCCTGTTAACTTCTGTCTGGTAGGTTAGCCTTAGATCAAAGGAACCTACCAGATGAAAAACAAGGTCAACCCAATCGCCAAGGCGCTGCGTTCGCCGCACCTTAAACCCCAAACCGTGCGCCCTGCCAAAGGCAAGGGCTCATATAACCGGAAGCCGCGCCATGCCAATGCCTGAGCACTACACGGACGAAGAGCGGAGCGCTTTCCGTGCCGGTGTCGACGCCGAACGCAACGGCTTTCGTTGCAATCCGCATAGCGACCTTTACCAAGACGTTCTCAAGATTGAGACGGCCGAATTCAAGCTGCACCTGACCTATGACGACGTTGACGCCGGTTACGAAATGGCGGTCACGTTCAAGGGCAGACTGCGCAACGACGAAATCGTTAGCCGTCGCATTCACCTGGACTCATACGCCGCCGCCATGGCGCGCGCCGCCCGATTCATGGCTACACACGCACCACCGCGCGCCGTGTGCCATGTGGACTATTAACCGAATTCCCCGGCAAGCCTCCCTCCTTTGATAGCCGGGAAGACTAAGCCCCGCGCCCTGTGTGCGCGGGGCTCTTTTTCATTAACGCGACGTTAAGGTTAACCGATCGTCGGTGCTCGTTAACCAAAGAAAATTTCAGACATTAACGTCTTGTTAACTTCTGTGCGTTAGTCTGTGATCAGACTACCAAACAAAGGAGGCCAGTCATGAAGTAGCTTCAACCTGGAAACCTACCATGACCCAAGAGTATACACTTTCACCGGGCGACTCCGTTACAACTGGCGGCGGCCCTCTGTTCAAGGAACGAACCGAAGACGGATACGATATCCGTTGCAACTATTTCATAGCCTTGCATTTACATGAATTCCAGCAAGGCGAATGCGGCCGGATTTATGAGTATGTGCACCCTGAGGCTTTCCGGTATCAATCGGACGCCGAAGCGTTCGCCCTCAAGATTCGGTTAAAAGGTCGCATCGATCCAAGCCTGTGGATAGAGGTTAACGAAACCACAGACGAAGAGCGCTATTATCGAAACTTGCGCGACCTGGAAGACGAACGCAACGGATTACTTTAAGAGACGGCGGCGCTTAGGCGTCGCCTTTTCTTTTGAAAAGTTTCGGGCATTAACGTCTTGTTAACTTCTGTGTGCGATTATGGATTTGCAAAGGAGGGCACACGATGCCTAAGTCACCCTGGATTTACACCGGCGACGTGAACATTGAACACGGCGGCCAATATCTGGACCTATCAGGCCTGGACGATTTCGGCACCGTCGAAGTGGTGCAAATCACCGACCTGGATTCCGCCTGCGGATACGAAGGCGCTACCCTGATCGAAAAGGGTACGCTGAACTTTCCGGCCCTGTCTGATGTCGCCAAGTGGAACGATATCTTAACCACCTGCGGCTATCGCCTGGAAAACGGCAATGTGCTGGACGGCGCGGGCGGCATCATTGATGCGACCTCGCATGAAGGCAACATATTGCGGGCGGAATCGCTTCTGGCCTATCGGGGCGTTGAAGACGCCGAACAAACCACCGTTGCGGTTGGCAAGGGCGCGCCCAACTATTTCCGCGCCTGGACTCTTGACCGTCGTTTGCGCGGCGGCACGAACCTGCGCAACTGGATCGAAAGGAATTTCCTTTGACACCGCATGACGCCATAAAATTTCTGCGCGACCTGGGTTATGCCGTTGTCGTGTTCCGTCCTGAAGAATTGCGTGGCATGGATCGCACGCGCCTGGAAGATTCGCTAAATGTGCGCGGCGACATTCTCATTGAAGCCGCTGCAACCGAACGCGACCCAAGACAACTTAACTATGTGGCGGAGTTCCGTGCCATCATCGTCCGCGCTTACGAAGTGAGTCCGAACGATTACCCCGGCTTTGTGGTGACACTCCTTAACGCCACGGAAAAGCTCAATGAGCTTGACACCTATGAGCTGCCGGACGTGGTGGGCGACGTGTTAACCTACCTTAACGACGCGGAAGGCGTGCACACGCCGACCGTTGCCAGCGAGGCCGCCAAGCAAATGCTTGATGACTGGAAAAATTACGACGGCGATTATAGGGATTGATCATGAAACGCCGTCACTGTCTTTATACCGTTGTGCACAACACACCGTGCAAACTGGTAATCGCCCGCTTGCCTTCTGAATTTCTGGCAATCGACAAATGGCGGCGGCCGTTGCTGCAATACATGCGTCGCGTGTATGGCATCCGCACGGCGGACATATTCGAATTTCAGGGCATAGCGGGAATGCCTGCCGGAGAAGAGGCACACGAAGAGCCGCTATTCCTGGCGCGGCTGCGCATGGCGTTTGAAGGCAATCCGGAACCCGTGCCCTCATTCGATCTAATCGCCTGGAATGAAGACACGCAAGATTTTTCGCTTGCACGCCCGGCTTTAACTTCTCGTTAACTTTTGTATGCGATCATGGGTTAGCCAAAGGAGGCAAACCATGAACGACGATTATGACGAACCCGAGGAAATCCAAGACGACGAAGATTTCGACGTGGACTATGGCGGCCTGGACGACTATATGGACTTGCGCGACGAAGACACCTTCGACGACACGCCGCCCGCGTTTCGTGACGATCTTTGGGACTAACCACAGCCACGGGCTCGCGCCCGTGGTTAACTTTTTGTGGTGTCATGTTAACCTTAACGTAAACCTCGAAAATGTTAACCAAAGAAATTTTAAGGCATTAACCTCTTGTTAACTTCTGTGTGCGATCATGGGCTATCAAAGGAGAAAACCCATGACCCATTTTGGCGGTTCACTGCTACCATCAAGCGACGCCACTGTCATGCGCCCGCGCGTGGGCAAGCACGGCACCTTTACGGTTGTCGCACTGCACGAAATCGAAGAGCACGCGCTTTTCTATCGTTCCGCGACTCACACGCACCACGTCAAGCAACCGGACACGTGGCCCGGCATCATGATCGCGACGCACGCCAACGGCTTTTCATGTTCGAATCTCGCCGATCGGATTATGTCCGTTTGGGAAGGGCAACGCGACTCCGATTACGCTATCGCTCAATTCCGTTACATCCTGGATTGCGGCGGCCTGGGCAAGAAAGAGTCCACTATCGACGCCATTATCATGGGAGAATTCTAATGCCCCGCAAGAAAGCCGCGCCCGTTGTGCGCCTGCCTGGAAACTTCCACGCGTGGGCGGATGAACTCGGCCTGAACGTCATCACATGGCTTAACATCGCGGTCATGTGTGAAGACGGCGTAAGCCGCTGGCTGCCGCGCGACCTGATCGGGAGCGACGGCAAAACGCTTATCGTGTACCGGTCAAAAACGGACGGCGTGTATTCTATTGACGGTTGGGAGCCGCATCACGCCGGGATGAATGGCGGCCGTTACGAAAGTTTCGAAAGTGCGCTGAACTGGCTCAAGCGCGCCCAAGACATCAAGGCCGGTCGCGCCGAAAATTTCCTGGGTTGTTAACTTCTTATTAACTTCTGTGTGCGATCATAGGTTATCAAAGGAGGGCAACAAATGCCAAATCGCTTGCAATTCATTATGGACGTTCGCGTTCATGACGCCGACGCCTTCTATGCGAAGGCTCTCGACATCGCCCAAGAGGGCGGCTTGCCCGAAGCGGAAGCCGTCGAAATGCTCAAGCCCGGCGGTGAAATCGACCTGGGCGCATGTCTGGTCATGATCTTTGATCCGGGCATTTCGCCGGACGGCTCAACGATTGAGCAATCCACTCACGAATACCTGGAAATCGAAGAGGACGAATCCGATGACTGATAAACTTTCCGTCGTCTTTCGTGCTGAACGTTCCGGCGATCACAAGGGCCAAGTCACGGCGGTCTTTCCGACCGAAATTGACCACGGCCCATATTACACCTGCTATGCGCATGTGGGGCAACATTCGGCATGCTCGCGCGGCTGGTACGCGAACACACGCGCCGCCACGCCGGACGAATACGCCGATTTGCTGCGCGAATTGCGCGGCATCTATGAAACCGGCGAAGACGCCGTAACGCTGGACGTGCGCAAGCGCGCCAACTGGGCTTAAGCCATGCAACTCACTATCACAAAGCGAAGCTATCGGCTTGACATCTCGGATGAACAATTTCTGAAGCTGTCGCGCCATGAGGATTCGAATTGGCGGGAGAAAACGCTTTCCGCCAAGCTGGACGAAGTGCGGGGCGTTTCCCGCACTGAGTACAACGGACATTTCGGCGCGTCTATCTTTTTCGATATTGACACCGACGAAGACAGCGCCGAACTGAGAAAAGAAATCCGCAAAATCGTGCGGGACCATTTAGACGATATTTACTAATTACGGATAACCTAGACTGTGATCTAGGTTATTTCGTATTAGCCTCTGGTTAACCTTAACGCCGCCGACGCAGTTTTTAACCACGAAAAACTCATCGGTCTTAACCTCTTGTTAACTTCTGTGTGCGATGATCAGTTATCAAAGGAGAGACATCATGAACCTCGGCACCCCTGGCACCATGTGCGGCGTAAACGGCGTTTACGGAATCATTATGGCTATGAGCCGTTCGGAGCGCGGGCTTTTCGACAAGCAAACGTTCACCACGCAATGGAAGCCGATGAGCTATCACGGCGACAAAGCCATGATCCGCGCAACGCTTCGTTTCGATGACGAATGCAAAAACGGAAAGAACTCTTTCGCCATAACTGGCGAAATCGTCCAACGTCTGGCGGACGGGTCGCCGTCGCGCACGGATCGCGGTTTCATCGCGGGCGGTTGCTGCCATGACGAAATCGCTAAGGCTTTTCCGAAGCTGGCGCATCTGATCAAGTGGCATCTGACGGATTCGGATTCGCCTCTGTACTACATTGCCAACACGCTTTACCTCGCGGGCAACCGCGATTGTCACGGCCTTCTGGCTGGCGAGAAAAAGCCCATTGTCGGTCCGGACGGTAAACAAACCTGGGAACTCGTCGCCCTGGACGAAAACGACAACGAAGTGGCGTTTCATACGCTCAAGCGCAAGACCGTTGACGGCGACACGCCGCCGGAGTATACGCCGCGCCTCGAATGGCGGTTGTGGTGTCGGACTGGCGAAGGCAAAGAACGCCAATTCGACGCGGCGCGCTCCACGGCCGTTTGGCCGGAAGCGACGGACGAACAACTGAGCTTGCCACGCGACGAACTCAAGGCGTTGCTTGAGGCGCGCCACTTCGATCTAATGGCGGCTTTCAAGGCCGACATTATCGGCGCGGGTTTCATGTGGACGCCCCGCGAAACCGTTGACGCTTAATTAACCTCTTGGTGCTAGGCTCTTATCATGACCCCGACGATTGCTAAACCCAAGCGCCAAGAGTTTATCCAATGCCAATCGCGCGCCGACGCCGTGCGATTGGCACCCTGGGCCTTTTACCTGACTCCGGTCGCCAACGGCTGGCACGCCTTCGAAGATTGGGGCGATTACAAGCGGTGGCAACAAGCGCACTCGCGCTAATCCCTGTTAACGGTCCGTTAAGGTTAACCCCGACCGACCTCGCCGTTAACCGATAAAAGTTTCGGGCATTAACGTCTTGTTAACTTCTGTGTGCGATGATGGATCGTCAAAGGAGTTACCGACGTGAACAACTCACAAAGGACTGTTGCCCTGGCTCGCGGGATTTACCTGTGGGCGCTGCGCCAAGATCAACCGCAACACGGTCGCCTGGCCACGCGCTACGCTGAGCTTTTCCAACGCTGGGCGGCCCGTTACCCGGAACTCGAACAAGCCGCGAAGGCCGAACAATACAAGTTGTTTGACCTCGCCCTCAACCTGAGAGGCTAAGCCAATGAGCGCTTTCCGCTATTACATCACCCTCGCCACCGTCTGCCTGACGGTCCTGGCGCATGGCTATCTGACGCATTAGTCATGGCCAAGAAACCTCAAAACCTCGACGCGCGTATGCGCGTCAAACTCGAACGCCTCGCCGACCTGGAAAACATGTTGGCGGAAATGGTTGACTATGACGTGGCGCTTGACGCCGCCGAAAAGTCGCCGGACGGGCAAGACTATAACGCGCTTTGGACGATTTTCCAAAAGCGCTTGGTGAAGGTGAGCTAATGCCTAAGTTCTCGATCCGTCAAACCGCGACCGTGGTGCAAACCACCGTTTACGAAATCGACGCCGACACCGAAGAAATGGCGCGCGCCGTCTTCGAACAACAAGACCGTGACGGCGAATTGCCCGACCCGGTGGACACGGTTTATCACGACATCACGCCGACCGGCTTAGTCGTGGCGGCCAAGCCGATCCGTGTCAAGGTCATCGACGGATTCCGCAACGAATACTATGTGCACAATTCCGGCAACGGCTGGAACTTCACAAGTTCGCGCGGCATCCCCATGAGCTTCGCCAATCTGTTCCGCGACGTGCCCGCGCTCAAGTTCGCGCTGGATGACGCCGGAAGCACGGCCGCCGCCGTGATCGTCTGCCGCGTTTATTCGCTCTACCCTAACACCACATTCTTTGCGGCCTAGAAAGGGCGAACAATGTCCGGTTTCATCTATCTCACGCGTGCCGTGCACATGCCTGTGACGGCGCACGGCTCCGAAATCCGCAATAACTTTGGCGTTAAGATCGCCACGGCTATTGACCCTTACACCGCGTCGTGTTTGGCGGATATCATCAACATGGGTCAACCGGCTGCGCAAGCGCACGATGACGCGCACGACGCGCGTGAGGCTGCGACCCGTCAAATGTTCTCGCGTCATCTGGCTGCGAAGAAAGCCCAACGTGAAGCCTAAAGCTGGGCAGTCACGAAAAACCCCTAACGTGACTGCAACTTTCCACCTGCGAATGTTTCGCAGTCACGAAATGCACGAACCCTGACTGACAAGTACAGCGGGGATTTATATCAGTCACGAAACACCCGTATCGTGACAATCTATTAACTTAAGAAAGACAATGCTTTGTTTGAAATGCTCTTTCACCACCGTATGTTTTTGCTTGCCGCTCTCGTCCTGTTCCTGCTTCACTAGCCGTTAACGTTCTCTTAACCTCTTGGTGCTAAACTGGCACCGTCAACCATCTGCCTAAGGAGGCATCAACAAATTGCCGACACCCAAGAAAGCCCCGCTGCCTGTTCACTTCCGCGTTTCGAAATCGAAGGTTGCGCCTGAAAAGGGCCGCGTCTATGCGGTCATGCTCACGCGCCCGGAAGGCAACAACGACGATGACGTAATGATCGCCGTTCGCACCCTGGACAAGCCCCAAACCGACACCTACGTCACGCGCACCTTTCTGCGCCACACCACCGACCACGCGACGCCGGAACAATACGCCGAACTCAAGGCGGCCATTGAATTCCGCATGAAGCCGCGTCAAGTCGGCGCTTACCCGAAACTCACCCGCGAATTTATCGGGCAGGATTAACCTCTTGTTAACTTCTGCCTGGTAGGGTGTAAGAAACCACTCACACCCTAAAGGAGGGCCTAACGTGACCGCCGACGAAATCGAAACCATCTTTGACGACCTGGGCGACGCTGATTTTTCCAACCGTGACGACTTTCTCGACAAAGTCGACATTCAAAAGCGCGTCGATGCGCTGGAATCGGCCTTTGATGAGGCCGACCTCGATATCAAGACGCTGAAAAAGAACCCTGACGCCAATTACCGGCGCGAACCGACCGAATGGGCCGCCGACGCGCCGCAAAACGCCTGGGATGCGTGGGAAGAGCTGGAAGCCCTGCGCGACTTCGTGAGTGATAGTCATATCGACGGGCCTTTCGTCCGCGAAACCTATTTCACGGACTACGTTCAAGATATGACCAAAGATATCGGCGGCGAAATCCCTGATTGGGTTGTGGTCGATTGGGAAGCGACGGCCGCCGCTGTCAGGTCCGATTACAGCGAATTCGAATTGGGCGGCGTAACCTATTACGCCCGCTAACCACAGCGTATTACCATTTTCGCGGGAATGGTAATACGCTTAATTTTCGGCGGCGCGCGGTTAACCTTAACGCCTGCGCGCGATCCGTTAACCACAGAAAATTATCCGCATTAACCTCTTGTTAACTTCTGTGTGCGATGATGGCTCTATCAAAGGAGAAACACCATGTCGCTCATGATCGGCACCTCGAATTTCGTTACCCGCGCCGCCGCTGTGGCTTACTACTGCGGTACGACGCGCCAACTGGGCCGCCATAAGGTTCGTAGCGGCGGCCTGGGCTACAAAGCGTCCGATATTGACGCCATGATAGCGGACGGCTCTATTTCCATCGGCGAACCGGCCGATTTGCCGCCGGGCGCGGTCCTGAGCGTCATAAAAGACGAAGGTCGCTATCAATACACGGTCAAAGAGGCCAAAAAGTCGATTTTGGCGCGCGATTCGTGGGTCAAGTGCGAAAATTACGTCCAACGGTACGATTCCAACTGGAATTTCGTCTGGCAACCCGAAGAATTCAAGATTCGGCGCTCCTTTTACGATAAATTGGTCGAAAATGCCCTAAAAGACTACATGTCGGGCTTTGGTATCGACTGGAATCAGTATTTTGAGCCCGAAATTGCCTTTTTCGATGAAATTTGCTGTTGCTTGCGGTGGAAACACAAGCAAAGCGACAAAGAAATAGCTTTGACGGCTATTTATTACGACGATAAGACTGGCGACATCTATCAGGCCGGGCACAACTACGGCAATCTTGAATTGTGAGGCTTTCAATGACCAAAATTTACTCAATCGACATTCAAGTCGCGATGACGGCTTATGTCAAGGCTCGATCCAAGGCGCACGCCCTGGAATTGGCGCAAAAGCATTTCTCCGAAGTCGGCGCGGAACTGCCGTTAGGTTTCGTTGACGACGAAATCGAAATCACCGACGACACGATTAACGCGGACCTCCCGCGCGTGTCGCTGTCGCCTGCCGTTACGTTCAAAGGCCCATACGACGACGCGACGCCGGAACTTTCTTTCCGCAATTAACGTCTTGTTAACTTCTGTGTGCGATCATGGGTCAATCAAAGGAGATTGACCCGTGGAAACCATGGAAATGACTCAAGCCGACGAAACCGCCATTGCCGACGGTCCGCACATGTCGAACGCCGCCGCCGCGCGTAAGTTCATCCTCGGCGGCAAGGCGATTTTCACATTGCAAAGCCAACGCACCGGCAAGCGCTTCACTTACCGCGTCAAGCAAGGCAAACCGTCTGAACGCTACCCAAATCCGGCCTATTTCGTGGGCGTTCTGACCGGTCCGGAAAATACGACCGATTATAGCGACCTGGGCATGATCTTTAACGAGTCCACCTTCAAAATGAAGCGTGACGGCTCTATTTCGGCCGATGCGCCGTCTGCGGTGGCGTTTGACTGGGCGTGGAAGGCTTTGCAAGGCGCTGAAATGCCCGCTATGCTGAATATGTTTCATATGGGCCGTTGCTGTAAGTGCGGCTTGCCTCTGACCGATCCGGTTTCGATCGAATCGGGCATGGGGCCGACCTGTCGCGGACGCTAACCCCGGAAACGGGGTTAACGCCTGGGCTCGAACTGTTAAGGTTAACCAATGGACAGATTTTGTTAACCATACGATCGGCAATAATTGCCCGAAAGATTTTTAGGCGTCTTAACCTCTTGTTAACTTCTGTGTGCGACACTGGCTTATCAAAGGAGAAAATCAAATGCCTTATGAAACTTCGAAACACTATGACTTCGACTTTGACTCCGAATGGGTCATGGAAGACTTTACGCAAATCGCCGCCCTGATCGGCATCGACCTTTATAGCCGTCGTGGTACGAAGCCGGGCGATGCTATCCACTATTCGGGTTTTTGGTCGCAAGGCGACGGCGCAAGCTTTGAAGGTAGCTACCGCTATCAAGCGGGCGCGCTCAAAGCCGTCATGCAACACGCGCCCCTGGCGAAGGATTTGCACGATATCGTGTTGCGGCTGCAAACGGCGCAACGCGCCTGTTTCTATTCCGCGTCGGCGCGTATCACGTGCGAAGGTCGCTACTCGCACGAAAACACCATGCGTTTTGAATTCGACTTCACGAACGAAAAGCGCGGCCATGATCATTACAGCGAGGCGGCGGAAGACACCATTACTGAAACGCTGCGCGACCTCGCACGCTGGCTTTACCGCCAACTGGAATCGGCTTACGAATATGGCGCAAGCTATGCCATGGGTTCGTATGTCGCCCGCAAGAAATGCGAGATTAAGGCGACGCGCGCCGAACTCGCAACCGTCCTTAAGGACTATCGCCCGATTCGCAAGGCTGGCCTGACTGGCAATAGCCTGTGCGACGTGATCCAAGGTCAAATTCGCCAAATGCTGGCCCGCGTCGAAAAGCTGCGCGAAGATATCCGCGTGACCTTGCGCGACAATCGCACGGACGCGGCATATGAGGCCGGACTTTCCGACTACTCGCCAGCGTAACAAAAGTTAACCACAGATTAACGTCTGTGGTTAACAAAACTAAACGCGGCGTTAAGGTTAACAAAACCATACCAAGAAATTAACCATATTATTTATTTTGCCTGTTAACTTCTTATTAACTTCTGACTGGTAGAGTGTAATAGTCAAAGGAGAACGACAATGACCATTCAAAACAACAACGGCGTCCAAATTGCTTCCGAAAACGGCGTCCAAATCTTCGTCGCCCTGGCCGTCAAGTCGGCTATCAGCCTGTACCTCAAGACCGGTATGCAAGCCAACCGCGCTTACACTCCGAAGAACATGCGCGCGTTCGTCACGCGCCTGACCGGCAAGACCTACAAGGCGTCGGAACTGCAAAAGGCGCATGACGACCTCGCGGCCCTGATCGAAACCGCCAAGGCCGAACGCGACGCCGCCGCCAACACCGTCACAGCGTAAGGAAGGATTAACCCTGGCAACAGGGTTAATTTTTCGCTAGGTTCCGTTAAGGTTAACAAAAACGGACAGAAAATTAACCACGAAAAAGTTTATGCCATTAACTTCTTGTTAACTTCTGCCTGGTAAGGTGTTTTCATAGACACTTTAGGAGCCTGGCACATGGCACGCGACGTTTTCAAAGAAATCTCCGATCGGATCGCCGCACAACTGGAAAATGGCGTTCGTCCGTGGTCGCGCCCGTGGAAATCGGAAGGCGCGGGCTACAATTTCGAATTGCCGCACAACGCGGCGACGAAAAAGCCATATCGCGGCGCAAACGTGTGGTTCCTGATCATGATTCAGCAATCGCGCGGCTATCCGACTGCGCAATGGCTCACGTTCAAGGGCGCGCAAGCGCTTGGCGGCAATGTCATGAAGGGTGAATCCGCAACTCCGGTTTTCTTCTGGAAAATGGGCACGCGCAAAGACGCGGCGACCGGCGAAGACGTTAAAACGTTCATGCTGCGTCAATATTTCGTCTTTAACGTCGCGCAGTGCGAAAATCTCAAGCTTCCGGAACGTAAGGAAGTCGTGCGCACGGAAGCGGAACGCAACGCGGCGGCGGATGCCATGATTGAGGCCACGGGCGCGCAAATCAAGTTTGGCGGTGATCGCGCTTACTATTCGCCGACTTACGATTATGTCGCTTTGCCGCATCGCGACCAATTCCACGACGCAGACGGCTATTATGGCACGGCCTTTCACGAATTGGGCCATTGGACCGGACACGAAAAGCGCCTCAATCGCGAATTCGGTAAAAAGTTTGGCGATGACGCTTACGCGTTTGAGGAATTGGTCGCCGAACTGACCGCCGCTTACATTTGCGGTGCGAACGGGTTCGCTTCGACCGACCGCGACGACCACGCGGCCTATATCGGTTCATGGCTCAAGCGGATTAAGGAAGACCCTAAGGCGTTCATTACCGCCGCGTCGAAAGCCCAAAACGCAGCCGAATTGATCATGGGAAAAACCGCCGCGCAAGAAAGTGAAGAAACCGACGAAGTTTCGGAAGTGGCTTAACCTCTCATTAACTTCTGTATGAGATAGTGGTTGCATCAAAGGAGATACCGCGATGCAACCGAAAAAGCCGAACACGCTGCACCTCAAGAGCAAGCCGGATCAAAACGGCGTCGTGCATATTCTGGCCACGATAACCCCGGTTTTCGACGGCGAGAAATACCGCTTCATGGCGGAACTGCACCGCGAATATGCGGGTTGCGTCGTGACTTTCAAGCGTCTGTCGGACGCCATGGAATACGCGGAGTTGGCTTTTAGCCCGGAAGCGAAAGCGGCGTAAAATAAATCGCCGCGTTAACTTCTCATTAACTTCTGTGTGCGATGATAGGTTATCAAAGGAGATAATCACATGACCCGCTCTTTCCACTACACCCTGATGACCCGCCTGGACGACGCCCGCAAGGCCGGTGGCTCGCTCACCATGGCGCACCGCACTATCCGTGAAGCGCTGCGCCGCGCCAATATGAAGGGCAAGCAATTCGCGGACGTTGACGACCTCATCGCCTTTGTCGCCACGTATAGCCGCTATGATCCGGCGGCTATCCGCAACGCCGCCTAACTGATTAGCCCGGCCATTGTGCCTGGCTTTTCGTGCGTCCGGAAACATGGTTAACAAAACCCTGCGATCCGTTAAGGTTAACAAAACGTTGACAAAAATTAACCAAAGAAAATTCGTCGCGTTAACTTCTTGTTAACTTCTGATTGGTAATGTAGTGACAGGCAAAAACGCCACCTCTCAAATCGGAGTGCACCAAATGTTCAATCCGTCGAATTTCGAATATCGTTCCGCTGTCACCAATGCCGACCGGCTGGAAGCCGACGCCATGCGCCTGGATCAACGGGCCTGTGACGTGCGCTATACGTCCGCCGCACGCGTGGCCATGGTCGCACAAGCGCAAGCCGCACGCGATGCCGCCAAGGTGCACCGCGAACGCGCCGACTACTACAAGGCTAACGGTTTCTTTCCGTTGACGCGCTACAAGCAAGCCGCTTAACAACGCCTAGCATAGACCACATGACACATGTGTGTCATGTGGTCTTATTGTTCTATCACAATGCGCTCGCAAATAATATGCGAGTTTGGCGATAATTAATGGTGCTGTTAACTCCTTGTTAACCTCTGACTGGTAATGTGGATACAAGGCAGAGACGCCAACCACACAAACCTCGGAGCTACCACAATGCAAAGCGCCACTATCAATCAAGTCCGTGTCTTCAACGTCGAAGGCGGCCAAATGGGTATCAACGTCAACGCGGACAACGGCCGCGTGTCGTATTGGTTCAATACGCATCGCATCAAGTTCAATGAGTTCTGCAAACTCGCCGCGCTCAAAGGTGTGCGCATTTAGTTGAAGAAAGCGCGGAGATTAATCTCCGCGTTAACTCCTCATTAACTTCTGTCTGGTATCTTAGTATCATAGACCGAAAGGAACACGACAATGAGCATGATCCAATACAACCCGCAAGCCGTTGAAAACCGCGCAGCGATCCGCGCTCAATTCGAAGCGGCTATGAACGCCCAAGACGGCGGCATCGTTCGCGGTGGCAACACGGCGACCATTGAGCAAGTCGCCCATAGCGTCAAGCAACGCATCGCCAATGAAGCGCGCCCCGCGTTCTTTAGCAAGCGCGATATCATCGCCGCCGCCATGTTCGGCGCGGTTATCTTTGGCGGCCTGTGTGTCGCCGCCGCGTTGCACTTGATCTAAGCGTCAAGCGAAACGATTAACAAACAACTAGGCCGCCACCCGTGTGCACCCACATGAACGACGTTCATGTGGGTGTCGTGTTATAAATTGATGCACGGCATCAACCGGGAGTTCCTAAGCATTCCTCCTTTCGGCGGCCGACACCCCCTAACCCTTTGTTAACTTTTGGAGGCCGAGGGACCCGAGGCCAGCGTGGTTAACGAAAAGTTAACGGGCGCGTCTAGCGTATGAGGATGTCGTTGTAGTTGGAGATAGGTACCCCCACCCACCTTGTTTTTAAAAACGACCCCAGGGGACCCAGGCAGAATTGTGTTGAAAATTTGAAACGAAAATGCCTATAAAATATGAATCAAAATTTCATAAGCGACCTTCATGCTAGAAAATCAAATAACGACGTTCTCTGAACTGAGGAGCACACGGCCTTGTTGGTTCGTCAATGCTAACACCAAGAGAATTCAGGAATGGTATTTTCTGAGCGGTGTAGAGCCACGCGGCCCAAACGATCACTTCACATATCAACCTGCAAATAGGTCTTACACCGATTTCGCTTTCTACACTGACGTTGGTATAGGGCAGCCGGTGCTTGAGCATCGGAAACGAGATATGCTCTTCAAGACCAAGGAAGCGGCGCAAGCATACCTGGCGTACCTGAAAACGCTACCTCGACCTAAGCGATCGAAGCCTCAACCCTGGATCGACTAATCAATCTGTGGATATTATCACGAAGTCGTATTGACTTTTAGCAAATCTTGCATAAGCGAAAATCTATGCCATGCTCGAACCCTGTTATGTGGAGCAGGGTTTGTAATGCGTGGTTTCTCGTCGGCCGTAAAAATGTTTCTCATGCTCGCCGTGGCGTTCATCGCCATCGCAGTCGTGCCTAACGGGCGAGAGACTCGACAGCCGCCTCTCGTCTCATCCGCACCACCGTCTCCTCAGTTCACCCAGGTCGATCTCAAGAAGCCCTACTTCCTGACCCTGGACACGATCGTCCATATCACCTGCATGGTCGTGCCGGACGATTTGCTCCACAAGGACCCAAAGACGCTCACCAAGGCCGACTTCGAGCGCGTCGCGGTAGTCAGCGGCTCCGGCACGATCATCGCTCACAATCGCGTCCTGACGGCTCACCACGTCATTGACGGCGTCACAGCGTGCACCATCCATGGTGTCGTGTTCAAGCCATCCAAGGCGCTGGCCTACGACTCGGCGGACCTCGACATTACCGTCCTGGACATTCCCTTGGGCGAGACGCCCATCACTGACATCGCCTGCGATGGCTATACGCCAGGCCAAACGTATCTGTCGTTCGGATATGCCGAGGCTCAGGACTTCGCCATGGACCTGGTGACGAACGTCGGCACGGAAGACGTGATGTCTCAGAACGACGACGGCAAGCCGAAGAAGAACCCGCACATCGGTGTCTTCACGGGTGGGACGACGCAAGGCATGTCGGGTGGCCCGGTTATCGGCACTGACGGACGAGTCTACGGAATTAACAACCTGGGCGTCGATCGTGTCAACGGAGGCATCTCCGGATCGAGGTCACTATCGGATACCGAGCTTTGTTCAGCTCTCAAACCGGTGCAAGTATTGCCTTCGACTGCGACGGCTACGCCGGGGACCGCAGGTGAGGAAGCAGTTACCACGGTAACGAAGTAATGTAGTAGGGAAATCCCTTACAGAATAATGGGACAATCGATTGCACGAAAACATTAACCATAGTATGGGTTTTCTTGACATATTCACTATTTCGTGAGACACCAGAACGTCCCGGTCACATCGTTATGTCCACTACTGCAACTTCGAGAGGATAGTTGTGTTCGATCTTGGTTATCTAGGCGCGAGCGAGAGCGACGCCATCACCAGCACCGCTGGTTATTTCACGCCGTCGAAGCAATTCGCGGTCCTCCTGGTCACGTCGACCAGCAAGGCGCACCTGAAGCTTGTCAAGAGCGAGGATGACGCGGCCGATGACTCGTGCTTCCAGATTCAGCCCGACACGGCTTACAAGCTGTCGATGGGAACTGATGACATTCTTTCCTTTGTTTGTGCCGACGGCGAAGTCGATGGCACCATCTGGTTCACGCTGACTTCCTAATGCCCAATCTCGCCTATCGTTCACACCTGGCACTTTTGAACTGGATGCGCGGTCAGTCCACGACGCCGCCTGCGCAACTGTATGTCGGTGTCATGGCGAACTCCCCCAATCCGGATGGCACGAACGTCACGGAGCCTGGCGGCAACTACGCGCGCAAGCCTATCACCTTCACGGTGCCTACGTCCGCCAACGGCAAGACCACGATGCAGAACTCCAATGCGATCGTGTTCGGCACGGCGACGGTCGACTGGCCTCAGGTCAGTTACCTGGGCGTCTTCGACGATAATGCCAACCTTCTCTTCTATGGTGTGCTCGCCGCGCCGCGTCTGATCAAAGCAGGGGACGCACTAGCCTTCTCAGAAGGTATGGTGCAGTTGCGGATGCAATGAGCAATGTCAATGCCCGTGCTGGTATTGTTGCCGTCACGGACATGCCCTTTATCAAGGCTGGTACGATTTATGGCAGCAGTATGCTCGCCGATTTCGATGCTTCCACTGTTTACGGTTCGGCCGCTAATGCCGTCCCGTCTACTGGCACACTGAGCTACGATAACACGACCCCTGATAGCTGGCTCGGCTTCCCTAACGCCATTGGCTATGCCTTCGAACCCGCCGCGCCCGTCATCACCGATACGGTCGTGGTCGACCCAGATGATCTGCTGGTCTACAACCTGCCGATCGACACCAGCCAGATTATTGCGTTGATCCAGCAGCAGATCGCTGACCTGCAACTCACCGCACAGCCTGGCCAAGTAACTTACGACACCTTGCCCGACCCAGGTTCGTTCATCCCAGAATTCATCTCCAACCTGTAAAGCGCGCAATCATGTCGACTCTTATCACTCGTATCCAGGACCTCGCCGACCGCATTGCCGTCGAGTTCCACGCTCACAAGCTTCTGATCAACAACAACGCCACCGATCTGTCGGCGTTGACCACCAACACCAAGACTGACCTGGTCTCGGCTCTGAACGAGCTGAAGCTGACCATCGGCGCGGTCATCGATGACAACTCGACCGGTACGTCCACCGAATCGACTTGGTCCTCGCACAAGATTTACGACGAGATCACGGCTGCCATCAATGCCGTCGTCAACGGCGCGCCTGCCGCCCTTGACACCCTGAAGGAACTGGCTGACGCCCTGGGCGACGACAGCAACTTCAGCGCCACAATCGTCGCCGCCCTGGACAACCGCGTCCGTGTCGATGCGTCGCAGACGTTCAACTCGACGCAGCAGCTCCAAGCTCGCACCAACATCGGTGCCGTTGCCTCGGCTGACGTGGGTGACACCGACACCGACTTCATTCCCGGCTTCGAAGCCAACCTGTAAGGCGCGCCGGTAAATGTCAACTCTTGTCGATCGGATTAACCTGCTCGCGACACGCGCCGCGACGCAGGACAAGACGATCCTTACCTTCTTGAATGGTAACGCCGCCGACCTGACGGCGTTGACCACCACCGCGAAGACGAACCTCGTCGCGGCCATCAACGAAGTGCGTTCGGCTGCGCTGGCGATCATCAATGACGCCACCACCGCGACGACTTCCACTTGGTCGTCGACCAAGATCGCCGCATCTATCCTTGCGCTGATCGCTGACACCGGCACGGCAACGACCACGAACACCTGGTCCTCCTCGAAGATCACGTCGTCTCTGGCGGCGCTGATCAATGACACCACTGCGTCAGCAACGACGACCTATTCGTCGAACAAGATCAACACGTCCATCGCGGCATTGATCGCCGACGGTGCGACGGCTTCTGGCACGACCTGGTCTTCGACGAAAATTTCGACGCAGATCGCGGGTCTGATCGCGGATGCCGCAACAGCTACCACGACGACCTGGTCCTCGTCCAAGATTACGACGGCGCTCGCTGCCCAGATCAGCGATACGACCACTACGACGACCACGACCTGGTCTTCGTCCAAGGTTTACAGCTCGATCACCACCGCCATCGCCAACCTGGTCAACAGCGCGCCTGCCGCTCTGGACACCTTGAAGGAACTGGCTGATGCGATCGGCGACGATGCCAACTTCTCGACCACGATGACGACTGCCCTGGGCAACCGCCTGCGCGTCGATGTCGCGACTCAAGGCTTGACCACGACGCAGCAGCAGAACGGCCGCACGAACTTGAACGCTTTCGGTAGCGTCGAAATCGGTACGCCCGACACGGACTTCGTCGCCACCTTCAACTCAGGCCTCCTGTAAGGATAACTGATGGCCACCCTCGTTTCGCACATCGTCGATCTGGTTACGGCGATCCGGACGAAGTTGAACCTGATGACGCCGAGACTGCTGCCCACGGGCGGCGTCTACGGACAAATCCTCTACAAGTCTGGACCGGCAGACGGTGCCTCAGGCTGGACTACGCCTCCAGCCTACACCGCCGCTACCGTAACGATCACCACCGCATCCATCGAATGGACGCAGACACTCACGGACGCCAATCTGGTTGGCACCGAAAATCTCTTTGCTTGGCTCGTCCCGACAACTGATGCGGACGAGAATTGCCCTGAGATGACCGACCTGGTCACCATTACCGCGACTGCGGCAGCAGGCAGCGTCACGATCACGCTGACATTCTCAGAACTAACGTCTGGCCCTATCAAGGTGGCGTACAAGGCTCAATAATGGCAAAGATTTCCAAAGACTATTCGACCGGGACACTTCACCCGCGCGAGAACCAATCTATCACTGGTACACTGACGGCTGCCGGATCAGAAATCGTCGTGGAATCCCACGGCAATTCCATCGTCACGCTGGACCTGCGCGGCACGTTCGTCGCCACTGTGGATATTCAAGGGACTGTGGACGGCGTCAACTGGTTTTCGATGCCGTGCCGCCCATACTATGATCTAGGCAGCTATCAATTCGGCGCGTCTGCCGACGGCGTCTTCGTCGCCGATTGCGGCGGCTTCAAGGGCGTCAAGGCGCACGTGTCGTCGTACACGTCCGGCACCATCACCGCAACGCTGCTGGCGACGCAAGGTCATATCTACGATCCTGAGCTGAGCGATAACGTCGTCAGTGCGACGGCAGCTTCTGCGGCTGCCCTGACCGTGACGTTGCCTGCGGCGGCTAACCTGACGCACCATATCACCCATATCGAAATCGTGCGCTTCACTGCGACGGCCCAGACGGCGACCGCGACGCCCAACCTGGTGACTACGACAAACCTGCCAGGGTCGCTCGGCTGGTCTCTGCCACACGAAGCCTCGGCGGTCGGCAGCGTCTATGAAAAGACCTTGTTCTTCTCTCGCCCACTTCGAGCATCCGCTCCAGGCGTTGCTACAACGATCGTTTGTCCGGCTGTAACGGGCATTATCTGGAAGGTGAACGTCACTTACTTCCTGGCACCGTAAAGGTTGAAATACTTGACTGATACACCAATCCGTGGAATCCTGACCCAGATTTGACCGAAAGAGTCAACTGTTACAGGGTATCACGGACTAAATGGCTACACTCGTATCGCATATCACCGATCTTGCGACTGCTATCAGAAACAAGTTGAACCTCATGACGCCACGGTTAATTCCGGCTGGCGGCATCTTGGGTCAGGTGTTGGCAAAGACATCTTCGACGGACTATGCGGTAGCCTGGGGCAACCGAACCGTCATCTTGACCGGCACCACCGATACGAACGGCCTGGCGACGATCACCTTCTCGCCAGCATTCACCAACGTCCCGTTCGTGACTGGGCAGTGCAATCAGGCGAGTACGGCTAATCCTGTGCGTATGACCTCTGTCGAAGTTCTCGATCTGACCAAAACCGGCTGCATCATCAAGACCATGCGTCACGCCGTGACCGGCGTCTTGCTGCTGAACACACAGGTGCCTGGCGCTGAGCCTAGTCCGAGCACGTCATACCAGCTCTTCGTCTACGGCACGTAATTTACAAAACGTGGGTATGTGTTATAGTGCACGCCAAGTTGACACAGCGGGGTCACATGGAAACGCCTCTACCTGGAATGCTGCCGCGCACCGAGCGCCCGTATCCACCTGTAGCTATGAAATGGGTTGAGGCCGGTCGACCTCAAATCCACAACTTCGCGCAGAACACCGCACCCGAGGATGCGATCTACTGCGGCCGAGGTTCTCCGTATGGCAACCCAAACATCGTAGGAAGGGGCATGAGCCGCCAGGAAGCCTGCGATCGTTTCGAGTGCGAAGTTCTTCCGAAGCTCGACATCGAACCGCTGCGCGGCAAAGACCTGGTTTGTTTCTGCAAGCCGAAAGAGTGTCATGTCGACAGCATCTTCCGCAAACTCTACGGCTACGTGCCGGACTATTACGATTTCGATTAACCCATGGCTGTCATCGTTTCATCAGCGCTCTACCTCGATATGGTCGAGCAAAGTCAAGCTCGTTTCGATTCTGTGCTGAACAGTCTGGAGACGCTGTACCGATCGCACATGAAACGAGCTGGCATCCCTGAGGCAAAGATCGATGCGTTCATCGAACGCCTGCGTGTCAACCCGGATTTGATCCCGCGTTCTCCCCATTAATTGACAGGTTAACGAAGTGACGTACACTGCGCCTCATGACGCAGAGCTATGTGTACTTCATCCGCGCGGGACTGTCAGGGCCAATAAAGATTGGCTTCTCGAAGAACCCGTTGCGTCGATACCAGGATTTGCAGAGTGGCAATCCTGAGAAGCTCCGTCTATTGGCGATCCATCCAGGCGGTGCGGAACTTGAGCGCACGTTGCATCGCTACTTCAAACCATCGCGTCTGCTGAACGAATGGTTCGATCCCACGGACGAACTGCTTGACCTGATCGACAATGTAGATCAGCTTCGTCACTGGAACGCTGACAGCTACGACGGTCTTCAAGAAACCGCTTGACATTCCTTTACAACTGTCCTAGTTTCCGGACATCAACGAAGGAATGATACATGCCTATCAAAGCCAACATCAGAGATTTCCTGCCGTCGGAAGCGCCCAAGGGTCAAGCCTGGTGGGATTTGTCGCGCGACCAGCGCCAAGCGTATCTCGATGCGGCCAATGTCAAGCGTGAAGCATACATCGTCCAGCGCCAGGCCGAGATCGACGCCGAGAAGGCTGCGAAGAAGCTGACCGAGCGTACCTGCCAAATCTGCGGCCGGGGCATCTTCGCCAACACCGGCCTGATCGCCCATCACGGCTATGAACGTCCCGGCGACGGCTGGCAAACGGCGAGCTGCCGTGGTGCACGCGAGCTGCCCTACGAAACCGACCGCACCATCTTGGCGGAAGATATCGTCATGCTCAAGGATCGTCTTGCTCGCCAGCAAGAGCGCCTGAAGGGTCTGCAAGATGAAACGATCCCTCTGCGAATCCAGTGGCACGACCAGGAAGTTCGTCGCCAGGCTCGCCTCGACGGCAAGAAGCTTTCCGCCTTCACCGGCCTGAAATTCGTCGATGGCGTGACGCGCGACACGTTCGCTGAACTCAAGGAAGCGAACAAGGAAGCGTTCCTCCAATCCAGCACCTACTCCTTCGATCAATTGAAGACCCGCTTCGTTGACGAAGCCGAGTTCGCGGTCGAAACCACCCAACACGAATTGACGCGCCAGGAAGAGCGGTACGCCGCCTGGGTTCTCAAGGAAACCTGGGACACCGCCGAAAAGGTGTGGGTCGCCGTCGAAGTGAAGAAGACCGCTTGATGGGAAAGTCACCTCAACCCGTGCTGCTCGACATCCTGATCCGTGCGCTAGAAAACGACGAGGTCTGGTCGGCGTTCAATCTGGCCAGCGAGCTTCGCTGGATGGGCACGTATGTTCACCGCGACGGTCCGCCGGTCGATTTCTCTTCACACAGCCTCCTCCTGAAGCCGATCCTCACGCACGACGACATCGAAGAGATGCACAAGGAGTCAAGCCGCATCAACCGTGAGCGCGCAGCTTCGGCCGACGCTCCACCTATGGCGGGAAGTGGGCATTACCAATACGCCGTGTGCTTCAAGGAACTGCTGATCGCCAAGCTGAAGGAAATCCGCGATGTCGGATGACGTGCTGCCTATCATCCAAAGCGACTGGATCGCGCGATCCTACCACACGCAGCAGTGCAAGGTCGCCCGCGTTCGCAAGTCATATCGTGACAGCTCGGACGGCCTGATCTACATGGACATCGTCCTGTACAACAACTACGGCGAAGCGATCGGGCGCGAGAGCCCGGCGATGGGCGGCCCGACGCGTTTCGAGCCTGCGATCCCGTGGGACCCAGACCTGTGGCACCGCATCGAGAAGCCCAGCTTCCCGCTGAAGGAAGGTTGGGGCTTTCGGGACGATCCGCTACGGCCTGGCACGAAAGTCGCGGGCTGGTCAATCTACGCGGACGAGTTCAATCCGGAAGGCGTCAAGACGAAGCTCTTGCGCATTCGGCACGTGCAGCAGGATCGGTCTCGAAGCACTCGATATCACTATGTGGTTCCAGAGCGGCCTACGAACGGCACTGACGTTGAAGTCTCAGCCCTGCGTCGGTCGGCTCAGGAGTTGCGCGACATGGCTCGCAGTGATATCCTGGCGACCGAGGCGAAGGATGCCCTGAAGGCCCGAGCCAACGAACTGGAAATGGAAGCGATGAGGCTTCTCAATGCCGCATAATACCCACACTGATCGCGCCGATCATCTGCGACCCAATGGTTCTGCCAAACCGCAAGTCGGTATCGTCGAATGGGCATCCATGCGACAGCCTTTCCTCGACCAGACGGTTCCGATCGGAAAGCACGCCAGCAGCGTTGTCACTATCGAGTTACCGCCTACGTTGCCGCCTGAAATGCTTCCTGAGATACTGGCTCTTCGCAATCTCACGTAGCCATTTCTTGACCCACTCGCCTCAGATGGTACAATCCCGGCTTTATACCTTCGAGGGGAAAAGCCGTGGGCGAACTCATCACTACCACTTCCAGCCGTGGCGTCTTCGCGGCCCAAATCGACAAGTTTGAGGATGGAGGCTCCGGCTTCAGCACTCCTATCGAATTCACTGACTGCGATGTCACGCTCCAACTGAGCGGCGCGTCCCAATCGTCGCAAACTCAGCTCTATCGTTCGACGATCTATCCAGGTGACAACTTCAACGATGGCAACTGGTCGCCGGTCGATGCTGTCATCACGGGCAGCGTCGCCAATGGCACGCCGACGGCCGCTGTCTATCGTGAATCGGATCACGCCTGGTGGTGTGTCCTGGTTCTGGGCAACACGGGCGGCGAACTGATCTCCTCGATCTCGGGTCGTCAAGACGTATGAGCCTTCTCATCACTCGGCATACATCGCTGAAGCGCGGCGTGTGCGGGCATAGCCTGCTCGCACACCCTCCGACCGGCTGTGTCGGGGGATCGACCTTTGTGCCGCCTCAAGCTCTAATCCTGATGGATTTTGCAAACGGCGTCTTCAAATCGGGCGCGAACGATGTCGATCCATCGCAACTGATTTCCACACCGAACTATATCAGCCCTGGCGGCGGCTTCATTCAACCAGTCGATCAGCCAATCACTGAAATCCTGGGCGACTTCCTGGACGCGATCACGGGCTCTGACGGTTTCACGATCGTCTACAAGTTCAACGCGGTCCCTCGCAACGGCAACGTCGCGCGTTACCTGGATATCACTCAGTTCGGTTCGGGCGCGGAAATCTTCATCGAGCAAGGTGGCGTCAGTCCCTTCGAAGCAGCGTATCACGCTATGCGCGTCCAACATGACGATGGCAGCTACGCCGAACTCTATCCGTCATCTGACTCGAACGCAGTGGTTAAGCAGGCCTGGAACTTCAGCCCTGCTGGAGCCGCTGTGTCCATGGCAGGTTCTGCGGTTCTCTCCAACCACAACGCCCAGTCTATCGTTGGCGGATTCAACCATGCTTTCATGGGTGGACCTAACAGCTTCAGCACGCCGGGCGAGAACAACTTCGACGGCTTCACGCTGCAATACATCGCCGTCTACCCGCTTCAGGCCGAAGCGGACCTTCCGAAGTTCTCTTCATAATCCACTTGCCAATGTCCTAATTCCAGGCTATGTATGATAAACATACACAGCCTGGAATTGCACGTGGGTAAATACTACACCATGATTACCGTCCCGGAAGGTGCCATCGAGCACATCCGGAATCTCAGCGAAGTGGCTGCGGCTCTCACCAAGATTGGCGATGAAATGCGTTTCGTCGGCGGCTGTGTTCGCGGCTGGCTCCACGGCGAGACGCCCAAGGATATCGATCTGCATATCAAGTCGACGCCCGAAGTGGCGATGGCTTTGTATTCAGCGCTCGGCATCGATTTCTACACCACCGGCTTGCAGCACGGGACGATCACCCTGCGTATCAACGGTGTCTCCTATGAAGTGACATCCTGTCGTCGTGACGTGGCAACCGACGGCCGTCACGCCCAGGTCGAGTACACCACCGACTGGATGGCAGACCTGGCGCGCCGAGACCTCACCATCAATTCGATGTCTCTGGGCTTCAATGGCGAACTGCTTGATCCCTACCAAGGCCGCAAGGACCTGAAAGCCGGGCACGTCCGTTTCGTCGGTGAAGCGTTCGACCGCATCCGTGAAGATTATCTGCGCATCCTGCGTTTCTTCCGGTTTCTCGGCCGCTACGCAGAATTCGATTTCAACGCCGCGCCACTGATCGACGAACACCAATCGTACTGTCTGTCCTATCTCGCCGACGGCCTGAAGCAAATCTCCCGTGAACGCGTGCTCATGGAACTTCTGGGCATCTTCAAAGGCGACCACGCGGATGAAATCCTGGAGCTAATGGGCGACCTGGGTATCTCGAAGGCGATTGGCTTACCGACGGCACGCCTGAAGAACCTTCGTATCGCTATGGCGGCGACGGATGATCCGATCATTCGCCTGGCGGCCTATATGGATGAAGTGTCCAAGATCGGGCAAGAACATCCGTTCATCCGCGATCTGCCGTTGTCGAAGGATGATCGACGCACGATCACCTACCTGACCGCCAGCATCAATGGTCCGAAGCCTTTGATCGAATATCAACGGCGCATTTTCGTCGACCAGGAATCTCGCGACATGGTCAGGGCATATGCCTTGATGATGGGACAGGCCGACGAAGCTGACTGTCTGGAAGACTGGGAAATCCCAAAACTGCCGATAAATGGCAACGACGTGAAGCCTTTCGCCAAGCGTCCAACGGACTTCCCAATTATCCTGGGTCACGTGCGCCACATGTTCTTCCAGTCGGACTATAAGTTGACGGCAGGCGAGTGCATGGCTATCGTGGCGCAATGCAGTATGCTGAACGCTTAAAAGGTCTATTATGAGTCTGAAACAAGCCAAAGGCTTCTGGGTCCCGGAAAAGGATGCCTCGCGCATCGAGATGCTTGATGTTTATGCGGGCTACCCGAATACCGACATCAAGAAGGTGGACTTCGCTTCCAGTGTATGCACCTCTCGAAGAGTGGCTCTGGATATCGGCGCTCATATTGGATTGACGGCTTTGTTTATGGCCAAGAGATTCGGCTGTGTCCATGCGTTCGAAGCTGCCCCTGAGACCTATAAAGCCATGTGGGTAAATATCAAGGCTTCTGGCTCTTCGAATATAACGGCCCACAATAACATTGTGGGTAAAGCTCCAGGCCAGTTACGTTTCGAATACATGCCTGGTCACACTCAAATTTCACATGCGCTGCTCGATGGTGAAACCCCAAAGTTTCCGGATTCCATTGTCACCGATCCGATTGGAGTAGTGACAATCGACTCATACGATTTCCATGAAGTCGATTTTATCAAACTGGATGTCGAAGGTTTCGAAACTCTGGTGATCGAGGGGGCGGCTGAAACAATCAAGCGTTGCGAGCCGGTCATAGTTTTGGAGCAACGTGGTAACGAACACGCCATGCACGGCACCGAAGCCAATGAGGCTTCCAAGCTATTGGAAAGCTGGGGAATGGTCCAAGTCCCGAAGATGCCATTCTACAAAGATCGCGTTTATAAATTTCCCTCGAAAATAAATTAACGATTCGTTAACTTTTTCGTTGACACCAGAATCCCATTCTGATACACTCACTATCTCGCTTCCGATAGTTGGCTGGGCAACCAGTAGACAGGGGATGGCTCCCATAGCCGCCCCGGACCTCTCAAGGGTTCAGAGGAAGCCGATCGAGCTAGTCGGGGAGACCCGGCGTTTCGTTAAGAGCGGAACTAAGCTGGAAGATCGGGTGGGAAAGGTAGGGCGCGGGCAGCGCTGTTAACTACTGGGGACCGCAAATCCTCTACCACACGCAAACCGATCCAGAGTCCATTGCTAACGATCAGGGTTATATGGTGCGAGCCCCGCAGGCGAGTGCTGTATTTCAGTCCGAGGGGTTTGGGGCATGGTTGCCGAAGGGTTGACCGGAGACCTTATCCAGAAGGATCATCAAGTAGGCCGCAAGCTGAAAGATACGAGGCGTGTCGTATTTCCGTTGGCAACACCACCGGGAGCGACTGGACTGGCACGTCTTTGTGGGTTTCCAACTAGCCACCAGGCTTCACATTCTGGTATGATGTATTAAATGGAAAGACCGGTCCGGTCAGTTGCGTAAGTCGACAAATACCGCACCCTCGGGAATGCGGTCTCTGGAAGTCTCCCAAGGACGACCGGCGTCGGTAAGGAAGTTTGCGTAGTTGGGTTAGCGCCCGACGAACGGCCCTCGAAAGGTCGGCGAGGACGGGAATGCCGAGTAGCAACTGGTGACAGCTCCACTGCCTGAGCTTTATAAACGGCGTCGTTGAGTGCGTACTGGTTCACCGTAAGGGGGCTAGTGGATGTCTGGGGAATAGTCCGAGGGATCGGGCAAATAATCCCAGGAGCGTGCTTGTGAGAGGTGTAGTCTCAGCCTTTCAGAACCAAGAGCCCAGCCGGAAACGGCTCGGGCTTTTTGTGTTTTTGGGATTGACTTTGGCGGCCCGTAGGATATTCATTTACGAAATCTTTACACTGAGGTCCCATGGCGCGACATTTCAATATAGAACTATCGGCGGATTCTATAGGCGCGGTCGATACGTCCTACGGTGAGCTGGATTTGAAACTCGATTTATCGACCAGCCAGCTCAACAAAAACGTCGAGACGCTGGTCGGAGAAATGCTAGACTCCGATAAGGTCGAGCTGATCAAAACCATCTTCAAGGAACTGGACGACGGCGACCAGAAAGACGTTCTGCGCACGTTGTTCGGAGAGGATGAATTCGATGATGTTCCGGACTATCATCACCAGGGCATGGGCTGCGGCCTCGAAGATCGCAACATCACCGACCGTTACGATGCGATGGCCCATGGGTGGGAATGCGGCGTCGACAAGACCGTGGAAGCCGCTAACGGCTGGCTCGCCGAGAAGCTTGGCCGATGAGCTGGAATTTCGAATCCATCTACGCACAGCGTTCTGAAAAGTTCCACGAGAAATACGGGGACGCCGATCGCGGCCTTCTGGTGCGCATGATCCTGGAGCTGGAGACAGCTCTGTATCCGTTCGCGGTTACGCTGGGCTCGCTGGACGAGAAGTCCTGGCGTGGTACTCACGCTACTTCGAATCTGTTTCCGACGACTAATGAAGCGGGCGAAGCCTATATCTACAGCGTCGATGGAGACCACAAACATGAACTCAGCGGCAAGCGCATCAAACTCGAAACGATCCCGGAAGCCGAACTCCACCGGTACGAATACGACGAACGGGAAAGCTTCACGATCGCGGACGGCCGCCAGCTCGACGACGAATTCACCGTCTTCTCAGTCCATCAGCAGGCACCCGGAGCCTATGTCGGATGTGGAAGCGTCCACATGGAAGACATCCGCCGAGCCGTCAAACTCATCTTCCCAGGCAAATCCAATGATTGATCTGTTCGGTTATCTCACCAATCAAGCGGCGCGCCTTCAGCTTTATTGGCACTGCCGAGCTGCCTTGATGCAAGGCCACATGGCGCGCGTGTTTATGAAGTCGATGACCTATCCAGAAGGATCGCAGGAGCACGAAGCTTGGCTCTTGGGCAAGTCCGGCGTCCTCGCCATCTACATCACCACCGACTTCAAGGTGCAAGCCGCTTGATCGTAAAATCCCCGCTGAAGATGTACTGCATCTTTAACCCGCCTGCCCTGAAAGCGATGAAGGGTGTGCGTGGCAAACTGGCTGCGCAGGCTGGTCATGCCTTTCTCCATGCCTGGTGGGATGCGAGCAAGCGCGCAGAAGAAGTGGGCGAATGCGCTATGGACTATTTCCACAGCGATCACGCCTACAAGATTACCCTGGCTGCGCCGGACGACGCGACCGAAGAATGGTTCGACGATCTCATCGCTCACTTCAGCAAGATCACTGGCGTGACTAAAGTTGTCGACGCAGGCTTCACGGTATTCGACGGTCCGACATTGACCTGCATTGGTATCGGGCCGGTCTCGTCGGACGAATGCAAATACGTTTTGAAATCCTTGAGGACATTGTCATGATCAAGATTCCGGCCTTCCGTTTCTTCACCAAGGATAACCCGAAATACCGGGTGACGCGCCGCACCGGCTGGAACCACGAGCACGCGACGTGTGTCATCTCCTATGTGGCCCAGGAGCGCTTTGGCCTGTGGTGGATCACCCGTGCCATCGAGTACACGAAGGAAGATGCCTGGCAGGCACTGGAGCGCTGGCACGGCGATCGCATTCTCAAGACTTATCGTGTGCCTGCATAATGGGACACTATCTTTCGGAAATGGATGAAGACGAGGACTATCGTCAAGAACGTCTCCGTGTCCAGCGCTGGCAAGAGGAGCAACGCGAAAAGGCTGAAAAGCTCGTTGGAGCGCTCCGCAGTCTTATTAAAGCGCCCAGACCCAATAGAGGCTGGGATGGGAACGCTTTGACCCAGGCTCAGAATCGTCTCGATGAGCTGGAGATGTGGATCGCCAAAACTTATGGAGTGCATGTCTAAGATGGACAATTTCCACATCGATATCACCAGCGTCGGCGACACAGCGCTTCGCTATGCCCTCGGCGCACTGCTGGCGACCAAGTACGCCAGAATGGAAACGATCGTCGGATGGAAGGATGACCCTGAAAAGGGGCTGATCCTCTACAAGCATAAGTCCGACGCGATGACGCCTTTCCTGGCAGCGCTAGACCTCGATGCTCTTGTGCCAATTATCTCCACGTGGCTGGCCCAGCAGGATTACGGCCGCGAACCGGATCACGATGGCAGTAACAGCAAAGGGTTCCGCCTCTATAACGAGGTGTGGGGCCGTATCGGCGACGACTGGGCGTCCATTGGAGCGATCAAGCCTGAATGGGCCTGGCACGGCAAATAGCGGGTTCTTGACAACTCGTTAACTTCTGACATTCTGACCAAGTCATGGGCCGCCACACGTCTTCGGAGTGCAAAAGGGCGGTCCTTCACTATAGGCCGTTGCGACGGTCGCTTAGGATATGAAAATGCAAGACCAAGTAGGCCCGAACGCTGCCGTTCGGATGAGCACCTGTGTATCTTTTCACGGGTTTACAGACATCTCACCAAAGGGTGGTGATCTGAACTCGCCAGAAGTTATGGCGGAAGCGAGATTAAGCAAAGTAGACCCGGTGTTTATTTCTGCTGACTCGAATTTGAACACATACATTCAATCACTCGATCCCGACACCGATGTCGTGAAGGTGATTCCATCCACTGTTATTTTCAATCCTTGCTCGGCAAAAAATGTTGCGTTTGCTTTAGAGCGCGAGGCTGCGGCTTTATTGCTCAAGCTTACATCGGGAACCAAATTAGTTTTTGAACTTATCCCAGGTGAAGACGGCGTAACGAGACTAAGTGAAACATCTTATACCCCTGTCAGCAAACCAGCTTACGAGTGGTTAGCAATATCGCGTGCCAATCTCCGTGAAAAGAAGCACCTTCAAACAGTCTCATATGATCCGGCTGATTTGGAGACTGCATTAGGCCGAGATGTCACCGCACACGACCTAATGCTTTCGCGAAATCAACTCGGCTGGCACCTTGAGAAGAAGCTTATCGAACAGGTAGCTACATCTCTGGCAGAAAAATACGGTGCCAAGACAAATTACATCACCTTCATTGTTAATAATGCCAAGAATTCCTGGGTATTATCCCATGAAGGCATCCATATATACGAAGGGATGTTGCTTCTCTATGGTGAGACTGGGGCTTCTCCACTAACTATTGATGAGTGGATGGTGAGATTTAAACAACGTAGACCAGAATATTTCACAGATGGTTTGGTAGATGTGGGCTCGAATGTATTTATCGACTTGGCTCCATCAGATGCGTTGGACATCAAGGTTAGGAACAATCTTCTAACTCACTCTGTAACATCTTATAAAAACAACTCGGTATCGACCCTGGCATCGAATTGCACATTGGATCAAGCAAACAAGATCGCTGAAGGCTATGCCAGCGCTCATGCCAACGTGCATTTGTCGACCGTGAAGTGCATTTCCGAATCTATCGGTGGCACTTTGGAGCAGGATGATTTCGACACGCTTCGTTGGAGCGCCGATAAGCTCAAGCCAGGCGACTGTATCGTCCTCATGCGCAAACCCAACAAGGATTTCGTCTTGTCCAGCTACCACACGCAAGACCCTATCCGTGTCAACATGACGGACGACGCTGAGATCAAAGCGCTTCAAGCGCTACCGTATGAAGTCGTTGCGGCTATGCGTCGAAACGCTCACATCGCCAAGGATGGGAAAATGCTGGCTCTTCTGGATGCGGCCAAGGTCGCGGTCGATGCGCTGGACAGCGGCATTCAGTATCCGGGTGGTCTCCAGACGCCTAACGTCATCTAAAGAATCTTGACACGTTAACCTTTTTGCGAGAGACTTGTCGCTTCAACTGCTTTCCAGGCTCTCGCACAATGCGTCGTCCCATCTTCAAGAGTATCGTCATCATGTAGCCGCCTTGCCTTGACTTAAGGAAAGGAGGATCAATCACATGATCTCTATGTCGGAGTCTGCCTCCTTCCTTACGGGAGGCTATCATGGCTCACAACACTCAACGCGCTGCCCGCATGGCGGCGAAAACCACCGCTCAGCTCATTGCCGTCTATACGGCGAAGACGCTCTCCAGCGCCGCAGCCGCGCACGAGCTTAAAGCTCGCGGCGTCGCTCTGCCGGTCCGCGAGCCAGCGGAACCTCGGTTCCCTGAACTCGCCTGGAAGAAGGGCGAACGAAAAGCACCTTTAGCTCCGGCCTGACTTCGGTCAGGTCATACGGACTTGGTGTCAGGGAATTAGACAGCCCTCACACCTCGCTCTCTAATCCTATCTCGCCCACCAGTCTAGTAGGCATCAGAGTGGGAGGAGTTACGGGGCCGCTTCGGCGGTCCCAGCCACATCCACCCAGTGTGGACGGTGCACCTGAGGGCGTTGCGGCGTCCTCTGCAATTCTCCTAATTCGCATCTGGACCGATCCGTCCTCGGCTTGGATGCACGTAAGTCGCAAGGTTACGTTGTCGGGGTTTAGTCCGTGAGTTCCGGATGCGGCGTCCTAGAGGCGCGGCAACTTGGGGCGAGCGCAGTGGCTTCGGCCGCTGAACCGACGGAAGTAAAGAGCAGCCGACAGGGGCGCGGGAACTTTGTTACCCCGGCGTGTCGGCACCCCCGCCCAGGGTCAGGTACGCCGCACCCTGGGCATCTACACAAATTCCTGCTCCGCCTCTCAACGATGCGCATCCGAGTGAAGTTTCGCACTTCTGCTGGACTTGATATCACCCAGTGTCAGGGTTTCTCCACGTCACATCGCTCCTGGTGTGACAGCCCCGGCGGTCGCAAGGCCGACCGGGGATTTCTTTTGAGTAGCTTATGGACCTGAATCGCTTTAAGACCCAGACGAAACTTCACGATGCCGAGAAAGGTATCGAAGGAAATTGCACCCAGGCGGCGATCGCTACAATCATGGGGTTGGAGCTGGATGAAGTCCCTGACTTCAACACGCTGCATAAGGACAAGCCGCATTCCGGTTATTTTTGGGGCCACATCGCAAAGTGGTTCTATTCTCGTGGCTATATCTTTCAGATGAGCGATCCGAAATATAGCTGGCCATGTCTCTATCTGGCAAGTGGGCCGTCGCCGCGCGGCGTATCGCATATCGTGGTCATGGAAGACGGTAAGCTAGTCCACGATCCTCATCCCAGCCGAGCAGGCATTCTCAGTGTCGACCGCAACTACATTCTGCTGCCGATTGATCCGTCGTTGATGACTGTGGTGCCAGGCGTCCAGCTCGTGCCTGATCCGGACAACTATTTCTAGTTCTCGATAGTGATGATAGTCCGGTCTTTCACCACCGCGCGGCACTCGTAGCCTTCGATTGGGAATTTACCAGACTTGAACTGATTGACAGCCATCACAAGACCTTGCGTGAGGATCGTCTCTTTGATTTGGTTGAGATCGATTCCGTAGACGCGTTCTAGGAAGCGCAGCATAGCATGTTCGGTCACGATAGGCTCAGGAGCTATCGCGGTAGCTTCTTCGATTTGTGCAGCAAGTTGTTGCACTTTTGAACGCCAGTCGGCTGTTTGCCGTTGCGAATTGCTGGCCTTCGATTGAAGGTCTTTCGTGATCTGCTCAGAAGCTGCCAGCTCGGCTTGTGCCGAGGAGAGACGACTGCGAAGAGCCTTCAATTCGTGGGCGTTCATTATGACCTGTTGTCGTAGTCGCGAAGCCAAAGTGCAAAGGAGAAGAGGCTTGGCAGAACCAAGTCCATCTCAGCGAGGCTTACGTGCTCGCTCGGATGATTTTCCGGCTCATTGATCAAGACTTTCTTGACGCTGCGGTTGACGCCGTGGAAATAGTTGATGTAATCGTCCACGAAGTAGGCAGGCTGCATATCGTTGATAATCTGCGTCTTGGGCGAGATCGCGCCGTCGATTTGATTGCAGATCACATCGTCCATTTCGAAGCCATGGCGAGCCAGGTTGAAAGCCCTGTTCTCGGCTTGGCAGTTAGGCGCGGCCGACACGGAAATGGTGCGGTAGCCGTAGGATCGGATCAGACGGACTGCGGAGACGGCTTGTCCCATTGGAGGCATCGTCGACCAAAAATCATCGTCGGCCGCCGCCTCTAGCTTAGCCAGTTCCGGAGAATCCTTGGCGAGATGCGGGATGTCATAATATTCCCACAGCTTGGCGGCTTTGGGATTTTTGATCCTGGGCATTCGGCCAAAAGCCCGCTGCCACTTGCGGGCATAGGCGGCCTTATAATCCAGGGTGACGCCGTCGATGTCGATCGCGATGATAGGTTTCATGCGACCTTCCTTACACGATTTTTATAACCTGTCCAGCCACATTAACCTTTCCTTGACAATTTATTTATTTTCGGCAAACTGATCGCCATGAACTTCATGTCGAATCTTTTCGCTGGTTCCCTCGGGGTAGCACTCGGCTTCGCGGCCGGGGTCTTTGGCGTGCCTTATTTCCTCATGTGGTATAACTTCCGCTGACGACGCTACGAATCAAATTTTAGCTTATCGTGTCTATCAATTTTTAGTTTATTGTGCTGCACGATTATTCGTATATCCTGTCGTATCGGAATAAATCCTTGAAAACTCGTATTGAAATCCGTGCCGCTGAAGGCGGCGATGATGCTGTATTGTTCTGTGCCGACCTGGCGCGGGCCTACGAAAAGCTGTTTGAGCGTCTTGCTTGAAAGCACCACCGCGTCGTCGACGCGGCCGGTCGTGTTGACTTAGAAGTCAACGGACCTGATCTCTCCAAATTGAAAAATGAAGCTGGCGGACACCGCATCCAGCGCGTACCTCCGACGGAGAAGCGCGGTCGTGTCCATACGTCGACGGTAACTGTCGCCGTCGTGAGTCAGCCGGATTCGGCTGTCTACGCTCAGACAACCAAAAACGGTTGTCTCGATCCTCGCGAATTGTCGTATCGCTGGCACAGCGGAACCGGCAAAGGCGGCCAGCATCGTAACAAGCATCAGAACTGTTTGGAGCTGACGCACAACCCGACAGGCATCAAGCAGTCGGCCAATGGGCGCTGTCGGATCACCAACGAGGCCGAAGCTCTTGCTGCGATCCAGGAGAAGATCGCAGCCCAACATACATTTCGCGAGCACTCTACTATCAATTCCGCGAGGTCCGAGCAGATCGGCTCGGGGATGCGCGGTGACAAGCGACGCACGTACCGCTTCCAGGATGACAACGTGACTGACCATGAGACTGGGAAGTCGGCCTCGGTCAAGCGTGTGATGAAGGGTGGTTTCGATGAATTGTGGCGTTAACCTTAATTTAAAATTAACCAACTAAATCTGTGTGTTAACTATCTATTTCGTTTGACACGAACACCTGTGTTCTGCTAATGTTCTTTTGTCAGCACTACCGCTGACACCCTGACCACTACGGTGCGCCAACACCGGTCAGGTTATCATCAAGGAGTAAGACTATGGAACATATCATCAGCGTGCCTAAGATCGTGCACGTCCCGGCGACGGCACTGACGATCCACGACCCTATGGTCGTGGTGAACCAGTACAATGAGCCCTTTATCGATCTGATGATCGATACGGACTCTGCCGTCAATCTGGTTGCTTGGCTTAAGCCGGGTCTGTCGGTCGGCGAAGAACTGCTTGTTCGCGTTCTTCAACGAGCTGCAAACGGTAGCCCTGATACTAGCAATCAGGCTACCGTCGATCTGAAGACGTTGGTTCCCGGCTCTCTGGAGGCTACCCAAGACTACAATGGGGTCTTCAGTGCCGCTGGGGCGGATGCCACGCTTCTGCGTTTCACGTCGTATCACAGCAATCTTGCCTTCAATGGACCGATGTTCGCATTGTTCTATTGGACGGGTACGCAGTGGGCGATTTTGAAGCAAAAGCTTCCGTCCTAATCTAGTCTAGCGTAGGTCGCCCGGTGTCCGGACACCGGGCGGCTTGCACATGGTTAATAAAAAGTCAACACCATGTTAAGGTTAACGGGAGCATTTCTTGACACGTTAACCATATTGAGGCAGAACGAGAATTGCCTCCTGCTTTCTGCTAGGGGCTCCTTCGTCAAACTTGGGCGGGTTCCATTGATTTGAGTTCCCGCCTCTTTTTCGACCAGGACTTGGCTTTTCGTGACTGCGTAGCGGTCCAACCAGAGATATCACCGCTTGTCCGGCCTCAGCCCTAATAGCCTGAACATCACGCGCACGCAGCGCTCGGCTCTGAACACCAACTATCTCATCGTCCACCCGGAATATGAGTATTGGCGCACAGAGTGGTCGAAAATCCGCGACGCGTTGGCTGGCGAACGGGAAATCAAACGTAAGGGTGAGCGTTATCTGCGCCCGCTGCCTGGTTCTGAAAAAGACGAATACGGTCCTTATCTCGACCGCGCTGTTTTCTACAATATGTCCGCACAGACCCTGACCGGCATGGCTGGTCAGGTGTTTCGTCGTGCGCCCACCGTGCGCAATATGCCGACATCCCTGGGGATCGTCGGCCGTGCAGCCGATGGCAGCGAAATCATCGTGGCTGGCGCTCAGGACAAGTTCACGCCGCTGCTGCGCCGCTTCGCTAAGGACGGCACTAACCTCAATACGTTCGCCAAGACCGTCTGCGAAGAGCAGATCGCGATGGGCCGTTTCGGCGCGTTGATCGATGTGAGCGCCACTGTTTCCGCCGATCCTAACGCTGCACCGTCCTCTTACGCGGTTGGCTACACGGCCGAAAACATCATCGACTGGACGATCGAAGACATCTACGGCATTTACATGCCGACGCGGATCGTGCTGCGTGAGTTTGAACGCATCGTTCCGTCGGGGCCGAGCCAAGAAAACCCCTGGATTGGACGCGTCGGTGCGAAGACACGCCTGGCGATGGCCAACGAAGGCAAAGCTGGCGTCTACGCCAACAGCACTGATACCTTCGAATCTATGACGGCGCGCCCGCAGCGCTACTCGTCCAGCGTCTACACCTACCAAACCATCTACCGCGAACTGGTTTTGGAGCCTCAAGAAGACGGCTCGTTTATCTACCGCCAATACGTCTATGAAGACGACCCGATGTCGGTGGCTCGTGAGACCTACACGCCGACGATCCGTGGCGTCACGCTCGATTTCATCCCGTTCGTTTTCTTCGGCGCAGGCAGCAACACGGCCGAATGCGAAAAGCCGCCGCTGCTCGACATCGTCGATTTGAACCTGAAGCACTATGCCACGTATGCTCAGTTGGAGCACGGTCGCTTCTATACCGCGCTGCCGATCTATTACGCTCCAGGCGGCGAAGCTGACAACCAATCCGAATACTCCATTGGTCCGTCGACCGTGTGGGAAGTCCCGGTTGACGGTAAGCCTGGCATCATTGAATTCAAAGGTGAAGGCCTGAAGACTCTGGAGCGCGCGCTTCAGGAGAAGGAAGCCCAGATCGCGGCCATTGGTGGTCGTTTGATGCCTGGCATGTCCAAGGGCATCTCTGAATCCGACAACCAATCCTCGCTTCGAGAAGCCAACGAGCAATCGTTGCTCCTCAGTGTCTGTATGGCATTGGAAGAGGGTCTGTCGACGCTCATCCGTTACTGGCTCATGTTCCGGGATGTGCCGCTGGGTTCGAGCGTGCAGTTGCGTTACGAAATCGACATGACCTTCCTGACATCGACTGCCGATGCGCGCACCCTGCGCGTTATCCAGCAGCTCTATCAGGCTGGCTTGATCGCGACCGACGCTCTTTACGAGAACCTCAAGGCCAACGGCCTCATCCCGCAATCGATGTCGATCGAAGAGTTCATCACGTCCATCAAGAACCCGGATTCGTTCGTGGGTCAACCGGATGTCGAAGCGATGCGTCGTGGTTATGCGAACCGCGCCCAGGAACTGGAGCAGGCTCGTGTCGCCCGCGAAGTCCAAATGGAACAACGCAAGCTCGACCTCATGGAACGTCAGATCGAGATCGACGAGAAGAAGCTGGAAATCGCCGCGAAGGTGGACTCGACTTCGGTCGCAGCCACCCGCGCCCTGGGCGATCCGGAAGGCGCGCCCGCTACGGAGGCCGTACAGCTCCAAACGAAAGCTACCGAGGACTTGGCTGCCTCGAAGGCAAACCAGCCAGCAGCGAAGCCCGCAACGCCCGCTGCGAACAATCCTACCCCTACTCCGACGCCGCCTAACCCAACCCCCGGTTCTCCTGCGCCAAAGAAGTAAATGACACGTCGTTACACCGATCTCGAAGACCTTCTTCACGATCTCGATTCGGATTCCCTCTTAGATGACCCGCTTTTGGGGTCATTTGACGAAGAGGAGCTGGCTATGTTAGGGTCTGGTGTTACCAGAGCCCGAGCAGAATCAACTCCTCCCAAAGCCCCTGCGAAGAAGCGGGGTAGACCCAAGAAGAAAAAGGAATGACGGCACTTCGTGTCATCCTCTTTGAAGCTGACGACCTGTGGCTCGCTCAAGGTCTGGATCACGATATCTGTGTCCAGGCGACGACCAAGGGCGAAGCAATGTCCCTGTTCGATCTCACCACCGAACTAGAGGACGGCGAAGAAGGCGGCATTGAGCGCATCCCTTGCGCACCCAAATACTTTTTCGATAGGTGGGAAAATTGGGCGACGATACATAATCGACAATCCTTCAAGGATGAAATGACCTACGAGTTCCGGGTCGTTTTGTAAAAATCCCATAAAGACCGCATTGACGCTATCGGATTTATCCGGTAGCGTTAATTTATGGTTGATCCGTGCTGCGACATCGATAGGCCGCATCCAGATGGCGAGCCTTGGAAAAAGGCGTGCGCTGTTTGCGCGTTCCGAAATAATAATCCGCAGAAGCTGTCCGATGAAGAGTTTTCCCAACTCTACTTTGAGATCGATATGGGCATCCTGGAGTTTTATTGCATCCACCGCGAAGACGATGGGCATCACCGTAAGTGCGCCTGCTTCGCCGCGATGGACAAGATGCGTGTGAGATATGTCGACACCTGAAGAACCCACACAGCGCGAAACGATATTAGCAGAATTCCTGCAAGTGCCGGTTGGGGATGTAGTGGCGGCGCGTGAGAGTGCGCGTGAGCTAATGGCATCCGCGTACCGAGTTGGGAACTCCACCACGCCAGCCATTATCAAGGCAGCGTCGATCCGTTTCAATATGGTTCTGCACGAGCTTAAGATCGAACGTGAACGGCGCATGATTGCCATTTTCTTGGAACCTGATGCACACGCTTGTAAGGAAGAAGCGCGGCTGCATTGGCAAAAAGTTATCACTTCCGAGCTGCCCACCGTATGAACGACAAGATCAAGACCGCAGACATTCGTGCGGCCATGCGTAAGACATTTGCAGCGCCGGAGTGGGCGCTCCTGGAAGAAGTGCCTGCTGGCACTGGAGCGACGCGGAACAATCGATCGGCAGATGCTATCATTATGGGCTTGTGGCCGTCGCGCGGACTGCATTTACATGGCGTCGAGATCAAGACATCCCGCAGCGACTGGAAACGTGAGGCCAAGGACCCTGAAAAGGCCGAGCGCATTGCCTGCTATTGCGATTTCTGGTGGGTCCATGTCGCGCCTGGTGTCATTGCTGACCTGGCTGAAGTGCCAATCACGTGGGGTGTCCGTGAATGGAACGGCCGTAACTGGAAAACCATCCGAGATGCTGCGAAAACAGAGGCGGTTCCGATTGATCGCACGTTCCTGGCTTCTCTGATGCGCCGGACATCTGAATCGGCAAATCGAGATATCGAGGATGAAGTCCGCAAGCGATTGGTGGAAGCAGAGAAAACGCTTGAGCGCGAACGGGCTGAAATCCCGGCGAAGATTGCACGCGGCATAGAAGATCGGCTGCGCTACAACACGGAAGCACTAAAGGCCCTGGAAGCTTTTAAGGAAGTGACCGGCATCACTATGGAACGCATGGCGTCTGAGCACGAAGCACGTCAGATCGGCAACCTGGTCAACCTGATTCGGCACGCGGGCATAGACGAAGTGTACGGCGGCATCGAATATATCGTCCGCAACGTCGCTACGGCTGCTGAAAAGATGAAAGTAGCCATGGATAGCTACAAGCGGCTACAAGAAGTTAAAGGCGCATCAACGTCTACTTCGGAATCGTAAAAATTTCATAAAGGCCATATTGACGGACCTGGCGTTTTCGCTTAAGCGTTAACCAGAAGTTAAAGGTGGCCCATGCCAGCGATGATTAAATCGAAGCACGAATTGCTCAATTGGTTGAGCCGAATGAAGGTCGGCTACAATCTTGATGTGTTTGGTCGGGTGGAAGACCTCTTCCCACGACCACACGTATTGTCGCAAATCCCCGATGATTATCTGTCGCCGACGGAACGAGGCCTAAAGTTCTTCAGGGACCACGGCATCCAGGTTGAGTTTCATACTGACATACTCAATCCAAACGAATTCACCATCAAGAAGGTTCCGTTAGCCCAATGACTATTTCCGCCGAAAACGTTTCTGGCCTCGCGCGTTTCCACAAGCCGCTCCCGGTTGCCGATTTGATCGCCAGCGCCAAGGGCCTGTTCGGTCTCGGCGAGAAGGCTATCACCGACATCGTCACGACTCTCCACAAGGAACGCGCCTATTTCCAGGATCGCTATCTGAACGCGGACAAGGAAATCACCAAGATCGAGAAGGTGTTGTGTCTGTCGAACCATTTCGACGCTGACGGTCCCGGCGACTGTGGCGATCGCCTGGCGGCGGCCGTCAGCAGCCTGATCGCTGAGAATGATGCGTTGAAGGCTAAGTTGATCTTCATGCAGGATCAAGCGAAATACTACACGGGCAAGCCTGTTGTTTTGAGCGGCGATGCCAGCGTCATCCCCGCCAATGTCATTCCAGGACCGCCGCAAGCCTGATGAGAGGACACCTGTTCGATTTCCAGCGTGATAGCTTCAACAGTGTGCGAGGCAAGCTTCGGCTGCGCTATCATAAGCGCTCATATCCGAAGTTCCCGCGCTACTCGAACTATGACACGGGTCTTCGACACGATCTTGGCGCATTCAGATCGAATAGGCTAGTCCCTACACCACGCACAGACGATGATCATGCTGATCTGCTGACACGCATCGAAGAACGCGTCAAAGAGATCGCGGGTTGCGGCATTCAATTCGCCGATGCGTTGGAAAACTTCGACGACGAATTCGAAGACATGCTTGTGCAGCTCCGCGATTTGTCAGCGTCGTCGGACGCAACGAAACTTCGGGCGTTTATTGTTCACGCACGAGCAGTCGCGGACATCGCGCATAAACTGCGCGCCGAAATGACGGCTTTGAAGAAAGCTCTCGGAGACGATAGTGACTTTTGACATCCTTCAAAAACTCTTGATGCTGCTGGCGTGCCTGGCATGGATTGCTGTCGGCGCATCTGAACTCTTCAGGAAAGGTTCGCGATGACTGGAATCGCTAAGCAAGATCGCCTCTTTGACGCGGCCGGAAACATCACAAAGGCGCAACTGCATCTGGACGATGTTCAAGCCTGGATGAAGCTGTTCGAGCACGGCGTTAAAGGCTTCGATGTCAAGAAGCACGTTGGCTTGATTGGTTTCATGCTGGCGGACGAATCTGACGACACTATCCAGATGGTTCCTATCTCTGATGCGCTGTTCCTGGAGTTTATCAGGATAGCGCGTGAAATGAGCGAAGACGCCTTTTCGAAAGCGTGCAATGACCTCGGCCTTGCGCGTGAAGACCTGGTCACTGCGGCGGAATCCGATGACGACTGAAACGCTTGACAGCGTCATCGCTGAAGTCGAAGAAAAGCTACCCGGCTGGGAATGGCTTGTTCGGCGCGACCAAGCCCAGGGCGGCTGGTTCGCCAACATCCTGAGCCCGGATTTCAAGAACGGGATCGTGATCATCCAGGACGGTGTACGCATGACGCCGGATATGGAAGGCCGTACCTATCCCTCTCGTTCCACTCATTCCGCCGCACGGGCGCTTCGAAATGCGCTCCTCTGTGTCGACCCTCTTTTCTTTGAAACTGACACAGAAGTCTAACCATGCGCCGCGAGATAACAGTTCACCACGACAGTGATATTCAGGTCCAGACGGTATGCCCGATCTGCGACAACGCGATCTTCATTTATGACGACATCGTTATCTTGAAAGACGACGATGGTACGGTTGCCCTGGCGCACGAAGATTGCGTCAACGAAGACAGTGATGATGAGGATTACGAGGATTGATCCTCAACATCCATTCACATTCTCGGCCGCCTTTCAACTTGCTGTCCAATTTCGCGGCGCACGCGTTTGAATTGGACGGCGTCCAAATAGCGTCTATGGAGGGTTTCCTCCAATCCCTGAAGTTTGAGAAAATCTCTATGCAAGACTCGGTCTGCGCGGAGATTGGATTGAACGCTAAATTCAGGGGAGACAAATACACCGGCCTATGGAAACGCCATCAGATTCTGTGGTGGCGGGGCGAAGAATACGATCGCCACGGTCCCGACTATCAGGCCCTATTAGACAGAGCCTATGAGGCTTTGTTTTGGGCGAGTAAGTCGTTCCGAGAAGCTCTCTGGGACACAGGCTCAGCTTTCCTGGTTCACCCTATGGGCTCGACCAATCCCCGCGAAACTATCTTGACCGAAGCTGAATTTTGCACGCGCCTGATGAAGCTGCGAGATGATCTACATGTCATTGTCGGCGCACTCGAACGTCACGGTTGACAATGTCCTATATATCGGCGATGTAAGGAAGCCATAAGGAGCTTTCATGAACTCTCTACTCGATACCTCGCACTGGTCCTTATGGGGATGGATCATAGCGATCATCGCGCTATGCTCGGTTGGCGGCGCGGTGTCTATTTTCCGTCAGTTGCCTGAAGCTATCATCGAAGGCATTTCCGCTTATAAGCGCTGGGTGGCGCTCCAGGAGCAGCGTCAGGAATGGGATGAAGAGGATCGCGATCGTCGTCGTGCGATCGAGGATGAAACACTTTTTACCCTGGACGAGAACGAGTCTATTATCGATGACGACGTTTACGATGCCTTGAAGGCCAAGGCTGATCGCTACGACGCTATCATGAAGATGGCCAGGTTCAGCGTCATGAACTGGACAGGGCTCAGCAGCCCGACTTCGCCAGGCGGCGTCGCGCCGCTGCCGGATGCCGAGGGCAAGGTATCGGCAACCATCAAGTTCCAATCTCATCCGGACGCGGGTCATATCGCAACGGATGAATTCTCGATGCAAGTTTTCGAAGCCCTGGTCGACGCCAGTGTGATCTATCGGCAATCCCAGGAAATCAGCGATGAATAACGCCTCACTGACGCAGCAGCAAGTCATCAACTATCTTCACGACACCGTAAGAGAGCTGATGACCGTTCAGCTTTTGGTCATCACGCAGACGAACTGCGGCCAGCCTATCTCGGATGAATCTGTGAAGGAGATGGAACGCATCTACAAATCGGTTGCAACGGACCTGGAATATCTCTTTCCGACGCCGCAGCCGTTTACGCCTATTTCGGCCGACTTCAACCTGACTTTCCGGACGAAGGCCAATGACTAGCCCAACAGGTCGTATCATACCTATGCCTGACTTGCAGCGTTTGCTCGTGCACACCGATGACGATGCTCTGGCAACTCTACTGGCTACTGAGCCGCCCAGCGTCTCTGAGGTGCTCGATTTGAGCCATGTAGAGGCCAGGGTAATAGCCCATATGGACCGTGCACCTATCCCGACATTTGGCTCCATATTCGGGTCGATCCTGGACGACGCGTTGTACGATATGCGCGAGATTTATCGACCTATCCGCATCGGCGGCACAACTCACACGCAAAAGCCTCGAACCAAGAAGCGGACGGCGGCCCAATCCAAGCGTCTGAGCAAGCAGCAGGCCGCTAAGAAAGCTCGGAAGAAGAACCGCTAATGGCGCTCGCTTTAGATGTGCAGCCTGTGCGTAGGCGCGCCAAGCTTACGCCGAGTGATTATGGCGTCTCTTTCAATGGCTGTGACTTTATCACGCTGAATTATCTGCGCTGGTACCCTAACTCGGCTAGGGCAAAATCGTTCCGAGGCGAACTCGTCCACATCCATTCCAATGGCTATTTTTGGCGTCCAGATGCGCGCGGCTATACATCGCACGTCGAAGAAGCATGGGTCGTTCCGTTTGAGGAAGCATTCCGGCGGACTGAGCATATCGGTTTGGAAAAGAAAATTAGTTACCAAAAGGTTAATAAGGCTTGACAGCCTGACGGATTCATATTTATGGTCCGCTTACAATATCTGCGTTCTCCTTTAGGTGATCTTTGTCGAACGAAGCGTTTCCCCGCGTAACGACGCCCGATAATCCTGTTGATCCGCGTTATGCGGGGCCACGAGAAGCCGTTGGTGGTGTTCATGTTTCGGCGGGGCCGAGTGGTTTGACCCCTAAAGAGCGAAAGAATTGGAAGGACGCCATTGGCGTTTTGCCGTGGCATCCTTTCGACACGCATAGACCGGGCATTACGCCTATGTTGCCAGGCGGCATCAAACCCCCTCAGCCGTGGGAAATCCCCCTTGTGCCATTCACTCCCGCCGATCCGTTTGAACACCGGGACCTATACAAGCGCATCGAAGAAGCTATGGCCCGTCAAAATCAGGCCGATAAAGCCGAAAAGGAAAAAGCCGCGATGACGAAGAAGATCGCCGAGCTGGAACAGCGTCTTGCGGATCAGGAAGAGCGGTTGAAAGCGCTCGAACTGAAAACGGGCATCATCAAGCCGCCGGAGCCGATCATCGCGACGGAAATCTTCGAGCTGTTCAATCCGCTCTATTATTCGCAGTCTGGCGACAAGGAAAAAGCGAATCTGGATAACACCCTGGCTGCTCTCGAATACCACCAGCTCAGCGTCGAGGAGTGGAACTTGCTGTCGCCTGAGAAGCGGGCTGCCAAAACGATTTCATTCCTCACCACATTGGCCCAGCGAGGCTAAGACATGGAAACGGCAGTGACTGAGCGTCCGAAACTGAAAATGCACCCAAGCATCCAGCTTGCCTCTGGGGACTATTTTGATTTTCTGAACCCTGAATCGACGCCGCTTTCGATCTGGGATATTGCGACAGGCTTGTCGCGCATTTGTCGCTTCACGGGTCATCTACGCGACCCGGAGATTGCGACATATACGGTCGCTCAGCATTGTGTTCTGGCGTCGGAGAACGGCGAAGGTGACGCTTACGAAAAGCTGATGCACGATCGGGCCGAATCGGTCATCGGTGATGTGTCGTCGCCGCTTAAGCAATTGCTGCCAGAATACAAGCGCATCGAAGATCACATCGAAGCCGTTACGGCTGTCCAATTTAATCTGCCTCATCCGATGTCAGCATCGTGCAAGGTTATGGATTTACGGATGCTCGCCACTGAGAAGCGTGATCTGATGCCATGCGACAAGGATGGAGATTACTGGTCTCTTCTGCGTGACATTGCGCCGCTGCCTTTCACGATTATCCCGTGGGAACCGGCAGAAGCTCGCGCACGTTTCCTGCATCGATATAACTACCTCGCGTTCGGCTACGTGCCCGACGAAGACGAGCCCTTCGCTCAGCCCCACGCAAACGCACCGGCAGAATACGTGGACGCCTGCTACGCCGCGTGGGGTCGTTAATGTCGATCGACGAAGCCGGACCTTTCATCACCTACGCCAATTTCATCGAAAGAGCCCATGGCGGTCCATACTCGGCAGTGATGCACGTGAATACCGTCGACGATATTCGTGAATACACGATGGAACTGACCTACAACGGTCTTGCCGTCAAACGCATGTACGGCAGGCACGACGACATCCCCCTCTTACTTATGGCGGCGATCAATTCGCACCAGGTTGATCTAGCCCGAGAGAAATCATGAGAAGCACACTCATTTTCCCCACCGCCAGCGAGGCTAAGGCGGCTATGCCCAAGGACGGCACCGAGGCTCAACAGCGATTGCTCCACCGCGCGGCTGAAGAAATTATGGCTGCTGCGTCAGCGGGCCGCAAAGAGATCAAGCTCGTGTTGTTTACGGACAACGAGCCGCGCCTGGATTCGACCGAGCAGGCCGAAGTGATTTCTTTTCTTCAGTTAAAGGGCTTCAAGGTCACGACTGGCTATACCGGCGTCGCCTCGGATTACCAGCACACGTCAATCAACACCTTGACGATTTCCTGGGCCACCCACTCGCCACTGACAAATACGGGCTCTGGTAACGGCTTTTATGATCGCTGAGCCTGCTTGTAAATAATTTATAAGTGTGCACTACTGCACACAGATGCGTACCCGACAGAAAGAATCAAAATGGCGACTCGGCCTGATATCTGCATCTATCACTCACCGTGCCCGGATGGGCACACAGCTGCCTGGGCGGTCTGGCTCAAGTGGCCTGATATCAAGTTCCATCCAGCGGGTCACGGTAATTCACCGCCTGACGTAACGGGTCTTCACGTTCTGATCGTGGATTTCTCGTATCCGAAACACGTCTTGGAAAAGATGCTCGCCACGGCCGCTTCCATCACGATCCTGGATCACCACAAGACGGCTGAAGCGTCTCTTAAGTCGCTGCTGGACGAAGGTACGCTCCAAGGTGAGTTCGACATGTTGCGCTCCGGCGCGATGATGGCTTGGCAATACATCTGGCCCGAGGACGAGATCAATCCCTACGACACCGAAGGCGAGATTTCGGACTACGACAGCGACAACAACGTGTGGCTCCGCAACGGCACCAAGGGCCATATCCCTCTTCTCGTCCATTTCATCCAAGATCGCGATTTATGGACGTGGAAGCTGACGGACAGCCGCGCTGTATTGGCTTTTGCGCAGGGCGTCGAACAGACCTTCGAAGGCTGGTCACAACTGGCCACCGATCTGGAAAACCCAGATCGCTATCGCCAGATTGTCGAGATCGGAACCTACCTGGTTGACAAGCAGCACAACGACACGCTCGCCTGCATCAAGGCGGCGCAGCGCCGCATGGACATCGGCGGATACAACGTCCCGGTCGCCAATCTCCCGTACATCATGGCCTCGGATGCGGGCAACATCATGTGCAAAGGCGAACCGTTCGCCGCCAGCTATTTCGACAACGGTAAGGGCGAGCGCGTTTTCAGCCTGCGTTCGGACAACACCGATCCGATGGCTCTGGACGTGTCGGCGATCGCCAAGTTCTATGATGGCGGCGGACATCACCACGCGTCCGGCTTCAAAATGCCGCAGGGTTGGGAAGGTGATCCGCCGACGATCGAAGTGGAAGAGGTTGAGATCGATGACATCATCGAGCTTCCTGTCACTACGATCCTCATCGACGTCACCAATACTCTCAACGCATAGGTTACCCATGAAAACCATCTATCACGTCTACTACGAAGGTTATGAGGACGGTCTGCCGGAAACTGGTGAGATCGAAGGCATGATCGATTCTGACGGCAATCTTTTGGGGGCGTGGGCGGCTAACGACGGTACCTGGCGTGGAGAATATTTCGACGGCTTCATGGAGAAGTTGGGAATCGAAGTGCTCTCCTCCTGGGATCAGCCTGGACACGCTGAGCGCCTGAACACATTGATCGCTCAATTCGCCTGATGACTATCGAGATCACGCGTATCCTGTCTAACCAGGAATACCAAGACCTGGTCGAGTTCGGTCGGAAGACGGAAGGTTACTACAGCAATGACCGTCGGCTGTTCACGCCCGGCATGGCTTGGTATGAGCCTTGGTATTACGACGCGTGGGATGAACGCGTCGGCCAGCATGTCATGATCCCCAAGGCGAACAAGGGTCGCCTTGGGTTCTTGTCTGTGCACTATTGGAACGATTGGGCCGACAAGCGACCACCTATCTGTGTGGTGTGCCCAAACGGAGAACTGTGGGAGATTGACCGTAAGTCTTCCAACGGTGATGGGTGGAAAGTGACCGGCGATCTGCCGAAGATCACATGTAGTCCGTCCATAGTCGTTCATGGCTATCATGGCTGGCTGAACGATGGGAAGTTTTCGGCGGATGTCGACGGGCGACCACCGAATGGGATTCCGCGCTCATGACCAAGCTTCAGCGCTACATACGAGACTACGTCGAAGTCCATCCAGGCATTTCGTTATCCACGCTCATTGACCATCTGTCTAATGATCGATCGAAGCGCGCTGCTTACGAGGCTGCACACCGTGCTTTGGACAAAGGTTTAATCGTTAACGCTGGAACCAGCCCAAGCCGATACGAACTGCACGTCGGAAACGCCTGAGCATTTCTTGCGACATTAACCATATATGTTAATGTCTTCCGATGACAAAAGCTGAAGCTATCAAGCGCGCCATGGCGCAATGCACGAGCAGCCTGACGGCCGTAAAATCCTGCGAGAAGGAATACGCAATCCGACACGATTGCTACATCCATATTGCAGAGGAGCTACAGCCCAAGACCGGACGCCATTCTGGCTCTGATCTTGAGGACATGAAGCAGCAAGCTTTGGCGGCCTATGAAGCGCTTCTCGACAACATCCGAATCCACCGCGACAATCTGGCGCATTTGGCGGTACTGAAAGGCAAGACTCGATGAGATATTTCGTCGACACAGCCTACGATATGGACGGCGATAAGCTTCTCAGCTTGGCGCTTGTTCCGGCCGATCGCAAGCTGCACAATCTGTACCTGGTATCCAACGATCTCGAAGTCGAAGATGATTGGGTGAAGGAGAATTTGCTCTCGGTCATCAAGGCACCTCTGCCGGAACGGACGCATCGTTTTCACGTCGAGAAACAGTTCTTCGGCAACGCGTTGAGCCATTATCTCTACGGCGACATTGAACCCACGATCGTGGCGAACAGCATCGAGAGCATCGGCCATTTCTGCGACGCAGTAAAGCGCGGGCTGGGGATGGCAGGTCGTTTTACCGCCATGAATTTTAGTGCGGTGACGCTGAAACTATATCCGACTGTCTTGAAAGACGCTGTCCAAAATAACAGCCTATGGGACGCTTTGGCGCTCCGAGAAGCAATGGGTGCCTGGTGAGATATTTCCTGGATTGTGAGTTCAACGGCTGGCACGGCAGCCTCATCAGTATGGCGCTGGTGAGCGAGAATGACGATTCTCTTTACCTGGTGTGGGGAGACATTCCGGAGACTATTGATCCATGGGTAGAGAAGAATGTTCTGCCACTCGTCGCATCTATACCAGAATACGTCACCGCTGTTCCTGTCCTGCACGGAACGACTCAGGCGGCGGAAGTGATCGCTGACTTTTTGAAAGGTGACCCTATGCCTTTTATTGTCACCGATTGGCCTGATGACATCCGATATTTCTGCGAAACCGTCATCGTCGAGCCCGGTAAGATGGCGGCGATTCCTGGCCTGGTTTTCCAAATGGTGCGCTTTGATGCCTACCCGACGGATGTCGAAGGGGCTGTACAGCATAATGCCTATTGGGACGCTGTCGCGCTCCGGGCTCTTTTTCCTAAGAGAAAAGCATGAGTTACCCAACCCTACTGCTTTTGGACATAAGCGACGCAGCCGCTGCCGCGTTGCAACGCACCCTCGATCCTGCCAAAACCTTGATCCGTCGAACGGGTAGTGCTTTGATGGGATTGCGCGTCAGTTTCATCGTTCTACAACGACCGCGTGCCTACCACGAGGACGATAGACTCAAAGAAAACTTCGATAGATGGGTTGAAGAATCCGCTCGATGCAGACTTGTGTCTGATCCGATGACTAATCTCATTATCGTTTGATGCCTAGAAGACAGAAACAAAAAGCCTTCAACTATAGAGAATATCCTGCAAAGCACTACATGAGTGCCCCAGGTATTTGCCGATGGTGCAACAAGGAAATACTCGATCATCTAGGCGAGCTAAACAAGAAGAAAAATTGGTGCAATAAAGCTTGCGTCACTCAATATCTCTTGCGGGCCGATCCTAAGATGATGCGCCAGCATGTATTCTTCCGCGATAAAGGTCAATGCGAAGACTGTGGTCATGTGTGGAGATATATGTCTGACCCTTGGGAGGCAGACCACCGACTTCCGCTTGTGATGGCGTTCGGCGACCTTTCATACTGGGAGCCGGATAATGTACGAATCCTCTGTAAAGACCCGTGCCACAAGGTAAAAACCAAGGAAGATAACGCTCTTTTCAAGGTAGCGGCAAAGCGATATCGCTGTGAAGAGGCGGACGGCGGCTAGACTCCAAATCAGTTAAGAGTCAACTGGATTCTACGGTCGTTAACCACATTTCTTGACAAATTAACCATTATTTGTTAGTGTCCGCCTCATCCCGATAGAGACAGAACCCCCGAAGGTTTCGTTTCACCCATCAACATCTCGCCACGCAACGGGTCGTCGCGCCATGCCTCAGGGTCTGAGGTTATACGAGAGAAAACACATATATGCCTATTTTTCAGTTCGATTCGCTTGAAGCCATTCCGGACGCCCTTCGCAGCTACGCGAAGACCGATGGTGACAAGGTCCAAATCAACCTGGTTCCGCAAGACAAGCTCGACGAGTTCCGCGACAAGAACATCTCGCTGGTCAAGGAAGTGGAAACCCTGAAGGATCGCGTGAGCACGCTTGAGCCGGTCTTCGGCGAGCAAGACCCCACCGCCTTCGCCAATGAGTTGGTCGAGCTGCGTGCTGTCGCTCAACGCGTGAAGGACGGTCAACTGACCGACTCGCGCAAGATCGAAGAAGAAGTCACTCGTCGTACCGAGGACATGAAGAAGGGTCTGGAAGATCAGATTCGTACCGCCCAGAAGGAAGGTTCGAACTGGAAGACCAAGGCCGGTGAGCTGGAGACGCGCTACAAGTCGTCGCTGGTCAGCTCCACCATCCGCGACGCCGCGAACGACCCGGACACGGGTGTGTTGCCGCAGGCCATCCCGGATATCCTGTCGCGTGCCGCCTCGGTTTGGCGTGCTCACGACGACGGCAAGGTTCTCGCCTATCAAGGCGAACTGCAACTCTACGGTGCGGACGGCGGCAGCCCGCTGACCCCCAAGGAGTGGCTCGCGAAGCTGAAGGACGACGCTCCTCACTTCTTCAAGGGCACGGCTGGCGGTGGCGCTGGTGGT
>FTIZ01751950.1_pt1 | contig 51311 bp, 42 predicted proteins | sample 1658381 | NCBI WGS metagenome assembly FTIZ01 (sample SAMEA3914822, study PRJEB12502) | metagenome | biome: forest; material: soil | place: USA | collected 2012-03-12 | depth 0.1 m
AGCAGCACCGGCACCACCCTCATCGATGCCAACTTCGGTGGCACCAGCACCCACAATGGTAGCCTTTTAGACTTAAACCTCGGCGGCACCGATACTACCAGCAGCACCGGCACCACCCTCATCGATGCCAACTTCGGTGGCACCAGCACCCACAATGGTAGCCTTTTAGACTTAAACCTCGGCGGCACCGATACTACCAGCAGCACCGGCACCACCCTCATCGATGCCAATCTCGGCGGCACCAGCACTCACAATGGTAGCCTCATTGATTTAAACCTCGGTGGCACCGACACCGCCAGCAGCACCGGCAGCACCTTGATCGATGCGAACCTCGGTGGCACCGACACCCATAACGGCAGCCTCATTGATTTGAACCTCGGCGGCACCGATACTACCAGCAGCACCGGCACCACCCTCATCGATGCCAACCTCGGTGGCACCAGTTCACACAACGGCAGCCTCCTCGACCTCAACCTCGGCGGCACCGATACAACGAGCAGCACCGGCACCACCCTCATCGATGCCAACCTCGGCGGCACGGATGCGCATAATGGCAGTGTCGCCAATATCGACCTAGCGCAGAGCAGTGGGCTCAGCCATATCGATCTCAGCCTGGGCCAGATGGATAGCGGCACCCCGCTCGCCGGCACCAACGTCAGCCTCGACGCGGCCAACGACAATCATCTGCTGGCCGCCGATGTCAACCTACCCACCGACACGGCAGGCGACGATCACAATCTGCTGCATTTCGATGTCGCCCTCGCCAGCGACAATGCGGGTGTGCATCTCGATCTGGCAGGCCAGCAGCTGGCCGACCTCAACCTCACCCACCCGGCCGCCACCGGCACATCGGGCGCAACGCTGGATATCCACCCGCTGGGCCTGAGCCTGGGCCTGGCCGCCTGGCACTAGACAGGAATTACTTCGCAGCCGCCGCAGCCGAATCGGCCAGCGGCTGACGGCCGCGGCGCATTTCGGCGAGTTCCTGGGTCACGTCACGGGCTTTTTTGGGGTCCATGCCCGCCAGCACGGGCGCCACTTTGCGCTCGTTCATCTTGTCGATCACCTCGAGCAGAATCGGCATATCCATCTCGTTGAAGATGGCGGCGGCATCGGTGGGTTTCATATTCTCGTAAATCTTCACCAGGCTGCTGATTTCGGTGCCCTGCTGCTTGTTATATTCCGCCACGATCTTGCTCAGCTGCTCCTGCATCGTCTTCATGTCGGCCAGCTTATCGTTGATACGCTTCTCGGTGGCATCCAGCACCGTTGCCTTGATATCGAGGTCTTTCTCACGCTGGTCCAGCTCGTCGCGGCGCTTGCTGAGATTTTGCAGCAGGTCGAGCTCGGTCTGTGAATAAGGCTCCTTATTCTCGCGCGCCTTGATATCTTCCACCTGCTTCACCGTCAGCTTGCCGACGCCGGCAGTGCGTGGTTCATCCGGCTTTTTACCGCCTGATGTGCCGTCGCCGGCCGCAGCGGCCTTATCGTCGGTTTTTGCGGGTGCGGCAGCATCGCCGGCGGCTGCCGTGCCGTCTTTTACCGCATCGGAGGGGTGAGAGCTGTTCGCATCGGCGGCCGGTTTGGCGGCGACATCGGCCGGCGCAGCATCCGCAGGTTTAGCGGCATCTGCCGGCGGCGCATCGGCAGCCTTCGCATTGTGCGCATCGAGCAGCTCGCTCAACTGACGGCTGTTGATATAGAGATCGTTCAGCTTCACGATGAACAATAGCGTCAGCATCGCCAGCGTCAGCGGCAACAGGCGGAAACGCGCGGCCTTCAGCACGCGTTTCTTGCTACGCGGAATGGGTTTTTTTGCCATGGCTACCTGCCTGATTCATCTTTGTTGCCGAGCACCTGCAGCAGTTCCTGTTCGGCTCGTGAACGCAGGCGCGTACGGCGGCCGGCACCCGTATCCGGCGCGGCGGATACCGTCGGCTGCGGCGCTGGACGCGGCGCGGGTGCGGCGGTCGGGCGCGGCGTATTCATCACCGGCTCTGGCCGGCCGGTGAGCTTGGCGCCTTTTTCGATCATGTAATCGAGGTCGCTGGCCAGGAAATTGGCTTTGTCGATTTTATGCTGGATATTCTCGCTGAGGCGGCTGGTGGCCGCATGAATTTCGGCGATGGAATCGGTCGCCCGCCGGGTGGATTCATCGAACTCACGAATGATCGTCGCCAGCTCCGATTTCGAATCCTGCAGCAGTTTGATACGTCCGTTCAGCCGCCAGCAATACATGATGGTGACCAGCAGCATCACCGCCATGATGCCGTTGACGAGAATCGACAGAACCACATTCTCCATCTAAATGGCCCCCTGCTCTTTCAGCAACTCGCGGAACTCGCGGATATCCTCGTTCACGGCGATGGCCAGCTTATCGCCCACCCGGCCCACCTGGGCGGTGGTCAGCGGCACGCCGCCGCATTTCACGCGCACCGGGTCGTCGGGCGTTACGTCGAGCAGCACGGTAGAGCCTATTTTCAGGTTCACCACTTCGCCCAGCGAGATGCGCCGCTCATCCAGCACCGCTTCGATATCGACGAAGGTCTGCCCCACTTCACGGCCGAGGTGACGTTCCCACACCGAATCCTGGCCGAATTTCTCGCCCATGAACATCTGCAGCAGCAGGTCGCGAATGGGCTCTAGCGTGGCGTGCGGCATAAGGATTTCCATCATCCCGCCGCGCTCTTCCATATCCACCCGCAGGCGCACCAGCAGCACCGCCGAATTGGGGCGGGCGATCTGCGCGAAGCGGGGGTTGCTCTCCAGCCGGTCGAACTGGAAGGAGACGGGCGAGAGCGGGTCGAACGCCGCGCCCATGTCGTTCAGCACGATATCGGTCATTTTCTTGACGATATCCTGCTCGATGGTGGTATAGGGGCGCCCTTCCACCCGCACCGGCTTGGCCGTGCGGCGGCCGCCGAGCAGCAGGTCCACCGTCGAATAGATCAGCGCCGAATCGATGGTGAGGATGCCGAAATTCTCCCACTCCACCGCGCGGTAAACGGCCAGCAGGGCCGGCAGCGGAATCGAGTTCATGTAATCGTCGAAGCGCATCGACACCATCGAATCGATCGAGACATCCACGTTATCGGAGGTAAAATTGCGCAAGGAAGCGGACATGATGCGCACGAGGCGGTCGAACACCACCTCCAGCATCGGCAGCTTCTCGTAGGCCATCATCGAGCGGTCGAGAATGGCGTAGATGCCGCTGCTGCGGTCGTCCTTGCCGTTGGCGCCGTCGAAGCCCAGCAGCAGGTCGATCTCGTCCTGGTTCAAAACGCGCGCAGGTTCTTCGGCGCTTTCAGCTGTTGCCGCGCCGCCTTCTGCAGCCATCATCTTTTCCCACTCGGCCGCTGCATCGGCCTCGTTTGGTGTTTGCTGTTCGTCAGCCATGGTTGCCCTTTATACCCAAGTCGCCGAGCACCATCCAGGCGCGGTCTGTTGCCGCTTTTTATGAATTTCGAGGTTACTGTACTATGATTTCACTGAAAAGTATATCCTTTACCAACCCCTCCTGCACGGTGGTGTTGAGGCGTGTCATCAGCGCATCACGCAGGCGGTAGATGCCGGCCGAACCTTGCACGTCCGACGCACGCAACTCCCTGAGATAGGTATTGAAAACATCCATGATCCGCGGCTTGTTGGCATCGACCAGCGCCACCGAGGCCTGGTCTTTCAGCTCCAGCGTCACCGACATTTTCAGGAAGCTGACGCGCGAGCCGTTGCTGTTCAGGTTCACCAGGAATTCCGGCAGCTCATAGTAAACGGGCTTCGCCGCATCCGCCGCGGCCTTCACTTCTTCGGGGGTGGGCTCATGCGGCTTATCGGTCTTGCCGCCGCCCATGGTCATCATCAGCACCACGCCGACCACTACCAGCAGCAGCACCGCGCCGGCAACGATGAATAACAGTTTTTTCTTACCCTTCTTGGGTGCGCCCTCTTCGCCTTCCGCGCCCTCGGCGTCGGGTTTTTTTTCTTCCGCATCGCCTTCGGTCTCGGCGGCGTCTTTCTTTTTACCCAGCATGCATCACTCCCGTGCGTAGGTGACCGTTGTAGCGCCCTCGCGCGCGCCTGACAACCGCGAACTCAAAGAAACGAATATTTTCATCACGTTATCCCCCGAAAAAGGAGTTGGCACGCTTGTTGCTTTTACTACGCCGACGACAACCAACCAAGAGCTTCATGCCATGGACAACAGTATCTACATCACCCTCTCCCGCCAGGCCGCGATGTTCCGCGACATGGATGTGACGGCCAACAACATCGCCAACGTGAACACCACCGGCTATAACGCCGAGAAGCTGCTGTTCAGCCAGTATCTGGTGAAAGACAACACCCAGAAAGACGCCTACGCCAACGACCCCGTGGCCTGGCGCGACAACACCCAGGGCGCCATCAAACCCACCGGCAACACCTTCGATCTCGCCATCAGCGGCACCAACGCCTACTTCCAGGTGAACACCCCGCTGGGCGTGCGCTATACCCGCGCCGGTAACTTCCAGACCAACGCCGACGGCACCATCGTCACCTCCGACGGCTACCCCGTGCTGGGCAGCGACGGCGGTGAAATCACCATTCCGCAGAACGCCAAGAACATCGTCGTCAACGGCGGCGGCCAGGTCAGCGCCGATGGCCAGGACCTCGGCACCGTCGGCATGATGAGCTTCAAGGACGAAGCCGCCCTCAAGCGCATGGGTAACTCGCTCTACACTTCTAGCGAATCGCCGGAACCCTCGCTCAGCGCCCGCATGGTGCAGGGCGGGCTCGAATCATCCAACGTCGCGCCGGTGACCGAGATGGTGCATGTCATGCAGCTCTCGCGCGACACCACGCAGACCGCCAAGTTCATCGATACGATGTACGACCTTCAAAGCAAAACCGCGAGCACCTACACGCACTCGCAACAATCGTAACCGGAGTAGTTGACCATGCATTCTCTTGATATCGCCGCCACCGGCCTCGCCGCCCAACAGCTCAACGTCGACACGATTTCGCACAACCTGGCGAACATGACGACCACCTCCTTCAAGGCCGAGCGCCCTGAATTCCAGGATCTGCTGTACCAGGACCTCAAGCGCGTCGGCACCAACTCCACCGACCAGGGCACCGTGCTGCCCGTCGGCCTGCAACTGGGCCTCGGCGTAAAAGCCGGCGCCATCTCGCGTGACAATACGCAGGGCCCGCTCAACAACACGCAGAACCCGCTCGATGTCGCGGTGAACGGCAAAGGCTATTTCCAGGTCGAGCTGCCCGACGGCACCATCGCCTACACGCGTGACGGCGCCTTCAAGCTCTCGCCCGATGGCGTCATCGTCAACCGCGACGGCTTCCCCATCCAGCCGGCCATCACCATCCCCACCAATGCCGAAACCGTCAGCATCGACAGCTCCGGCCAGGTGCAGGTGACCCTCAGCGGCCAGACCGACCCCCAGACCGTCGGCCAGTTCGAGATGGCCACTTTCATCAACCCCAACGGCATGCAAGCCACCGGCGACAACCTGCAACTGCAAACCACCGCCTCGGGCGACCCCGTGCTGAACACCGCCGGCCAGGAGGATTTCGGCACCATCATGCAGGGCTACCTCGAGAACTCGAACGTCAACGCCGTGTCGGAAGTGACCAACCTCATCGTCGCCCAGCGCGCCTATGAAATGAACACCAAAGTCCTCACCGCCTCCGACCAGATGCTGCAATCGCTGAACCAATCGGCCTAGGTGAAAAACAGGAGCTGACCCATGAAAAACAATAAACAGACGACCGAAAAGCCCGAAACCCGCAGCAGCGCCGAAACGGCCAAAAAGGTAGCCGTGTTCGCCGCCTACCTGCTCACCGCCCTGCCCGCCAACATGGCGATGGCCGCCAACTGGCAGACGCCCGAGCAGGTTGCCGCCCTCAGCGACAGCGCCACGCCGCAGGGCACCAGCATCACCGTCACCAGCGCCCCCATCGACCAGCAGCGCTATTTCCAGGTGACCAACGACGATATCGCCACCGAAGTTTCGAGCGAACTGGTGTCGCAAGGCATCGAGAAGCAGGCCAAGGCCACCCTGAACCCCACCAATTCGCCGCTCTTCTATTCGGCCGACCACCCGCTGAAGCTCACCCTGCACGCCCTGCAGGTCGACCCCGGCACCCACCAGTGGCAGGCCCAGGCCTATGTGCTCGGCGCCGGCAAAACCGAATTCGTCCAGCCGGTCAGCGGCCATTATGAAGGCACCGTCAGCGTACCTGTGCTGATCCACCAGCTCAGCAAAACCGATGTCATTCAGCAATCCGACCTTTCGACGCGCGACATGCCCAGCCGCCAGCTGCGCAAGGACACCGTCACCGATGCGGCGCAGCTGCTCGGCAAATCGCCGCATAACAATATCTCGGCCGATCGCCCCATCCGCGAATCGGAGATCAGCATGCCCATCGTCATCAAGAAGGGCGACCACGTCGAGCTGAGCTACACCAGCCAGTATCTCAGCATCAAAACCACCGGCATCGCCCTGGAAGACGGCGAACAGGGCGGCATGATCCGCGTCAAAAACGAAAAATCAGAAAAGGCCGTCAGCGGCAAAGCCGTCGCCGCAGGAACGGTCGAAGTCAACATGGAAGCAGGGAGCTAGCAATGAAAACGATCAACCTCATCCTCCTGGGCGCCAGCGCCCTGTCGCTCACCGCCTGCGCCAGCACTATCGACAAACTCAGCCGCGTCGGCAGCCAGCCGCCGATGACGGAAGTCAGCAACCCGCAGACCAAACCGGATTATAAGCCTCTCAGCTGGCCGCTGCCCGACCCTGAGAATAACAGCATCCGCAGCGCCAACTCGCTGTGGCAGCCCGGCGCCCGCGGCTTTTTCCGCGACCAGCGCGCCGCCCGCGTCGGCGACATCCTGCGCGTCAACGTCGCCATCGCCGATCAGGCCCAGCTCGACAACAAAACCGACGCCTCGCGCGGTACCAGCAACAGCGCCAATGTCGGCGCTCTCGGCGGCCAGGAGAACCTGTTCCACCACCTGCTCGGCGCGCCCATCTCCAACACCGCCGGCAGCCTGCTGAACACCGCCGGCAACACCAACATGAGCACCACCGGCAAAATCGACCGCAAGGAAACCATCAACACCCAGGTGGCCGCGCTGGTTACCCAGGTGCTGCCCAACGGCAACCTGGTGATCGAAGGCACGCAGGAGATTCTGGTGAACTACGAAATCCGTGAAGTGTCGGTCAAAGGCGTAATCCGCCCGGAAGACATCAACTCGGATGACACCGTGGAAAGTAACCAGATCGCTCAGGCCCGCATCGTCTATAGCGGCCGCGGCCAGATCAGCGACATCGAGCAGAAACGCTGGGGCGACCAGGTGCTCGAAGCGATCAGCCCGTTCTAACGGCGATCTGTTTACCAATGATGATTGGCCATCACCCTTCCGAAACACTTCGGGAGGGTGATGTAGTTGGTGTCTGAAAAAGAAAAAGGCGCGGATCGCTCCGCGCCTTTTTGCATTTTATGTTATCCGGCTAGGCGCCCACCACCATACCACCGCTGCCACCTACCGCATTTTGGGTGATGCCGTGGTGGATGTGATCATTGAAATCACAATCGAAGGAGGTACTGTTATTCATGGCCGTCTGGATGACCGGAGCCGTGATTGCCGCACCGGTATCAACCGCAGGCGCCTTATTCCAGCTAAGGTCGATACCCGAAATCATCGATTTGAAATCCTGCACCAGGCTCAAACCCGGCAGATCGCTGCTGATGGGGGTACCAATCGCCGGTGCTGCTTGCCCGCGCATGCCGCCCACACTGTCGCTTAAGGCGCCAGTGGCCGAAGCCAGACCTGAAGTCGCGACACCCACAACACCCAGGCCGCCACCGAGCTGCACAGCCTCATCCAGCCCTTTAGCGGCGGTATGGGTGGCTTCCAGAGCGGCACCAAAAATTTCCAAAAGCATAGAATCTCCTGATACTGTCACTTTACACCCCAAATAGTTAACGAAGGGTTAACAATGTGACGATTCTGTGACGATGATAACACCGCAACCTATAAAGGCGCAATCAAATCAAAGGTTTTGGGCGTCGGCACGGTAAATAAAGCAGGGAGAATTCTGCGAAATCAATATCTCGCACGCCTTTTTCGCCTGCGGCTCACTCAGGTTTTCCAGCCGCGCCCGGTGTACCGGGCCGTCACCGCCCACCACCGATACGCGCGCACCCTGCAAGTTCCCCGAGGCTACGCCATAGGCCTGTTTCGCCGCCTGTTCGGCCAGCGCCTGGCTCGAGAACGCTCCTACCTGAATGCCCCACGGCGCCGCCACCGTTTTGGCCGGGGCCGTGGCCGCCGCGACAGCCGCCGGCGTTACGACGACCTTCTTCAAAGCCGGCTCTGGCGCGGGTGCCTGCGTAGGTTTGGGTGCCGCTGCTGCCGGGGCGATCGCAGCCGCCTGTACAGGAGCCTGTTGCACCGTGGCTGGCTGCTGCGCCGGCATGGCTTCACCCTGCGCCTCATCATCCTCTTCGCTGCCGGCATCCGCATCGGCGCCATGTTCGGCCGGCGCCTGGCCAATGTCAGCCTGTTGCTGCGGCTGCGACGCTACCGGCTGGCCGCCGCGCGGTGTCGGCAGGTTAGCCGCATAAATCCGGTCGCCGGCTTTCTGGCCGCGGCTGGCGATAATCTTATAGCCCTGATCGAGCAGCGCGATCATCTGGTTGTCGCGCCAGGCCCCCGTGCTGCCGCCCATCACCACGCCGATCAGCGGCCGCCCGCCGCGGTTGCACGAGGTCACCAGGTTGAAGCCCGATTTGCCGATGAAACCGGTTTTAATGCCATCCACCCCGGCATAGCGCAGCATCACGCGGTTATGGGTGAAATAGGTAGCGCCGTGCCAGCTGAATTCGCGCGTGCTGAAATAGGGGTAATATTGCGGGAAGTCGCGCTTCAGCGCGATCCCCAGCTTGGCCAGGTCGCGCGCCGTCGTGTGCTGGGCGTCGTTCGGCAGGCCGTTGGGGTTGTGAAACACCGTGTTGCTCATGCCCAGCCGATGCGCCGTCGCCGTCATCCGCCCCGCGAACTTATCGACCGAGCCTTCGAGGTTCTCCGCCACCACGATCGCCGCATCGTTGGCCGACAGCACGATCAGCGCCTTGATGGCCGTTTCCACCGGCAGCTGGTCGCCCGGTTGCAGCGACAGGTTGGTGCGCGGCATGGTCGAGGCATAATCCGACACTTCCAGCTCGGTATTCATCCGCACCTTCTTCGCCTGCAGGTCTTCAAACAGCAGGTAGAGCGTCATCATCTTGGTGAGCGAGGCGGGATAGCGCTCGGCATCCATATTGCGCGAATAGTAAATCTCACCCGTCTGCGGGTTCATGATGAGCGCAGCGTAGCGCGGGTCGTTCTCGCCCACCGTATGCGGCCCGTGCGAAACACGCGCATGGCGCTTGGCCTCGGCCGCGTAGGGCAGCAAAGGCAGCGTCATGCAGAAAATAAGAATGGCTGCGCGCCAGGCTCGCATCGGAACACCGTTGTGAAGTGGTTGCGGTTTTGTAGAAAACAATTTTTCCACCCGCAAGATTTTGTTCCACTTGCCCCCAGCTATCGCAACTGCTTGAGGGCCGTCGGCCCAATAGCATAGAAATCGACGCCCATATCCACCATGCCCATGGCGGTATAGAATTTCTTCGCCTTGGCATTGCGCTTCAGCACTGTCAACGACACCCACTGGCCGCCCTCGTGCAGACATTGCTTGGCCAGCGCCGCGAACATCTGCCGCCCTACGCCGCGCCCGCGCTTCTTCTGCGTCACGATGATGTCGGCAAGGTGATAACCGGTGGTTGCCGTCACCGTGTCATAGCCCCAGTAATACAGTACCAGCCCGATCAGCGAGAAGCCCTGCTCGGCTACCAGCGCCCGCATGCTGATGCGGCGGCCGGCCTCGTGAAACAGAATATCCGCCATCTCCGACGGCGAGGCCGACTGGTCATACCCCTCCAGCCGGTTCAGCTCCTTGATAAGTTCGGTGATATCGGGCGTATCCTTCGGCACGCCGTGGCGAATGCGGATATCGGGTGTGGACAAGCGTCATCTCCCTTGTGCGCGCGGGTGCGGGCATTTATCTAGTCAATATGCAGTCACAAGCCCTCACAGATAGCAAGCAGGATTCCTACATCACCGCCCTCAACCCCGAGCAACGCGCAGCGGTGGAGGCGACGGAAGGCCCCGTCCTCGTGCTCGCCGGTGCCGGCACAGGCAAAACGCGCGTACTCACCACCCGCATCGCCCATCTCATTAACAGCAAGCGCGCCTGGCCCAGCCAGATTCTGGCCGTCACCTTCACCAACAAGGCCGCCGCCGAGATGCGCACGCGCGTGGGCCAGCTGCTGTTCGGCGACACGGCCGACACCAAATCCTCCAACGCCTTCTGGCTGGGCACCTTCCATTCCATCGGCGCCAAAATCCTGCGGCGGCATGCCGAGCTGGTCGGCCTCACCCCGCAATTCACTATTCTGGATGACGACGACCAGCAGCGCCTCATCAAGGCCCTGCTGGCCGATAACAATATCGACCACCAGAAATTCCCCGCCCGCGCCGTGCTGGCCGTCATCCAGGGCTGGAAGGACCGCGGGCTGACGCCCGAGCGCATTAACGAACAGCCCGGCACCTACACGCTGACGCAGGTAGGCGCCAAGCTCTACCCGCTCTACCAGAACCGCCTGCGCGCCATCAATTGCTGCGATTTCGGCGACCTGCTGCTGCATAACCTCACCATTTTCACCCAGCACCAGAACGTGCTCGAGGAATATGCCAGCCGCTTCCGCTATATCCTGGTCGATGAGTATCAGGACACCAACACCGCCCAATATCTCTGGCTGCGCCTGCTCGCCGCCTACCACCGCAACCTCTGTTGCGTCGGCGATGACGACCAGAGCATCTATGGCTGGCGTGGTGCCGAGGTGGGTAACATCCTCAAGTTCGATCACGATTATCCCGGCGCGCAGATCATCCGCCTCGAACGCAACTACCGCTCCACCAAACCCATCCTGGCCGCCGCCTCGGGCGTCATCGCCCATAACAAGGGCCGCCTTGGAAAAACATTGTGGACCGAGGAGCAGGATGGCGCCCCCGTCCGCATCAAATCGGTGTGGGACGATAATGAGGAAGCCCGCTATGTCGGCGAGGAAATCGAAATCTTCCAGCGCGACCGTATTCCGCTGAAGGAGATGGCCGTGCTGGTGCGCGCCGGCTTCCAGACCCGCTCGTTCGAGGAGCGTTTCATGACGCTGGGCGTGCCCTACAAAGTCGTCGGCGGCCTGCGCTTTTACGAGCGCAAAGAAATCCGCGATGCCATCGCCTACCTCCGCCTCATCGCCCAGCCTTACGACGATCTCGCTTTCGAGCGCATCATCAACACCCCCAAGCGCGGCCTTGGCGATAAGACGATGAATGATTTGCACGCCGAAGCCCGCGCCATGAACGGTTCGCTCAACCAGGCCGCCCAGCGCCTGCTCGATACCGGCCAGTTGAAAGGCAAAACCGCCACCACCATCGAAAAACTCCTCCAGCAGTTTGCCAGATGGCGCGAGCTGGGCGGCATCAATACCATCCCCCGCCCTGCCCAGGCTGCCCCCGCGCCCGCCGCGCCGCAACCGCCGCTTCCCAGCTTCCTCGGTGTCAGCGAAGTGGAACCTGAGCCTTACGATCCGTTCGATATTCAAAGTCAGCCCCCCGCCGAATCGGCCGACCTCTCCCTCGCCGAGTTGGCCGACCTGGTGCTCGAGGAATCCGGCTACCGCGCTATGTGGCAGGCCGACAAATCACCCGAGGCCGCCGGCCGCCTCGACAACCTGCGCGAGCTGATCCGCGCGCTGGGCGACTTCCCCAGCTTGGCCGAATTCCTCGAACATGTCGGCCTGGTCACCGAAGGCAGCGAAAAAGCCGCTGACGATATGGTCAGCATCATGACCCTGCACGCCGCCAAGGGCCTGGAATTCACCGCCGTCTTCCTCACCGGATGGGAGGAAGGCCTCTTCCCCAGCCAGCGCACCATGGACGAGCTGGGCACCGAAGGGCTGGAGGAGGAACGCCGCCTGGCTTACGTCGGCATTACCCGCGCCCGCCAGCACCTGGCCATCAGCCACGCCGCCAACCGGCGCATCTACAACCAATGGCAAAGCGCTCTGCCCTCGCGTTTCTTAAGCGAAATTCCCGAAGACACCGTCGAGCACCTCGATGGCGGCCCCTACCGCCGCGCTTCCGGCCCGCAGATGTTTCAGCGTGAAGTGGCTGCGATCATGGAAGAGCGTGTCACCTTCGATCCCAAGCCTACGCAAAAGTACGCCAAGGGCGTGCGCGTCTTCCACCAGAAATTCGGCAACGGCGTCATTATCAGCGCCGAGGGCGAGCATCTGGAAATCGCCTTCAAACACGCCGGCATCAAAAAGATTCTGGCGGAGTATGTGGAGTTAACCTAACCTGCGCCCATGGCGAAACGCGGCTTCTCCCTTATCGAACTTTCCATCGTTCTGGTCATTCTTGGCCTGCTGGTGGGGGGTATTCTGGCCGGGCGCAGCCTCATCCGCGCCAGCGAATTACGCAGCGTCACGACGGAATTTAACCGCTACAACACCGCTTTCCTCGCCTTCCGCGACAAATATTTCGCCCTGCCAGGCGATTTTGCCAATGCCACCAGCATCTGGGGCACCGACCCCGGCGGCTGCCCCGGCACTTCCGCCACCACCACCGGCCCCGGCTCCGCCACCTGCAATGGCAACGGCGATGGCATGATCAACGGCCTCACTGCCAACGATCTCTACCGCAGTTGGCAACATCTGGCTGATGCCGGCCTCATAGAAGGTCAGTATACGGGCGTCCCCAACAGTACCAGTTGGTGGATCCGCTCGATTAATATCGCCATGCCGAACGTGCCCGTTTCGCGGCTGAGCGGTGCCGCCTGGAATGTGCAGTTCGTCGGCGGGCAGGATATCACCTCGACCTATTTTTTCGATGGCAGCTATCCGCATATCCTGCTGCTCGGCATCGCAGCGGGTGATCCCCTCGCCAGCGCCGGCCCGCTCAGCCCGGAAGACGCCTGGAACATCGACACCAAGATGGACGACGGCAAACCTGGTTCCGGACGCGTTCTCTCGCTAAAAAACTCGAACCAGGCCAACGCTGCCAACGGCTGCTCGAACCAGACCTATACCATCGCCTCTTCCATCGCCGCCACGTCCGATTATCTTCTCACCAACAGCAAATCGATTTGCGCGCTGGCGTTTAAGATGAACTTCTAAATATTCGCGTTGCAATCTCGCCATCGCCCAACGACACTGCGCGCATGGAACCCCACCACCTCATCGTCATTCTCTGCGCCATTTGCGTCTGCGCGCTGCTGGCGCACCGGCTGCAGCTGGCACCACCCATCGCCTTCCTGTTCGGCGGGCTGGCCCTGGCGCTGGTACCGGGCATGCATGTGCCCAATATCGAGCCGCAATATATGCTGGTGCTCATTCTGCCGCCCATCCTCATGGAAGCCGCCTTCTTCACCTCGCTGCGCGAATTCAAGGCGCAGCTGCGCCCCATCCTGCTACTGGCAGTGGGGCTGGTGATGTGCACCGCCGCCGCCATCGCTTTCGTCATCGTTCACCTCATCCCGGGCGCCAACTGGGCGTTGGGCTTCGTGCTGGGCGCCATCGTCTCGCCGCCCGATGCCGCCGCCGCCACCAGCGCCCTGCGCGGCGCGCCCATTCCGCGACGCATTCTTACCATTCTCGAAGGCGAAAGCCTGATGAACGACGCCACCGGCATCGTCCTCTACAAGTTCGCGGTTGCCGCCGTGGTCACTGCCAGCTTCTCGCTGCCCGGCGCCGGCCTCGACCTCGTCTGGAAAGCCAGCATGGGCATCGGCACCGGCCTGGCCATCGGCTATGTATTCGTGCGTATGTTCCCCTATTTGCGCGACCAGTCGGTGGAAATCCTGGCCACGTTCGTGCCGCCCTACGCCGCCTACCTGCTCGGCGAATCGCTGGGCGCATCCGGCGTGCTGGCCACCGTCGCCTGCGGCCTGCTGATCGGCTGGCACGCGCCGGCTTTGTTCAGCCCGCGTATGCGCATGCCGACTGAGGCGGTGTGGAAAATGGTGGTTTTCCTCATCAACGCCATCGCCTTCATGCTGATCGGGCTGCAGATGCCCGGCCTGATCGCGCGGCTGCATATTTATTCATTGCATCTCGTGGTGGCCAGCACGCTGGCCGTTTGCGCCGCTACCATCATCATTCGCTTCGCTTACGTGTTCGCCGCCACCCACCTCACCCGCTGGCTGTTTCCCCGTATCCGCCGCGAAGACCCCGCGCCACCCTGGCAGAACGTCTTCCTTATCAGCTGGACGGGCATGCGCGGTGTGGTCACCCTGGCCCTGGCCCTCGCCTTGCCGCTGACGCTGAAAGACGGCGTGAATCCCTTCCCCTACCGCGACCTCATCGTGTTCCTGAGCACCGCCGTCATCCTGCTGACGCTGGTGATGCAGGGCCTCACGCTGCCCTGGCTGATGCGCAAGCTCACCCTCAGCTTCGACCCCCGCCGCATGCAGGAGGAATGGATCGCCCGCATGGCCATCGCCCAGCGCGCCCTCAACACGCTCGAGGAACTTGAGCGCCAGCCCGGCACCCACCGCCCGGCGCTCGAGCGCATCCGCAGCCATTATGCCGAACGCGTCGAATCGCTGGGCGACGGCCCCAATACCCCGCTGCATGGCGAGAAAGACGTCTCAATGCGCAACCATCCGCTGCTGGTGGCGGAAAACCGCATCTGGCAGGTGGTGCTGAAGCGCGAGCGCGAGACGCTGTTCAGCATGCGCCGCCGCTTTACCATCAGCGACGAGGTGATGTACGACCTGCTGCGCGAGATGGACCTGCTCGCTGCCCGCTTCCACAACGACGGCGTGATGGAGGAAGATCTGCCCCACATCCCCACCGCCGTCGAGCGCCGCCATCTCTGGCAGCGCCTCGGCGGGAGGAAAGAAGTTGCTTGATGCGCCGCCCATTCGCATGCGATAATCCGCTTATGTATTCGCCCCGCCTCCGCACATCCGGCTTCACCCTCGTTGAAATGGCTGTCGTTCTGGCCGTAATCGCCCTGCTCATCGGCGGGGTAATGGCAGGCACCAACCTTAACCACACGGCCGAACTGCGCAGCGTCGCAACAGATTTCACGCGCTATGCCACCTCCGTGCGTACCTTCCGTGACCAGTATAATGGCCTGCCGGGCGACTTGCCGAATGCCACCAAATACTGGGGCGTCACCGCCGGCAACGGCACCGGCACCGACGTCACCTGCGTCGATGCCACCTCCATCGCCGGCACCACCTGCAACGGCAGCGGCAATAACTGGATCGATTTCGGCTACGGGTCCGGCTATTTCGGCGAGATCAACCTGGCATGGCAGCAGATGGCGCTCGCTGGCTTCGTGGAAGGCAGGTTCGCCGGCGGTTCCGCTGCGCCCGCAATCGGCGTCACGGCACCTGGCAATAAATATGACAGCCAGTCGGGTTTCAGCATCGCCAGCGCCCTTATGAGCGGTTCTTTTGGTGAAGAATTCTCACATGAAACCGATGGCGTGACCATTTTCTACGGTCGCCCTGCCGGTGTGCTGCGCGGCGCTAATCTTCGCGTAGCGGATACGGCCTATATCGACACTAAAATCGATGACGGCAAACCCGATACTGGCATGCTCATCAACCAGACCGACGCGACGGGTTGCTATACCGGCACCTATCCCACCGCCGCCTACAATATGACCAACTTGCAGCCGAACCTCTGCGTTTTGCGCTATACGGTGAAATTCTAAATCGCCCGTGTCGCCTCGTCCAGCCAGCGCAGCTCGACAGCATCCATTGATGGGCTCAGCGCCTTATGCACCCGGCGGTGATAGTCATTCAGCCAGTTGCGCTCGTCGACGGTCAGCAGCGAAACCTCCACCAGCCGCGTGTCGATAGGCGCCAGCGTCAGCGTCTCAAAACCGAGCATATCCTTGCCCTGCGCCGTCGCCCCAAGCTTCACCACCGCCACCAGGTTCTCGATGCGGATGCCGTATTTGCCCTCAAGGTAGAACCCCGGCTCGTTGGAGACGATCATGCCCGGCACCAGCGCCACGCTGCTGCCTTTCTTGGCGATGCGCTGCGGCCCCTCGTGCACGCAGAGGTAAGCGCCCACGCCGTGCCCCGTGCCATGGTCGTAATCCAGCCCCGCGGCCCACAGGAACTGCCGCGCCAGCGCATCCAGCTGCTGGCCGGAGGTACCGGCCGGGAAGCGCGCCGCCGCCAGCGCGATATGGCCCTTCAGTACGCGCGTATAATGCTCTTTCATCTGCGTCGTCGGCTCACCGATGGTCACCGTGCGCGTGACATCCGTCGTGCCATCGGGATATTGACCGCCGGAATCAAGCAGGAAAATATCTCCCTTCTTCAGCCGGCGGTTGCTGGCCTCGTCGGCCCGGTAATGCACGATGGCGCCATGCGGGCCTGAGCCCGAAATCGTCGCAAAGCTCGGCTGGCGGTAGAGATTCGACTGGCGGCGATAGCCCTCCAGCTTCTCCACCACCTCCAGCTCATCCGGAAAATTTCCGCCGCGCACGCGCCCATCCAGCCAGCAAAGCAGGCGCGACAGCGCCACCCCGTCGCGCCCATGCGCTGCCCGCACGCCATCCAGTTCCACCTGGTTTTTGCAGGCCTTCGGCAGCAGCGTCGGGTCTTCGATACGCTTCAGCGCCACCCCGTTTTTCTCCGCCAGCGCGAAGAAGCCCGATGCCGCCGTGCCCGCGTCGATCAGCCAGCTCTCGCCCGCCGCACCGATGCTCTTTTTCCCCGACCACAGTGCTGCGATGGAAGCCACCGCCACCCCCTGCTCCGCCAGGTAATTATCCACTTGCTGGCCGAACGTACGTTCATATGTGAACAAAGTCGCTATCCCATGGCGATTCAAAGCGAAATAACTTAGAAGCAACGGGTTAAACGGAATATCTGAACCGCGAATATTCAGCAGCCAGTTAATGCCATCCGGCAGTGCCAGAATCAACCCGTCCGCCCCCTGTTGGCCGATGCGCTCCAGCAACGCTGAGCGCTTCTGTTCATAGCTCGCCCCGGCCAGCTCTAACGGTTGCAATTCCACCGCGCCTTCCGGTGCCGCCGGCCGCTCGACCCACACGGCATCCACCGGGTTCTTCTCCAGCGCCTGCCAGCGGATGGACAGATGCGCCGTCGCCTGTTGCAAATGCTCCACCTGCGCCTGCGTCATCAGCCACGGGTCGAAACCCACCACCAGCGCTTTGTCCGCCTGCTGTTCCAGCCACTGCGCCAGCGTCACCTCGCCGCTATGCAGCACGGCCATCCGCGGGCCGGCCTGCTGGGCCGCCTGCAGCGTATAACGTCCATCGACAAACAGCGTATGCCGCCGCGCCCCATGCGCCTGCGCCCAGAAAACGCCCAGCCCCGCCGAACCGGTAAACCCGGTGAGGAACGGCAGGCGCGCCGCGCAGTCGGGCGTATATTCACCCTGGAACTCGTCGCCCATCGGCTGCAGGTAGAGGTCTACCCCCAGTGAAATAAGCTGTGCGGAAAGAGCGGCCAGGCGCGGTTCGGAGACATGCATAAATAACGCCTAATGGTTGCAAAGAGTGAAAGCGAAGGATAACCTTGTCGCATAAAGAAAAAGGCCACTCAAGGCCGACATGAACGGACACGCCATGCACAAGAAATTCCTCGCCCTCCTGTTGCCTTTCCTCATCTTCGCTGCGCCGACCGCCTTCGCGGCCGACGATTTCCGCCCCGCCATCGTCTATCTCTCGGGCAGCGACTCCGACCGCGCCTTCATCGACGCCGCCCGCGCCGGGCTCGACCGCGCCAAGCGCGAGTTCAAGGTGGAAATCCCCGAATACCGCATGGATTCAACCGACGATATCGCCGCCACCCTCAAGAAGGTGGCCGATTCGGGCGCCAGCCCCATCATCGCCGTCGGCTATCAGAACGTGATGCCGGTGCTGAACCTGGCCGAGCATTACCCCAACACCAAATTCACCGTCATCGACGGGCTGGTGCCGCCGCTTTACGCCAATGTGCAATCCATCATCTTCAAGGACCATGAGGGCGCCTTCCTGGTGGGGATGATCGCCGCCGCCACCTCGAAAACCAACCATATCGGCTTCATCGGCGGCATGGATGTGCCGCTGATCCGCAATTTCTCGCACGGCTTCGAGCAGGGCGCGCATTACGCCGACCCCAAAGTGCGCATCGATACCGACATGGTCGGCACCGGCCCCGACGCCTGGAGCAACCCTGATAAAGCCTACGAACTGGCAATGAAACAGTTCGATCAGGGCGCCGATATCATCTTCGCTGCCGCCGGCGGCTCGGGTATGGGCGTGCTGAAAGCCGCCAACCACGCCGGCAAATTCGCCATCGGCGTCGATACCAACCAGAACGGGCTCTATCCCGGTCATGTGCTGACCTCGCTGGTGAAGCGCGTCGATATTGCCGTCTACGATACGCTGAAAACCAGCCACGAGGGCAAGTGGAATCCGGGCATCAAATATCTCGGCATCAAGGAAGGCGCGCTGGATTATGCCGTCGACAACAACAACCGCACGCTGATTTCCGAAGCCCTGATCGAAAAAGTCGCTACCGCGAAAGACCGTATCATCAGCGGACTGATCGACGTGGAGATGTACAGCCCGAAATAATCAGGGGATGACCGCCCCCACCACATCGGTCGTGTCTTCCACGACACCGGTGGCGGTGTTGCAGGCGGCGAGCATCAGCAGACTGAGTAAAATGGCATAGCGCATGGATCAATGATGCGCCCCGCCCACGCCGAAGTCAACGCCCGCCGACTTACGGATGGCTTATCTTTTGCCTCCGGTCGACCATCGCCCGGTAATGTACCCTCCGCCATGATGAGCTCATCCACCACCTCTAAGGAGTCATCCATGACCAGCACCAACAATATGCTTCTCGTCGCCCTGCTCGCCATCATCGTTATCGGCGGCGCGCTTTATTACCACGATAAGCACACCACTACGATCGCCCTTCCTGGCGACAACAAAATCGAAGTGACGAAGTAGTCGTTTCGCACTGCACTACCAATCTGCTTCATTGATTGCTTATTTATCAGCCCCTGGCTGTAATAAAGGCACTTGGAGGTTGGTATGTTCATGCGTTCCCACGACCATTATAGCCACGCCCTTATTATCGCCGGCACCATCATCCTGGTGACGTCATTCCTGTCGATTTACCTCTATGAAATCGGCGCGCTCTATTAGCTGCGTAGCCACTGCGCCACATCACGCGCGGCATAGGTCAGTACGGCTGTCGCGCCGGCGCGTTTGAAGGCGAGCAGCGTTTCCAGCGTCGCGGCGCGCTCATCCAGCATACCGGCGGCTGCGGCGGCCTTCAGCATCGCATATTCGCCGCTCACATGGTAGGCAAGCACGGGCAGCGGCGCTTCGGCCGCGATGCGGGCGATCACATCCAGGTAAAGTGTGCCTGGCTTCACCATCACCATGTCGGCGCCCTGGGCGATATCTAACTCCACCTCGCGGTAAGCCTCGCGCATGTTGGCCGGGTCCATCTGGTAGCCGCGCTTGCACAGCGGCTTGGCCTTGGCCGAACCCACCGCCTGGCGGAACGGCCCATAAAACGCCGAGGCATATTTCGCGGCATAAGAAAGTATCACCACGTTCGGATGGCCCGCCGCATCCAGCGCATCGCGGATTTCGGCGATGCGCCCGTCCATCATATCGCTTGGCGCCACGATGTCGCAGCCGGCCTCAGCCAGCGCTACCGCCTGTTTGCACAGGATGGCCACGGTGGCATCGTTCGCCACCTCGCCCGCCGCATCCAGCACGCCGTCATGCCCATGGGTGGTATAAGGGTCGAGTGCCACATCGCCGATCAACCCGATGCCCGGTACCTCGGCCTTGATAGCCCGCATCGCCCGCGCGATGAGGTTATCGCCATTGAATGCCTCGCGCGCATCATCGCTTTTCTTCTCGGCCGGCACCACGGGAAACAGCGCCAGCGCCGGAATACCCAGCACCTTCGCCTCCTTCGCCGCCGCTACCAGCGACGCGATCGAATGCCGCTGCACCCCCGGCAACCCATCCACCGCAATCGCCGCATCACCCTCATGCACGAATAGCGGCCAGATCAGATCATTCACGCTCAGCGTGTGCTCGGCCACCATGGCACGCAGCCAGGCGGTGCGGCGCATACGGCGCGGGCGTTCGGTAATGTTAAGTATCGTCATGCGCGTTTCACTAGCGCGCTCGCGGCGCAAAGTCCATCACATCAGGCGCTGAGGGCGTTGTTGCTGCGCTCCAGCTGCACATCGGCCACCACGCCGTAATGCTGCACCTGCCCGGCTTGCGGGCGCGGGCCTGCGGCCATCGCCGGGCCGGCGGGCGCCGTCTCCTCGGTGCGCGAGGGATGGGCCATGCGTTCATAATCCTTCTGGCCGGCCGCAGCGGCCTGCTTGTCGCGCCCGGTGACCTTATCGTAGAGGTCAAAATAAAGGTCGCGCCCTAACGAGAACATCCAGAACACCTGGTAGGGCCGTTCCTTCCAGAACGCCTTCCAGTAGGGATCCACTTCCTTGATGCCGCGCTCTATCTGCGAGTTGCTGAAGGAATATTGCCGCCCGGTTTTGCGATACCACAGGTTATTCACCGCAATATAAGGAATGATGCCCGCCGCCACGCCGGGTACCTGCCGGGTGAGGAACTCGTTCAGCGACATCTTGTGCCGGTCAAGATGCTCGTTGGTGTCCTTGGTCTTATAGCCGCGCATCAGCTGGAAGCTTTCGCCCAGCCGGTCGGTAATTTCGAAGAAGGCCGGGTAGGCCAGCAACGCGCAGCCCATGGTATCCTTGACGATATTCTGTTTCTGCTCCCACCCGCGCGGGGTGATGGCAAAACGAATGCCGACCAGTGCCGCCGCCGCCGCCATCGTTGCCGGATATTCGGCAGGCGCAATCTGCTTAAAATCCTCCAGCAGGTTTTTCGGCACATCATGGATGGCCTGGGTGGCCTGGTCCGGGCTGTCGGGCTTCAGGAACACGCGGTCATAGGCGCGCTGGCCCATTTTATACATCGCGCGGAAGGTGGCGAACGAAACGCCCACACCCAGGATATTCTGCAAAATGGCATTACTGAAGAACTGCTGCACGAAGCGATAGCTCTTACCCGCGCTGGCCCCTGTCTTTTCCAGCACCTCCGCTTTTCCGTTCGCCCATCTGGCGATACGCCCCATGCCCATGCGCACCGGCACGATGGTCGCCATCAGCCCCACGATGCCGATCATGTTGTTCAGCACATTGCGTATGCCATACCAGGCGAGCGGATTATCCGGCGAGAAGCTGCGCTGGTGGTCGAACACCCAGCGCCCCAGCGCTGTGCTGTTGGCGCGTGCCTCGGGCGTTCCCATGAACGGGTTCAGCGACGTCGACGCGCTGAGGATATGCGCGTTCAGCGCTTGGCCGTTTTCCTGCAAACTGTTTTTTGTTTTATCGGACATAGAATTTCTCACCGTCCAGACTAGCACAACCCCAGGTGATCGAGTATGACAGTTCGGTGAACATACGACTGGTTTTAAACGATTTTGCTGCGCCGCACACTAGGCGACGGCAGCGACCTTGCCCGGCATTTCCGGCTGCAGTTTCACCGCCTGCTGCACCGCGGAAATCTGTGTAGCCGGACCTTGCGTTACGGATGTCTGCACGGGTGCGGTCTGCACAGGCATTGCCGGTAGCGCATTTCCACCAGCAGGCGCTGCATGTCGCTTCTCATCCGAGCCGGCCATCAGGAAGCCGAAGCTGGCCATGGCCATATTAAACCACTGGCCAATCGGATAGCAGATATCCATCCGGTTATAGGGTAATTGCCGCGAGACGAAGCTTTTCGTATAGGCATCCGCCGCCTTGCCGCCTTTCACCACATGGCTGCCTACAAGGCCGCTCAGCTGCAGGCGTGGCACTTTCACCCCCTCCTGCATGGCCTTGAGCAGGCCGCTGCTATAGGCGGTAGTTTGCTTCAGTTCCGCTGCCAGCGGATGCACGAAACCGGGCTTCGTAAGCAGCGTTTCATAGGTGCCGCTAAGCACGAATGGCAGGCGCGTCGCCCAACAGACATTCAGCGTTTCCTTGGCTTTGGCCGGGTCGTCGATAAAAGTCAGCCCGCTAAAACCGGCAATCAGCGTGCTGCCGACGAAGGCTTCCGAAATCAGCGCCCCGCCCGGCTGGCTGAGCGCCGAAACGATCGCCGCCACGCCGCTGAGCGTGCCTATTACCCCCGCCGTCTGGCGCGAATGGTGCAGCGGGTCCAGGCTCTGCTGCAACCGCATACCCATATATTCCGGCAGCGACATTGGCTTGCGCGCCGCCCGCTCCTCAGGTGTTTCCTTGTCCTTAATGAAGCCGCCCACCGCCAGCCCGGTAATCGCCGTCGGCAGGTAGATCATACGCTGCCGGTGCAGCACCGGCTTCTTCATCACCTTCGCCTCGATCAGCTCGGCGACCTTTTTCTCCAGCGCTTCGCCGTGGAAGCCGCCCTCATCCTGCAGAAGCTTCTTCTGCGCGGCGAAAATATCCTTGCTGATTTCCCTGCCGCGGAACACCGAACCGATCATCACCGACGTGCCAATCACCAGCCCGATCTGGTTGATGCGCGAGCTGTTATCGCGCACCCATTGCGGCATGGCAGCCTGGAAGCTGGCCTTCGTCTGTTCCCACCAGCCCTGTGGTTTGACGACCGGCTTCGGCGTTTCCGGCGCATGCAGATCCACCCCTGCTGCCCAGGGTGCGGCATCGGTTATGGCAGTTGGGTTCTGCGATGTCTCGTTCATGCTCGAATAAATTTTTTCATCCTTACTTTACCACCCCCACCCCGGCCAAGGATGACAGTTTCATGAACATTGCTCGGAAATCCGCCATTTTTGTGCACCGCAAAAGGGGATGACAACCCCCCCGCCAGCCGCTAGAAGCGCATGAACTTGGGAGTGATTTCATGGCCAAACCGCGCGTTCTTTCCGGCGTTCAGCCCACGGGCAACCTGCACCTGGGCAACTACCTGGGCGCCATCCGCAACTGGGTGGGTTTACAGGATACGCATGAATGCCTGTTCATGCTGGCTGACCTGCACGCCATCACCGTGCCGCAAGACCCTACTGCCCTCACCAGAAACACCCGCGAAACCGCCGCCGCCTATATCGCCTGCGGCATAGATCCGGCGAAGTCGGTTATCTTCCCGCAATCGGCCGTCAGCATGCATGCCGAGCTGGCCTGGATTCTCAATTGCCACACCCCGCTGGGCTGGCTGAACCGTATGACGCAGTTTAAGGAGAAATCCGGCGAAAATAAAGAAACCGCTGCACTCGGCCTCTACGCCTACCCCGTCCTTATGGCCGCCGACATTCTCGGCTACCATGCCACGCACGTCCCCGTCGGCGAAGATCAAAAACAACATCTCGAGCTTGCCCGCGACATTGCGGGCGCCTTCAACCGTGCTTACAATGAGGAATTCTTCCCCCTCCCCGAGCCGCTGATCCTGGGCACCGCCACGCGCGTGATGGCACTCACGGATGGCACGAAGAAAATGAGCAAATCCGACCCTTCCGACTATTCGCGCATCACTCTCACCGACGATGCGGACGCCATCGCCAACAAGATTAAAAAAGCCCAGACGGATTCTGAACCGGCCTTGACCTACGATGAAGTCAACCGCCCTTCCGTTGCCAACCTGCTGCGCATATACGCCGCGCTCAGCGATTCCACGCCGCAAGCCGTCGCCGAGCAATTCTCTACCCTTAAAACCGGCCAGTTCAAAGCCCAACTGGCCGAGCTCGCTGTCGAAAAACTCTCCCCCATCACTACCCGCATGCGCGAGCTGATGGCCGACACCGCCACGCTCGACGCCATCCTGAAACGCGGCGCCGAAGCCGCCCGCGCCATCGCCAGCCCCGTGCTGGGCGACACTATGAAGCGCGTTGGCTTTCTGCAGGTTTGAAGGTAAACTCACACCATGTTTATTTTCCGCATCTTCTTCAATCTGTTCTTCGGTATCTTCGGCGCGGCCACCCGCTTGTTATTCTTCCCTCTCACGCTGCTGATGCACCATATGTTCCTGGTGATTATCATCATCGTCGGCCTGGTGGTTTATTATGAGGTCGAGCACAGCAATACCGTTTCGCCGCATGCCTCCAGCGGTGCCGAAGCCCCGCCGGTGGCTGATCGCAGCCAGCAGCTTTCCGTGCAGCTCGCCCCCAGCACCAAGCCCGTCTACATCGACCCCGTGATGAAAACCGAAAACGGCGACAGCGATTTCGCCACCGACCTCTACGCCGCCATGAATACGGAAGAGCGCGCCTATTACAGCCAGGTGTTCTTCTACGTGATGAATAAAATCCCCGCCGGCAGCATGCAGAACTGGAACCATGGGAACATCGAAGGCAGCATCACCCCGACGCAGGATTTCCACAATAACGATGGTGCTAAATGCCGTACCTTCACCGAGGTGTTGAAAGTGCACACCGTGAAGCAGGACCTCACCGGTATCGCCTGCGAAAAAGGCGGCGGCAGCTGGTGCAAGCTCAAGCGCAACGCCACCCCCGCCTGCGGCCTAAGCGGCAAGGCCGGGCTGCTGGATAGCCTGAAGAGCTTATTCTAAACGCTGCGGGTTTTATCGCTGAGCGCAGCGACGAGGTTCTGAGCCAGGCTATGGCGCGGATCATCCGTTACTTCATGTGATACCGGTATCGATGCCGGCTGATCGATGCCGGCTTTGAACTTCATTACATGGTCGTTCAACTTGTCCATGGCGGCATCGGCCAGGCTTTGCATGGTAGCGGCCATGGCGGCCTTGGCCGGATCCAGATCCACCGGCAACGGGATATGATATTGTTTGGTCTTGTCCGATTCCGGGAAAGCCCATTTGCTGGCATAGGCATCGTCATACGCATTGCTGGCAACGGTCTGCAGCGTAATCACATTTTGCACCACCTCGATGATATGCGCCGGCATGGTCGTCACGCCCTCGTAATACGGGTCGGCCGAAATCAGCGCTGCACTGGTCACTTTCGGGGTGAACCCCGCATACGACACCATTGCATCCAGCTTCGAGCCGTCGGCTAATGTCAGGGGGACAGACTGATCGGGTTTGGCCATGGTGGCATTTTACCACCACAAATATTAAAGAACTCTAAAGGCATTCATTTTATAATTTTCTTAGCCTTTTCAATAATATCGGCAAACATCTCGCGGGTCAGGGTGCCGGTATTAATATTGTAGCGCGACGTATGGTAGCTATCCAGCAGCACCAGCCCCGGTTTCAGTTGATGCACCACCCCATGGCCGAATTTGAATGCCGATTGCTTCAATTTGAACGTCTTCACCACCGCCTGGTGCGAAGTGGAACCTAACGATAAAATCAGCCGCAGGTTTGGCATCGCCGCAATCTCACGCACCAGGAACGGATTGCAGGTTTTCGCCTCTTCCGGCGTCGGCTTATTCTGCGGCGGCACACAGCGCACCGCATTGCTGATGCGCACCTCCAGCAGCTCGAAGTTATCGTCCGCCCGCTTTTCATAATTGCCGCGCGCCAGCCCGGCATGCTGCAGGGCCTCATACAGCACATCACCGGCATAATCCCCGGTGAACGGCCGCCCCGTCGCATTGGCGCCCTTCAGCCCCGGTGCCAGCCCCACCACTAGCATCCGCGCGCTCAGCGCGCCAAACGGCGGCACCGCGCCGTTATAAAACTGCGGGTAAAGCTTCTGATTCTGATGGCGAAATTCCACCAGCCTTGGGCAAAGCGGGCAATCGGCAGGAGGTGGGGTAAAACGGGTCATGCTAACCTCATAGCGCGCCGCCGGGAATTGGCCACGAAAATATACTGGCAAAACCTCCCCGCTATCCTTGACACCCTGCGAGGGTAAGCTTATATGCCCCCACACTTCGTGCGCGAGGCCGCAGAAACACTGGTGATTTTCACCATTTTGCCGCTGCCGCGCACGGGGAATAAAACGAACTATTATTGTCACTTACTGGAGGATTACCATGACGTCTATCCGTCCCCTGCATGACCGTGTGATCGTGCGCCGCATCGACGCGGAAGAGAAAACCGCTGGCGGGATCATCATCCCCGACACCGCAAAAGAAAAACCCGTTCAGGGCGAAGTTCTGGCCGTTGGCCCGGGCGCGCGCGACGATGCCGGCCGCGCTATCCCGATGGATGTGCGCGTTGGCGACATCGTACTGTTCGCCAAATGGGGCGGCACCGAAGTGAAGCTCGATGGCGAAGATGTGCTGGTTCTGAAAGAGACCGACATCATCGGCATCATTGATAAAAAAGCGTCTAAGAAGGCCGCTTAATTTAGTTAATCCAAAACATTAAATTTTCAGGAGAACCCTATGGCTGGCAAACAAATTGCTTTCAGCACCAACGCCCGCGACGAGATCCTCAAAGGCGCAACCATTCTCGCCAACGCAGTCAAAGTAACCCTCGGCCCGAAGGGTCGTAACGTCGTGATCGAGAAGAGCTACGGCGCTCCCCGCATCACCAAGGACGGCGTATCGGTTGCCAAGGAAATCACCCTCAGCAACAAATTCCAGAACATGGGCGCGCAGATGCTGCGTGAAGTCGCTTCGCGCACCAACGACCTGGCAGGCGACGGCACCACCACCTCCACCGTGCTGGCCCAAGCCATCTTCGCGGAAGGCGCCAAGGCAGTTGCTGCCGGCCTGAACCCGATGGACCTGAAACGCGGCATCGACAAGGCTGTCGAGGCTGTTGTTAAGGCAGTTCAGGAAAAATCGAAAAAAATTAAGTCGCACGAGGAAATCTCGCAAGTCGGCACCATCTCGGCCAACGGCGACAAGGCTGTCGGCGAGAAAATCGCTGAAGCAATGGAAAAAGTGGGCAAAGAAGGCGTCATCACCGTGGAAGAAGCCAAAGGCTTCGACTTCGAGCTCGACGTGGTGGAAGGCATGAACTTCGACCGCGGCTACCTCAGCCCCTACTTCGTGACCAACGCCGAGAAAATGACCGTTGAGCTGGACAACCCGCTCATCCTCATCTTCGAGAAAAAACTCAGCTCGCTGCAACCGCTGCTTCCCGTTCTGGAAGCTGTTGTCCAAAGCCAGCGTCCGCTGCTGATCATCGCTGAGGATGTTGAGGGCGAAGCCCTCGCCACCCTGGTGGTGAACAAGTTGCGTGGCGGCCTGAAAGTGGCTGCTGTGAAGGCCCCCGGCTTCGGCGACCGCCGCAAGTCGATGCTGGAAGACATCGCGATCCTGACGCAAGGTCAGGTCATCAGCGAAGACCTCGGCATCAAGCTGGAGACCGTGAACCTCAGCATGCTGGGTAAAGCGAAAAAAGTGACCATCACCAAAGAAGACACCACGATCGTCGATGGCGCTGGCAACAAGAAGGAAATCGAAGCCCGTTGCGCGCAGATCAAAGCGCAGGTTGAAGAAACCACTTCGGACTACGATAAAGAGAAGCTGCAGGAACGCCTCGCGAAACTCTCGGGCGGCGTAGCCGTGCTGAAAGTCGGCGGCGCTTCGGAAGTGGAAGTGAAGGAGCGCAAGGACCGCGTCGACGACGCCCTGCACGCCACCCGCGCGGCCGTGGAAGAAGGCATCGTCCCCGGCGGCGGTGTTACGCTGCTCTACGCTTCGCGTGCACTGGAAAAACTCAAAGTCAGCAATGACGATGAGCGCGCCGGCGTCAACATCATCAAACGCGCCCTGCAATCGCCGATCCGCCAGATCGTCGAGAACGCGGGCCTCGATGGTGCTGTGGTTGCCGGTAAACTCCTGGAAAGCACCGACACCGACTTCGGTTTCGACGCACAAACCCTTGAGTACACCGACATGATCAAAGCCGGTATCATCGACCCCACCAAAGTCGTGCGTTGCGCCCTGCAGGACGCCGCTTCCGTGGCCGGCCTGATGATCACCACCGAAGCCCTCGTCGCCGACGAGCCGGAAGACACCAGCAAAGCATCTGCTGGTGGCGCCGGTGGCATGGGCGATATGGGTGGCATGGGCGGCATGGGTTTCTAAGCACGCGCCGATCTCACATGATGAAGGCGCCGGAGCAATCCGGCGCCTTTTTCTTTGATCAACGTCGCTAGTGTCAGTGCGCAGCGCAAGCGAGCCGCTTGCGCTGGGGTCAGCGAAGCGAAGGGGACAAAGCGTCCCCCTCCATCTTAACACGTGCCGCCCAGGGGTTCTGCTCCAGCGCCGCGATCTGCTGGCCGATATTGCGGCTCACCCCTTCCACCCCGCCATGCATGGCCGGCTGGTGGCCCAGCAGGCGCGACACTTTCAGCACCAGCGCGCTGCGCAGCTCTTTCGGCTCCTGGGCGATGGCTTCCGCCGCCATGGCCTCCACCCGCGCCTGTTCATCCGGGCTGAAGCGCCCATCAACATTGTTCTCCGCATGCTTGTTCGACACTGCCATCAGCAGATCTGCCGCCAGGTAGGTGCCGGTCGTGAGAAATTTGAACAGATAGCTCTTGCCCTTATTCGCCGGCAGCTTCGAGTCATGGTAGGCCGAAATGCCCAGCAGCGTATCCGTCACAATCGAGCCAAAACCCAGCACGCGTAGCGGCTTTTCCTGAATCCAGTTCATCACCTGGCCGATAGGGCCATGGTCCGCATGCGCATTCACGGAAGGGTCGTCCGCCTTATGCTTCTCGGGAATCAGCAGCGAGCCCACCTTGCACGCCACCGAGCTGACACCATAAGCGATATCCCACTTCTTCTGGTGCTTGATACCGCCGGCCAGCATGGTCAGCGCGCCCAGCGTATAGGCGGAAAGCATCGTCTCCGCCGGGAAGCGATAGAGGAAATCCTCCGTTTTCTGAATCAGCCCCTTCTGGTGATCCTCGGCGATGCGCGTCAGGCTGGCTTCTTCCGGCAGCTTGCCCGTCTGTTCCCTGATGGCGTCCGCCGTGCGCACCAGCGCCTGCTGCACCTGATGTTCCGTCTGCACGTTGGCATAGCGCGACAGCACCGCCGCCCCGCCGGTATAGAACACCCCTGCCGTGATGTCATAGGGGTCTTGCGTATGCAGCCCGTGCAGCAGCAGCCCCACATCGCCGATCAGGTTCAGCCAGCCGGCCGTTTTCAGGCTGTGATGCTCGGCCCAGTCATTGATATTCTTATGCAGCCGGTCGCTCGCCTCCGGCACCACCAGCGGTGCCTGGGCAGTGAAGCCATAGGTGGAAAGGGCCGCCGCCACGTCGCCCGCATCCTTGAAGCCTGTCACCTGCAGTAGCTGCTTGCCGCCCTCATTCAGGGGAACGGCCTGCCAGCCCTGTTGACCCAGCATCTGGCGGATTTCTGCCAGTTTTTCCGAATCAACCCCTTCCCGCGCCTGCAACAGCGCCACCGGGGCCCGCTGATTGGCATAGCGGAACCGGACTTCCGAAACGGCCGAAGCCGCGGAATAGCGATAGATACTCATGCGCCCATTATACCGCACAAGCCCTACCCTAACCATGGCACTTCTATGAAGATTTCGTGAAGGAAACCGGGCCCGATGTCATGAAACCTTCATAAAATCGGGGGACCGATTATGCTAAATTATGAGCGTGGGAAAGTATGTTTTCCACAAGCATAAGCGAGACTTGATGAACCATAAAAACAACCATCAATGCCGAGACGAACACCAGGCCGAACTTGCGAAAACCATCGCAAAACCTGGCGTTTTCGCCATACCGAAAGGAGGGCGCACCTAACCCATGCCCTTCATCGTACAGCGCGAGGACGATGCCAACCTGCCCGTAGAAAAAACCTACGGCGAGAAAACGCACGACTTCATCTTCAACAAACTCATCAATTTCTGGACCACGCTGGCCATCTCCGGCCTGTTCGTCTTCTGGGTGAAGCATAGCGAAGCGCCCATCAAGCTGCTGGGCAACAAACTGCCGCGTGATTTCCATGCCGATGTGCGCAACTGGTTCAGCGGCCTGGGCATGTTCAAAAACCTGCCAGGCGGCGATGAAGTCGCCCGCGTCACTGCCGACGCGCTGACCATCAACCTGCCCGGTCTGGCCACCATCCTGCCTTCCGCCTGGCTTGGCACCAAGGCCAAGGTGCCGCTGGTCGAGGCGCTCGATAAAATGCATTATGGCGACGATAACGATAAAGACCCGCGCATTGTCGAGCGCCACCGTGTTATCGAGACGGAAGCCAAACCGACTTTCTTCGGCGCCTTGCTGGCCCGCCTCGGCGGCATGACTGCCGGCGTATTCACCGGCTACCTGATCGGCGCCTCGCAAGGCAGGAACATGATCAACCGCCTCGGCAACAGCAAAACGCTGCTGCGCATCCTGCCCAGCGCTGACATTCTGCAGGAATTTAAAGGCATCGACCATTATGCCAGCGCCTTGGGTGAGCGTATCGGTGGCTTTGTTACCCGCCTGCTGCCCGGCGTCAGCGAGCAGCTTGATAAGCGTTTCCGTGCTATCGGCATCAGCTGGGAGCCAGGCCAGCCCCACAAACCCGAACAGCTCTATAATCGCTCGACGCGCGACTGGGGCAAATGGACCGCAGCGGATGTGATGTACACCATCGTCACCTCCACCACCATCGGCCCGTTTGTGGCCCTCGTCGGCAAGTTACCTTTCATGTCGTATAAAGACGTGCCGCTACTGGGCTACCACCGCCAGGCCAAGGATCACGGCAACCTGGAAGCCGCCACCGTAGCCTATGCACCTAAGGACGACGCAACCCAGCCTAACCAGCCGCAGACGCGCCTCACCCACGTGGCCGCCGCCGAACGCATCAACCCCCAACTGCAAACCCAACTGAACGGATAGATGAGCGACGAAAAAACAGTTAAGCCTGGCCAGACACCGACGACACCCGCCGTCGATGAAGGCAAGGAAATGCATCGCAATACGGTTGCCGGGCAAATGCTCGACTATGCCACCTATGGTGGCTACAGCGCTTACAAACGCGTCAAAGAGGCAGGGGCCACCGTGCCTGCAATGAACGGCAGGAAAAAGCGCGATAAGACGCTCGGTGAGCAGGTGTTCGATTACTTTACCTATGGCGGCTTCACGCTGATCGGTAACGAATGGTTATCGACCGTCATCATGGGACATGTATTACGGGACAAGGATGGCAAGGAAACGCGCTTCACCAAGCTATATGAAAAAAGCCAGGCGTTCTTCAGCAAGCACCTGAGCTTCATCAAATCCGATTACATCCATAAAGACGGCATGTTCAACTATATCCTATGGGCCTGTATCGGTGGCATGTTCCTGGTGCCGCCAGTCAAGCTGCTGGAAGACAATAAAGGCACCATCGTTCGCAAACTCGACGATGTACTGCATGGGAATAACAGCGATAGCGATCCCAAACTCGCCTCAGCCCATAAGGAGATGGATGATGCACCACACCAGTCGTGGGTATCCCTAGGCCAAGGCCGCATTTTCGTGGTTGTCTTCGCGCAGATCGTACATTTCCTGATCGGCTGGCCGAAAGCGATCAGCGGCATATTGGCTGATAAATTTTTCCCCGGCAGCGACAAAGCCAGCACCCTCGTCCGTGACAACGCCACCTACGAGCGCGCGACCCTCGGCTTCGCCCGCTGGGTGGGCAAAACCTTCGATAAAGAGCATCGCGGCGAAATCGAGAAGGTGTTGAAAGGGGCAACCGATACGGAAAGTCGCTATACCCGGCATGCGCAGGAAGGCAAGCTGGTGCAAAATACGAACATCGCCAGTTCCTTTCTGGTGCTGAGCGGCTCACTGACCATCCTCTTCTACATCATGTCCAAAGCCTTCGCTAAAACGCATGAAGAAAAGATGGAAAAGCGTGCCGAGCGCAAGCTCGACAAACTGCAGTTGCAGGAAGCAAAAACGGAACATACCGCCGGGTCCAAACTCGATCAGCTGCATCAGGAAGAAGCAAAAGCGGAACGCAAGCTGGATAAGCTTCGGCATAAGGGACAAGATGCCGATCAGCTTGATGCCACCATTAATCTTACTACCGCCGATCGACGCCAGGTCCCCGCCACCCGCATCGCCCAGGTCGAGAACCTCTCGCGGATGGAAGCACCCGCGCAGCTGCAGCTCAATGGCGGCGGCGCATGAGTGAAATTGAAATCCATCGCAAGAACGGCGAGATCGAAAAACGCCCAAAATCCATCGGCGGACAGATTTTCGACTGGGTGACCTATGGCGGCCTCGCCGGCGTTGGCACCTTCTTCCTCACCATTCCCATGGCCAACCTGTTTCTCAAGGAAAGTGGCCGTCTTCATAAGTACGATACCGGCCTGCAAAATGGGCTGAAGAAGCTCGGCGCGACTGCCGATTTTTCGAAAAACACCTCTGCCGCCGTCCATACAGGCTGGGGTGGCATCCTCATGGTTTTCCCGGTGATGTTGCTCGAACATTTTCGTGCCCCGATCGTCATCGGCCTGAACCGCCTGTTCGGCGATAAGACCGATCCTGCCAGCGTGAAAGACGCACCGCCGCAAACCTGGGGCAGCGTCATCCAGGCGCGCCTGCTGGCATTCGTCACGATTTTTTCTTCCTTCAACCTCATCGGCGCTGCCCTGGGGCAGGACCGGTTCGACGGCCTGCTCGAAAAGGCCGGAGAGGGTCTGTGCCACCTGTTGCATCGGCCCGTCGAAGTGATGAAAGACGGCAAAAAAATCTTCAGCAAAACGTATAATTTTGGCCATACCGGCGCGCTGGATATTCTGGCGACGACAGCTGCCGCGACGATTTTTTATGTCGGTAGCCATTTCTTTTCCCGCAAAGCCGAGGAAAAGAAACTGCGCCATCACGACAAGGCAAAGCCCGCCGGTGTTGGTGTCAACACGCCTGCACCCGCCCTCGCTAATGCGCCTTCTACCCAGATCAGCCACGCCGAGCGCGATGACCGGAACCTGGCCGTGAATACAGCCGCCGTTCCCGCCCTGTAGGCATCGCCGATGACAAACCGGAAAAATGCACTACATATCCCCCATGCCCACCCTCGCCAAATTCGGCACATTGCCTGATGCCCACCTGGTGCCCGACCTGCTGGCGCCTGGCTTGCGCGTGGTTTTCTGCGGCACGGCGCTGGGCCGCGTCTCGGCCGAGAAGAAAGCCTATTACGCCAACCCCAATAACTATTTCTGGCGCGCGCTGCATGAAAGCGGCCTCACCCCCACCCTGCTGAAACCGCGGGATTACCCGCGCCTGCTCGATTACCGCATCGGCCTGACCGACCTCGCCAAGCGCCATTTCGGCAACGATATCGAACTGCCGGAGGACGCCTTCAACACCGCCGCCCTGCGCGAGAAAATCGAGCAATACCAGCCCGCCATCCTCGCTTTCACCAGTAAAACCGGCGCGGCCGCCCTGCTCGAACGCCCCACCGGCGCCACCCCCTATGGCTTCCAGCCCGAAACCATCGGCGACACGCGCCTCTATGTGCTGCCCTCACCCTCCGGTCAGGCGCGCGTATTCTGGAAACCTGAAATCTGGCAGCAGTTAGCCGACGCTGTGCGCTGAGCCCGCGTGGCGCGGTCTGCTCTCGAAATCCGTCAGATGCATCGGGTTGCTGATGCGCGTCTTCGGCCTATCGCCGTGACGTACGACCGCCGCTTCCTGCCGTTGCGCTTCCTGCGCCTGCGCATCCGTCACTTCCTGCGCCTTGCTATCGAAGGGCTGCTGGTGGAAACGTCCCTGCCCATCGCTGTCGAACCGCAGGATTTGCGCGTTGTCCATGTAGGTGATGCTGTTCAGCATACGCCTTTCGTCTTGCGGCGGCAGGCCCAGCGTCTGCATGGCCACCTTCAGCGCTGATGCCGTTCCGCTATGGGTGAAAATCACCACATCCTCATCCTGCTTGTCCAGCGCCATCTCGGGCCCGTTCAGAAAATCCCGCACCCGCGCCAGCACATGCTTGCCGCTCTCGCCGCTGGGCGGCACCGCGTCATACCAGTTGCCGGTCGGCCAATGCTCTTCGGGATGGTCGGGGTTATGCTTCGTCATGAGGGCGTCGAGAAATTTCTTATCCGCCTCGGTCATCGGTTTTAACTGGATGTCATCCTTGGGATCGACCCAGCCGGCTTCGTCTTTGTTTTTGGCCAGTTGCCGGTCCGGGTAAGGCCACATGCCGCTGGCGCGCACTTTTGCGTAGTCGGCAGGCGCGACCATTTCCGGTCCGCCGAAATCCTGTTCCACCAGCCGCCCGTCGGGGCGGATTTCTTTGGGCTTAAGTCCGCCGGCACGCAGGAAATAATCCATGGTCTGCTCCGCGCGCTTTACGGGACTGTAGAACACGCGCAGCTTTCGCCCCGGCCGATGCTCACCTTTGATGAAATCCGCAAACGCTTTACCCGCCCGCTCGGATTGCAGAACCCCCTTCATCGATAGGTAATTGGGCGCGATAGCCTGGCCATACCGCCAGCGCTCTCCCGGCTGGTTGGCTTCCGACTGGCCGTGCCTGACAATAAAAACCCGCATTTCCCCAATTTATCATTCACCTACTCAATCGCCAACCGCCCCGGAAAATCTTCACCCGCCCGTCATAATCCTTTACAGCCGGCTGTCCGGGCGCTACCCCAACCCTATGCAAAACAACCTCGAACTGCTGCGTAATTTCTGGTACGTCGCCGCCCCGGCAGGCGAGCTGAAGCGCGGCAAAACATTGCCTATCACCATCCTCGGCGAACAAATCCTGTTCGGGCGCGACAAAGATGGCAACGTGTTCGCCCTGAAGGATTTTTGCCCCCATCGCGGCATGCCGCTGCGCTATGGCACCTTCGATGGCTGCGAGATCGAATGCTGCTACCATGGCTGGAAATTCAACACATCCGGCCAATGCACCATCGTGCCCTCGCTGGCCGACAACAAAACCGACATCACCAAAATCAAAACCGGCGTTTACCCCTGCGCCGAGGCGGACGGGCTGATCTGGATTTACATGGCCGAAACCGCCAAACTGCAGCCCACCCTGCCGCCGCCTGTGATGCCGGCTGCCATTCCCGGCGGGTTCTATCATGTCGAATCCGCCCTGTTCCCTTGCCATGTCGACCAGGCCATCATCGGGCTGATGGACCCGTCGCACGGGCCGTTCGTCCATAAATCCTGGTGGTGGCGCACCAAACGCTCGATGCATGTGAAAACCAAACAGTTCGCCCCGCGCGAATTCGGCTTCCGCATGGTCAGCCACAAGCCCAGCAGCAACTCACGCGCCTATCGCATCCTCGGCGGCGAGGGCGAACGCAAAACCGAAATCGCCTTCCAGCTTCCCGGCCTGCGCACCGAGCATATCACCATCGGCAAAAAAAACGTGGTGCTGCTAACTGCGCTGACACCGATCGATGAGCACAACACCATGCTGCATCAGCTCATGTACACCGATATCGGATTGATGAAACTGTTGCGCCCTCTGCTTGTTTATTTCGGCAAAGCCTTCATCCGGCAGGATATCACGGTGGTGAAAATGCAGCAGGAAGGCCTGCGCCCCGGCCACCCGCCGCTGATGCTGCTGGGCGATGCCGATGCGCAAGCCCTCTGGTATTACCGCCTGAAGAAAGAAGCCCTTGCCGCCACCGCCGAAGCGCGCCCGTTCGAGAACCCGCTGCGCGAGCGCACCCTTAGCTGGCGCTCCTAGCACGACGCTGGCCTAGTCAGCCGCCGCCGGTAGCCGCCGCCACAGGAACCAGCAGAGCCACGGCATTGCCACCCACCAGTTCTGCCAGATGCTGAACGAGGAAAACTCCGCCGCGAGATAGGCCGTCACCGTTGCCAGCGCCAGGGCGATATGCGGCTCTCCCAGCATGCGGTGGCGCACCGTGCGCAGCACCAGCGCAATCGCCCCGCCGTAAAGCGCCAGCCCCACGATGCCCAGTTCGAACCACACCTGTAACATTGAACAATGCGGATGCAGCGGCGGGGTCGGCAAACCCATCAGCTGCAACTGCGCGACGGTCAGTGGCAGGCTGGGCGTCATCTTCATGCCCCAGCCAAGCCAGGGGTGCACGCCACCCACCGCCATCAGCGCCTTCCAGATGAGAAAACGGCCGGAGGAAAGCATCTGCAGCAGCCCCAACTGCACGGGCGTCAACGGCAGGTCGACAAAGCGGCCGATGATGAAGGGGGCCAGCACGAACAGCAGCGGGCAAAGCAGCATCAGCAACCACGACATGGCGCGCGGCCAGCGGCTCGCCAGCGCCCAGGTCAGGAAACCCACCGCAAACCCAAGCTGTGCCGAAAAACTATGCATGATGATGATGCAGATACCCACCAGCACCATCAGCCCCAGCGCCAGCCGGCGCTCACCCACGCGCTGCAGCCCGGCCATCAGCGGCCAGATCAGCACGCTTATGCCGCACAGCCCGCGCTTCACGCCCTGCAGCAGGAACCCGGTAATGTTACCGCCCAGGCGCGCCAGATCATCCCACAGGAAATGCATATGCGGCGCCACCAGCACCAGCGGCACCATGGCGCTGAGCGCCGTCGCCACCGCCATGCCCGCCCAGACTCGCGCCGGCAGCACCAGCGAGCGGTCGCTGATCAGCAGCATGCCGGCCATGAAAATCAACGCCACCCGCACCCACATATCCAACGCAATCGGCGGATGGATGGCCCACAGGCTAGTCGCCAGCGGCCAGGCCAGCAGCAGCAATGCAAGTGTGAAAAGCAGCGGCTCCCGTGCCGCCTCACCGCGAATAGCGGCGCGATGCGCGCCGAGCAGCACCAGCCCGGCCAGGATAGCCATCAGCGGCGCTACCATCATAGCGGCGAAGAACATAATGAGCGGCAGAAGCCCGATCAGCAGCTGGAAAGATTTGAGACGCATGCCTCCTGCATACAAAGCGCCCCTCGCATATACAATCCAATTATACGGTAATTGGCCCGCCGAACTGCATCAGGCCATGGCGCAGGAATCCGCCATCGAAGGCCTTGCACTGCGCCGCATGCGTTTGCGGCAGCGCCAGCCATGGTACATCCGGGTTGCGGTGGTGTGTATCATGGTAATTCGAATTCAGCAGCAGCCGCGCCGCGAAACCCGGCAGCGCCAGGTCCTTGCCTGCATCATCGGCCGCCGTGCCGTAATGGTAGATATTATCCATGAACGACACCACCGCCGCGCGCGTCACCAGCGCCAGCAGCAGCACCGGCCACGCCGCGCCATACAGCATAAACGCCCCGGCATGGATGGCCAGCGCCAGCAGCGTATCCGTACGCACCTTCGCCACATGGCCGCGCTCGTAGAAGAAACGCACGCCGGCCTGCAGCACATCCGGCTGCATCAGCCCGTCGCGCGCTGCCAGCGTCACGAATGCCCGGCGCGACAGCAGCGTCATGGCAATCGCGCTGCCAATCTCGCTCACATACAGCCCACCCAGCAGCGTCGCATAATAGCCCAGGGTGTTCGACGCCGTTCTCTCGGGCACCAACTCCGACTGCCAGTCGCGGTTCAGCTTATGATGCATCAGGTGCCCGAAGCGCAGCACATGGAAGCTCGGCCCCATCAGCACCGACAGAAACCGCCCGCCGCGATCATTGGCCTCCGCATCCGAGTTGAAATGCTTATGGATGGCCTCATGAATCAACCCCCAATGCGTTACCGGCAACCAGACGAATGGCAGCAGCGTCAGCCCCCACCACAACGACTGCGGCAACAGCAGCACCGGCAGTAGCAGCAGCGCATAGACATAAAATACCGCGATGCCCGCGGCGATCAGCAAGTTGGCTCGATTCATGATTGCTTGGCTCATAGGTCCCCGGTGGTTGGTGGCAGACATATTAAGCAGCATGAATGGATAAAGAGGCCATCTTGCCCATGCAGGCATGAAATTAAGAAAGCATTGGGAGAGAGGGGAATGGTGTTGGCAGGCCGCCGGGTTACGCTTTGTAAAGGACCGCCATTTTCAGCATGGCGAACGACGGAGAAGAAGCTGTGGCCGGATCGTGCGGCGGCGCATCCGGCTGGTAGCTGATGCGCGTGGTGGCGCTGTCATTCAGGGCGATGGTGAGGTCCGTCCGGGGTGTGCCGTCGAAATTGAGCGGATGCGTATAGTCGAGGTGGCCGTCGGGAGCGACATGATAGTAACTGTCGCCGTCCTTCACCATGCCATCCGGGTTTTTAGAAGAATTGGGCGCTTTGGTATCGACCGGCCCGCCCTGGTATTGCGGCGGCGACGAGTTGACCGGCCCCTCCGGCACGGCATCGCGGGCTGCTTTGATACGCGCGGTGCGTACATCATCGACCTGTTGGTCGAAGACAGCTTTCTGTTTGTCATGCGCACTGTTCAGCGCCTGGCGCAGTGCCTCCTTTTGCGCGTCGTTCAGCGATGAACGCTCCACCGCATCGGCCACCGACTGCCAGCCTTTCTCGTATGCATGGTCCATTTCCCCGTTCTGCATATCGATCGGCGACAGGCCATCCTGGCCTTTTTGCGTGGGGCGGCGGCCGAGCGCATATTCCATGCTGTTACTATCGGCGCTGGGGCCGAGGGCATCGGCACCTTTACCTTCCGGGAATAAATCGGGCCGCGCCTGGATGGTCTGGGCAACCACCCCGAACGCTTCCGTCTTGCCGATGCCGTAAGCCAGTTGCGTTTCCGATGCGTCACGGTCATCGAGCTCATTATTGCGATAGGTGCCGCCCTTGCTCAGGCTGACCAACCCCTCGTCGGCATAAGTTACCTCATCACGCTCGCGCAGCAATGTGCCCCTGGGGTCGACAGCGGCATACTCGGCCGCGGCCTGTTCTGCCCTTGCTTCCAGCCCGTCGGGCTTGCCGCGCCCGACCCGTTGATCGAGTGCATCGGCCGCTTTTGCCTCCTGCGGAATCTCCGTCTTGTAAAACGAAATATACCGCTGGTCCTCGGCGATGCGTTTTGCATCCTTCGCTTTCCGCGCTTCTTTCAGATCGGCTTCGCGCTCTTTCTGCTTTGCCGTATCCGCCGTCACCTGCGCCCGGATGCCTGACGCCATGGATTCTGTCGCCATTAAATCCTGCGTGGCTTCGACCGATTTCACCCAGGCCACCCGTTTATCGAAGCCCTGCTGCGCATCGGCGGCCGCCACCGCTTCTTCGGCTGCCTTCCGGTCATCGGCCATGGCACGCTGAACCGCAAGTTTTGCATGCCCCGCCTCCTTCAGGTCGCCATAGCCATTTTGAATGCGGGATTTGAGCGTTTTATAGGTCAGCTTATCATCGTGCTTGCTGCCGGGTAACTCCTGTTCGGCCATAACCCGTGAGTTCTGGGCCTGTTCGGCTGCATCGTCCGCCGAATGGGTGAGCGAATCGACTATCCCCTTATCCGCCCCCTCTTTCCACGTGCGGGCAATTTCCTTATCGCGGGTCAGCTTGATCTGCGCCACGTAGGCGCGCTCACTCGCCGAGCGGAGCGCCAGCTGCGCATAACTGTCATGCGGGTCTTTATCGATGGCGGTCTGTGCATCGCGCTGATCTTTCTGTGCGGCGGCCAGCTCGTTCTCGTCGTTTTCCTGGTTCTCCTGCGCCTCGGCTTTTAAATGTTCCAGTGTCAGCTTGTCGCTGGCGGCGTCGTATAAACGATCGTTGTTATCGTCTGCCTTTTCCGCCAGTTCCATCGCCCCCATGGTCAGGAAACCGCCATCTGCGGCCGCTTCGCCACCGGGCAACCCGGCGCTGCCTTCCGCAGCCGCTTCGCCGGCAGGCGCCCTGGCACCGCCCTTTCCAGCCGGTGGCAAATTACCCGCCGTCGGGCTGCGCACCCTTTCTTCCCATCCCGCATTCTTCCCCTGGCCGATCGCCCGGCCAATATCTTTGGTGGCCAGGCCCACTCCCTTGCCTTCCGCTTCAATATCGGCCTGCTCGGCCACCCAATGGTCGTAATACGTTCTTATATCCTGCCTGAGGTTCTTGAGCGCGGCATCCTTCTCCGGCCCGGCGGGCATGGCATTGATGGTTCTCGCCCGATCATCCACCAGTTTCGCCTGCCGTTCATATGCCAACCCATGATCGTAGGATTTCTGCAGCGTTACGGCCTGTTGCCGGCCCTGCGTTTCAGCGGCAGACGGCGCTTTCCGGGCAGGTTCTTTTTCTCGAACCGCATCGGATTGGTGCGTATGGCTCGCACCATTCGCTGGATGTGCAATATTACCATCCGGATCAAGCAGGTCGTACAGCGCCCGATCCATAATGTTCTGCTGTGCATTTGCCTCCGCAGTTCCCCCTGGCCTCGCATACGCCGCATCGCGTGCTTTCTTTGCTTTTTGCCATATTTCGCCAAACCGCTTGGCACGCGCTTCGAAATCCTCTGGCGGAGGTGCCGATTCTGCTGCTGCTTTTTCTGGCTCGGATGTCGGCGCAGGCGGTGCGGACGCATCCGTCTGAGTTTCCGGTTTGTTAGAGGATGTGGGCTGCTCAGATTGAGGCGCCGGCGCTGTTTCTTCGGCGGCTGCTTTGTCGTCAGCGAAAAAGGCCTTTTTAAATGCCAACGCTTTCTTCTTGCTCAAGCGCGACAGGTCATTATACATCCGGACATAATCTGAATAAGCCGCACTCTTTGATCTGCCTGTATTGCACTCCTGGCGCAATTGCTTACCCAGAGCCCCGATATAGTCGTCGGACATACCGTCGATATCGGAAGCCGTCAGCGGCCCGCTTTTTCGCTGAAGTCCCTGGTCGGCAGTCGCCTGCACCGGCGACGCTGGCTTCGGTGCTGGCGTTGGGGCGGTTTTTACCGGTTGCGGCGGCGCATCATTAACCTCGGCATCCGTATTGGTGTCCGCAACCGCGCTGCTACTGTCAGCCTTCTGCACTGGCGGTTCGGGAGGCTTATCTTGCCCCGATGAAGCGGGCTTGGAATCATTTGGCGGAGCATAACTACGGCGTGGCGGCGTTGGCGTATTCGGTGCCCGCTTCGTGAGGTCGTCATGGTCTCCGACATAGTTCTTATAGGCTGCGGCATAGGCATCGGCCGAACCTTTAGGGGTGTCCGGGTCGCCGGCAAGCTCTTTTTGCCGGATCTGGTTGTAAATGTCGGTGTGCTTGCTTCGCAGGCTGCCTGCCTTGCCATCACTGTATAGAACAGACGTATTATAGGCGCGGCCAGCTTCCTGCCCCAGCTGCGTATACTGGTCGAGCTTGCCAGCAGTGCTGGGGCCGCTCGCGCCATCTTTTGGTGAATTTTCAGTCATCATTCCCGCCGGTTACCTAGTCAGGTTACCGATAAAACCTTTATTTTTCATTAACCCTACTGCGAAGCTTTAATGCCGCTCCGGCGCACAGACCATGAGGTTCTCAGATGTCATCGGGCACGGGTTCATTCGCGCTCCCCCTCAACCTAATTGCGTATCATTGGGGTTTGATTTCATGGGGGTATGAGACGGGGTGATGCTACCGGCATCGGAACGGTCTTTGGAGTGGTCGATTGCCTTGCCGTTCTGGTCGGTGTTAAAGAAACGCAGATGGTTGTTGCCGTGCGTATCGGGCTTGCTGTCGATACCGTAATAGCCGTAGCTGTCCTTGCCGTGCGTCAGGAAGTGCATGATAGTCTCGCCATGCGGGCCATGGGGCACTGGCGCCGGCGCAGAGTGTGGCATAGGCCGCGGTTGGAAAAGATGGTTCAGGTCGGGCCAGCGCTGGCTGAGTTTGGGCTGTTTCGGCTGTTGGGCCTCGAGCTTCTGGAAGCCGCCGTCATCCTCCTGCGGCCGGACCATCATCGAGAGCAGCTTATCGATGCCCGGCGTGTTGTCTAACTGCGGATTGGGGTCGAGCTCGACGCGATCCTGTACGACGGTGGCGTGGCTGCTCGCGGCTGGATTGCCACCCCCAGCCGCACCGCCACCGGCGGGCGCGCCGTGGGGTGCCGGCTTGCCACCGCCCGCGGGTGCCGCCGGCTGGCCGGTGGCAGGTGCAGCACCTTGAGGCGCCGGCTGGCCGCCTGCAGGCGCAGCGGGCGCGTTATTGTCGCCCTGATTGTCAGCCGGCCCGAAGCTGATATTATCCAGCCCATATCGGACCAGCATCGCGTTCCAGTCGGAGTCGCTCTGCATCTTGCGGTCGTCTTCGGCCAGCGCCTCCTGCGTATGGCGCTCCTCGGCCGCCTTTTTTGCTTTCTCGGCGGCTTCCTGCAGGTCGAGCGCATCGGGATGGTTGCGCGCATCCTTCATCAGCTTATCGATTTCCTTGGCACGCGCATCCGCCTGTTTCTGCAGCAGCGCATTATCCTTGGCGATCTCATCCGGTTTGCGCAGGTCGTAGGGATGATCATAGGCGAACTTGTAATACTCCCAAGCCTTGGCAACCAGGGCGGCGTCATTGGCATCGGGGTGCGCGCTGCCCTTGGGGTCGACCGCCTGCTCGGCCAGGAAGATTCCCTTCGCCATTGCATACGCGTTCTGCAGGTCGACCAGGTGGCTGTAAGGCGCTTCCGCTTTCTGCATGTTACCGCGTTCCGTCTGCAGCAGCTGCTCGACAGTCGTCACCGTGTGCTGCGCCGCGGCCGACGCCTTTCTGTCGCCATGCTTCTGCGCATCGAGCAGCTTTTTCAGCGCGTCGACATCCAGCTGATCGGCTTTCACCATCTGCGCCCGCTCCGTCATCAGCGGCTGCAGGATATTCACGATCTCCTGCGCGTCATCGGCATCCATATGCGCCAACGCATAATGCTTGGCCAGCTCTTCGAAGCTCACGCCGTTCCAACCCGCGCCCCAGTTGTCCTTGCCGTCACCCAGGGTATCCGAGTCCTTGGCGCGCGCGCTTTCCATCTCCTGCTGTTTCTGCTGCAGCATTGCCTCCGCCTGCTGAAGGCTGGTCTGCTCCTGCGCCAGCAATTGCCGGTCGGCCTCAAGGTTGGCCGTCGCTTCCGCCAGCTTGCCATACGTGCCCACCTGCCCCGCCATGACCGCGGCCTGCGTCAGCTCGTCGCGCGAAGCGGTGCGATATTTTTCCGCATCATCCCGCAGTTTTTTCGCATTATGCTTGTCTTTCGGGTCGTTCGACAGCACCTGGTACTGGTCGTAATAGGCCGCCTGCAGCTCGTCGTATTTCGCGGCGGCAACATCGCGCGCACCATCCGCCTTGAGCTTGGCAAGATGCAGCGCCTGCAGGTGGGCCTGCGCCTGGGCTTTCTCGGCTTCCGACGCCGTGCTCATCCAGCCGTATTTACCCAGGGGATCGAACTCTTTCTTCGCCGTGTCATACGCCTTGTCCGCTGCATGGGCCTGGTCGATCAGCCCGCCCTTCCTGAAAAGCGCATCGTACGCCCCATTCACCTGCGCACCCAGCCCGCCGTCCAGATGATTCTGGATCGACACCGCCGTGTTATGTTCATCCCCGCGCAGCTGCGCCGCTTCCGCGTCTGCCTGTGCCGCCGCTTTCCGCGCCGCAATCAGCTCCGGCGTATCCGGCACCTGCCGCCGCTGCGACGCCATCGTCGCGTTCACTGCCTGCTGCAAATCGCTCAGCTTCTTATCCGCCGCATGCGCCCGGTCCTCCGCCGTATGCGCCGCGATCACCTTGTCCTTCCAGCCGCGGATCTCGTTTACCAGCCCATCTGCCGAGGTCGCATCATGCTTCAGCCGCTCCGCTTTCTCGCGCAGCTCCGCCGCATCCGCCGCGTGCGACTTCTCCGCCGTCTCTGCCGCCACTTCCGCTTTCTGCGCCCGCGCATGCGCATCTGCCGCCATCTGCTTCGCATGCTGCAGACGCGCATTCGCATTTGCGTTCTCAAACTGGTAATACGTCCCCTTCTTCACATCATCCGCCGCAAACGGAATCCCCAGCACGGTCAAATGCTCCAATGCAACACTACCACCACCTCGCAATAACGTGGCTGCTTTGCCAGTATCGACCGTTGTTGTCGTAGTGGCTACCGCAGTCCCACCGCCGGCAATAGCGGTGTCAGTACCGGAAACGGTCGCGGTACGGGCCATGCCATTACCAATTCCCGGGCCATCGGTTCCGCCGCCATCAGCCATCAGCCGGTCCAGAAAATCATCCGACGGCGTCTGGCTGCGGTACATTTCCTTCAGATCGGTCAGCTCGCCCTGCAGTGCCTGTGCCTGCTTGCCCGCCTCGGCCCGTTCACCCTCGGTGAGCGACTTATCGCGGGAGCGGCTATACTGCGCTTCCATGTTTTTGTGTGTGGTATCGATTAGCGAACCCGTGGCTTCCTGTGTCACTTTGAATAAACGATGCAGCACATCCGGAGGTGCATTCTCGTTCATGCTCTGCTGCAGCATGCGCAATGCTTTGGCAGCATTGGTGCTGGCATCGCGTTCGGCCTTGGGAAGGCTGGGGTCTGCCGCCATTGCCTCGAATTGTTTCTGCATGCGCTGATATTCGATTTTTCGAGCCGCCATGTGCTTGGCGCGGGTGCGCGGGTCAACCGACGAATCGTTGAGCATGCGATCGTCATCGATAAATTGCCGGGCGAACCGGTGTTTCACCATATCGGCACTGGCATCGGCGCTTAGCGTGCGCAACGGGGGCACTGCGGTTTCCTGCTCATCCCCCAGCCAATTGCCGGCGCGGATATGATTGCTCTGCGTAACCAAATTATTTCGCGCCGCCGCTAATCGCTCGCGCTCAGCCTGGCTAAGATCGGAATCGCTAAGGCGCTGGAGCGCCTTGTCGCTCAATTCGTCAAGATACTCAGCACCTTCTTTGCCGATGCGCTGACGCGCATCGGGTGGAACATTTTCAAAGAAAACCCGGCGTGCGGTTTGAATATCCTTGAGGGCAGCTTCTTTCGCCGCGCGCTCTTCGGGCGTTTGGTCTGACGGCGGAGATTTGAGTGAGTGTTCCAGATCCACCCGCTCTTCCTCAAGGTGTTCCCACGCATCGACAATATCCGCATCTTTCATTTTTCCACGGCGCAGCGCCTTTACATCTGCCTTTACCTGAGCGCGCAGGTGCAAATCCTTAATCTCCGAGGGATCGGTGGTCGGCGCAGGCCGGGAGGTGGTGGATTTATCTTTTTTGTTATCGTGATCGTCATCCGGGCCGCCGCCCGAACCTGAATTTCCAGCCCCACCGGGTATGCTTGCCGATGGGCTGTTCAGAGCCACCGTTCCTCCTTGCGGCTTACCGAATTTCACCGATCGCACGGTGCTGCCATCTGAAGCATCGGCAACCCGCGCAGAACTCGTGCCGCTTCCGTTGCCATTGCCGTTTCCTGGCGCACCGGCGGTCTTGGCGCCGGGTTTAGTGCTGGTAATAGTATCCAGGTCTGTCTGCGCGGCAGACCCGACCTGGTTATAAATAGTCGGGTCATTTTTCAGGCTGGTTAGATAATTATCCGCATTTCTTTTGCTGAGCAGCGCTTTTTCTTTGGCGGCCATGAGATTCTGCCGTGCCCATGCGACATCTTTTCCATCGCGCGTGCCGGCTTTTTGCATGGCCTGCATGTCCTCCAGCGCTTTTTGCTTTTTCTGGACATCGGCAACGTCACCGGCATACGTATCGCGGCGTTTGGCGATTTCTTTTCTGGCCATTTCCAGTCGCGCCGGCGCATCCGCTTCTGTATAGGAAGTGATCTGGACAGCGCCTTTTCTACCACTGCCCGCCACCTCGTCATAATGGTCGAATTTCGGTCTGAGGGCATCGACAATGCTTGGGTTTTTGGTGGCACGCACCATTTGTTTGAGTGCAGAAAAATCATTGCCGGCGGTTCTGACCCCTTCGTTGGCACGCGCGAGTTTTTCCTTTGCTGCTTCCACGGCCGCTTTGGCCTCCGGCGTAGGTGTTTTATCGTATTGTCTTTCAGCGCTGGTTACGGCCTCTTCGGCGGCAGCGCGAACGGCTTTTCTACGAATGACAGTCTGCGTTAACGTATCCACCTGTTGCGAAGCCGATTCGGCAGTCAACGTTCGCGAACTGCTCGCTGCTGTATTAAAATGATCGAATGCGGCCCGAATCTTCGGGTCCTGCAGGAGTTCCGGCGGTATATAGCGCTTGTAGCTGTTAAAATCGTTTGCCGCCATACGGTAGTTATTCTGGGCTTGGTTCAGCCTGGCTTGCGCCGCAGTAACATCCGCTTCGCTGGCTTGAGAGGCATAATATTTTTCCTCTACCGTGGCGAGGTTCGCCTTTGCAGCATCGCGCGCCGTTTTTGCACGTTGCGCAGCGCCCGTCAGGTCGTTCATCCGCTGGGCGGCGGAATCGGCAGTCATTCGGGTTCCGGGAGAAGCCTTTCGCGGCCCGCGCGTCGCATTATCGCCAATGGGGTTTTCAGAGGCGTTACTGGCATTACTTTGCACCGTCGGTTGTGAGACGGGTACTTGCGGCACGGACGGGGGCGGCGCAGGGGGTCGCAGCGGCGGTGGGCTGAGGCGGCCCATTTTGACAATATCGACGCCAGGGGTGGTGCCTTGGATGCTTTTATTAAAAGTGCGGGCAAATTCGTCCGCCTCCGCCTGCTTGCCGGCATCCACCTTGGCCCAATATTGCTCGCGCGCAGATTTTAACTTCGTGTTTTGCTGGCCGTCTTGCGCAGCATCGTTATAGGCCCTTGCAGCGGTTTCGGCCTCTTGCCTTGCCGCTTCTTTGCTGGCGGGGCTGCCGGGAGCAAGCCCCCCATTACCCTGATCGGTATGCGGCGCCATAACCGGCTTCTGCGGTCCGCGCAAACCGCCGGGCGTAGCCGGATTGGAGACGCCTGCAGGCCCACTCCCCCTGGAAGGTGGGGCAGGTCCTGTCGGCGGAGGCACAGCAGTAACGCGCTGGGCTGCCGCCTGCCGGACAACGGGCGTCAGGTCAAGCGCATCGGGATTGATGCGAACGTATTCGTTATATTCCTTCACATTCGTGTTCTTCAGGTGCGTTTTATCGCGGGTATACTGAACGGCCGCTGCCTTTCTTGCCTGAAGCCCCTCGGGCGTATTGGTCGACATGGCATCGATGTTCGCTTTTTTGTTTTTCAGTGCCTCCAGTGCAGCCTGGAATGGCGATGGCTCCACCTGCAGGTATTTCAGCACTTTGGGCGGTGTGGGTTTGGTGAGCGTCAACTCATCGGGATCGAGCTCTTTCAGAAGATCCCTTTCGCCACGAAACTTACTTTGGAACTGCGCCACCTTATCGTTATACTCTTTCACATCGGGAGCATCTTTGGGGATATTGTCGCCATATTTCGTGCGCAGCACCTGCTTTTTTCGCTGCGTGGCACCGCGATACCAATCGAAAAGATAGGTCTCCGAATCTTTTGCGGCCGGACCTGGATCATTGGATAATTCGTTGACCTCATAGCGTCGCCCTCTCGAGTAAAACCATGTCATCGGCTTCCGTGCCCGCGCCAGTTTTTCGCCCGTGTCCAGATCCACCCCCGTAGTGTCCTCGAAAATTCGGCGGAAGATCTTTGCTGTAGTCGTATTCTTGGGATGATCCTCGTAGGCTTGCGCTGCCTCTAGCTGGTCTTTCTTTTTTTGCGGGCCAGCGGCGCTATTATATAGCTTCGCCACTTGTTTCGCATAATCCATCGCCTGCTGCGTTGCCGGATCTGGCAACGGCTTCTTAGCTGGGACACCACTATGTTCAGAATCGTTACCCATGATACTTCAGCCTAGATTTGAACTTGGGAGTCTACAGGCGAAGCATTAAGATAAAATTAAGAACACAATGGCTTAGCAAATATTTATACTACCTGGGCCACAACGCCGATATTTTTACACTTTCGCTACATCCGACCCGATAGGCTCTAGGTGACTCAACGGAGTGACCTATGGATTTCGTCTATCTACTTCTCGGCGTCGGCTTTTTCGGCCTGACCTGGGGCATGGTGCGGTTATTCGACCGCTTGGGGGCATGACATGGATGTGCTCCTAGCCCTTAGCGGCATCTGTGCCGCCCTGCTTCTCCTTTACCTTTTCGTCGCCCTGCTCAAACCGGAGATGTTCCCATGAATATCGATAATGGAACGCTGCAGATCCTGCTTTACCTGGCAGTGCTGCTGGCATGTGTAAAACCCCTCGGTGCCTATATGGCGCGGGTCTATCAGGGCCAGGTGGATTGCCTCAGCGGGGTCGAGCGCTGCTTCCATCGTCTCTGCGGTGTTGACCATGCCCACGAGATGACGTGGAAAGAATACACCGCTGCCGTGCTGGCCTTCAGCATCGGCGGGCTGGTAGTGCTCTACAGTATTCTGCGCTGGCAATCGCACCTTCCATGGAACCCGATGGCGATGCCCGACCTGACGCCGCACCTGGCATTCAATACTGCCGTCAGCTTCGTCACCAACACCAACTGGCAATCCTATGGCGGAGAAACGACGCTGAGTTACTTCAGCCAGTTTTTTGGCCTGACGGTGCAGAACTTCCTTTCTGCTGCGGTTGGCATGGCCATCGTGGTTGCGCTGATCCGGGGGCTGGCCAGCAAGAACGGCAAAACCATCGGCAATTTCTGGGTCGATCTGCTGCGCGGCAATCTCTATATCTTGCTGCCGCTATGCCTCCTCTATACGGCGTTGCTACAAGGCCAGGGTGTGGTACAGACCTTTTCAACCTATGTGAGTGTGCCTCTGGTGGAAGCACAGCAAGTGGATGCGGCGAAAGACGCCAGCGGTGCCATCACCACCCCTGCACAGACGGTGACAGAGCAAACCATCGCCGTCGGCCCCGCGGCCTCGCAGATCGCCATCAAGCAAATCGGCACCAATGGGGGTGGATTCTTCAATGCCAACTCGGCGCATCCGTTCGAGAACCCGACACCCTTCTCCAACTTCCTCGAGATGCTGGCCATCCTGCTGATCCCCGCCGCGCTGTGCTATACTTTCGGCGCCATGATCGGCGACCGGCGGCAAGGCTGGGCGGTGTTCGCGGCGATGACCATTATCTTCATCCCTCTCACCTTCTTTTGCGTGGCGCAGGAAAATCACGGCAATCCGAAGCTGGAGGCGTTGGGCGTCACCCATACTGGCAATATGGAGGGCAAGGAAAGCCGCTTTGGTATCGACAACTCGGCGCTCTGGGCTGCAGCCACTACTGCCGCTTCCAACGGCTCGGTGAATGCGATGCATGATTCTTTCACGCCGTTGGGTGGATTGGTACCGCTGGTGCTCATCCAGTTCGGTGAGGTGATCTATGGCGGCGTCGGTTCGGGCCTTTATGGCATGCTGGTGTTCGTCATCATCACCGTGTTCATCGCCGGGCTGATGGTCGGCCGTACGCCGGAATATCTCGGTAAGAAGATTGGGGCATTCGAGATCAAGATGGCTTCCGTCGCCATTCTCGTGATGCCGGTCACGGTGCTGTTTAGCACGGCATTGGCGGTGCTCACCAAAGCCGGGCGTGCGGGTATCCTTAATCCCGGCGCACAAGGTTTCTCAGAAATCCTCTACGCCATCAGCTCGGCCGGCAACAACAACGGCAGCGCCTTCGGGGGCCTCACGGCGAACACGCCCTTTTATGACACGCTGCTGGCCATCGCCATGCTGATCGGGCGTTTCTGGATCATCGTTCCGGTGCTGGCTATCGCAGGTTCGATGGCGGCCAAGCAGCCTGTACCAGTCTCCAATGGCACGCTGCCGACGCACAAGCCGCTCTTCATCTTCTTCCTGGTTGGCTCCGTCATTCTTGTCGGCGTACTGACCTTTGTACCGGCCTTGGCCTTGGGGCCAGTGGCAGAGCACCTCACCATGATCTCGGGGAAATAACATGAACAACACCATCGCCTTCTCGCCGACCGATCCGGCAGTCATCAAAACTGCGATTATCGCCTCGTTGCGCAAGCTCGACCCGCGTACACAACTGCGCAACCCGGTGATGTTCGTTGTCTATATCGGCAGCATGCTCACTACGCTATTCTGGCTGCGCAGCCTCGTGCACCCCACTACCGAGCCGGGCTGGTTTATCCTCGCTATCTCGCTATGGCTGTGGTTCACGGTGCTGTTCGCCAACTTCGCCGAGAGCATGGCGGAAGGGCGCGGCAAGGCGCAGGCGGAACATCTCAAATCCTCACGCCGCGATACGATGGCGAAAAAACTCATCCGCATGGATGACCGCAGCAAATATAAATCGGTGGCCTCAACTGAGCTGCGCATCAATGACCTCATCCTCGTTGAAGCGGGCGATTTCGTTCCCGGCGATGGTCAGGTAGTGGAAGGCATTGCCTCGGTCGATGAAAGCGCCATCACCGGCGAGTCAGCCCCAGTCATCCGCGAATCGGGCGGCGACCGCGACTCGGTGACGGGTGGTACGCGCCTGCTTTCCGACTGGCTGGTTATCCGCATCAGCGCCAATCCCGGCGAAATGTTCATCGACAAAATGATCAACCTCGTGGAAGGCGCCAAGCGCCAGAAGACGCCGAATGAAATTGCCCTCTCCATCCTGCTGGCCGCGCTGACACTCATCTTTCTGATCGTTACCGTGTCGTTATTACCTTTCTCCATGTTCGGCGTGCATCAATCCGGCTCAGGCGAAGTGGTGACGGTTACAGTGCTGGTGGCACTACTGGTTTGCCTGGCCCCGACTACGATCGGGGGGCTGCTATCCGCCATCGGTATCGCCGGCATGAGCCGGCTGATGAAAGCGAATGTCATCGCCATGTCCGGCCGGGCAGTAGAGGCCGCAGGCGATGTCAATGTGCTACTGCTTGATAAGACCGGCACCATCACATACGGAAACCGTCAAGCAGTAGCCTTCCTGCCCGCACACGGTGTGACGGTGATCGAGCTGGCGCTAGCAGCCGAACAATCCTCTTTGGCCGATGAAACGCCGGAAGGCCGCAGCATCGTAACGCTGGCGCATACGGAACATCATATCCCGCCAAGCGACGCGACAAAACTGAATGCCGAGGTGATTCCCTTCACTGCGCAAACGCGTCTAAGCGGCATTAAGCAGGCGCACCGGCAGGTGCTGAAAGGCTCGCTGGATGCCATCGCCAAGCACCTGCAAAGCCTGGGTGCCGGGATGGATAGCCATGTGCGCCAGCAAGCCGAACAGATCGCCAAAACGGGCGGCACGCCACTGATCGTGGCTGAAAATAACCGCACGTTGGGCGTCATCCACCTGAAGGACATTGTGAAGCAGAACATCAAGCTGCGCCTGGCCGCGCTGCGCCGGATGGGTATCAAAAGCCTCATGATTACCGGCGACAACCCCCTCACCGCTGCGGCAATTGCTGCAGAGGCCGGGGTGGATGATTTCCTCGCCGAGGCAACGCCGGAAGATAAACTCAAACTCATCCGCGAGAAGCAGAAGAACGGCGAGATGGTGGCCATGGTAGGCGATGGCACCAACGATGCCCCTGCCCTCGCCCAGTCCGATGTGGCGGTAGTGATGAACTCCGGCACCCAGGCCGCACCGGCCGTCGACGGCCCGCCGACGCGCAGCGCCGCG
>FTIZ01000011.1_pt1 | contig 48346 bp, 46 predicted proteins | sample 1658381 | NCBI WGS metagenome assembly FTIZ01 (sample SAMEA3914822, study PRJEB12502) | metagenome | biome: forest; material: soil | place: USA | collected 2012-03-12 | depth 0.1 m
CGGGCCTGCTGACGGGCGAGGCGGCGCTTGTCTCGGCCGAGCTGGCGAAGGAGCTGGGCGAATTCGCCGAGTTCAAGAAGAACCGCTCCCATTATCTCAAGCTGTTAGCCGCAAAACGTGATCTGGTGCTGCATGGTGACCGGCAGGACGCGCCGGCGCTGACCAGCCTCGAAGCCCTGCCGCAGCCGGAACTGGCCGATGCGTTGAAACGGGTGTGGGAGCTGGCTTATATCAAGGCTGAGGCTTATGGCCTGCGCCATGCCCAGCTTTCCTGCGTGCCGCCGACCTCGACCATCGCGCGGGTGATGGATTGCGAGACGCTGGGGTTGACGCCGGTGGCCAGCCTGGTGCGTTTCCAGCCGCAGCCGCAGGGCGGGGTGCGCAAGCATCTCAGCAGCCATGTGCGCTATGGGCTTGGCTCGCTGGGCTATAGCCCGGCGCAGATGGATGAGATGGCACGCTATGTGTGCGGCCATCGCAGCCTGCAGCATGCGTCGGCGGTGTCGCATACGGCGCTGGCGGCGCACGGTTTTGGCGCGGCCGAGCTTAAAGCGATTGAAGAGACACTGGCCGATGCGGCGGATATCCATGCCGCGTTCGATCCGTTCGTACTGGGTGAGCGGTTCTGCCGTGAGGTGCTGAAGTTGCCGGCTGGGGCGTTGCATGATGCGAATTTTTCGGTGCTGCAGCATCTCGGTTTCAGCGAGGAGGAGATCGCCGAGGCGGATGCCTATGCCTGCGGCATGCGTACGCTGGAAGGCGCGCCGCATCTGCGCGCCGAGGATGCGGCAGTGTTCGCCGCCGGGGTGAGCGCTGAGGCGCAGATCAACCTGCTGGCAGCGGCGCAGCAATTCCTCACCGGTGGCATCGCCCATACGGTGATGCTGCCGCATGCGACCGGCATGGAAACCTGCCAGGAACTGATCCGCCAGGCATGGCGGGCGGGGCTGAAATCACTCACGCTGATGCGCGAAGGGGCGGCGCTTTATGATGAGGTGGCACTCGATACCGAAGTGACGGAAGATGCCGATGACGCGCTGGTGTTCCGCGAGGCGCGGGCCAGCATTTCCGGCAGTGTCAGCCAGGTGGCGGCGCAGCTGGTGCAGCAGTTCATGCAGGGCCGGCGCGAGCTGCCGCTGCGGCGCAACGGCTTCACGCAGAAGGCGGCCATCGGCGGCCACACGGTCTACCTGCGCACGGGCGATTATGAGGACGGGCAGCTGGGCGAGATTTTCCTCGACCTGCCGCAGGAGCCGGAAGCCTATCGCGCCCTGGCCAGCCAGTTCGCGCGGGCCATTTCCATCGCCCTGCAATATGGCGTGCCGCTGCCGGCATTTGTTGAGGCCTTCACGCGGCAGCAGTTCGCCCCCTGCGGCCCCGTGGAAGGTTCGGATGTGATGCAGGAAGCCAGCTCGCTGCTGGATTATGTGTTCCGCGAGCTGGGCGCGGCATATCTGGCCGATGCGGCGGCGATCGATGCGCCGGTTGGCAATGTGCTGCCGCTGGCGCGCATCGTTTCGCAGTAGTTATTATTTCTTCGATAACGGGTGATGCCGGCTCACCACTTCCACCAGCCGCTGGTCGGTCACATGCGTGTAGATTTGCGTGGTGGCGATGTCGGCATGGCCGAGCAGTTCCTGAATGACGCGCAGGTCGGCGCCGCCTTCGAGCAGATGGGTGGCGAAGCTGTGGCGCAAGGTGTGCGGCGAGCAGCGGGCGGGGTCGATGCCGGCCTTCAGGCAGAGGCCCTTCAACAACTGGCCGAAGCGCTGGCGGGTGAGGTGGCCCTCTTTGCCATGCGAGGGGAACAGCCATGGGGATTCCAGCGGCGTGGGCAGGAATTGCTCGCGCAGTTCCAAGTATTGCTTCAGCGCGGTGAGGGCGGATTGGTGCAGCGGCACCAGCCGGTCCTTGCCGCCTTTACCACGCACGATGAAATAGGGGGCGAACTGGGTGCGGCGTTTAGGGTCGCGCTGGATATGGGCGGTGGTGAGGCCGACCAGCTCGCTGACGCGCATACCGGAGGCGTAGATCAGCTCCATCAGGCAATTCAGGCGGACGCCTTCGAGCGAGCCATCGGCATGGGCGGTGGCGACCAGGGCGGCCACTTCCTCGCGGCTCAGCACTTTCGGCAGGGTGCGGGCTTTGCGGGGGGAGCTGGTGAGCAGCACCGGGTTGTCGGCGCGCACGCGTTCGCTGATGAGGAACTTGAACCATTGGGTGAGGGCCGAGCGGCGGCGCGCCAGGGTGGCGCTGGCCATGCCGCGCGCGGTGAGGTCGGCCAGGTAACTGCCCACTTCGGCATGCCCCATTTTTTCCATATTCCAGCCGGCCTGGGTGGCATGCTGAAAGAAGTCTTCAAGGTCGGTTTTGTAGGAGTTCATGGTGGCGAGCGAGCTGCCACGGGTGGAGATGAGCATCTCCAGAAACGCATCACGCCACCCGAGCCAGGAAGCTGGGGTGGCGTGTTTCATTGCGTTCGCTGAGGCGACTAGTGAGCCGCAGCAGGCGCCGCCGGAGCGGTGCCCGGGGTGGTCGCAGCAGCCGGAGCAGCAGCGGCCGGAGCCGGCGCAGCAGCGCTCGGTTCGGTGCTGGTGGTCGGGGCCGGAGCGGCTTCAGCCGGGGTGCTTTCTTCCGACGGCGGGGTGGTGACGTCGCCAGCAGTGCCGGCAGTCGGCGCGCCCTGCTCGGTTGCGCTCGGGGCGGTGGCGGGAGCGGCTTCGGTAGCCGGGGTGGCGTTATTGATGGTTTCGTTGGCGGGCACTTCTTCGCTTACCGCCTGGTTCGACGTGTCGCCGCCCGCGGTCATCGCGATGATCACGACGGCAACGATGGCCACCGCAGCAAGGATGATGATCAGGTTTTTGTTCTTGTCTTGAGTAGCCATATAAGCCTCTGTCAGGAGTTGAAGTTGAATTTGTGCGGCAAAGCCGGTATCTATCTGCTCCTTAAATTAAAAAGAGTCAATCATTTGAAATGACGCATCCGGAAATAGTGCAGGCCCATGATTCGACTGGCATTTTGACGCGGCCCGAAGGCTGGCGCACGCGCCCGCTGGTGCTGGTAGGGCTGATGGGTGCGGGCAAATCCACTGTCGGCCGGCGGCTGGCGAAGAAGATCGGCTGGCGGTTCGTCGATTCGGATGAGGAGATCGAGGCGGCGGCGGGTTGCAGCGTGTCGGATATTTTTGCCATCCATGGCGAGCCGATTTTCCGTGATCTGGAAAAGCGTGTGATCGGGCGGTTGCTGAAGGAGGAGCCGGCGGTAGTGGCCACCGGCGGCGGCGCCTGGATGCAGCCGGAGGTGCGCGAGATGATCAGGCAGCACGGCACGTCGCTGTGGTTGCGGGCGGATGTCGAGGTGCTGCTCGAGCGCGTGTCGCGCCGTGGGCACCGGCCGCTGCTGGAGACGGGCGATAAGCGCGCCATCCTCACGCGGCTGATGGGCGAGCGTTACCCGGTTTACGGCGAGGCAGATATCCTGATCGATTCCGGCGTCGGGCCGCATGAGGAAGTGGTGAAAGCCATCCTCGCATTGCTGGGGGAGAAGGCATGAGCATCGAAACACTGGAACTGGCGCTGGACGCCCGCAGCTATGCGATCGTAGTCGGCGAGGGGCTGCTGGCGCGGGCGGCGGAATATATCGTGCCGAAGCTGGCCGGCAAGCGCGCCGTGATCGTGACGGATACGAATGTAGGGCCGCTTTACGCCGGTAAGCTGAAGGCGGCGCTTGAAGGTGTACAGGTGGACGTGCTGGTAGTGTCGGCGGGTGAGGGTAGCAAGTCGTTCGCCTCGCTCGAGACGTTGCTGGAGCAGTTGCTGGCCCTGAAGCCCGACCGCAAAACGACCATCCTGGCGCTGGGCGGTGGGGTGGTGGGCGACCTGGCCGGCTTCGCGGCGAGCATTCTGCTGCGCGGGGTGCCGTTCATCCAGATTCCGACGACGCTGCTGGCGCAAGTGGATAGTTCCGTCGGCGGCAAGACGGCGGTGAATGCCAGGGCCGGTAAAAACCTCATCGGCAGCTTTTATCAGCCGCAGTTGGTGCTGGCCGACACAAAAACATTAAACACACTGAACGTGCGTGAGCGGCAGTGCGGGTATGCGGAGATTATCAAATACGGGCTGATCATGGATGCGGCGTTTTACCGCTGGTGCCTGGCGCATGGCGCCGCGGTGGTGGCGGGTGAAACAGAAGCGGTCAAGCATGCGGTGCTTGCTTCCTGCCGGATGAAAGCCGAAGTGGTGGGGGCGGATGAGCTGGAGGCGGCCGGGCGGGCGCTGCTGAATTTCGGCCATACGTTCGGCCATGCGCTGGAGGCGGAGACGGGCTATGGCGACCGACTGCTGCATGGCGAGGCGGTGGCCATCGGCATGGTAATGGCCTGCCGGTTGAGCGCGCGCATGGGGCTGCTGGATGCCGGTGTGGAGCAAGAGCTGGCGGTGCATCTGAAAGCGCTGGGGCTGCCGGCGGTGCCGAAAGATATCGATACGGCCTGGAAGCTGGATGGCATCTGCAGCCATTTCGCCAGCGACAAAAAGGCCGAGCATGGCGGGCTGACATTCATTGTGCTGGATAAAGTGGGCGCGGCGAAAGTGGTAAAGCAGGTGGACCCGGCGCTGGTGCGCGATGTGGTCGCATCGTTTGTGGAGTAGGGCATGGGTTCGGGCGTGATTGTCGATCTGGTATTGCTGGGGGTGCTGGTGCTGTTCTCGGGCTTTTTCTCGGGCTCGGAAACGGCGATGACGGCGGTGAACCGCGCCCGCATGCATGCGCTGGCGCAGGAGGGCTCGCGTCGGGCGACGCTGGTGAACAACCTGCGCGGCAAGAAGGAATCGCTGATCGCCACGCTGCTGCTGGGCAATACGTTCGTGAACATCGCCATCGCCTCGCTGGCGACGGTGACCTGCGTGCGCATCTTCGGCGAGGAATACGGGCCGATTTACGCCACGGTGATCGCCACGCTGGTGGTGCTGGTGTTCGCCGAGGTGCTGCCGAAAACCATCGCCATCCACCATGCCGACCGCATGTCGCTCATCATCATCACGCCGCTGAATTTCATCGTGCGTATCCTGTGGCCGGTGACGACGGCGGTGCAGTGGGTGGTGCGCGGGCTGATGCGTTTCCTGGGCGTGGATTTCGAGCATATCAGCGATATCTCCTCGGGCATGGAAGCCATCCGCGGCGCTATCGAGCTGCACCATTCCGAGGGGCAGGTGGAGAAGGACGACCGCGATATGCTGGGCAGCATCCTCGACCTCAACACGCGCGAGGTAGGCGAGGTGATGGTGCACCGTAAGCAGGTGGAGTCGCTCGATATCGGCGAGGACCCGGAGGCGCTGATCAATGCCGCCATCGCCAGCAATCACAGCCGCATTCCGCTTTATAAGGACCATTCCGAGAATATCATCGGCGTGCTGCACCTGAAGGATTTGCTGCGTCTCATCCGCCAGCAGAAAATCGGCATCACGCGCGAGATGATCCGCCGCATTGCGCAGAAGCCGTGGTTCGTGCCCGAATCGACCAGCCTGTCCGACCAGCTGGATGCCTTCCGCGGCAAGCGCAAGCATTTCGCCTGTGTGGTGGATGAATACGGCGCCTGGCAGGGCATTGTGACGCTGGAAGATATCATCGAGGAAATCGTCGGCGAGATCGACGACGAGCACGACCCACTGGAAATCGCCGATGTGATGCCTTTCGGCGAGCATGCCTATAAGGTGGCGGGCATGGTGACCATCCGCGACCTGAACCGCCAGCTGGGCTGGAACCTGCCCGATGAAAACGCCTCTACCGTGGCCGGCCTGGTGCTGCACGAGGCGCGGGTGATTCCCGATGTGGGGGCCAGCTTCGAGTTCTTCGGCTACCGCTTCACCATCGCCGAACGCAAAGCCAACCAGATCACCCTGCTGACGGTGGAGCAGCTGCCGGACGACGATGACGCGCAGGAATAGTTTTAGTAGCGGCTTTCGCCGCGCTGGGGGCGAGCCCTCCAGCACTGCCGCTCCCCCCTCGTTCGCCACGCTTCGGCTCGCGCAGCTTCGGCACTACGCGCGGCAAGAGTTCTTTGTGTGAGCAAGCAACCCTATATCATTGAGATGATCTCCCAGGGACGCTATGTGAAGGTGACGGCGGTGGACCCGGTGACGGGGAGGGAAGCCGTGATTGTGGGGGATGCCGCGCAGGGGCAGGTGCTGCTTTCCCGCCTGGCCGTGCGCAAGCTGGAGATGCTTTTGGCCCGGAAATAGGCCGTTTTTTGGCGGATTGTCACATAATCTTCACATTCAAATAAGGCTAATTAGTCTAATTTTAACTAATTAAGTATAGGGTGGATTGTGCGCATTGCGTGCAGCAACAAAGGACGGGCTTGAGGTAATTTATGGCTGACAACGATACACGGCCAACAGCGAATATCGGCGACGGTCGCTCGGCAGAGAAGGCCGCAACGCACCTGGCTGCCAAAGCCGGAGATCCGCAGGCGATGGAAACGGCGTATAAAGAGATGCAAAGTGCGCTGAAAGGCCAAGCCATGAACGGCCCGAATGTGTACGGCTATTTCGTTGGAAAGATCAATGAGTTAGAAGACTCGATGCGTTATGATGAAGGGCCTGATCTGGTGGTTGCATCGCGTTTAGATGCATTGCGCTATGCCATGACGCAATACAGGGTGCGTGAAGAAATCTCCGATGCGCAGCAGAATCCCGATAAATATAAGGACCGTTTTGATGAAGACGGTGAATTTATTCTATTGCCGGAAAAATACCCGACGCTTGAAGAATATTCCCGTCATGTAGAGAGCGATGCGAAGGATTACATCACGAACCGGCAGAATGCGGCGAAACCGAACCTCCAGCTTTGGGCAGAAAAAGTCATCGGTGACGATAGCAGCCGAATGGAGCGCGTGAAAAAGCTTCTCTATTGCGAAGCGGAAGACCTTGTCCCCAGTACAGTGAGTGATGAGGAAGCGGGCAAGGTAAGCTGGGCCTCCATCGACCAATCCCTTACGAAGCTGGTGAATGCGCCGAAAGGCAGCAAAAGGGATGCCAGCGATGTAAAAGATGACCTTCGTGACCAGGCCGATATGGCCAGAGGTGTGTTCGATCACCAGCATGGTGATAATGAGTGGGCTTTGCAGGTTTTCCAGAAATGGCGCCATAGCGGCGGCAAACCGCCGGGCGACGCTGCGGTTCCTGCTCAGGATGTAAGTTCTTCGTCGGTTACTGCCGATGCCGGCGCGAGCGCTTCTGCCAGCTCAGGCGAGCTAAAGGTGGATAGTGGCGGCCCGGCGGATGATAGTGGGGATTCTTCGCCCGCCGCGGCGGATAAAAATGCGGCCGCCAAACCGAAGGCCGTCGCTGGAAAAGCCAAAACGGCGGATGATAAATCCAAAGAAGACGCAACAGCTAAACCCAAAGACACCAAGCCCAAAGCCAAAGCAGATGTCGATGCGCCGGCGGATAAGCCCGCGCCAGGACATAAGGTGTTTGGGATTTACGATTACATTTCGCCGGAAACGCAGCTGCATCTTGAGCAGTTGAATGCGGAATTTGATGATAACCGCTACAGCACCGGTGGCCACAACACGCAAAACTTCAAAGACGGCAAGCCTGATCTGATGGATTGTGCCAACGGGCCGAAAACCCAAAAGGCGATCGCGCTGTTCAAGAAAGAGCACCATATCGCGGCGGATGCGAAATTAGACGAGGTGGAGAAGGCGATTGCAGCAGCGGCAGCGGCGCTCAAGCCGTCTGCTACGGACATTCAGCCGCTGGATACGACTTCCAAGCCGATTACCAATACATTGCCGCCAGAAGAAGCGGTAACACAGGATGTTAGTGATATCGCCGACCTGTTGAAGGCAGGGAAAACGTTAAGCGATCAGGCCGTGAAAGAAGATACCATTAAACTGACCAAAGACATTCTGGCGCTGCCGGATAAGGGGCTAAAGGACGATTCGCGCAGCAATGTCGAAGGGCTGATTAGCCAGTTGAACAAAGCGGGCGTGACTAAGGATACTCAGGATACGGTGTTGAAGCCGTTGCTGGATGCTTATGCGCAACGCACGAGCGTGCAGGCGAAGTAAGGCCCCTTTCGCAAGATAATAAGCCGTCCAACGGCAAGTTGGGCGGCTTTTTCTTTGGTTGCCTCGGGGGCAAGCGGCTGCTAGGGCTTATGGCTTTGAAATTAAAGCCGGGGTTGCCGTTATGTTCAAGCGTATGTTCCTCAAGAAAACCATCGCGCAGATTCAGCACGAGGCATCCCATACAGGGTTGAAGCGGACGCTGGGGAAATGGAACCTCGTTAGCTTAGGCATCGGCTGCATCATCGGTGCAGGGATTTTCGTGATGACGGGCACGGCGGCGGCGCAGCATGCGGGCCCGGCTATTATTCTGTCGTTCGTGTTCACGGGGATTGCCTGCGCCTTCGTTGGCCTGTGCTATGCCGAGCTGGCCTCGCTGCTGCCGATTTCGGGCTCGGCCTATACCTATGCCTATGCCACCCTGGGAGAGGTGTTCGCCTGGGTAATGGGCTGGCTGCTGCTGCTGGAATATGGCGTAGCGGCTTCCACCGTGGCCGTGGGATGGTCGGGCTATATCAATAGCTTCCTGCTGGGCTTTCACGTGATGATTCCGCCGGAACTGACCATGGCCACCAACCAGGTAATCACGGTGACGGAAGTGTTCCGCGATCAATTTATCGCCAAGGGTTATACCTTCGCGGCCGACGGTACGTTGTTGACGGCAGCAGGTACGGCGGTGCTGGGCATTTTCAACCTGCCGGCATTCCTCGGTATCATCATGGTGGGAACGCTGCTGGTGGTGGGTGTGAGCGAGTCGGCCAAGGTGAATAACGTGATCGTGTTCATCAAGCTGCTGGTGGTGATTATGTTCGTCGGCATCGGGTTCTTCTATGTGGACCCGGCGAACTGGCACCCGTTCATTCCCAAGCAGACGGCGCCCGGCGTGTATGGCTGGGATGGGATTTTCCGTGCGGCATCCATCATCTTCTTTGCCTATGTGGGCTTCGAGGCGGTGTCGACCGCGGCGCAGGAAGCCAAGGACCCGCAGAAGGACATGCCGTTCGGTATCCTGGGGTCGCTGCTGATCTGCACTATCCTCTATATGGGCGTGGCGGCGGTGCTGACGGGCATCGTGAAATACCCGGCTCTCAACGTGGCTGACCCGATGGCGGTGGCGGTGGATACGATCGGCCTCGGCTGGTTCGCGTTCGTGATTAAAATCGGCGCTATCACGGGCCTCAGCTCGGTGATGCTGGTGCTGATGTACGGGCAGACGCGCATTTTCTATACCATGAGTGCTGATGGGCTGCTGCCGCGCAGCCTTAGCAAGCTGCATCCGAAATTCAAGACGCCGTATATCAATACCATCATCGTGTCGGTGATTGTGGCGCTGGCGGCAGGGGTGACGCCTATCAGCCTGCTGGGCGACCTGGTGAGCCTGGGCACGCTGCTGGCATTCATCATCGTATGTTTCACGGTGCTTTACCTGCGCAAGGTGGAGCCGAACATGCCGCGGCCGTTCCGTACGCCGGGTGCGCCGGTGACGCCGGTGCTGGGCATTCTCACCTGCGGCTACCTGGTCTATTCCATCTTCTTCGGCAATGACGCGGCGGGACATATCGTGCTGACGGAAAGCGGCACGAAAGTGCTGCAATATACCGGGCCGTATGTGATCGTGGGGGCGCTGATTTACTTGTTCTATGGCATCCGCCATAGCCGACTTTATCGCGATAAGCTGCCGCACGTAATTAAAACGGAACTGACACCTCCTGAAAAATTGTAGTAAAATTGCGGTTATCCGCAGGTTTCAGTCCTAATAGGTTCTTTATGCGGGCGGCGATAATGTCTGCTGGTAACTGACGACAATTTAGCGGGAGTACCACCATGAACCAGAAGAAGAACACTGTCCTGATGATCGAGGATGAACCCTCGATCCGCAAACTGCTGACCATTACCCTCGAGGGCCGCGGTTTTCGCGCGGTGGATGCGGCGGAAGGCCGTGCCGGCGTCCGCCTGGCCGCTTCCGTGAAGCCTGACCTCGTACTGCTTGACCTCGGCCTGCCGGATATGGATGGCAAGGAAGTGATCAGCGCCATCCGTGAATGGAGCCAGGTGCCGATCATCGTGTGCTCGGTGCGTAGCGACGATGCGGAAGTCATCACCGCGCTGGAAGCCGGCGCGAGCGATTATGTGACCAAGCCTTTCAACCCGGAAGTGCTGTTGGCGCGCATCCACGCCAACCTGCGCAAAGCAGCGACGGAAGAGGCGGGCGAGCCGGAACTGAAAAACGGTCATATCCGTATGGACCTGGTGCGCCACGAGGTATTCCTCGACAACACCAAGGCCGTGTTCACGCCGAAGGAATATGATCTGCTGCGCTATTTCCTGATGCATCGCGGCAAGATGCTCACCCACAAACAGATCCTGCGCGATGTGTGGGGCCCGGCGCATGGCGACGACATGCAGTACCTGCGTGTTTACGTCAGCCAGCTACGCGAGAAGATCGAGCGCGATGCGTCCGACCCGGCCTATATCATCACGGAGCCGGGGATTGGCTACCGCATGGAAATCATCAAGCAGGAAGAGGCCGCACCGGCCGCTGCCTGAAAGGGTGACCTTCGGGAATAAGATAACGGGCGTTACTCAATGGGTAATGCCCGTTTTTTATGGTGATGTATTACCTTAAAAGCCGCCGCCGGGGCGTTACTTCACCTGCTCCTGGATCACGTCCAGCAGGTCTTCCATGATGAAGGGTTTGGTGACGTAGCCGCAGGCGCCCATCTCATAGGCGGTGTCCTTGGTGCGCTGTTCCTTGCGGACACTGAGGATGATGACGGCGGGGCCCGGCCGGCCGGCAGGGGCGGCGCGGAGGATTTCAGGCAGGATGTCGAGCCCGTCGCGGTCGGGCAGACCCAAATCCAGCACCACTACATCGGGGTGGATTTCTTTGTATTTGTCGATGCCCTCCTGGGCGGTGGAGGCTTCATGGAAGCTGGCCCCCTGCGATTGCAGCGAGATACGCAGGAAGGTGCGGATGGACGGTGTGTCATCAATCGCGAGGATACGTTTGTTGGTGAGGCTCATGCCGCGTTCTCCATATTGTCGGTGGTTTGGGCGCGGCGCCATTGGGGGAAGATCAGCGTGAATACCGCACCGCCTTCCGGATGGTTGCGTGCCTCGATTGACCCACCCTGCGATTGCATCATGGACCGACAGATGGCTAGGCCGAGGCCAGTTCCTGCCACTTGGCTGTCAGTCCGCCGCAGGCGGGCGTATTTGTCGAAAATCTTGTCGAGCTTGTCGGCGGGGATACCCTCGCCATGGTCGCGCACGGCGATGATGAATTGCGAACCTTCCGAATAAGCCTGGATGGTAATCTGCGTGCCCTGCGGCGTGTATTTCACGGCATTGTCGAGCAGGTTCTGCAGCATCTGCTCGGCGCTGCTGGTGTCGATGAGAATCTCGCGGCCGGTTTCGTTCGGCAGTGCGCCGAGATGGTGGTTGGCCAGGCGATGGCGCATGCGGCGTTCGGCGCGGCGGATGATGTCTTCCGGCGCCACCCATTCTTTCTTGAAATCGATGGTGCCGCTTTCAAGGCGCGTCATGTCGAGGATGTTGGTGATGAAGCTGTCGAGTCGCTGCGCTTCTTCCAGTGCGGTGGAGATCAGCGTGGCGCGATGCTCGTCGGAAAGTTTGGCGCCCATGGTCTGGTAAACCGAGAGGGCGCCGATGACCGAGGCGAGGGGGGTTTTAAGGTCGTGCGACACCGAGGAGAGCAGCATGGAGCGCAGCTTTTCGCGCTCATCCCGCAGGCGGGATTCTTCCATGATCTGCCCTAGCTCGAACCGCTCGATGATGAGGGCCACCTGGTCGGCCAGTGCGCCGAAGAGACGACCGGAGGGAATGTCGAACCGGTCGGGATCGGCGATTTTTACGGCCATCACGCCGATTTCGCCCTGCGAAGTGAGCAGTGGCAGGAAACGCCAGCCGAGGTTGCTGGCATAGGTGGAGCCGAGGCCGGTGGCCTTGCTTTCCAGCCAGCAGCGCTGCAGCGCATCGCGCTCGGCGTCGCTGAGATCGACGGCTTCGGGGTAGGCCAGTTCGAGCAGTGTGGGGTTGAGGGCGGCGGGCAGGTAGAAGGCCACAGGGCTGCCGAGAATGACGGTGATTTCTTTATGCAGCGCAGTGACGGCTTCGGTGCGGGTGCGGTAATCCATCGTTACCCGATGCAGCTGGAACAATGCATGGGTGCGCTGGGCGCGGGTGGCATAACGCTCGCGCTGCGCGAAGCTCTGGCTGGTGAAGAAGGAGAGGGCGAGCGCGGCAATGAAATAAAGGCCGAGCTGGTAGACATCCGACGGGCGGTCGAGCGAGAGCGGGCCGTTGGGGGCGATGTAGAGCAGCGCATAGGTGAGGGCGCTGACGGTGGCGGTGAAAATGCCGGCGAAGAGGCCAAACCGCCCGGCGCTGAAGGCGCAGGCCAGCAGGTAGAAGACGATGATGCTCTCGCTGCCGATATTTACTGTATGCGAAAACAACGCCAGGATCTGCAGCACGGCGGTAGCGACGGCCACCGCCATGACGCAGGTGATGCCCTCGAACAGATTGAACTTGAACATGGTCACCCAGTGAGGGGTGATGGGCACGACATCGGCAGCGTTGTCGACAGTGATGATGCGCAGGCCGGTGGGCGCTTTGCGGGCGATGGCCGTGGCATGGCTCCGGCTGAAGAAGGTGTCGCGCCGGTGGGGCAGCACCAGTAGCTGCACCGGGTGGCCACTGGCCTGGCGCTCGATCAACAGGCGGATGAGACCGGAACGGGCGGAATGGGCGAAAATATGGGTGGTTTTGGCGCCCATCTGCTCGGCAAGGGCAAGGGTGGCGAGGGTCTGGCCCGGCTCGTAGCGGCCTTCCTGATGGGCGACTTCGATATGAACGATTTCCCAGGAAACGCCAAGGTCACGCGCCTTTCGGCGGGCCATGCGCAGCAGTGGCAAGGGGGTGGCGACATCCTCTACCCATACGAGCACGGTTCCCTGGTTGCCGGCATCATCCATCTGTCGGTAAGCGTCCATCCACCCAATACTATAAGCTAAAAATGCATATTATATCAATTCTCGGCTCCGGGGCATAAATTTTCGATTAGGGGTCCCCAGTATTACCAGTATTAATAGATCATATGGTTATGCGCCCGGGTCGCGTTCCCTACTTGGCGGCTTATGAGGCTGGACTTATATTCGCAATTGCCTGTAGGGCTTTTATACCCGCAGGTAGAAGAACAACGTCCCACCACCAATCCATCAGGGAGATTTTTATGCGTAATACCCAAACGGCAGCCCAACGTGAAATCAAGGCGCTGCGCGCCGAAGTCGAGCGTCTGCAATCGCTTGCCAAAACCAAGGCCGCTTCGGTGCAGCATGACGTGAGCAATGTCATTGGCATCGAAGACATCCGCGATTTCGCGAAAGAAGCCGGCAAGAATGCGCGCCGCTTCATCCGCGACACCCGTAGCCAGGCGGTGGACCTGCGTGAAGACGCTGAAGGCCGTATCGCCAGCCACCCGTTCCGCTCGGTAGGCCTTGCTGCCCTGGCCGGTGCCGTGTTCGGCATGCTCTTCAGCAGCACGCGCCGCTAGGGGTTTTTATGGCAGGGAATTTTTCGAACCTTTTGCGTGGCAGCTTGTGGGTGCTCAGCCACGCAATCCCCGATCCGCAGGCGTTGCGTAAGCCGGTGCGTATGGCACTGGCGGGCATCGCCCTCGCGGCGGCGGCGGGTTCACTGCTGGCTATTGCCTTAGTGGCAGGGCTGGTGGGGCTTTACATGTATCTTGGCCAATCCGGTGTTACGCCGGGGGCCGATCTAGCCATCGTGCTCGGCGCGGGTGTGGTGGCGATCGGCTTCGGCTATCTGCTGATGCGCAAATGGGTGGGCGAACTGCCGACGCATGTGCATGCGCTCTACCATCCTCCGGGCAGCCTGAGCGATGTAGTGCAGCAGGTGGTCGGCGGTTTCTTCGATGGTTTCAGCCGTAAGGCTGAACGTGCCGCTGAAGAGACGGATGATGCGATCGATGACGCGATCGCATCGCTCCTTAAGCGCCTCGAAGCGCTTGAGGAAGCCAAGGAGCATACCGATGAGGTGGTGCTCGACCTTCAGCGCACAAAGCGCAATCCACGTAAACATTAAAAGACCTAGGAGTTTCTATGCGTTCATTTACCTATTTTTGTCTGGCAGCGACGGCGCTGATTTCGACGGCGGCCCTTGCCGAAGTTCCCATGCTTTCCGGCGGTGTCGGCAAAGTCGAACGGGCACAGATCGAGGCGCAGCAGGGCGATTACGATACCAAGCTGGTCTTCTCCGGCCAGGGCGGTGCGTTCGTCGCCAACGTGCAGGTGGACGTGACGGATAAGAGCGGTGCCAGCGTGGCCTCCATCCTTACCGATGGACCGATTCTGCTGCTGCAACTGCCGGCCGGCACCTACCATGTGCATGCCGCCACGCGCAACCACGAGAAAAGCTTCAACGTGACGGTTTCCGGCAAGGGCCTGAAAACGGTGAATACGGTGTTCCCGATCAAGGACAATGCCGAACTGACCGATAGCAACGGCGCTTACCTGCCCAAAGAAGCGCCCGATGGCAGCTATGTGCCGTCGGATAGCTATTAATGCGCCGAGCCTGTTTAACCGCAATTGCAACACTGGCCGCGCTGGGCGCGGCCAGTAGCGCATTTGCAGCTGTAGAACAGGATGACGAGCGTACCTTCTCCATCAACTGGGAAGACGATATATGGAACGGCACCGATGCCAACTATACCAACGGCATCCGCTTTTCCGTCGCCGGGCGGCAGGATGACGTGCCCGACTGGCTGGAGGATACCGCCGATGTGATGCCGTTTTTCGATGCCAGCGGCTCGAAACGCTGGCAGTTCGCCTTCGGGCAGAACATGTATACACCGAAAAATTACGAGCTGACGACGCCGCAGCCGAACGACCGGCCCTATGCCGGCTGGCTCTATGGCAGCGCCGGCCTGACATCGGACACGGGCAGGACGCTCGATAATTTCAATATCACGTTGGGCATCGTCGGCCCGTCGTCGCTGGCCGAGCAGGTGCAGGAGACGGTGCATGACGCCATCGGCTCGCCGCACCCCATGGGCTGGCAATACCAGTTGCATGACGAGCCGGGCGTGATTGTTTCCTATGAGCGCAAGTGGCGTAACCTCTGGCAGGTGAACCCAGGCGGCTATGGCTTCGACGTGACGCCGAGCGCCGGCGGTGCGGTGGGCAACATCCTCACCCAGGCCAGTGTGGGCAGCGTGGTGCGTTTCGGCAAGAACCTGCCGACGGATTACGGCCCGCCGCTGATCAACTCCGTGCTGACGGGGACGGATTATTTCGTTGCCAATAAGAACGACGACCTCGGCTGGTATATTTTCGCCGGCGTGCAGGGCGACGCGGTGGCGCGCAATATTTTCCTCGACGGCAATACCTTCCGCGACAGCGCGCGGGTGAATAAGGAAGATTTCGTGGGCGACCTGCAGGGCGGGGTGGCCGTGACCTATCACGGCGTACGCTATGCCTATACCGAAGTAGTGCGCAGCAAGGAGTTCAAGACCCAGGATGACGGCGATTCCTACGGCGCCCTCACGGTTTCCTGGAAATTCTAATGCTTTTTCAGTTGCCGTGCCCGGCAACGCTGCTATGTTCCCGCCCCGTGTGCCGCCTTAGCTCAGCTGGTAGAGCACCTCATTCGTAATGAGGGGGTCGTAGGTTCGAATCCTATAGGCGGCACCATTTTTCTTTATTTTTCAAAGATAAAAAGTGCTAATTTTGCTCGTGTCAGCAGAATTTTAGGCATCTAAGATTCCATGTCAGCACTATGTCAGCGACAGGAAAGTAAAACATTGGTATAGCTTGTGAATTAGGATTGGCTAATTCGATTTTACCGAGGAAGTATGCGGAGAACTGCGGCTTTTGTCATAAGTGTATTGTTAAGCCATGTTGCATTCGCTGCAGTTAGTATTTCCCCTAGTTTTAATTGCCACAAAACCTCATCGCCCATCGAAAAAGTTATTTGCTCTGATTCAAAGCTATCGGCAACTGATGCTGAACTGGCAAAAAAATTTACCGAAGCGAAAAAAGCTAATCCGCACGACAAAGATTTCTTAATTGAAGATCAGCGTAAATGGCTAAAAACGCGACTTCAGCAATGCTCTTATAATGGAAAGGACGAACCGCCTGCTGAAGATAAGAAACAGGAATATGTTAGCTGTTTGCAGAAATTGTACGAACAACGTATTAAAGTGCTCTCTTATCCAGAATTCTGGCCGCCGTTGCGAGAGGCAAATGTTGAAAAGGCTATTGCGCGCTTGCTGACCATGGATCCGCAGGACCTCTACAATATTACTACTGACGAAAATAGGGACACACTTTCGGAGCTTTCTTGTAAATTCTTTGAAAAAGACCCCGCAGCCGCCAGCAAAACATTTGCAGCGTATTTTGGGTCGACAATGGATGGTTGGAATCCATTGTGCCGCAATATTGACGTTGCTGATCGGGTGCCGGAAGTAAAAGCTTTGCTAACCGCATTAGAGCCGATTTGGGGAGCAAGTACAGCATGTGATGGAACCATGCGTTTTGCTTTTGGCCGCAGTGAAATGATCATTCGCATTCTTGCCGCAGTCGATCCCGACCCAATGAAGAATGAAACGCCAATTGCGCCACTTGATTCAACTGCACTGGGTTACACACCGGATTTAAAGCATTGGTCTCAGCAAGGTAATTGGGAAAAGCGGCAATATGAAGCTCTGCAACCCATTTTGGACAATGCGCAAAAAGCATTGAGTCAATACTACCAAAAGACATTTCATATTGCCAAATCGCAAGCAGATTCAGCGGCCAAATTTCATATTACGCAGATTATAAGACAGCAAACGGAGCATACGGGCTACTCGCAGACCCCCGACTACATGTCGGTATGTTTCGATAAAAGCGATCTGGATACCTACTTAAAATCCAACACCATGCCGACAAAAACTTGTCCTTATGGCGAGTTCGTCGATATGTCGAAAGAAGCGACCTTACGGCGATTTGTTGGGTTGGCGATAGTAAATCAGTACTCTATCGATGTTGTGAAAAAGCTGATCGCCGACGGAGCTGAACTTAATCAAAAGCGCCAAGCATTTAATTACAATCGCGTGGTCAATGATAGTCCGCTTATGCTTGCAGCGCCCTATCCTGAGATTGTTGCCTTGCTTTTAAAAGCGGGTTCAGACGTGAACGAGCAAAATGCTTTTGGTAAAACGGCGCTTATGTACGCCATTCAGGAACAAAATCTTAAAAGTGTTTCTCTACTGCTTGATGCGCATGCAGATGTTAATGCTAAAACTTCTGAAGATGTACAATGCAGTGCATTAAAGGCAGGTAACCGTACCCAATTAATGTATGCCGCATGGCAAGGTAATTCTGAAATTATCAAAATGATGGTCGCTAAGCATCCCGATCTCAATGCAAAAGATACTAACGGCGAGACCGCATTAGATTATCTTAAGCGTAACGAGAGTTTGAGTGCGGAAGAAAAATCAGAACTAGAAAAATTACTCCAACCTTCGCATTAATTTTTCGTGTCAGCAAAAATATGGTGATGGCATTTCCGTGTCAGCACAGTGTCAGCGGTAGAACGAAATTCGTGGCGACCCACTCATTTTGAGTCCTTTGATCGCTAAAGATATTTTTGATTCAAATCAGCGCTTTATTGCCGCATTCAATTTTCGTAATGAGGGGGTCGTAGGTTCGAATCCTATAGGCGGCACCACACCCTATGGGTGTTTGCGCCTGGCTGCCGGGTCGGCGCAGCGCGATGGTTTCTTTAGTGAGTATTGATAGCTGGGTGGGTTTTACCAGCGGCATCCTGATTCATCACATCCTAGGTTGCTTCTATCGCCACATTCCGTGACGGTACCATCAACCAAAGGAGATGATCATGACCATGAACAATCAGAGCAAACAAGGTAGCAGCCAGAAACCGCAAAGCGGCAGCAGCGCTGCGAACATTGGTAGCCAACAATCGGCTAACAAAACCGATCTGAACAAAAACAGCGATGTTAAGAAAAGCAGCACTGGTTCGACCGGTTCCTCGAATAAATACTAGTTCGATCTGAATCCCCGGGGCATGCCTTGTGCATGCCCCGTCGGATTTTAAACCCCCGCTAACCTGGAGAGCCAACATGAAAATCAAAACACTTGAAGATGCTTTTATCCATAGCCTGTCGGATATCTACAGTGCTGAAAAACAACTGACCAAAGCGCTGCCGAAACTGGCGCGCGCCGCCCATAACCAGCGGCTGGCCGATGGCTTCGAAGGCCATCTGGAAGAAACCGAAGATCAGGTCGCCCGTATCGAGAAGATCGTGGAAGAATGCGGCATCCGCCTGCAGCGCGTGAAATGCACCCCCATGGAAGCGATGATCGAAGAGAGCGCCAATATCATTGAAAACGTGGAAGAAGGCCCGGTACGCGATGTGCTGCTGATCGCCGGCGCGCAGAAGGTCGAGCATTTCGAGATTTCCGCCTACGGCACGCTGATCGAACTGGCCCGCCAGCTCGATTATGAGGATGCGGTGAACCTGCTTGAAGACACGCTGGTCGAGGAAAAGGCCTGCGACAAAAAACTCAACAAGCTGGCCCTCAACGACGTGAACGAGGAAGCGCTGCGCGAAGCAGCCTAAGCCCTCGCCCGCGTGCCCCACATGCGGAGGATGAGGCCGTCGCGCTCGCGGAACTGGTGCCAGAGCGCGGCGCCGACATGGCCCGCGATCAGCGCCAGCGCGCCGTAGCCCATCAGCGTATGGGCCTCGGTGGCGAGATGGCCGATGGTTTTGCGCAGGGCCTCATCCGCCGGCATGGGGATGAAGGGCACGGTGCCCAACCCATAATAATGCAGCGGGTATTTCGCCGCTGCCGAGCTGAACAGCCAGCCGCTGAGCGGCATGGCGACCATGAACCCATAGAGCAGCCAGTGCACGATGTGCATCGCCGCCATGCGCCAGGGGGCCATCGGCATGGCCAGCGCGGGCGGTGGGTTCAACAGCCGCCAGGTGAGGCGGAATATGCTGAGGCCCAGGATGGTAATGCCGGTGGCCTTGTGCAGATCATACGCCGTGAAGCGGATGGAAGGAGGGAAATCTTCCATGAAAAAGCCCAGCGCCAGCATGCCGATGATGAGTGCGGCGATCAGCCAGTGCAGGGTGATGGTGACATTATCGTAACGGATGCGGTCACTCATGATTTGACGAACTCAGCTTCGATATGCAGGTCGACATCGTCGCCTACCGCTGGGATATAGGCGCTCATGCCATAATCCGAACGTTTGATATGCAGGTCGGCGCTGAAGCCGATTTTCTGGGCATGGGCGAAATTGTCGGTACCGGCGCCGTTCAGCACCGTGTCGAGCACGACCGGCTTGCTAACGCCCATCATCGTAAGTGTGCCGTGAATTTTGCCGTGGTTCTTGCCCGTCACTTCGATTTTATCGGAGGCGAAGGTGATGGTGGGGTATTTGTCGGCATTGAAGAATTTGTCGCTGGCGAGTTCGGCTTCCAGCGTGCTGTTATGTGTGTCGACGCTGGCCGGGTAGATGGTGGCTTTCACACTGCTCTGCTTGATGTCGGAGGGATTCAAATCGATGCTGGCTTCAATATGGTCGAAGCGGCCGCGGTAATGCGAGAAACCCAGGTGCGTGATGGCGAAGCTGGTGCTGGCGTGCTTGTCGTCGAGCGTATAGGCGCCGGCGGGCATTTTGCTGATGTCTGTCAGCGCAATCGGGCTGTCGGCAGCGATGGCGGTAGTACTGATGAGCAGGGTGGCGAGCAGGGTAAGATATGGGCGCATGAAGACCTCCTTGTTGAAATTAGAGGGACGCTAGCACCGGCTTCCGCAAAAAGGAAAGCGAATTAATTTAGTGGAGGGTCGGCGCTGAGGGTTCTGTGACTGCAAGTTGGCGTGCAGCTTCAAGGCGCGCGGCGTGGCCGCCGGGAGGAAGCGTGGGCGGAATATCCGTCAGCGGTGTGGTCAGCGGGGGAGTGTTCGGGGTTCTGGTGCCCGAAACCCACGGCAGGTTGCTGATGCAGAAACCGCCGATGGCGCCCAGCGTTGTCCAGGCGATGCTGCGCAGGACGCCGCGGCTCTGGATGAAGAAGCTGGCGATCAAGCCCAGGGTAGCGCCGGTGGCGGCGCCAGCCAGCGCACCCATGCCGGTGCTGAAGGCGCGCGCCTGCGTTTCGGCGGGGCCGTGCGGTACCTGGGCAGGCATTGGATTCTCTGGGTTTTCAGCCATGGGGCCATTTTACAAAATTCGCTGGATAGACGATGTGACAATTCGGTGAAGATTGCTTGCATTAAACCGCTGAAATCCCTAAGTACGCGGCCATGACCGACATTACCAAAATCCGCAATTTCTCCATCATCGCCCATATCGACCATGGGAAATCGACACTGGCCGACCGCTTGATCCAGGCGTGCCATGCCGTGGAGCTGCGCGACATGACCGAGCAGATGCTCGATAACATGGATATCGAGAAGGAACGCGGCATCACCATCAAATCGCAGACGGTGCGGCTTTATTATAAGGCCAATGACGGCGTGGATTACGTACTGAACCTGATGGATACGCCCGGCCACGTGGATTTCGCCTATGAGGTGAGCCGCTGTCTGGCTGCCTGCGAGGGCTCGCTGCTGGTGGTGGATGCGTCGCAGGGCGTGGAAGCGCAGACGCTGGCGAACGTGTATCAGGCACTGGATAATAATAACGAGATCGTGCCGGTGCTGAATAAGATCGACCTGCCTGCGGCGGAGCCGGACCGGGTGGCGCAGCAGGTGGAGGATATGATCGGGATCGATTGCACCGACGCGCTGCGGGTGAGCGGCAAATCGGGCCTAGGCATTCCGGACCTGCTGGAAGCGATCGTGAAACGCATTCCGCACCCGAAGGGCGATGCGAGCGCGCCGCTGAAAGCGCTGCTGGTGGATAGCTGGTATGACACCTATCTCGGCGTGATCATTCTTGTCCGCGTGATGGATGGGGTGATGAAGAAGGGCCAGAAAATCCGCTTTATGAATGCCGGCATTACGCAGACGGTGGAAGCCGTGGGCGTGTTCGCGCCGAAGAAAACGACGGTGCTGGAACTGGGGCCGGGCGAAGTGGGCTATATTCAAACCGGCATCAAGCTAGTGGAAGAATGCAACGTGGGTGACACGATTACCTATGAAAATAACCTCGCGGCCGAGCCGCTGCCGGGCTTCAAGCCAGTGCAGCCGGTGGTGTTCTGCGGGCTTTACCCGACGGATGCCAGCGACTTCGAGCATTTGAAGGATTCGCTGGCGAAGCTGCGGCTGAACGACGCGAGCTTCCAGTTTGAAACGGAAAGTTCCAACGCGCTGGGCTTCGGCTTCCGCTGCGGGTTCCTGGGGCTGCTGCACCTCGAAATTATTCAGGAGCGGCTGGAGCGTGAGTTCGACCTCGACCTGATTACGACAGCGCCGAGCGTGGTTTATAAAATGACCATGCAGAACGACAAGGTGGTGGAGCTGCATAACCCGGCCGATTATCCGGATCCGACGCATATCAAAATGATGGAGGAGCCGTGGATTCACGCCACCATCTTCGTGCCGGATGACTACCTGGGCAACGTGCTGGCGCTATGCACCGAAAAGCGCGGTATTCAGGTGAACCTGACGTATGTGGGCACGCGGGCGCTGGTGGAATATAAGCTGCCGCTGAATGAAGTGGTGTTCGATTTTTATGATCGATTAAAATCCGGCTCGAAGGGCTATGCCTCGTTCGAGTATCATATCGACAGCTACAAGGAATCCGATCTGGTAAAGGTTTCCATCCTGGTGAATTCAGAGCCGGTGGACGCGCTGAGCATCATCGTGCACCGTTCGCAGGCCGATCCGCGCGGGCGGGCGCTGTGCGGGCGGTTGAAGGAGCTGATTCCGAAGCACCTGTTCCAGATCGCCATTCAGGCGGCCATCGGCGGCAAGGTGATTGCACGCGAAACGATTTCGGCGATGCGTAAAGACGTGACGGCGAAGTGCTATGGCGGCGATATCTCGCGCAAACGCAAACTGCTCGACAAGCAGAAGAAGGGCAAGAAGCGCATGCGCCAGGTGGGCAATGTGGAAATTCCGCAAGGAGCGTTTATTGCCGCCTTGAAAATGGGCGATAACCAGTAACGCTTCCGACTATCCCGGCAAAAAACTCCTGATATTTTTGTGATCTTTAGCGGCTAAGTTGCTGTTGTTTCGTTGGTGCGACATGGCACTGAAATTGCACTGCAGCCAAGCCCCGTGATGTGTGTATCGCGGTGCTCTGCCTGTCTCCTTGGTGGGTGGATGTTCCAACGGTGCGGGCATGGGTAAAAGCATGCTTCGTGCCACTTTCCGAAAGGGATAACGGTATGAGTATCTCCTCGGTTGCGTCATATGCATCGGCCCAGAACCTGTTCAGCAAGCTCGATGCAAATGGCGATGGTAAGGTGTCGCAGGACGAGTTCGTCAATGGCCGTCCGCAAGGAATCAGTGCAACCCAGGCAAGCGCATTGTTTGGCGATATGGATAGCACCGGTTCCGGCTCGCTTACCGAAACGCAGCTGTCGCAGGGGCTGGCCAGCCAGTCCGGTGACAGTTCTACCTTGCAAGGCAACCTGTCCAACGATGTGTTGTCGGCGATTTTCCAGGTGCTGCAGCAGTTGACCAGTTCAACTTCCAGCAGCAGCACCCAGCAGACGCCGCCTACCGCGCAGGACATGTTTACCAAGATGGATACGGATGGTGATGGCAAGGTGAGCGAGGCTGAATTCCTCGCCGCCAAACCGGATAACATGAGTACCGATCAGGCAACTGCCTTGTATGACAGCATCGACACCACGGGTACGGGGTCGATCACGCTTTCGCAGTTCGAGGGCAGCCTGCAGCAGCAAACGGCGTCGGCCGATGGCACGACAACGGGTGCGGCGACGGGCATGCGGCCGCATGGCGGTGGTGGGCATCACCACCATCATGCGACATCGTCGTTACTCGACGATAGCTCGGACGATACGGATGCGACGGATTCTGCAAGTAGCGACAGCTCGGGTGTCGATAGTCTGGAAGCGATTCTGACGGCGATGACCGATAGCGACGGTACGGGCAGTTCCACCACGACGAGTGGCAGCACTGCTTCAACCAGCAGCACCGCCACCGCAAGCACGACCTCGTCGACCGACAGTGCAACGGCGCAAGCCTATCTGCAGATGTTGTTCGGCGCGACAAATGCTTATAATGTTTCTTCCGGCGCCAATAATAACATGGACACAACTGCCCTGTTATTGTCGGCCTAGTAAGGGCGAACGCGTAAAAGAAGCCAGCCGGGCATGCGCTGTTCGGCTGGCTTTTTTATATGGCCCCTTTTTATTGGGCGGATGCGGACTATATCGCACCGCATCAATCACAGGAGAGCCCGATGACCACCGCTAAAGCCTATGCTGCCTTCGATGCCAAATCGCCGCTGAAACCGCATGCGGTCGAGCGTCGTCTTCCCGGGCCGAAGGATGTGGCGATTGCGATCGACTATTGTGGCGTCTGCCACTCCGACATTCACCAGGCGCGCGATGAGTGGGGCGGCACCATGTTCCCCGTGGTGCCAGGACACGAGATCGTCGGCCATGTGACGGCGGTGGGTTCGGACGTAAAGAAATTTAAAGTAGGCGATGTGGTTGGCGTGGGTTGCCTGGTCGATTCCTGCCGCACGTGCCATGCCTGTAAGGACGACCTCGAACAATATTGCGAGAACGGATTTACCGGTACCTATAACGGCCTCGAGCAGGACAAGAAGACCATCACCTATGGCGGCTATTCCGACCATGTGGTGGTGACGGAGGATTTTGTGCTGCGCGTGCCAACCAATTTGCCGCTCAATGCCGTAGCGCCCTTGCTTTGCGCTGGCGTCACCACCTATTCGCCGCTGAAGCACTGGAAGGTAGGCAAGGGGCAGAAGGTGGGCATCGTGGGCCTGGGCGGTCTGGGGCATATGGGCGTGAAATTCGCGGCGGCGTTCGGGGCGGAGACCTATGTCATCACCACCTCGCCGAATAAGCGCGAGGATGCGAAGAAGCTGGGCGCCAAGGATATCGTGGTGTCGAAGGACGGGGCGGATATGGCAAAGCATGCCGGCAGCTTCGACTTTATTCTCAGCACCATTTCGGCGCAGTATGATATCGGCACCTACCTGAACCTGCTGAAGCGCGATGGCACGATGGTGGTGGTAGGAGCGCCGGATAAGCCCAGCGACCTGATGACTTTCTCGCTGATCATGGGCCGCAAGACGCTGGCCGGCTCGTTGATCGGCGGCATCGCTGAAACCCAGGAGATGCTGGATTTCTGCGGCGAACACAACATCGTCTCGGAAGTGGAGATGATCGGGATTCAGGATATCAACAAAGCTTACGAACGCATGATCAAGAGCGATGTGCGCTATCGTTTTGTCATCGACAATAAGTCGCTGGCGGCCTAGGCCCAGTCCCATTCCACGGGGATGTCGATATCGGCGTGCAGGCTGGTTTTTACCGGGCAGCCCATGGCGGCTTCGGTGAGCAACTGTTGCTGCGCTTCCGTCAGCGGGTTGGGTACGCTGATTTTCACCGCCAGCCTGCCGATGCGGCGGGTGGGCGACTTCACCATGCTTTTCTCGATCATCACGCTACTACCCTCAAGCGCGATGCCGTGATGGCGCGCGGCAATGCCCATGACCGTGAGCATGCAGGTGCTCAATGCCGTAGCCACCAGATCGGTGGGCGAGAAAGCTTCGCCTTTGCCCTGATTATCGAGCGGGGCATCGGTGAGCAGTTTCGTCTGGCTGGGGCCGTGGGTGGATTCGCAGCGCAGGTCGCCGAGGTAGGTAGTGGTGATGGTAACCATGGATTTCCCTGGGTTTGGTGATGCTGACCATCTAGCCGGCAGCAGCCTGAAAAAGCAAGCGGGTCAAAGTTTTTACCCAGCCCTTATGTATTCACCTCCATGGCCCATGGAAGGCTGATTACGCTTCGTACACACTAGGCTTAAGCAACAAGCATGCTGTGACATGCGAACCTTTCCAAAAACCACATAGGAGTTTTTATGCGATATGCAGGTGCGATTGCGCTTTCTGCGCTGGTGTTAACGCTGGCCGCGTGCGGTGAAACCCAATCGGATCGTGCGCTTTCGGGCGGCGGTATCGGTGCCGGTGTCGGTGCAGCAGGTGCTGCGCTGACAGGTGGCAGCCCGGTTGGCGGCGCTCTAATCGGTGGCGCAGCCGGTGCGGCAACGGGTGCTTTCACCAGCCCCAACACTGTTGATCTCGGCAAACCCGCCTGGAAATAACCGGAGGAGCTTTTATGCTTAGCTATGCCATTACATTCTTCCTGCTCGCCATTGTGGCTGCAGTATTCGGGTTTGGCGGGCTGGCCGGGACATTCGCGTCCATCGCTCAGTTCCTGACCCTGCTATTCGTGGTGCTGTTCCTCGCCAGCCTGATCTATGGCGCGGTAACGGGCCGCCAAGCAAATCCGCCTGTATAGGCGGTGCCTGGCGTTCTTCGGAACGTAAGGAGAAAGGGGTGCCCGGGTGGTAGGGCATCCCTTTCATTTCCTTTCCTGCCACCCAAAAGGCGGAGCAACCGTGGGTTGCCCCGCCTTTTTATTGGCTGCGGTTATTCAGGACGATAATGCTGTAGGCTTTCACCTGCCTGCCATGCAGCAGGCTGTTATTCACCTTGCCGATGACGCTGACGCGTGCGCCCGGAGTGATGGCGGCGCGCTCTGCCGATGCGACATCGATATGGATGCGGCCGGTAGCGTCTTCCAGCATGAAGGAAGTGTCGCTGCGCACGGCGGTGACGGTGCCGGTAAGCTTTACTTTGCCACTGGCCGGCAGGCGGCCGATGTCATAGGGCTGCGCATTGCTGGTGGGCAGGCCGGGCGCGCCTTTTACCGCATCGCTCAGCGTCTGCACGATGCCCTTCTGCACGGTAATCTGGCGGGCATGCAACTTAGTGCCGAGCCATGATTTATCCAGCGCGCCGGTGACGGTAACCTGGTCGCCTTCTTTCAGCACGACGGACTGGCTGTTCTCGACCAGCACTTCGAGGCGGCCATGGTCGTTTTCCAGGATGAAGGCACGGGGGTTCTTCACGGAAGTCACCGTGCCGGTGATGCTGGTCATCGCCGTGGTGGCAAGCAGCACGGCGATCAGCGCGCCTGCGAAAAAAAGGCGGCTCCCGCAGGAGCCGCTATGGTGGCAAGCACTTCGTCTCTGTTCAATCGGTCGCATTGCGGATGGATTTGCCGGCATCTTCCACTGCCCGACCGACACGGTCGCCGGTATCCGGATGGGGGTTGAGGTCGCGCCCGGCATCGCGCACGCCGTCGCCGACATCCTGCGCAGCGGTGTGCAGGCGCTCGCTGTCCTTGGCGGGGATGACGAGGAAGAACAACAACGCCAGCACGGCGACGATGAGGATGGCACCAAGCAGCGATGAGAGTTTTGGGGTATCGGGTGTGGCCATGTGTCGCTCCGCTTAGTGCGTCGATTCTTCCAGCGTGCTTTCGAGCTGGGCCTCGGCATCGGCAGCGAGGGCGGCAGCACGGCTGGTATGGTGGATATGGCGGCCGCTGGCTTCGCTGGCGGCGGCGGGGCTTTCATCAAGCAGGCGGGCCTGTTCGGCCGTGGCGGCTTCGAGCTTGGATTTAATCTCATCCATCAGCTCATGGCCTTTGTTCTTGAGGAACTCGGCGGCATGCGGGGCACCCTGCTTATATTGGGCAATGGCGTCCTTCAGTTTCTTGACGGGTTCGGTGAGGGCTTCTTCGGCCAGCGTATCACCATAGCGGTGCTGCAACTGGGTGAGTTCGGCGTACAGCATGTCGACGGGGTCGCCATCGGGCAGTGCCTGGTCGGTGATGTTCATGTCGGCGAGATTCATGGTGGTCTCCTCTCGTGATGTAAGCCCATTCTAATCCGATGCATGTCAAGCCGCAGTGGGCGAGAGGAGAAAGATCATCGGCAGGCCATAAAGGGCCGGGAAGCGCGTGCCGCCCGGCCCGATGGAAACTAGCGCTTTTCCGCCATGTCGTGGATCATTTTCTGGTGATCCTTGATGGTGGGAAGCACGGCGGTGGCGAATTTCTTCAGGGAAGCGTTGTCGCCGTCCTTGCTGTAATCGGTGAAGAGGTCGACGGCTTCGTCATGCCCGTCTTTCTGGGCGGAGACATAGTCGTTGTCGAACTCCTTGCCGGATTCACCCTGTAGTTTGGTCAGCAGGTCTTTGTGCTTGTCATCCAGCGCGGTAGCGGGTTGCACGTCAAGGTTATGCTTGGCGATGGTGGCTTTCAGCTTGGCGGTGGATTTGCTGTGATCGGCCACCATGTGGCTGGCGAAGGATTTGATGCCGCCATCCGACGATTTGCTGAGCGCCAGCTTGCTCGACTGGATTTCGAACATATCGGAAATGGATGCCTTGGTAACGAATTCCTGCGCCGACGGGGCGGCGAAAGCGGGCGCGGCAATGCCAACAAGCAGCAGCGCGGCGAGGGTGGTTTGAGTGGTGCGTTTCATGAATAGCTCCGGTTGAAGAGGTGAAGTGCCGGAACGGTAGGGCAGGGGGTATAAAATTTCTGGGGGGAATGGTGGAGCTAAGGAGATTCGAACTCCTGGCCTCGTCATTGCGAACGACGCGCTCTACCAACTGAGCTATAGCCCCATGCCCTTATTTTTAGCGCTTTAGGCCGGTTTTGACAAGCCGGACATCAGCACATATTTCACCTGCATATATTCCTCGATGCCGTAGAAACTGCCCTCGCGGCCGTAGCCGGATTGCTTGATGCCGCCGAAGGGCACCGAGGCCGTCCCCACCGCGCCGCTGTTCAAAATAGCCATGCCGGCCTGCAACTGCTGCGACAGGCGGAAAGCACGGCCGAGGTCGGCCGTGTAGGCATAGGCGATGAGGCCGAACTCGGTGTTATTGGCGCGGCGGATGGCTTCTTCCTCCGTCTCGAAACTGTAGAGAGCGAAGACGGGGCCGAAGATTTCTTCGCAGGCCATTCGGGCACTGTCGGCCAGACCGGTGATGATGGTGGGCTCGTAGAACAGGCCGCCTTTGGCGTGTGGCTTGCCGCCTAGCTCAATCTTTGCGCCTTGGGCCTTGGCGTCGGCGACGAGGGCGGTCACCTTGTCGAAGCCTTTCTGGTTGATCAGCGGGCCGATGACGAAATCATCCTGCAGGCCCTGATCGACCTTCATTTTCGAGACGGCTTCTTTCAGGCGTTTCAGTACTTCATCGAAAATGGTTTTCTGCACGTAGATGCGGTTGGGCGAGATGCAGACCTGGCCGGAATTGCGCAGCTTGGCGCCGACCAGGCCTTTGACGGCATTTTCCAGATTCGCGTCATCAAAGATGAGGAAGGGGGCATTGCCGCCCAGTTCCATAGTGAGTTTTTTTACGGTGGGGGCGCATTGGGCGGCCAGTTGGCGGCCGACCTGAGTGGAGCCGGTGAAGGAAAGTTTTTTGATGCGCGGATCGGAGGTGAATTTTTCGCCGATCATCTTCGGGTCGCCGGTGACGATGTCGAACACGTCGTCGGGTACGCCGGCCTTGCGGGCATATTCAAGCAGTTTGAGCGCGGTGAGGGGGGTATCTTCCGCCGGTTTCATGATGATGGTGCAGCCGGCAGCCAGCGCGGGCGCCACCTTGCGGGTGATCATCACGAAGGGGAAATTCCAGGGGGTGATGGCGGCGGCGGGGCCGATGGGCTCCTTGGTGACGAGCACGGTGGCGTTCTTGTCATGCGTTGGGATGACATCGCCGTAGGTGCGCTTGGCTTCCTCGCCATACCATTCGATGAAGCCGAGGCCGTAATCGATTTCGGCGCGCGATTCGGTAAGGCATTTGCCGTTTTCCTGCGTGATCAGCCGGGCGAAGACTTCCTTGTCGGCCTTTACCAGTTCGAACCATTTGCGCAGGATGTCGGCGCGTTCTTTGGCCAGCCGGCCCGACCAGGCTGGAAAGGCCGCATCGATGCGGTCGATGGCGGCTGCCACTTCGGCGGCGGTATGTTGTTTGACCTGGCCGACTTCGGAACCATCGGCGGGGTTATAGACTTTCAGCATTGTGCGCTCCCTTTCCACCATTCATAGGCGGGCGGGCATAAAAAGCATATTAAAGCTTCTTGCCGATACCGAGAACGGTGGAGAGACCGTTTTGCTGCAGGATGTCCTGTGCGGCCTGTTTGAAATCTTCATCCCTGGGAACGGCCTCATGCGCGATGGCGCCGCCGGTGGAACGGATGTTGGCGGCGGCCATCAGCGAACCGCAGGCGGCGGCGAGCACCACTTCGCGGCGGCCGATATCGTTGGTAGGGTCGAGGCGGGTGACGCCGCGTGCGGCCAGGCTGGCGCAGAAGGTGCCGAGGAAGCTGTCGCCGAGGCCGGTGGAATCTTCCGGCCGGGCGAGGAAATCGGGATTGGGGTGATCGAGGCGGGGGATGATAAAGCTGCGCGGGCTGTTGCGGGCGATGACTTCGCTGCCCTCGGCGCCTTTTTTCAGGATCATGTAGGAGAATTTACCGCCCATCTGGGTGAGGGTGGCGAAGGCATCGTTATCGTCGCAGCCCAGCAGCTGCGTGTCTTCGGGAGTGCTGGGGCATACGATGTCGGCGCTGGGGAGAAACTCCCTGAAGGCGGCGGAGGCGAGCTGTTTGGCTTCCTCGATATTATCGGGTGTTTTCCACCAGAGGTTGGGGCGGAAGTTAACGTCCATCACGATGATGGCGCCGGCTTTTTTCGCGCGCTTCACGGTGTCGAGCATGTTCCGGCGCGCCTCGGGCGTTTTGCAGCGCGAGATGCTGATGAGGTCGATGACTACGAAATCGCCTTTTTTGAAGGGCAGCTTGCTGCAATGGTCGCGCGTTTCGTAGTAGCCGGTAGCGCCGGATTGTTCGCGGTCGAAGAACTCGAAGCGGTTCGAGCCTTCGGGGTGCATGTCGTAATAGGCGGTGGTGCGGGTGGGATCGTCGACCAGGTAGTGGGTGCCGACGCCGCGATCTTGCAGAAAACTGCGAATTTTCCGCGCCCGCCCGTATGAATCGCCGCGGGTGCCGAGGGCGCAGGCGATTTCGAGATTCACGTGGCGGGCGTTGCTGCCATACATGGTTTCCGTGAGCTTGAGAAATTCCGAAGCGGCGACGGAGGCATTGGCCACCGTGCCGCTGACGCTTTCATGCTGGGGCAGTTTCGAACTGCGCTCCAGCATCGGTTCGCCCAGCATCCACAGGGTGGGGGGTGTTTGGGGCTTATTGAGCAGGTCCTGAAAACTCATGGTTGTTCCGTCAGAGGATATTCAACTGCAATCTGCCATAAGCCGGATAAGCGATGTGTGAAGTTATTGTGACAGTTGGATCGAATAACCAATTGTTATTCATAAATTTACTTGAGGAAGGGGTTATGGCCTCGCTTTATGTGCGCCGCAGCAAAATTAAAGATTTGTTTATGTAGGAAAAACAACAAGATATTAACCCATTATTTACGTGCGTCAGCTAGGATGCGGGGATGGCAAAGGAATCATTACAGGCGTTTTTGAAGCGCATGGCGTCGGCGCAGGATAGTCATGTGCCCGGCTATCTGGCCGACATGGGTGATTTTACCGCCGAGAAAGAGGGCGGCCTCAACACTACGGATGACCATAAGGCCACGTATCAGGGTATCACGGCGGTTACCTGGCAGCGTTATTCCAGCGAGCATGGGCGGTCGATCAGCTTTAGCCAAGCGGTTAGTGAGATTATCGACATAAGCCGGCGGGCCAAAAATCCGAACTCCGATATGGGGAAAGATTATACAGTCAGCCGCCGGCGCATCCAGCAGGATTATTATTTCCGCGACGGGCGGTTTGATGAATTTCCTCCCCCACAGCAGGTAGCGATTTACGACCCGGCCTATGAGCGCGGCCTAGGGCCGGGCTACAGCCTGCTGGCGCAGGTGGCGTCGAGCAAGCTGAAGGGCGGCGAGTGGGAGCAGCTGAAAAATATTCCGGACCCAGCCGTTTTTCACGCGGGCGGTAAAAACGCCGGTAAGCATAGCCCCTTCGATGATTACCTGCTGCGTATTATCAGCCCCGATCCGAGCCGAGTGCAGGACATGGTGCATATCGCGCCGGGATCGAATGTGCGGATGGATCAGGTGCCGCAGATTCTGCATGACGAGGCGGCGCATGCCAGCAGCTCGCAGGACCTGGCGCAGCGGCTGCAGCGGCGCGGCATCGTCGTGGAAGATGTCGATAACCCGCGCAAAACCGATAATGGCGGCGGCGTGGGCTATATCAACACGCTCTACCTCGCGCAGCTGACGCGGAAAGGAAATATCTACCTGTTCACGCATAACGCGCACGGGTCGGTGAAGGACTACAGCAATATGCTGTATGAGGAAAAGAAGAAGCATAATGACCAGATGACACTGAACGGCGCCTGGAACATGGCATGGATTCACGGTTGGAATAGCCGCGACCAGGATGCGCAGAAAAAGGCGGCGAGTGTGTTGCAGGGCATCACCGATGGTGCCTATGAGAACACCGCCCCTGGCATTCAGGCGCAGGTGACGGGCACGCGCCACAACGCGCAGCAGATGGCGCAGACGCAGGGATATGACGCGCAGGCGGTGGGCATGCAGGCGCGGGTGATTTCGCCGGCGCAGAAGCAATGGGAGCATAACCAGAAGCACGGTACGCATGATAAAGGTGCGCCGGCGGTTGAGACCGATATCAAAGTAGAGCTGAGCAATGGCGACCACCTGGTGGTGATTCAGAGCAAAGATCCCAACGGCAATACGATACTAACCGTCAAAGACACGGATTCGATCAACCCGAATGGGCATCGTTATTCGAATGCCAACCTGCAGCCGATTATCAGGAACGGCCAGATCACCGGCTACCGGGTTCAGGCCATCGGCGGCAAGGTGCAGGAGATCGACCTCGATAACCTGCCGAAGCCAGGCGATGGATCGAATGCGTACGGCTTCGGCGATTTCGCGATGAAGGACGGGCTGCTCGACCGCGATAAGAGCAAATATGCCGTGAGTGAGACGGAGCTTTCAGAAGTCGCGTCCTACACCGACGGCAAATCAGCCGTGGTGGGCAAAGATGGCAAGCTGCATGTCACCGTGGATGGGCCGACAGCCGACCCTACGGCGTGGGCGGGGCGGTTCCATGCGCAATACCTGGCGCATCATAAGCTGGAGGAAGGCGATATTGCCGCCAATGGCGATGCCGAGTGGCTGATTCAGATGAAAGACGGCGTAGTGGTGGCCGTGCATTATAACCAGCAAAAACACCAGTATGAGGTGGACGATAAGTTTACCAGGGAGGTCTGGAAGAAGCTGGGCATCGAAGTGCCGCCCCACCCGCCATCGGCCTATAAGCTGACGATGCTGCCGCCCAAGGAGGGGCTGGAGCAGGGGTATGAACTGACCGGCCCGCATGGCTCGCTGCATGTGCCGGCCGATGCATGGGAAGGCATCAAGGACCATACGCCGAAACCTTTTCACCTTTTCCTGGTCGATCCGCAATTGAAGGATGGCGGGCTGGATACTGATGCCAGTGCGCAGGTGATGGGCGACAGTAATACGATTATGTCGGGTGCGGTGCTGGGACCGCATAACAAGGGCACCGTCAACGTCAACGTGCCGCAGCCGAAAGTGAGCACGGTGCCCGATGGGTTGCAGCCGCCGCCCGTGCTGACGGATGAACAGCGGCGCAGCCAGGCGATCGATGCGGCGGCGGCCAGGTTGAAGCAGCTGCATGAGGAGGCCGGGGGTCAGAAATCGGGCGATGGCATCAGCAAGGGATTCCTGCAAGCCTATGCCAGCGACAACAACCGCCTTAATTACATTAAAGACCACGTGCATTCTGTCTATGAGGGCAAAAAGAGCTCGACCACGGATCAGATTGCGCAGGCCAATATTGACCAGCGACAGTCACTCCAGCAATTAATCGATGTGGAGAAGGCGCTTAACAGCATTACCACCGGTACCGATGAGGAGAAGCAAGCGAGCTTCAAGCATCTTAAGGAACTAAAGATACTGGGCACTGAGAAAGACATTCAGGAGGCAGTAAAAAATCTCCAGGGAGCTGAGCAAAGGTTGAAGCAGGAAACGGCTCATAACCAGGCGCTTCTCGATAAATTGCATCAGTTGTATGCGCGGCTGGAGAAAGAAGAAGCGAACTGGGAGAAGGTGATTCTGGATTTCAGGAATCACGGTTTTCAATTCACTAATTTCGATGATCCCAACCAGCAGGCAATGGCAGCTTTGTGGAATTCGGACTGGAAGGCATTCGGTACGTTATATGCGTCGGCCGACGACCTGAACGCCAGCAAACTGCAAGAGCAGGGAAAAAATGTGATCGGCAACAGGTCTGATTTCGCGCGCGATCAGCCGCATGGCGCGATCGATGGTGCGATAGCCACTGCGCAGGGTAAAGTTCAGGAGATGCAGGGCGATTATCACCGGCAGCAGGTGCTGGCCTCTTCACCGGATGACCATTCGGATGATCGTTACGGTACCAATCCCTATGTACCGAAGAATGATGATGCTGGTGCCGATCCCTCCAAGGGCGATACTATTGGGAAGATCATCGGCAAAGTGACCAAGGCGTTAGGCGGCGGCGATAATGACAAAGGGTATGTGCATGGGAACGATGATAAACCGATGCCTCACTCTCATGGCAGTGGCGCTGGCGACAGTAATGGTTCCGGCGCAGGTAACGGGGATTATGGCCATGCTCCAGACGGGCATGTAGAGCTTAAAAAAGGTAAGGATTATTATGGGAGGCCCGTGCTTCTGCCACGCTTTCATAAAGACGAAAAGAAGCAGTCTTCCCTCGACACCAGCCAGCAGCAGGCGCCGGTCGTGCTGGCGTCGCTGGATATGCGGTTGCCGGTGCAGCTGGATGCCAAGGCGCCAGACGGCGCGGGGCAGACGCCGAAAGGGACGAAGCCGAATACAACGGTTTATCTCGCCTAAGCGTCAGCCCGGCTGGGCGACGAGCGACTGCAGAATCTGATCGGTCATGTCGACGCTGATTTCAAAGGATAGTTGGGCATTGTAGAAGGCGCGGCCACGCTCACCCATGGCGGTGCGTTCTTCCGGCGTCATGGCGTGTAGCTGGAGCACGGCATCGGCCAGCGAGCGGGGGTCTTCCGGCGTGAAATGGATGCCCGCCTGCGCCTTGCTCACCAGGGCGGCGGCATCGCCTTCCACCCCCATCAGGATGGGGCGGCCGGCGAACAGGTAGGCCTGGGTTTTCGATGGGATGGTGATGGAGAAAAGCGGATCGCGCCGTAGATGCACCAGCAGCGCATCGGCGCGCGCCAGCACCTGGCCGATCTCGGTGATGGGCATGTGCGGTACAAAAGCAATATTGGGGATGCGGCGGGCGCTGGCCTGCTGCTTCAGCGATTCGGCCGCGGCGCCTTCACCCACCAGCAGCAACTGAATGTCGGGATGCGAGGCGGCCAGCAGCTCGGCGGCATCGAGAATGGTGCCGAGCCCCTGTGCCAGACCGAGATTGCCCGCGAACACCACGTTGAATTTGCCGGCCATGGTACTTTCCACTCCGGGCCGGGTGAGCGCGCGGTTGGAAAGCGCCTGTTCATCGCACCAGTTATAGACCAGGCGCAGCTTGGCCTCCGGCACGTTGCGTTCGCGCATGCGGTTGAGGAAGCCGGGTGACTGGGTGATGAGAATGGTAGCGCGGCGATAGACCCAGGAACAGAGGCAGCCGATCCACGCAAGAATGCGTTCGTTATTGAGCATGCCAGTGGCCTTCAGCGTGTCGGGCCAAAGGTCCTGGATGTCGCAGATAAAAGGGGTGCGGCGGAAAAAAGAAACCAGCGCGCCGGCGGCACCCGCCGTCATCGGCGGGTGGTAGACATAGATCACATCCGGCTTGAAGCGGGTGAAGATACCGGCCAGCGTGGCAAAAAAAGCGAAGCTGCTGTAATTAAGAATGCGTTGGATTTTCGACTGGTTATGGCTGGGGTAAAGCGGTACACGCAGTACGGAGATGCCATCCATCGTTTCACGCATGAAGCCGCGGATGCGGTAGCCGGGATAGACAATGCCGGTGGGATAATTCGGATAGCCGGTGATGACCTGCACCGTATGCCCCTTGCGGGCCAGTTCCTGCGCGAAATACACGCCTTTCAGCGTGGGCTCCGGGTCGAACCATTGGGAAATGAACAGGATGCGCATGCGTCCGTCAGCTCGCCGATTCGAGTTTCAGGATGCGCCAGCGGATAAAGCGCCAGACCATGCGGAGCTGGGCTTTCAGATAGGCCGGGTTACGCACGGAATTCACCAGCAGCGCCTGCAGGAACCTGCTGGCCAGTAGACTGATAAAATAGATGTCATGCACCCGGTCGCGCAGGTCGCGCGGCGGCAGCATGGCGCGGATTTTATCGTTCACATTACATTCGATAACGATGTGGACGCGCGTGGCATCGCCGCCGTTGAGCACGCTGTGCAGGTAGGAAGTGTCGAGGCACCAGCATTCGCCGGGCTGCATGCGGATGCGTTCGTGCGAGACACGGAAATCCACATTTTCATTGGTGATGATCGGCACATGGAAACGCAGGCGGTTATTCATGCTGGCGCCGGTGAGGTCACGGTGCGGGTGCAGGAACGCGGCGGGGGAGAGGTAATAGAACACGGCCATTTCCGCCTCGGTGATGCCGAGGAACTCGTAGAGGGTGGCGAGCCAAGGATAGCCTTTTTGGCGCAGATCGACCTGGTGCCATTGCAGACCGGCATAGCGGCCGCTTTCGTGGACGTTGGATTTCTCGCCCTCATCCTGCTGTGTCAGCGCGGCGATTTCATTTATCTGCGCGGAGGTGAAGAAGTCTTTCTGCAGCAGGATGGCGCCTTTGTTCATGGCGTTTCCTTCCAGACATTGCGCTTCACATAGTCGGTATAGCTGAGGATGAGGCGCAGCATTTTGTCGGAGACATTGGGCATGCTGTAATCGGCTACCTGGCGCAGCAGGCGGGTGGTGCCGCGCGGCTGAGTTTCGAGAATGGCGAGGGCCTGCATGATGCGCTCGGGATTGAGGCCGACCAGCATGACGGCGGCTTCCTCCATGGCTTCCGGCCGCTCGTGCGCTTCACGGATGTTGAGGGCGGGGAAGTTGAGGATGGAAGATTCCTCGCTGATGGTGCCACTGTCGGAGAGCACGGTTTTGGCTTCCACCTGCAGTTTCACGTAGTCGGTGAAGCCGAGGGGTTTCATCAGCTGCACGCGCTTGTCGAACTTCACGCCGCTTTTATCGATGCGCTTGCGCGTGCGCGGGTGGGTGGAGACGATGACGGGCAGGCCATAGGTGGTGGCGATGGTGTTGAGCATTTCCACCAGGCGGCGGAAGCTGGCCTCCGGCTCGATATTTTCTTCGCGGTGGGCGCTGACGAGGAAATAGCCGCCGGGCTTGAGGCCAAGGGTTTTCAGCACTTTCGAAGCGTCGATGGCTTTGCGGTAATGGGCCAGAACCTCGGCCAGCGGGCTGCCGGTTTTGATGACGCGGTCGGGCGGCAATCCCTCGCGCAGCAGGTATTCGCGCGCGATGTCGCTGTAGGTGAGGTTGATGTCGGCGGTGTGATCGAAGATGCGGCGGTTGGTTTCCTCGGGCACGCGCTGGTCGAAGCAGCGGTTGCCGGCCTCCATATGGAACACGGGAATTTTGCGGCGCTTGGCGGAGAGGATGGCGTAGCCGCTGTTGGTGTCGCCCAGCACGAGCAGGGCGTCGGGCCTGGTTTTCTCGAGCAGGGCGTCGGTATCCATGATGACGCGGCCGATGGTTTCGGCGGCCGTCTTGCCGGCGGCGGCCAGGAAATGGTCGGGCTTGCGCAGTTTGAGGTCTTTGAAAAAAATCTCGTTCAGCTCGTAATCGTAATTCTGGCCGGTATGGACGAGCAGGTGGTCGGTATGCTGGTCGAGCTTGGCGATGACGCGCGACAGACGGATGATTTCGGGGCGGGTGCCCACCACCGTCATGACTTTCAGTTTTTTCTGCTTAGACTTGGCAGGCATAGGTATCCGGTTTCTCGCGGTCGAAGATTTCATTGGCCCAGAGCATCACGATCATTTCGCTGTCGCCGACATTGGTGATGTCGTGCGTCCAGCCCGGGATGGTCTCGACGATCTGCGGCTTATCACCCCCGGTGAATAAAGTGAAGGTCTCGTTGGTGATGAGGTGGCGGAAGCCGAAGCGCGCCTTGCCTTGAATGACGAGGAATTTCTCGGTTTTGGTGTGGTGGTAATGGCTGCCGCGGGTGATGCCGGGATGGGCGGTGAAGAAGGAGAACTGACCGCAATCGGGCGTTTTCAGCATTTCAACGAAGACGCCTCGGGCGTCGCCATATCTGGGCACATCGTAGGCGAACTGGGCGGGGGTGAGGTAGGTGATATAGGTGGCGTAGAGGGCGCGGATGAGGCCGGTGCCGACAGGCTCGGTAATCAGGCTGGCGCGGCTTTCCTTGAAGCGGGTGATTTGCGCGGCCAGTTCGCCGACGCTGATCTGGTATTGCGGAGTCACTTCGGTGGTGGCGGCGGTGCCATCGAGCAGCTGCAGGAAATGGGCGATGACATCATCGATATAGACGAGGGTGATGAGGGCGGCAGGGTCATGAATCTCGATGGGTAAGCCTTGCGCGATGTTATGGCAGAAAGTAGCGACCGCCGAATTGTAATTGGGCCGGGCCCATTTGCCGAACACGTTGGGCAGGCGCAGGATGTGCACTGGCGCGGCGGTGTGCTGGGTATAGGCTTGCAGGGCTTCCTCGGCGGCGCGTTTGCTGGTGCCATAGGCATTGTCGCGCGCGGCCTGGGTGGAGGAGGTGAAGAGAACGGGAATTTTGCGGCCGGTGGCGGTGAGGGCGGCGCACAGGCTGCGGGTGAAATCGGCGTTGCCAGTGGTGAATTCGCTGTCGCGTTGCGGGCGGTTGATGCCGGCGAGGTGGAAGACGAAATCGGCCTGGGCGGCGGCCTCGGCAAGGGCTTGCGGCGTGCTGGCGCGGGTGATGGGGAGGATGTCGACATCCTTGCGTTCGCCCAGTTGGACGCAGAGGTTTTTGCCGATGAAGCCGTCTGCGCCGGTGACCAGCAGTTTCATCTTAATCCTCGGAATGCCACTGGCCGGTGCGCAGCAGCTCCTGCATGGGCTGCACTTTCAACAGCAGCTCTTTCATGGCGGCGACATCGAGGCGCTGGGTGTTGTGCGAGTTGTAATCCTGGCTGCGCGAGATGCGCTGTTCGCCTTCCTCGATGAATTTGCTGTAATTAAGGTCGCGCAGGTCGGGCGGCACACGGTAGAAATTGCCATGCTCTTCAGCGACAGCCACTTCCTCGCGGCTGAGTAAGGTTTCATAGAGCTTCTCGCCATGGCGGGTGCCAATGATTTTGACCGGATGTTTCGGTTTGCCGAGCAGTTCGCTCAGCGCTTCGGTGAGCACCTGCATGGTGGCAGCAGGCGCCTTCTGCACCCAGATATCACCGTTTTTGCCGTGTTCGAAGGCGTGCAGCACGAGGTCGACGGCGTCTTCCAGTGTCATCATGAAGCGCGTCATCTCCGGGTCGGTGAGGGTGAGGGGATCGCCGCGCAGGAGTTGCTGAACGAACAGCGGAATGACCGAGCCGCGTGAGGCCATCACGTTGCCGTAACGCGTGCCGCAGACGATGGATTGCGTATCGGCATAGATGCGCGATTTGGCGACCATCACCTTCTCCATCATCGCCTTGCTGATGCCCATGGCGTTGATGGGGTAGACGGCCTTGTCGGTGCTGAGGGTGATGACGCGCTGCACGCCGCAATTGAGGGCGGCCTCAAGCACGTTCTCGGTGCCGAGGACGTTGGTTTTTACGGCTTCCATCGGGTGGAATTCGCAGGAGGGAACCTGCTTGAGGGCGGCGGCGTGGAAAATGAAATCGACCCCGCGGGTGGCGGAGAGCAGGCTGGCGTAATCGCGCACATTGCCGAGATAGAACTTTACCTTGTCATTATGAAGGCGTTTGCGCAGGTCGTCCTGCTTCTTTTCGTCGCGCGAGAAGACGCGGATTTCGGCGATATCGCTATCGATGAAGCGCTTCAGGACCGTTTTCCCAAAGGAACCGGTGCCGCCCGTGATGAGAAGCTTCTTGTTCTTGAACACGTATGTCTTCCTTCGTTCATTCTGCCGGCGTGATGGCCAGCAGGCAGTTATTATCTTTTTTTATGGCCGCACCGTAAGCATAAACGACGCCTTTGTCACTGGCGGATTGACAAAAATGGAATGTGCCGAATTGGGCCAGGCGCATGGGCCAGGCGTCTTTTTCGGCCCGCCGCAAGCATTGTAGCCCGGTTTGCGGCGAGAAGCGGTAGAGATAGGCATAACGGTCGGCGATGCCGGGGCCGGGCCGGCGATCGAACAGATCGGCCAGCCGGCCGGTGGGCATACCGGGTTCGACAGTGGTGGAGAAATGGACGACATCGGCCGCGTTGCAGCTGTAGATGGAGCTGCCTTCGAGCGGTGCGATGGCATCAACCGCCCAGCCCCCGGCCCGTTCGCTGGCGCGGTAGAGGTGGTTGGGTTCGAGCTGGCTGTCAGTGGCATAAAAGAGCGCGTTGGCGGTAGGGTAGAGCCAGGCGGCGCGATAGCGCTGCTCGCCACGCAGGATGGGGGTGACGGCCTGGAACTGGTCGTGCACCTGCCAGATGCCGGCGCCATCGCCGAAATCGCCGGTGAGTATCCACAGGCAGCCGCGATGCACATCGGGGACGATGGTATGGATATGATCGATGCTGCCGGCCTGGAACTGGTGAATCATGCGCCAGTCAGGCGCGTGCAGTGGGCGGAACCAGATGGCGACCGGTGCGCGAGTATGTTCGTTGGCCCAGTATTCCCCACCATAGAAGCCATCGGCAAAGCCGGGAATGCCGGCGACGCGGTGAAGGGTGAGGAAGCGCTTACCGTCGGGCAGCGTGAATTCGCGCTGCAGTTTACCGCTGGCGATATCCAGCCGTTCGATGTGGCTGCCATTGAGGATGAGGGCCTGTGTGTCGTTGACCGCTACGGCGGCGGTGGGGCCGATGCGCAGAATGCGGCGGGCGATGGGCAGCCAGCCCAGCAGCCGCTCTCGCAAGCCGGCGGGGAGGCTGTCGAGAGGGCGCAGGGTGGTGATGTCCGCATCGGCGAGATAGAGTTTCAGTCCGCGTGCCACCACCAGCTGGGTTCCCATGCAGGCGAGGGGGCGCAGGCCCGGGATGCGGCGGATAGCAGTCATGTGCGTTTGCGTTGGCTGGAAAGAGTGAAATAGGGATAGCCGCTGGCTTTGCGGGCATTCAGGAAAGTAAGCAGGGCGGCAGCATCGCAGGACTCCACGGCGATGCCGCCGATATTGTTGCGTTGCAGGATGCCGGCACGCGCTGCATCGCGCGCCAGGGTACGCTCGGCGAAATGGATGGCCCAGCGCGGGCGGCGTTCGCGGCAGGCGAAGTCCATAGTTTCGGCACCATCTATAATGCGGTAGCGGCGTTCGCGGTACCAGTTGGCGATAGGCCATTCCTCGGCATAAGCATCTTCCGCGACGTGGATCATGGTGAGACTATGGGTGAGATCGGTGCCAAGGGCGACAATTCTGGCGCCATGCTGTGCGGCATAATACCAGGCAGATTGCCGGCCACAGGGCAACGGCAGCGGGCCGTCGAGCTCATGCGCCATCATCGCGGTTGCCTGCGGGCCGATCGCAGCGAGGCTGTTGATGGGATGGCGACTGCGCAGGGCACCGGGGAGGCGCATGAGGGTGGTGCCCAGAATGCCGGTCCAGCATGGGGTAGTGGCCGGGTCGTAGGTGAGTTCGGGGAGGGGGATGGTTTCGTCCATCCATGTGGAGCCATGCGGTTCGTCGGCAAAGTAGGGGAAGGCGGGCATGGCAAGAGTACCTTGCGGGCCGAGCAGGGCGCGCAGTGAATCGACAATCTGTTCCGGGCTCATGCCGAGTGGTTTCAGTTGTTTCATGCTGGAATGCACGATCAGCAGATCGCCGATGCCCAGCTGCTGCAGGTGTGTGCGAATCAGCGGCCAGAGAGAGGGATCGACAGCCGGTGCATCCGCGATAGCGGGGCGGCGCAGGGATTGCAGCAGGCGGTGCATAAAAGCAAAACGCCAGTAGGCCCACTTGACGCACACCTCAAGCCATGGGCTTGAGGACAGAATTGTTTCGATAAGGTGACTTAGCATCGGTCGACCTAGGACGAACGTGAAGCAATGGCCCCATACCATTGTTTCCATATGCTGTAGGGCGTTTTTACCGTGCAGTTGGGGCCTGAAACACCTTTTGGCTGCAATTCAGATGTTTTTAAAACGGACGATAATTTCGGATGGTAATTCGCATTTTTTTCTATAGTGGCGTAATGCTCGATCATGCTTTTGTATGTCGCGTCCATGCGTGTTTTTCCGATATCGCTCAGCGTATAATCATAATGTGCCTGGATAACATTATAATAAGGGAAATAAGGCTCCATAAAAGGGCGATGGATGCGGTACAAAAGCGCAGCGCCGCTTAGCGAAAAGCAAATGCCGAGTATGACTGCTTTTTTCTGTATGGTGAGATTGGTGCGCATAAACATGCGGCATACGAAAACCGCCTGGCAGGGAACCGCCAGTGTCTGCACCCGTCCCCATATATATACGAAGTCGTGGCAGATGGCCTCGGGCACGATCATCAATATTAAAGGATAAAGCAGGAAGCGGTCATCCTCTTCCAAGCGCATTTTATTACGCGCCATCCATAAGAAACCGGCATTGAAAATAAGATATCCAATCTGGCTTGCTGATCGGGATACGAAGCTGGCAGGACTCAGGTAACTGGTGAGCTTATCTGATATGTAAAACAAGTCCGCTTGCGCGATGTAGTTTAACAGTAACTTTGATGGGCTCGGTACGCAGGCGGCAAATACCAGCAGTAGGGCAAGTATTATATTAAGATGCTTCCATACCCAATGCCATGGGCGCTGCCATAAGAGCGGTAAAAATAACACGGCAGAGACCTGAAATCCAAGTGCCGCCACCGTCCATGCGGCAGCCTTTTTTGCCTGGGCGCCGCGTAACGCTATTAATGCAAGCATCACGAAAGAGATGGCGATCGACTGGCGCACCATTGCCATCTGTAAGGGCAGGTAGATCCAGCAGAAATAAATAGCAGCAACGAAAGCGAATGGCGCCGCGAAGCGGCGGCAGAAAAGATAGAGAGCGATGCCGTTAAAGCATGCTGTTAAAAAGAAAAGCGTTTGGGTTGCGTCTGGCGTGATGCCTGCAAGTGCGCTGAGCAGCCAGAACAATGGCTCCATGGGCGGTCCCATATAGCACAGGCTGGGATCGTTGACGCCGTGTATATAGTTTTCATAGACCAGCCAGTCATAACCGGTCTGATACCGGAGGCCTGCGATGGCAACAAAGAGCAGGAAAGCCGCGGTATGAAGGTATATCGCCCGTTTGGGGGCGCATAAGGCGCTGGCGGCCAATATCCAGAACATACCTGCGGCGATGATATAAAAATACATCGATTATATTCCTGTTGAATGGCGGATGGGGGAGCGGTCGGCGTGGTAAATGGTGGCAATGATGACGACGGTGTATAGCGCATAAGCGGCTGATTCTAGCAATACCGAATACCAGATAAACTGCATGAAAGGCAGGGCAGCAAAGAAGAACATGCCGGCGGCGACGAAGCCGTAAAATAAGCGCCAGGCGGCCAATGGCCGTATGCGATGGATGGAAACGGCGGCGGTGGAAAGCGTCATGCCCATCAGCCAGAAGAAGATGTTAAAGCCGAGCAGACGCGTGATGATAGCCGCCTCCTCCCAGCTGCTGCCGAGATAGAGACGGAAGAACCAGGGACCAAGCAGCACCACGCCGGCCGTGGCCAGCAGCGATAATGCCGCCATCCAATAGGTGATGCGCAGGAAATAGGGCCAGATACGCTGTTCCTGCTGGCGCAGTGTCGCCAGATGTTTGAGAATCACTTGCCCGATGCAGCTTGTCAGCAGGTGCACGCCGGCGATCAGCAGGTTGCGGGCGACGGAATAATGGCCGGCAGCGCTGAGTGAATAGTGGCGGGCGACGATGAAGAGCGGTACTTGCGCGGCGATCTGCTGAATGGCGGTTGGGATGCTGCCATACAAAGGAAAATGACCATATTTGCGAATCATGAGGCTTATATAACGCGGCGATGCGGGCCAGGCGAAGCGGAAACCGCTCCGCCATATCTGCAGTATTCCCCAGCCTGCGCCCAGCGTCAGGCCAATGAGATAGCCAATAAGCGGCCCATCGGCCATATGCAGCATGCCGAGCGCCAAAGTGATGAGGGCGGAACCGACCGTGTAAAATATCTGCACGATCACCTGTGACACCAGGCGGTTAGCGCGCAGAAGCCAGTAATTGGCAATGCTCATCATTGACAGGTTGAAAATCACCAGTGGGCAATAATAGACCCAGGGCCGCATTTCGGGGGCGTTGAGCAGTATCAGAATATCTTCGCGAAACAGCAGCGCCAGCAGCAGGCTAAGCAGGCTGATGCCGGTGGCCATGGCGATAGCGATGCTGGCCACGCCGCCGGCCCGTTGTTGCTGGCGCACGGTGGGGATGGCCAGTTCGTAATAGCCGGTAGCGAGAATGGTAATGAGCCCGCCGCCCACCTGCAGCAATGCCAGCATGCCGAAGATATGCGCATCGAACATGCGCGTGAAAATCGGCATGGTGAGTACGGGAATGGCCTGGGCGAGTATCGAGCCGCTCGTCAGCACCGCGACACTTCGGATGAATTGCGAGTAATAAGTCTGCCTGATGAGCCGCTTGATCATGGCGGCAGTCTAAACAGCTTATTTTGTAGTTTGTCTTCCGTTTTTAATGTATGCGCATAACTATTATATGGAGTCTGTCGGGCTCTGCCGGCCGGCTATGTCGTTCGCCATTCAGCGCTGACTGATGATCTGCTGCAATAGCTGCGCGTCGATCGGCTTGACGAGGTGGTGGTCGAACCCGGCCTCTTTCGAGCGACGCCGATGTTCTTCCTGCCCCCAGCCGGTTTGCGCGACAAAGACGGTTTTTTCCATACCGGGCGCCTGGCGAAGGATTTTACAGGTCTCGTAACCGTTGAGGCCGGGCAGGCCGATATCCAGTAGCACCATGTCGGGGTGGAAGCTTTTGGCGGCTTCGATGGCATCGGTGCCGCTATGCACCAGTTTGATTTCGTGCCCATCCATCTCCAGCATCCAGCCCATGGTTTTGGCGGAGGCTTCGTTATCATCGCAGATGAGGATTTTAAGCGGGCGGGTGTTCGCCTGTTGGATGGCGGTTTCGCTGCTATCGGCATCTTCCGGCGCTTCGATGGTCGGCAGGGTGACGCAGAATTCGCTGCCTTTATTGGGGCCGTCGCTTTTTGCGCCGACGGTGCCATCATGCATTTCCACAAGCCGCTTCACCAGGGTGAGCCCGATGCCGAGGCCGCCCTGCGTGCGTTCCAGCGAGGTGTCGACCTGCGAGAACAGATCGAAGATATCGGCCAGCATAGCGGTTGGGATGCCGATGCCATTGTCGCGCACGCGGATGACCACTTTGCCTTCCTGCACGGTGGTGGAGAGTTCGATCGTGCCGTCGTTATTGGTGTATTTGGCGGCGTTGTTGAGCAGGTTGGAAAAAATCTGCGCCATGCGGCCGGCATCGGCCTGAAGCCAGACATCGCCCGGTGCGAAGTTGGTGCGCAACTGGTGCCCGTGCTGCTGCATGAGGGGCTGCGATGTTTCCAGCGCCTGATTCAGCGCCTGTTGCAGCCGCATCGGCTCTTTGCGCAGCTTGATCTTGCCCTGGGTGATGCGTGAAACATCCATTAAGTCGTCGACCAGCTGCACCAGGTGCTGCAGCTGACGCTCGATGGTCTGCTGCGCTTCTTCGCGCAGGGCGGCTTCGGGCGAGCGTTTCATCGCTTCGAGCGCGTTGCGGATGGGGGCCAGCGGGTTGCGCAATTCGTGCGCCAGCATGGCGAGGAATTCATCTTTACGGCGGTCGGCTACTTCAGCGGCGGTGCGCAGGGCATGTTCCTGCGCCTGAAGGGCGGCGCGCCGGCGCATCTGCGATAGTTCGATGAACACGCGCACCTTGGCTTTGAGGATTTCCGGCACCACGGGTGTGGGCAGGTAATCGACCGCGCCGCTGGCATAGCCCTGCGCCATGCGGATTTCATCAGTGAAGGCGGTGAGAAAAATCATCGGCGTATGCGAGGATTTGCGGCGCTTGCGGATGAGGGAAGCGGTCTCGAAACCATCGAGCCCCGGCATATTGACATCGAGCAGAATGACGGCGAACTCGTCTTTAAGCACCATTTTCAGCGCTTCTTCGCCAGAGCGAGCGGTGACGATATTCTGGCCAAGCTCCTCAAGAATTGCTTCATAGGCGAGTAGTTTTTCCGGCAGGTCGTCGACCACCAGGATATTGACGCGTTCGGCGTCGGGCACCGGGAATTCCTCCATCGGCTCGTTGTAGAAAACCTGCTGCGCGCGGGCGGTCATCTAGGGCTCCTGATGCAGCCAGGCACGCAGGACAGCCAGCATCTGTTCCATATCGACCGGCTTCGACAGGTAATCCCATGCGCCGGCCTCGATGCATTTTTCGCGGTCGCCTTTCATGGCCTTGGCGGTGACGGCGACGATCGGCAGGTTCTTGAGGTAGGGAATCTTGCGGATTTCCCGCATGGTTTCCATGCCGTCCATCTCGGGCATCATGATGTCCATCAGCACGATGTCGATATCGCGGTCTTTCTGCAGGATTTCGATGGCATCGTGCCCGTTATCGGCGGAAACGATGACCATCTGGTGTTCTTCCAGGATGCTGGAGAGGGCGAAGATGTTGCGCATATCGTCATCGACAATCAGCACGCGTTTATTAGCCAGCAGCTTGTCGGACTGGTGCAGCGAGAGGATTTTATTGCGCTGCGCATCCGGCAGCTTGGCGATATCGCGGTGCAGGAACAGGTTGGTAAGGTCGAGCAACCGCTCGGGCGTGCGGGCTTCGGCCAGCGAGCAGAGATTGCGCAGGTGGTTGCGCGTGTCGGCATCGATTTCATCCTCGCCGTAAATAATCGCTGGGATGCGGGTTCTGACTTTTTCGTTTTCATCTTCCCGGTCGATGAGGTGCTGCAGCAATTCCAGCTGGCCGGGGTTGATGATCAGGCAATCGGCATGCTGCTTGAGCAGGGCTTTTTCGGCAGCCTTGACGCTGGCGAAGGGAGTGATTTTGAGGTCGTCGCTGGCAATAGCGTCGCGGATCTGCTCGCGCCGCTTGGCGTTCGGCTCCACAATCACCACCTGCTTCTGCGGCTGTTCGATAAAGCCGGTGAGCTGGTCGAACATGGTGTCGAGCACGTCTTCGCTTTCCAGCGGTTTAGCGATGAAGGCGAGGGCGGAAGAAGCTAAAGCACGGTCGCGCGAATCCTGCGTCGAGATAACGCAGACGGGAATGTGACGGGTGGAGTCGTCGTGCTTCAGGCGCTCCAGCACGCGCCAGCCCTGCATATCGAGCAGGTTGATATCAAGCAGCACGATATCGGGCTTGTAGTCGTGGGTGAGGGCGAGCGCCACGGCGCCGAGCGAGGTCACCAGCCCTTTGCAGCCTTTCTGACGTGCCTTGTCGAGCAGGAAGCGGGCGAAGCCGAGGTCGTTCTCGACGATGAGGATCACCATATCGCCGGGCTGGATATAGTTACGGTCGTCGCCCACCTCGTTCACCAGGTAGCCGATTTCGGCTTCGGTGGTCATCGTGTCGAACGGTTCGACGACTTCAGGCACTTCGGGTGCGGTGCGCGCAGTAATGGCTTCGGCGACGTTCTGCTGTTTGCGCGTGCGTGGCGGATCATAGGTGACCGGCAGGAACAGGGTGAAGGTGCTGCCTTTGTTGGGTGCGGAATTCAGGCGGATTTCGCCGCCCAGCAAACGCGACAGCTCGCGGCTGATCGCCAGGCCGAGACCAGTGCCGCCATATTTGCGGCTGGTGGAGCCATCGGCCTGCTGGAAGGCCTCGAAGATGATCATCTGCTTGTCGGCCGCGATGCCGATGCCGGTATCGGCCACCGAGAAGGCCAGCACTTCCGAGGCGCGGTTCAGCTCGTCATTATCCAGCCCCCAGCCGGATTGCACCGGTTCGACGCTGAATGTAACCTGGCCGTGATGGGTGAATTTGAAGGCGTTGGAGAGTAGGTTCTTGATGATCTGCTGCAGGCGCTTGGAATCGGTGAACATGGCGCGCGGCAGCTGCGAGGCGAACTGGATTTCGAAACCGACATTCTTCGATTCCGCCACATGCTTGAAGGTGCGCGAGACATAGCCGTGCAGGTCGTCGAGGCGCAGCTCGCCGCATTCCACCATCACCGTGCCGGATTCGATTTTTGACAGGTCGAGAATGTCGTTGATCAGCATCAGCAGGTCTTTGCCCGAGCTGTGAATGGTTTTGGCGTGCTCGACCTGCTTGCCGGTGAGGTTGCCCTCGGTGTTCTTATTCAGCTGGTCGGAAATCAGCAGCAGGCTGTTGAGCGGCGTGCGCAATTCGTGCGACATGTTGGCGAGGAATTCTGATTTGTATTTCGAGGTGAGGGCCAGCTGTTTGGCTTTCACTTCCAGTTCCTGGCGGGCCTGCTCCACTTCCTGGTTTTTCAGTTCCACCTCCTGGTTCTGCTGGGCGAGCAGGTGGGCTTTTTCTTCGAGCTCGGCGTTGGTGAGCTGCAGCTGTTCCTGGCGGGTCTGCAGCTGCTGCGCCAGCGATTGCGATTGGGTGAGCAGATCCTCCGTCCGCATGTTCGCTTCGATGGTGTTGAGCACGATGCCGATGGATTCGGTCAGCTGGTCGAGCAGCGCCTGGTCGGTGGGGTTGAAGCCCTCGAAAGAGGCCAGTTCCAGCACGCCTTTCACCTGGCCCTCGAAGATCAGCGGCAGCACGAGCACGCTGCGTGGGCTGGCTTCGCCAAGGCCGGAAGAGATGCGTAAGTAGTCCGGCGGCAAGTTGTTAAGGACGATTTTTTCTTTTTCCAGTGCGCACTGGCCGATAGCGCCTTCACCAAGGCCGATTTTCTTACCGAGTTCCTGTTGGCCTTCCGAAGCGAAGCTGGCGAGCAGGGTAAGCTTGCCGTCGCCTTCGGAATCGACCACGTAGAATTCCGCCTGCTGCGCCTTTACTACCGGGCAGAGCTCCGACAGCACCATGCGGCCGAC